>Ga0335074_10002777_pt1 | contig 23865 bp, 24 predicted proteins | sample Lox_Sample_23_FD_206715 | JGI IMG/M metagenome (GOLD analysis project Ga0335074, IMG submission 206715) | Soil microbial communities from Loxahatchee National Wildlife Refuge, Florida, United States - Lox_Sample_2.3 | ecosystem: Environmental > Terrestrial > Soil > Wetlands | place: USA... | reverse complement strand
AAGCAATCCATGCAGAATCGCGAGGGGCGGCGGCGGACAGCCGGGTACGAGCACATCGACCGGAACCACATCCGCCGCGCCGGAGCCTGCTATGAAGCTGGGCCCGAAGACCCCGCCAGAAATTGCACAAACTCCCGCAGCCACAACTCGTTTGGGAGTGGGCATCGCGTCGTAGGCTTTTTTTAACGCGACACGCATCTGGTCAGTCGCTGGGCCCACCACCAGCAGCAGGTCGGCCGAGCGAGGTGTTGGAGTAATGAAGAATCCGAGCCGGTGGAGATTGTAATAAGGGCCATTGAGCTGCGTGATCTCGCTTAAGCAGGCGCTACAGTCTCCCGCATCCACAACAAGCACATGCAGAGACCGTCCAAACATCCTGGTGTCCAGCGCAGGTGGCTCCGCGTCCGTCCGCGCAGCCCACTCATAGCTTTGATGCCAGTCTAGCGGCGCAGTATTCTCGGCGCGGACGCATCGGAAGCAATGAATGCACTTCCGGTAATCGACCCCGATTCGGCCTTCCGTTACAACCAGCGCGCCCGTGGGACATATCTCCGGCGTTCGTCCTTCTGCGCTTCCGGTTACGGGCAAGCCGGGCGAAACTCCGGAGCGAATTTCCTGCTCTTCTGGATAATGCGTGGATTTGATTCCGGTCTTGATTCCACTAATAACCCAGCTGCTCATGCTTGCTGCCTCCTAGCGGTCGCTTTCAGCCACTGAAAGGCCAAATGTGGCCATGATGATTGGAAAATCCTGGAACGCGAAGTTCTCTGTGGCCAGGTGAAATCCGTTCCAATTCAAGAATGACGGCGTGGCCAGACGATAGCGGGCGACGGTAAGATCATCGCCAATTCGCAGCCAGTGAAAGGTTGCGCCCCGCGGAGCTTCAGCCCATCCTAAAGCCGCGCCGGGGGTCAGATTTACAATTTCGGCACGAACCGGACCGTCGGGCAATGCATTCACCGCTTGTTGTATAAGCCCGACGGACTGCCTGGCTTCGGAAAAGAGAACGCGCAGCCGTGCATATCCGTCGCCGGCCTTCTCTTGCGGAACTTCAAATGAAAAGTCCCCATATCCGGCATAGGGCTGCATCTTTCTGACGTCGCGGTCCACGCCGGACGCGCGGGCAATGGGCCCCACAAGGCCGAATTCGCGCGCATCGTCATACGACACCCCCCCTACTTCCTCAATGCGGTCCAGAAAACTGTTGGAATATCGCAGCATCTTTTCCAGCTCTTCCAGGCGGCCCAGAATATCCTGAGCAGCTTCGAGCATCTGGAGGCAGTCGCCGACTTCAAAGTTCCGGGTCAGTCCACCAATCGTGTGCAGCCCGAACAGATAGCGATGCCCGGTGAAGCGGCAGGAGAGAGACAGTAACTCTTCTTCAAGAATCGAGGCCTCGCTGGTGCCCACAGGCAGGCCTGTCGATTCACAAATCTCCCGGATAGCCGCCGTGTGATGGCGGAACCGCTCCAGTTCAGCCAGCAAGACGCGCAATACCTGTGCTCGTCCGGGCACCTTTGCGCGGCAGATCGCTTCCGCAGCTTGGCAATAAGCCAATCCATGTGCAAAGGCCGAAGTGCCGTTGCACCGCTCGGCCAGCAGAAGTGCATGCGTGGCCGTGTGTCCTTCCGCGATCTTTTCAATTCCGCGATATTTGTAGAAGAGGCGGGGCAGGCAACGAACCACGTCCTCGCCTTGAGTCTCCAACAGAAAGAGTGCAGACTCGGCCACGCCGGCATAAATGGGGCCGATCGGCATGGCGAAAGCTCCCGGTGCATTCAATACGAGCAGGGGCTTCCACTCGCGCTCGGGCAATAAACGGACCAGAGGAGCACTGCCGTCCACATGCTTGCGCATGGGCGTAACCTCCCGGTTCCATCGGTCGTCGTGAAGGACAAAATCTCCTAATCGCGGGTGGCCTGTGAATGTAAGCCCAAACAGATCCTCAGCTTCACGCTCGTTCCAGTCGACTGCGTGAACATGGCCGATGAGACTGGCAAAAGCCTGCTCGGCCAAAGGCTGGCGTGTGACGATATGAATGACTCCTTGGTCGCCGTTTCCATACCAGACATAGCGCAGCTCCCATTGGGACGCTCTTTCCTCGGCGATCAGGGTGGCAAAGCAGTACCCCCTTTCTGAAAATAGCCAGCCGCAGAGTTCAGCCACTACTCCGGGCGAGCACTCGATTTCGCAGCCGCGTGCTTGCAAGCAGGTATCACCGCGAGCGCGAACCTTGTCCGGCCATCGCAGATCCGCTTCCTGAAGCAAATTGGCCAGTATCATTCCTGAAACCTCCTATGAGCCCGAAGCTGCCATTCGAAGCAGGGTATGAACAGGTACCGGAAGATAAAGCCCGAAGAAAAGCATGAGCACTGCGGCCAGCACCAACGCAACAACACATGACACAGGCAGACGGTCCACTTTGTGCGAATTTTCGCTTGACTTATCGAGAGGCATCTCACGTGGGGTGCCGAAGACCATGCGGTTAATGTGTAACAGGATTCCGAAAAATGCGATCGCCACAAAGAGAGCCAATAGCGCAATGACGAGGTACCGGCCCTCGCTCAAGCCTGCCTTGAAGATGAGAAGCTCGCTCAGGAATATAGAAAAAGGCGGCGCACCGGCAATTGCAAGTCCCCCGACGAGAAGGGCAGCTCCCGCTATCGGCGACGTGCGCAGCAAGCCACGGACTTCGGAAATCTTGCGTGTGCCGGTCACCAGCAAAGCTGCTCCTGCTGCATAGAAGCAAAATGACTTGGTCAACGCATGATTCATGATCTGGTACATAGCGCCGTAGTACGCATCCGGGCTGCTCAGACCGACGGCCGTCAGAATAATACCCATGTGCTCCACAGTGGAAAAAGCAAAGAGCCGTTTATAGTCATGCACCTGAAGAAGCAGGAAAGAGGCTACTCCGGTAGAGAGAAGGCCGAGCACCAGCGCACCCTTTGCTGCATCCAGGACGGGGGCGGCCTTCATGATAGGAACGAGCCTGAGAATCGCGTACAGCACAACTGTGGTTTCCACACCGGAGAGCAGCGCGCAAACGGGAGATGGAGCTTGGCTATGCGCGTCGGGCAGCCAGGTATGCAGTGGCACGAGTCCTGCTTTAACGCCAAATCCCACAAGAATCATCAGGAAGGCGACCTTCAGCAGGAGCGGATTCATAGTTGACGCCGCTGTTGTTAGCCCAGCCCACGTGTAGGTCCGGCCACCGATGCTCCGATAGGCCCAGGAAAGCACCAGGAAGCCAAATAGAGCAATGGCTGCTCCCATCAGCGTCAACACAAGATATTTCCAAGCTGCTTCGAGCGCTTCTCGCGTGTTTTCAAAGCTGACAAGCAGGACGGAAAACAAGGTCGTTAGTTCCACAGCGGTCCAGACCAGGTTTGGCTGGATGAGTACCGGAACCGCAAGCATCGAGAACAGAAAGAGATTGTAGTTGGAGTAGTAGACACGCATCTTCCAGGGACTTTGCGCCGTTGCTTTGACATATCCCCAGGAAAAGATCGTCGCCGTCAGGCCAACGGTGGAGACCAGCAGCAGAATCAGAACGCTCAACCCATCAGCCTCGATCCAGCCCTGAATCGCGATGATGCGGCCCCCCGACAGCAATCTGGCCCAGACATGGAGTGTGATCGCCAGCGTGGCGATAGAAGTTCCGAGGGTGACAATCGGAGCCAGGCGGCTGGTGACTCGTATCCACGACACGATCACGGCAAGGAGTGGGAGAGCCAGGATTACGATCAGGCTCATGGGCTATTTCTCTCTCAGCAGCGCAAGGCCGCCGGCTTCCGTTGTTCCTACATGTTCCTGAATGGCTTTGGTGAGCACACCCATCACGAAGGCCAGCATCAGAGCATCAAATGCAATTGCCAACTCAGCAATGAGTGAGAGGCCCGAGACAATAGCAATTCCAGCAAAAAAGGCGCCGTTTTCCATCGCCAGCAACCCGATCAGTTGGGGCACAGCCTCGCGTCGGACCGCGAGAGTGTAGACACCTAACAGGAGTGCCGCCAGGCCAATGGGCACGTTGACTTTGGCATAACCCATTTCGCCGACAGCGCGCAGCATAGGAACTGCGACAAAATATGCAACTATGGTGAGACCCAGGGCGATAAGCAGCGAGGTAGGCACATTCAGTACCTGCACGATTTCCCGGCGTTCGTATACTTCCTCCCGTACCGTATGCCGCAGGAGCCAGGGAATCAGAAACATCTTGGTGACGAAATTCAGGAGTCCTACAGCGATCAAATCCCATGCAAGAGGATGAATGCCGACGAGAAGGGCGGAAACACCAAAGAAAAAGGACTGCGTAATAAACAGCCTGAGACATGCCAGCGCCTGGCGCGTGGCAACCATGCCAAAGGCGCACAGGAGAAATAGTCCGGCCGAGAGATCGTTCAACTCAACCAGAACCGCAGGACTCGCCGCATGTACCGTCATACAGGCTCCTTTACGTCTTGAGAAACTGCGTGATCATCGCGGCCACTGAGGTGATGAAGGCAGCACCCAGGAATTCGCTGATCCGAAACAGCCGTAGTTTTGCAAGCGAGGATTCGATAATGACAAGAACCAGCACAAATAGCAGGATCTTCACCAACACAAGCGGAATCGCCAGGAGAACCGCAAGGAGCGATGTACCGCTTGCCAGACCCCACGGGGTTACCACGACATTGAGAAAGATGCACATGAGCACGAACATCTTCATGTAGCCGCCCCATTTCATGAGCGCCGCGCCGCTGCCTGAATATTCCAGCGTTTTGGATTCGTCGATCATCGCCAGCTCGAAATGACCGGACGGATTATCGACAGGGATTCGTCCAGTTTCCGCAAGGATCAACATGAGAAACGCAAGCACAATTAGTACGTGGACAGGTTCGAAGAAATTTGTGAGAGGCGTGACCCAGTATTCCTGGACGATGTAGGGAATTGTCGACCCAGCGACAAAGGAAACGGTGAAGAAAACGATCATGAACACCGGTTCAGCGAGAAAGCCTACCATGCGGGTGCGGCTGGCTCCCATGGAGCCGTAAGGGTTCGCTGTGGTCACTGCGGCGATGGTCGCAAAGAATCCGCCAAGCGCCAGAATGAAGCCGCCTCCCAGCATGTCTCCCATGAAAGCGAGAAACAGAGGGTAGTCTGTCAAGACGGGAATTAACAACGTGACGAAGATAGGCGCAACAAAAACTACATACGGCGTTGCCTGAAGGATCCAGGAAGCCCTTTGTGAAATGACCTGGTCTTTATGGAAGAGCTTCCGCAGATCGCGATACGGCTGGAATATGCTGGGTCCATGCTTCGACTGGATGATTTCCTTAAGCCGAGACAAAACTCCGGAGATGAGTGGCGATAACGCCACTACCACGATAACCTGCAAGACATTGAAGAGTATCCTGCTTGCCATTTCTTACCGTCCTGCATTTCTCTAGCATTCGCTGACACTTTTACGGCCATTTTTTGCGAAGACAGCGAGTGCAGCGCGTTTTCTGAATACTGACGTCAGACGTCTCTCGTCACTCATACGGCTCTAATCTTTGTTCACTCGCCCGCTCGGGCAAAAGCTTGCGATGGAACAGGCGGAGATCAGCGGTACCTTGCGCCAAGGTTGCAATCTCAACCTTAGGCAAATCCGCTCGGCGAGCACAGATACATCGGAGCGGAGAATGTATAGGGATGGGCGGCATTCCGGTGGAAACCTGGGTGTTTTTTTCCACGACTTGACTCCCTGGCAGGAGTCATTAGCCATCGAGGCAGTTGAAGGTGGACTTCATCACCTGAAGCGAATTCGTTCGTGAGAATGTTGAATCTCTATGCCCTCAATTGTCAAGTATTTGTAACGGTCGGTACACGAAGCTCTAAGAAATGCCCACTTCCGCATCGTTACCTCGCCGTGACGACTTCAGGCTCGGAACCTGTGGCCAAATCGCAAGCTCAGGGAAGGAATCAGAGGCTGAACACTGCTTACGGCAAATCTGCCACGGGACGTTCCTATAGTGTGCCTGAATTGTCTCAATCAGTTCGTGCAGCAAACCTGCTTCTCTGTGACGAAAGGTCATTTACGAACCTTGCATGTAGCTGGCATTGTATGCCTCTGCAAGATCAGGAAAGAGAGAGAGCCAAAGCGTTAGATTGATTAAATGGCTTTGTTCGAGCGCCGCACGTAGTTTCGGGTTCCTGAGCCCTCGTCTTAGAATCGTTCGAATCACCTCGTCTTCGTCTCCCATTTCAAAGCAGACCCTGAATGCGCCTTCATTCACAACACGATCACGCAGAATGTTTGCAATCGCGTATCGGACGCGATGTGCGCGTGCCGCTGGTTCATAAACCTTCGCCAGATACATCGAAGCCTCGGGTAAAATCTGGGGTCCGTATTCTGTGAATACGGCAAGCCTGCTTTCCGCCGTCAGATGCAAAACAATCAGCGATCTCGACTCATTGGCTCTACAGATGAACATTCAATATCCTTCGACACGACGAACATTGAGAATTTTGCCGCGCTCGTCGTAGGCCGTGAATTCCTGCCATTCCTCCCCTGTTTCACCCATACAGTAAACGGCCCAGACAATCTTCTCTATCTTGCGGCATACGTCTTCCGGCCACCACGGGTTGGGCCGGACGTGCTGGCCGGTAACGCTGCCGGTTCTGGCGACCTGTCGCGCCTTTTCACCGAGAAATGTTTTTCGCACATAGGGCATTTGAATCTCCTGGGTCTTCGGCGCAAGGAGCTCCGATTTTGGAAAGCCATCGACTATGGCGCAACTGCTTGGTGAGATCGTCGGGGGTCGACGTCTGACCAACAGCCAGGCATACCCGCGATACGCGGTCATTGCCGAACCTGATGGGCAAGTAGAGGCTGTGATTCTTGTATGCGCACCGCACAACAGAAATAGCTCCCGAGACAAGAGTCCCTGTCAGGAGTCATTATCTGTCCGGTCTATCAGGAGGAAGGACAGCGGTTAAGGGTGAACTCCGTCACCACCTATAACCATACTTTATAGAGCGAAGTCCCGTATGTTGTCAACGACAAGCGGTCAGAGGTTTTAGCCGGTTTATGATGGCGAACTATCTGACTGTACGAGCAGAAACGAGGATCAACACTTGACAACAGAAAGGCTGGAGTCTGAAGATTAACGTTCGCATAATTCGCTTCAGGTGATGAAGTCCACCTTCAACTGCCTCGATGGCTAATGACTCCTACCTAAGGGAGTCATGTGATGGAAGTAAACCTTCGGTTTCGAGCCGAATCCTGCCAATTACCGTGCATTTTTTCTGTGGCGGCCTTTCGCTTGCGGAATTCACCCCATTCACAAATCGGAAAATGAGAGGGATGAGGTGAAGACCCCGCATACGCACTTTGAACGAGGTACGCAGTTGCGTGTCATCCTGCGTAAAGGTGAATGGCTTTACGACCGGTATGAAGATCATGGCTCCGGTTACATGATTCTTCGGAAGTATGGAAAGCTACACCTCAGGTTTGTGAGGGCCGTCACTATATGGAAAGGCCACATCACCGAGATCGCCTATGGTAAGGTCTGAAACGCACGCGACTATAGAACCCGTCGTGAAATTCCTGACCGCGGTCAATCAAGTAAAAGGAGGGAACGACTTTGTCACAGCGCGATAGATTTCTCTTTACCTCAGAGTCTGTTACTGAAGGGCATCCGGACAAGATGGCCGACCAGATTTCAGACGCGATCCTAGATGCCTGCCTGGAGCAGGATCCCTACAGCAGGGTTGGCTGCGAGGCGTTGACTGCCACGGGTCTCATCGTGATCGCTGGGGAAATCACCACCACAGCCTACGTCGACTTCCAGTCGCTGGTGCGCGGCGTGGTGGCTGCAATTGGGTACGACAATGCTCTCTATGGCTTCGATGCAAACACGTGTGCCGTCATCTCAACGATCAATAAACAGTCGGGTGATATAGCGATGGGAGTGGACACCGGCGGTGCTGGCGATCAAGGTATGATGTTCGGCTACGCGACCGATGAGACCGTAGAGTTGCTTCCCACGCCGATCTTACTGGCACATAAACTCGTCCGCAAACTGGCGGAAGTTCGCAAGACCGGTCTTCTCAGATTCCTTCGCCCAGACGGCAAAAGCCAGGTAACCGTGGAGTACGACAAGAATCATAACCCTGTCCGAGTTGATGCGGTCGTGATCTCCACCCAGCATGCCGACACCGTTTCGGCCGAGGAATTACGCTCGGCGGTTTTCAAGCATGTGATCCAGACAACGATTCCTCCCATCCTTCTCGATGCCAACACGAAATACCACATCAATCCCACAGGCCGTTTTGTCATTGGCGGCCCCATGGGTGATACAGGATTGACGGGCCGCAAGATCATCGTCGACAGCTACGGCGGCATGGGCCGTCACGGCGGTGGAGCATTCAGTGGGAAGGATCCCACAAAGGTCGATCGCTCCGGCGCATATATGGCTCGCTACATTGCCAAGAACGTTGTGGCGGCAGGCCTGGCAAAACGTTGTGAGGTTCATCTCGCCTACGCTATAGGTATCGCAGAACCGGTGAGTGTTCTCGTTGAAACATTCGGAACCGGGATCATAGAAGCCCAAATGCTTCAGAATCTCGTCCGCAAGAATTTCAAACTAACTCCGGCCGGCATGATCGACAGTCTTAATCTGCGCCGCCCGATTTATCAAAAGACCGCAGCATATGGTCACTTTGGCCGCGAGGATTCCGACTTTCTCTGGGAGGCAACGGATAAGGCCCAGGCGTTGCGGGAACAGGCCGGTCTTAAGGGAGAAGCTCAAACGCTTCGGGGTGTAGTTTAGTGCAGATAATTATGAAACTGCGATGCTTTTGTGTGCATCCGTGTAATTGAACGCATAAGGCGAAGGGGTTCGCCTGAAATGCTGTTCCTTCCCTGATACAAAGTGGATGGGCAGATGATGACCCCTGGCGAGGACTCGTCGGGGAGTTTCCTGCTCATACGAAAGCCTCGAAAAATTGGCGTAATGCGCCTGGATCTACATGGTCCAGACGACCATTTTGGAGGTTTCGTGAAGATAGCCATCGTTTCCGATATTCATGCCAATTTCGCTGCCCTGAGCGCGTTTCCAGTGAAGGATTACGACCAACTCTGGTGTTTGGGAGACTTGGTGGATTATGGGCCAAAACCGCGAGAAGTCGTTCGTAAGGTCAGAGAAAAAGCCGCAATCGTAGTTCGCGGAAATCACGATCACGCGGTCGGGTTCGATGTAGACCCGCAGTGTTCTCTGCCCTTCAAAAAGCTAGCCTCGGAGACACGCCAGTTTACACACGTCGATTACCTGAAGAATCTTCCCATCCAGCAGGAGGTCACCGTCAACGCGACCAGCTTCTATCTGGTACATGCCATACCCACCGATCCGCTATTCGGCTACTGTCCTGAAAACTCGGAACGATGGGAACGAGAAATTGAATGGATTCGAGCCGATGTTCTGGTTGTGGGTCACACGCATACACCGTTCATCCGCAGGATCGGCAATGTGACAATAGTGAACCCAGGGAGCGTGGGCCAGCCAAAGACTGGCCGCCCGCTTGCGTGCTATGCAGTCTGGGAGGATGGGGAAATTTCCTTGCGGGAGTACCGATATCCGCTGATCGACACCATTCGAGAGATTCATAACATGCCAGTTTCACAAGAGACTCAGGACGGGCTGATTGCCGTTCTCAAAACTGGCGTGCTGCCTACCAGGCAATATGCGAAAACAGCAGAGATTGGTTCTTGATGCACTGGCGTCAAATTCGAAAGGAGACTGAAAGAAGATGATCGCTGAGTCTGTGAATGCGCAGAAAGAAAATATATTTCACTCACTCTTTGATGGTTATGAAGGTCCGGCCTTTGCCGTTCGGTTGTGGGATGACTGGCGCTGGCAGTTGTCGGGAAGGGGTGAAACGAGCTGCACCATCGTCGTTAATTCGGCGAACGCCCTACGGGCGTTGATTCTTCGCCCCAGCGAAGTTACACTGGGCGAAGCTTTTCTGTCGAAAGATATAGACGTTGAAGGCGATCTCTTTTCTGTTTTCGAGGTAGCTGAGTATGTCTTCCATTGCTCGAAGGGTCGGCAGCAGCGGATTCTGGAGGCAATCTCGGGAGTTCTCTTCGGGATCGGCGAATGGTGTAAAACGGGAGGGCGCCATTCGCAACAGACGGACCGCATGGCGATCTCTTATCACTATGATCAGCCGGCAGCTTTTTACGAGCCATGGTTGGGCAAATCCCTTGCATATTCCTGTGCGTATTTTCACTCTGTTAATGACGGCATTGACGCTGCCCAGACCAATAAACTGGACCTGATCTGCCAAAAGTTGCGCCTGCAACCCTGCGAGCACTTTCTAGATATCGGCTGTGGTTGGGGCAGCCTGATCCTGCACGCCTCCTCCCGGTACAACGTGGAGGCTTACGGGATTACGCTGAGTCGTGAGCAGGAGGCTGTCGCATCTAGCAGAATCGAGGCCGCGCACCTTACGCAGAGCTGCCATGTGGAGTTTCTCGATTATCGAAAAGCCGTAGGGTATCTTCCAGCTTTCGACAAGATTTCCAGCGTGGGTATGTTCGAGCATGTTGGACTACACAATTTACCGCTTTACTTCAAGACTGCTCATTCGCTGTTGAAACCGGGAGGCGTCTTTCTTAATCACGGAATCGCGCGCGCCCACGCATCCACCGGCAACGGCATTTCCTTCCTTGATAAAACAGTGGTGCCTTTTCTTCGAAATGTCTTACAGCTAAGCCGCCCCCGTCATTCTTCATTTATCGACAAGTATGTTTTTCCAAATGGCGAACTTGTGACGCTCTCGCAAGCAACGCGCGCGGCGGAGCGGGTGGGATTCGAAGTACGCGACGTGGAAAACCTTCGCGAGCACTATGAACTGACGCTCCGCTGCTGGGTCGAAGGCCTGCGCAGAAATGAGGACACCTTACTCAAGCTGGTCTCAGAGACCACATATCGCATCTGGCTTCTTTATATGGCGGGATCTGCGGTCGCATTTCGGAGGGGTGATATCGCTGTGTACCAAATGCTCTTGAGCCGTCCTGACCGGGGAAATAGCAACCTACCACTGACACGCGAAGATTGGTACATGAATAGCTTGGCCGCGGAGGAGGTAGAAGTGTGAGCAGCCCGCTACCTGGAATGGCTGACGCGCAGGTGGAACGCCTGATCGCCGCTCTTGATTCTCTCGTGGATGGAGATTTGGCGGTGCCCATGCTGATTGCGTGCGGTGAGCGAGCCGTCCCATATTTGGAACACGTCCTTCTGTCTGGATCGCCGAGAACCATTGCACTGCCTCGGTGCCGCGCCGTTCATGCTCTCGGAGAACTCGGAGCATATTCGATACTGATCTCCTACTTCTGTGAATATGAACCCCCCGGCGATGCCGCCGTCTTATTTGCGGAGGACGCGGTGCGCAGCGCGGTAGCTCGCGAGCTTCTCCGATGGAAGTCTGACGAAGTCTTCCGTGTGTTGCTGGACGCGGCAAAACAACGCGCGACCAGCGGTATTACTCTGGCGCTCGGGGAATTTCATCGATCCGAGAGCGTCCCGTTGCTCTTCGAGCTACTCGAAGACGACCTGTGCCGAGAGGAGGCAAAAGACGGATTGAGAAAAGTGCGGGAAGCCGCGCATCAATATGCCATCCTTTCGATCCGGGGCACAACGGCCCTGCAATTGAGCGGGCCTTCCTCGTTGCGCAGGCGCCGCGCCACGCTGCAATTGCTTGATGAGTTCGGTGTGTCATCGGCGGAATGGCAGGATTTGCGGCCATTCCTCTTTGAACATGATGCCGATGTGGTGATTGCCGCGGCAAATATCGGATCCCGAATCGCATGTGAGGGAGATCAGGAACAGATCGTTGAAGCGCTCTTTCGCATCTCCAGCCATCTCAATTGGGCACAGGAGGATCAGGTGTCCACACTGCTTGACGCTCATCATGAGATCGCCTTCAAGATCGCTAAGGCGATTGCCGAGGGACGAAGGGCCAATGGAGAGCGGCCAAACTGGCTCGCCCCGGCCTGGCGCATTCTGCGGCATGTTTTGGGCAGAGAGCTCGAAAGAGGACATTATGGAGCCGCGTAGGATTCGTCTGCTCATCGCCGATGTGGACGGCACTCTTTTGAATGCACAAAAGGGGCTAAGCCCGGTCACAGTCAAAGCGATTGAAGATCTTCAGCGGTCTGGAATTCGGTTTTCTTTGGTCAGCCATCGACCGTTGCAAGGGCTCCAGCGATTGATGGAGATGCTGCAGATACGAAGCGCCTGTGCCGCGCTCAATGGTGGCGTAATCGTCGATGAGGCATTTAATGTCATCTCAGAAAAGAGCGTCCGGTCGGCTGTAGTTCAGGAAGTTGTTGGCACCATCGAGAGGCATGGACTCAATCCATGGATCTATACACGGGCAGCCTGGTACGTGCCCAGCATAGAGGGACCGCACGTCCAGCACGAGACGGAGGCATTGGACTTTTCACCCACATGCTTTGAGAGTCTTGGTGAAATCGCACAGCCGGTGATCAAGGTAGCGGCGGTAGGGGACAGGTTCTCTCAGATGGCGGCCTGCGAAGACCAGCTGAGAAATCGCCTCGGGACTCAATTATCCATTTCCCGCGCTCTCTCCAACCATCTCGACGTCTCTCATCCGGACGCAAACAAAGGAGCGGCAGTTACCTCGATTGCAGAAATGCTTGGCATCCCCCTTGAAGAGGTTGCGACAGCCGGAGACGGAGAAAACGACATTCCGATGTTCCGTGTGAGCGGTCTAAGCATTGCCATGGGGCAGGCCGCGGCTGAAGTGCATCGCGCAGCTACCCATACAACCACCTCAAACTCCCAGGATGGTCTTGCCTGGGCCATTCAGGACATCATCCTCAAATGTCAGCCCTGTTCAGATGACAGGTAACAAGATTCGCGCATAGGGTGAGAGTGGAAACAAGCATGGATCTGAAGCAATATGAACAGAGAAAGTTTGCTCTAGCGGAGATCATTCGGTCTGCGCAGGCAGTCGATACGAAAGACGGAACCTTGCTCTCGCAAGCCCGCGATCTCCATGCGCGCCTTGCGGAGAATCGCTTCAATCTTCTGGTAGTGGGTAGGTTTAGCCGGGGAAAATCGACGCTGATGAATGCCATTCTCGGTGGAGACTACCTGCCTACCGGCATCGTTCCGTTGACTTCCGTGATCACGACTGTTCGCTATGGTAGCCGGAAGCAAGTTGTACTCAACTTCACCGATTCCGGATTAAGCCGCGAGGTGCCCCTTTCGCGTCTGGCCGAGTATGTCACGCAGCGGGAAAATCCAGCCAACGTGAAGAAGCTGGCCTATGCCGAGATCCAGTTCCCGATCGAGCTTCTGCGCCGCGGACTCTTCTTTGTCGACAGCCCGGGGCTCGGTTCACCGATCATCGAAAATACAGCGACGACAGAACGCTTTCTGCCGCAGGCCGATGCGTTTGTTCTGGTGACCAGCTACGAAAGCCCGCTCTCCGAGGAAGAAGACCGCATCCTGCATCGGATTCGGAACATGAACAAAAAACTGTATGTCGTGGTCAACAAGCAGGACACCGTCGGATCCGCAGACCGGGAGGAGGCGCTCCGGTTTGTGAGAGACCGGCTGGAGCAATTCACGTTCGCGGAGAAGCCTCAGGTTTTTTCAATTTCGGCCCGGCAGGGCCTGGAAGCGAAGCAGGCGCAGAATACGACCCAGTTTGAAGAGAGCGGGGTTCAATTATTCGAGACAGAATTATTGCGCTTTCTCATCGACGAGCGTGCGCAGTCGTTTCTCGTAAATATGTATGAGCGTACGATGAACTTTCTTATGGAACGGTCCCGGTCTCAGGAATCCCCTAACCGCAAGGATTCCTATGAGACACTCATCGGGAGGCTTCGCGATCAGAGGCAAGCGATTCTTGACACACACGACCAGCCTCAGGGTCCAGTACAAATCGAAGATATCGGCGCAGGATCCTACCCGCTTGAGATCGATAAGAAAACCGGGTGCAAAATTTGCGGGGAGATTCTGGAGAGCGTCTTTCGGTTCCTGAGCAAGTATCAGTACGAATTGACCATTAACCTTGAGACGCAACAGGACCATGCCAGGAGAGGCGGATTTTGTCCGCTTCATACATGGCAATATGAGGGTATTTCGTCGCCTCAGGGGGTTTGCGAGGCATACCCGAAACTTACGCATCACATTGCGGAAGAACTTGGAGATGCTGCCTCCCGCATCGCACAGCGGGGAGATCCTATCGAAAACCTTCGAAGCCTGCTGCCGACATCGAAGACGTGTCGCGTCTGCCGGGCTCGTATCGAGACGGAAAGGAGCGCAGTTGAGGATACTGCGAACGCCGCGCGTCGGGCCCTGGAGCAGGAGCCGCACGTGCCGGCCTGCTGTCTTCCGCATTTGATTCTGGTCATCAACTTACTAGGTCCGGGAAAGGGAGCCCAGAGATTGCTGGAGGCGCATGCCCGTCTGCTAGAGCGCACCTACGAAGATCTGCAACGGTACGCGATCAAGCATGACGCGTTGCGCCGACATCTGACCAGTGAGGAAGAGCGACGCGCCTCGCAACTGGCCCTCCTGCTGCTAGCAGGCCATCGTAACGTGAGCGCCCCCTGGGTAATCGAGTACCTCATTTGAGGGAATCGATGTTTCTAACCGTATGCCTCGCCGCGTCGAAGAAGTCACTATCGACGGCCCATGCGGTAGTCGAGATAGAGAACGTGAGCCTTGATCTGGTCGCCCATTCTATATCTCGTCAGTTGCGCCATTTTGATCATGTTGAGGATGCTCCCCGGATTGCCCTCGCTCCACTCAACAAGCGAATGCAGTGCGTGGTCCAGGTTCGATGCCCAAAGGCCCGTCTTCTCGGCTTCACGCTGCGCAAATTCCAGGGCGATGGAGGATGGAAAGTTCTTCAGCTCCACGCGCTCTGAGCGGTCCGCGCACATCGGTTGCAATGCGCCGATGTCTTCCATGTGAGGGGTACGGGAAGCAAAAATCACCGGCGTCCGCCCATAGTAGTTCATTTCCTTAATCATGCCTGTAACCACACGGGATGGCCCTGATAAATGATCGATCGCCAGCAAAAATGGGCCTTGATCCAACGCCTTCTGTATCATTCCTTTGAGGGAAGATGTACTTAGGGCCTTTGGGTTTGCTGGAAGGCGCAGGTCTCGCTTATTGAGCTTTTGGAGCTGGTCAACGAGACCAAGTACCAGATCGCGGGGCGCCTGGACGTGGCTTACATAGAGGGAGAAAGGGTGCGTCTTTACAAAGCTCTCAAGCAGACGGGTTTTCCCAACTGATTCGGGACCGAAAATCAGCATCGACTTTCGTCGCTGCGCCTGTGCCCGCAAACGCGCCATCTCATCTGCCCGATCCACAGCGGCGAGATACTGATTGGTCGGTGCGTGTTGCATGGCGGACGTAGCCATTGCCTATCTCTCTGATGTGACCGCTACTGGTGCAAAGCGTGCGCGGCTTGACTCGATGATTGTATGGGCCGCGTCTCGATCCTTCCAGCCAAGAACCTTGGTTCGTTTCCCTTCAAGGTCCTTGTAAATCGAGAAGAAGTGCTCCACTTCGCGCAGGATGTGCGGTTGGACTTCGGTGTAATTTCGGACGCTGCTGAACCGGGGGTTTCCCGTTGCGTAAGCGAGGATCTTTTCGTCCCGGATGCCCTGGTCGAGCATCTCAAATAGACCTATGGGCCGGGCTAGGTACACACAACCGGGAAAGGTTGGTGCATCCCCGAGGATCAGAATATCCAAAGGGTCGCCGTCTTCAGCCAGCGTGCGTGGGATGAATCCATAATCGCCCGGATAATGGACAGGTGAGTGAAGATTCCTATCCAGGCGGAAGACATGAAGCTTCTTGTCGTATTCGTATTTATTGACGCTTCCTCGCGGGATTTCAATCACGGCTGTGACGATTTCTGGTGTCTGATCACCAATAGGAATATCGAGATAGTCAGTCATTTTGCTCTCTCTGCAGTCGGAACGCAGGAGCAAAAAGAAAACCCCTACGCTTCAGTAGGAGTCATCAGCCTTCCGTATGCGGAGGCGCTTAAGGACGGATTCCTTCGCCAATCAACACTTCAGTAGTAGCATAACGCGAACACAGTCGCAACCAGCAACCAGGATTTTCCGAGATCCGCATCCGGTGATGGGCTTTGTAAGTGTATTGAGTTTCGAGCGTGAGAGGGGAGTCGTGCAGAGGTGGAGCCTCTCGTTTGAATTGCGACAAGTTAGACCAACGGGGGTCACACGATCCTGTGTTACATTGAGGGTGTCTTCGGACACGGAGACAAGGTGATGGAATCCGCCTCCATGTGTCGCTCGATATGAGCTGGCTAATGACTCCTGCCGAATCCATTCTGAAGAGGAAGCGATATGGAGCCCGCGAGCGCTGCGGTCATCGGGCAGAACGGGCCACGTGGCGATGCGAAGCGCAGAACTGCGCTGAAGTTTGTGCTCATCATCGGTGTCGTCAGTTTCTTCGCAGACTTCACCTATGAGGGATCGCGCAGCGTCACCGGTCAATTTCTGCAAATCCTCGGAGCAAGCGGAGCTGTTGTCAGTATCATCGCGGGCTTGGGCGAATTTCTGGGGTACGGTTTACGGATCTTCTCCGGTCGCATCAGTGAACGGAGCGGAGAATTCTGGCCGATCACTTTCCTCGGCTACACCGTGCAGATGGCTGCCGTTCCGCTGCTCGCGATTGCGAAGAACTGGCAGGTAGCGGCTCTCCTGATCCTGTTGGAGCGCGTCGGCAAGGCAATTCGCAACCCTCCGCGCGATGTGATGCTGTCCCACGCTGCCAGGGAGATGGGTTTCGGTTGGGGCTTCGGAGTTCACGAAGCGCTCGACCAATGCGGAGCGCTCTGTGGGCCACTGTTGGTGGCGCTGGTTCTGGCCCACAGGGGTCAGTACCGTCTGGCCTTCGGAACTTTACTTGTTCCCGCCGTTATTACGCTATTGTTGCTGTCAGTAGCCAGACTGTTCTATCCACGTCCTGAAGAGTTGGAAGTAAAGGAGACGATTGCCCCGGCGACGGGCTTTCCGCGCGTGTTTTGGATCTACCTGATTGCCGCGGCCTTGGTCTCCGCTGGATTTGTAGATTTCCAATTGATCGCCTTCCATTTCCAGAAGGCCGCTGTTGTTTGGACGACATGGATCCCGATCTTCTATTCGGTGGCAATGGCGGTGAGCGGCACCGGCTCGTTGGTGTTTGGCAGGCTTTTTGACCGCTTTGGTATCTCCATTTTGATTCCGCTGACTGTGTTTTCCGCAATCTTCGCACCACTGGTCTTCCTGGGCGGAACCTGGCTGGCTCTGCTTGGCACTGCGCTGTGGGGCTTGGGAACGGGGGTGCACGAATCCATCATTCCGGCTGCGGTTGCCACCATGGTTCCGATGGAGCGCAGGCCGTCCGCATACGGGTTCTTCACCGGAATATACGGACTGTTTTGGTTTGCCGGCAGTGTTGTCATCGGTATCCTGTATGACCATTCGGTGCTAGCGGTCATTGCGTTCTGCGTCATTGTCGAGCTTGCCTCTATCCCGCTCTTTATCAGCGTAAAGCAGCGTATGGCGGCTTTGTAACAAAGGATCTCCTTATGGGCCGCGCAAGGAACGCGAAATCCAGAGCTGATTTTCAACGACGCTATAAAGCCTACGCGCATGCCCACGACATGACACCAGAACAGATGCTCGCCCACGACCGGCAATGCTGTCCCGATGCGATGCTGACGCCGTTTCTGTTTTGGGCCAGCGACAAGAAGCTTGAGTGGAATGCTTTGCGTTCGGGGCCAATGACCGCTGGTTCTGATGCTGAGGTCGACTTTGATCGATGGCTCGATCATCTCAACCCCACCTTGGATGCGCTCACCTGTGAATGTCACAGGAAACCAGGCCGCGAACGTCGAAACAATTGATTCATACCGAAACATGGAAGTCGGCTGCAGGGGCATTGGCTGCTGGTTTAAAGATTTTCTGATACAAGTCTTCTCCATAACTTGTAGGCTGTGGTTCGCCTACGGCGATCCGAAATGTTCGCTGGCCGCCGGCGAGTCGTTCCGCTCGGAGAAAGAGGGCATTCACCATCTTCGCCAAAAAGAAACGCTGCGCAAGGTCGAACATGTGCGTCACATAAACAACTTTTATGTGCATTTCCAGCAAAGCCCGGACAATTTGCCTGGCGATCTCTGATCCTTCTCTCTCATTGGTCGAGGCGAAGGATTCATTGAACAAAACCATGCTGTGGGGAGTGATCCTGTCGATGATTCCACTCATCCTATTGAGCTCTTCATCAAGTTTTCCGCTCCTCATGCTGATGTCCTCTTCACGCTTGAAATGCGTAAAGACGCCGTCACAGAGATTGGCACGGAAGGATTCAGCCGGTACGAACATGCCGCACTGCATCATCAATTGCGCGAGGCCGATGCTGCGGAGGAAAGTGGATTTGCCTCCTCGGTTGGCGCCAGTGATAATCAGCAGCGCCTTGCTATCGGCGATCACATCGTTGCCGACGATTTTGCTCTGCACGCTCAAACTCAAACAGACATCATAAAGCCCCGTGGCTGCGAGTGCAGTTTGGCTGGTTGGCATAGGTTCCGGAAAACAAAATGGCTCGTGTTTCTGAGCCAGCAGATTACGCAGGTTCAGGCATCCTATGTAGAAACCAAGCTCCAGACGTAACATGCAAAAAAAACTCAGAATGTGATCGGTCGACTGAGCGAGGGCTGCAGCTACATGAGCGATCCCTCGGCTCCTTAGCTCTGACAAAGCTCTAAAGCCAGCTTCATCACGCTCTTGAATCTCATAGACGAATCCCGCACGGCCGCTGCTGGTCAATTCTTCCAGCCAATTCCGGAACCGATCAAACCAGCTCTTTACTGCGTATGTCGGCTTGCACAGAATGTAGTTGACGCCTTTATTGCCCTGCCCCAACTGAGCGCTCATCAGGATTCCGCGACGAAACTTAAGGCGTTGTAGGTGCTCTTCGATAACCTCTATATATTCGTCGTTGAGTTCGCTGGAGAGCATCGCAAAGAGACGTGTAAAACCTGGGGAACGAAAATTTGCACCATGCGCATCGACGGAAAGCCTTAACTTCTTCAGCAGCTCCAAAAAGATCTGTAGGACTTCGATGCACCGGTGCAGGGTTCCTTCCGGATATTTCCCTGACATCCAGCCCCAGACTTTCTTCTCGCGTTCGATAGCTTCCACAGCTATCGCATAAATCTCGCGTACGACGTCCGATTGCTCCATGCTATCGGCGAGAATTTGCTGCCGGTACAGTATCGCGTCGGGCTCGCAAAGGCTTGCCAGAACAGCACCCTTTGCTACTCCGAGTAAGAATTCATCGCCCGCTGCCATTGCTCGGAAAAGCATCCCCAGTTCGAGATCCTGCGTCAACTCCTCTGTATTGGGAGGTAGATTTTCTTTCAAATTGAAGTCCCGGTCTGGATACATGAGAAAGGCTTTCATAGGGCGCTGCCTTCTTTGCTGTTTTCGGCGATGCGCGCCTTCACGGCATTGTGCGTGAGCCGGTACTTCTCAGCTATCGCAGTGGCGTAAGCAAGCCCGTCGGCGGGTTTGCGGATAACTTTGAAGGTCCGCCGCGCGGGGTCCTTGGGATTTACGGTGCTGACCATGCTCACGGTGGTTTCACTCATTGATGCCAGTTCATCGAGAAATGTCACGGAAACGCAGAGTATGTTCAGCGCAACGATGCGCTGCATGATCTGTCGGCTGAGAAAAAGGGCATCGCTCAGAGTTGTGGATAAGAAACTCTCGTTCATGATGAGGATGCTGTTAGACGTCGCACATTCGAGAATCTGATGAATCCTGAGCAACTCATCTTCGAGCTTTCCGCTCAGGTTCCGCAGGTCTTCTTCTTTTTCGAAATGCGTGAAAAGCCTGTCGGAGAGAAAAAGCTTTGCTTCGCTGCCCGGCACCGGGAATCCAATGCTGGCCAGATAGTGCATCTGGCCAAAGGTACGGGCAAAGGTTGTCTTTCCTCCCTGATTCGGGCCGGAGACAACAAAGATGCGTTCCGGATCGTTTAGGAAAAAGTCGTTGGTTATTATGGTCGCGTTTTTGCGAACCAATTTATCGGCGAGAGCAATATCAAAGGCGTTCTTGCCGAAGACTTCTTTGGATTGATCGGAGACAACCGGATAACAGAAGGCTAGTCCAGCTTGCCTGAAACGCCTAACATGCTCCAAACACGCGAGATAATACTGCACTTCGCGGTCGAAGGTGGCGATTATATCGTTTAGATAGCCGCTGTGACGGTTAGAGTATTCCTCGAGGAAGGAGAAAGTTTCGGGATAGAGTTGCGCAACCATGTCCAGAATGGCAGCTTCTATGTGGTTCATGTCGGGCGTAGAACGCGCGTCAAACCGATACTCTTTAGCTGCCCCTTGGCTGAATTTTTCAAATGTTTGTACAACGTCTGCTCCGTAATCAGGCTCGGAGCCGTATTGACTGACCATAATTTGCTTGTCTGTAATGTGGAGGGAATATCCGATTTTCGGCAGATCGTTTTTGAGCGTCTGCGTGTCGGTAACTAATGCGCTGAATTCTCGAGACTCGACGTAGCTTGCGAGATAGCCGCGAAAACTGCGGAATCCGAGCGAATGCAACTTCGTGTGCATCAACTCCTCGCTCAGACCTTTGACGGCCTGGCAATATATCTCTACTGCATCAAGAAACCAGCTTTGTTTCTGGTACTTGTAATAGAGCTTGCTCTCCTGAGCTCGAAAATCCCGCATTCTCCGCATTTCCAGCGCAAAGGACTGGACATGCGCGGCCAATGCATGATTCTCCAGGTCCCGCAGGACATCATAACGATAGTTGACGGCCTCAAGCTTTCGCAGGGGCAGGTAGAAAAAAGGCTTAAGGTTGTACTCTTCCCGGCCGGCAGTGATCGATTCAACAACCTGGTTGAGGTTGAGGTCGGCAAAGATATCAGGAGCTGCCAAGCCGTCGATAGCTGAAGCAACCCCAGGCTCCGGGAACAGGATGCTGCGAAAGGGGGCAGGCGCTTTCGGCAGTTGAGCGAGACTGTCGCGAATCGTCTGCGTGCTCATTGTGCTACGAGCCCAAACATCGGCGCCCGGGAAATTGCATCAGAGAGCTTAGGATCCGCGGCAGCCAGTATCGGTGGAAAGAAATGGACAGAAGCAAATTGGTTACTGCCATCCAGTCGTTGGAAGGGGAAAAAATGTCGCATTGCTACCTGAGCAGGCATGACACTCCTTTCGAGATTTTGTCTCGGAGGAGTCATCTTCCCCTCATGAAAGGGGCGGTTAAGAGTGGACTCCAACACCCGCTCTTTGTTCAGTATCCGTGGGCGGTTAGGAGCCTGTCAATCATAACGATGCTGCACGTCGCTCTTCTCTGGAATACACGCACGCGTAATGATGGCAGTTGCACGTCTGATATGTCTAGCGGCCGCGAATTCTTAGCAGAATCTCTCGCAGACTAGAGACGAGGAAATAGGCAAAGGTTCCGACCCCGATGAGCCATAGGCTCCTGTGCCAGCGATGCCAGCCATAGATGCAGACAGGGAGTCCGATGATCCCGGCAATCAGGAAGAGGAGATTCAGGGTTGGGGGTTTTATCTGAGCCCAGTAGACGATCACAGCGTCCCCTCACCGCAGCAGATCAGAGCAATCCCGTATGACAGTGTCCAGAGAGTCCATTATCGCTGCGTGCTGTAAGTTGTTGGATGGCGCGCGCATGGCTGCACTTAGACTGTCGGTGACCATGACAATGGCGGCGCGAAGGTCAGCTTCAAAGCGGGTCATGCTGGCCTGAAGTCGTTCAAGGTAATCAAAGCGTACCCGTCCTGCATTCATGTCCAATAGGAGAGGAATATTGTTGCGCATCCTGCGCAGCACTACCGGGCGCAGCAGAAATCCGGGCAACAGGAGCAGAAAGGAGTCGAGGGAATAGAAGACGCGCTCCACTTTGAAGTAAAGATGGCTCTCAGCTCGCAAAGCACAGGCGGTCCTCAGATGTTCCACAGGAATCTCGAACAGCGCACCGGCAGCCTGTTCAAGCCGCTCGAGAATTTTATTCGCTTGCGCAACAAAACGGGAAGAGAGAGCATTCATCTGAGTTTGAACCTTCTCATCTTCCTGAATCATCCATCTTCTAAAGACCGCCTCCACTTCTTTCATCAGAAAGTCTTCGAGCAGAGCGCCCAATGCGCGGCCGGATACCTTCGGATGCTGCGTCTGGAACAGCTTTAGATGGCTTTGCACCTCGGGGACACAGGCTTCGGCCTGTGTGGTCAGATCGCGCTCCACGTTTGCAAGAATGTCAGAGGATCTCTGACGCAGGAGAACCTGCAATTCACGCACTTCGAGGTCCGTCTGCTCCACAAGCCGCTCCAGAGCCAGCCTCTTTTCCTCCAACTCGTCTGCATTCATCGTCGCGGCGCGCGTGCCGACCGAAGCGGCAAACCTGAGTGTGCGGGCGATTTCAAGCGTGTCACCCGCGATGGAGCGAACCAGCACTTGCCGTTTTTCTTCCAACAAAAACTTCTTCAGGCGCTTTTCAAAAACACCCAGGCCTCTTAGGACAGTGTCCCTATCGGCACCTTGATGGTGGCTCCAGTCTTGCTGTGTGGACAGAGGAAAAATTTCAGGGGAGGATATCTGGAGGCGGTTCAATTCATCTTCGAGAAAGTGAATAATCTCAGAAATCTCGTCCGGTGACGCAATATCGGTCTTGTTCAGGATAAAAAACAGTTTAGGAATTTCATCTTTGAGGTCATTGATAAATCGCGATTCTATCTCGGTGATCGGCGGGTCGACAGACAGAACTAGGATGCCGGCATCGATTTGCTCGAGATAATGTTCTGTGGTCTCGGTATTGTGCCTGTGCGTGGAACCGATGCCTGGAGTGTCGATGAGAATGATTCCATCTTTGAGAAAGGGTGACGGATATGTCACTTCCACTGAGGCGACCTGTTTCTTGTTGCCCGGATTACGTGCTTCGGAAATATAATCGGCCAGGCTGGAAATCGCGACCTGCTCTCGCAGTCCTCCTGTGGTATAGATAATGGCCGCACCAGGAATCTCACCATACCGAATTTCCGTAATAATCGCTGTTACCGGAAGAACACCGGTTGGTAATACGTTCGCTCTTAAGAGGGCATTGATAAGGGAACTCTTGCCGCGCTTCATTTGTCCAACGACGGCGAGATGGAGTTGCCCAGCAGCCAGCTTTTCCCGCAAAGCGAGCAACCGTGCCTGCGCACTCTGGCTGTTTGCCGACAAACCAATCGCGAGCAGGCTCTCCAAAGCCCCTTCGATTGAATGACGTTCTACTGCCCGGTCCGTGACATCCATCGTATCTCTCTGCCGGATCAGCCTGCGACTGGCTGGTCCTGTTTCGATCGCGAATAGCGGATGGCCTCGACGGTAGAGAGTGCAATCAGGCCGCCCGCAATCATTTTGTCCAGGTGTGGCATTAATTTTTGAATCTGCTCTTCTCTATCGATGATGCTGACCATGACCGGAGCATTCCTGGAGATGGAGAGACTGTGGGAGTGGTGGATTCTGGCGCTCGCTCCAAAGCCTTCAAGGCCCCGATAGACGGTCGCCCCCGCCAAGCCGAGTTCTCTGCATTTGGCAACAATTGCTTCATACAGCGATACACCCTGCCATTTATCGGCTTCCGTAAAGTGGATGCGCAGCATCTTCGCTTGGAATCGTTCTTTCATGGTTTACTCCTTGTCGCCGATGATCGCTGTTGCACGATGCGTATATTTGATGATGTCGGCGTCGGACAGCACTACGAGACCTTCTTGAACGAGCTTGTCGACGATGGGAAGAAAGCCTTGC
>Ga0335074_10002776_pt1 | contig 23871 bp, 17 predicted proteins | sample Lox_Sample_23_FD_206715 | JGI IMG/M metagenome (GOLD analysis project Ga0335074, IMG submission 206715) | Soil microbial communities from Loxahatchee National Wildlife Refuge, Florida, United States - Lox_Sample_2.3 | ecosystem: Environmental > Terrestrial > Soil > Wetlands | place: USA... | reverse complement strand
CCTCCTTCTCCGGCTTTCCGTCGGCGCGCAGCCGCCTCACCTTTTCGTTGAAGGGTGCGTACACAAATACATGGAAGGCGTCGCGCCGGGAGTGGAGATAATACGCCGACCCGCGCCCGACGATCACGCACTTGCCGCGTTCCGCTGCTTCTTTCACCACGCGCTCGGTCGTCTCGCGGATGCATTCGGCATCCACGATCTTGAGCCGTGGAGCGTTCTGGCTCCCCTCGTGGCTGCCTTTCATGAAAGCCTTCAGCAGCCGGTAAAACACGGGATCTCTTTTCTCTTCGCGCTCGGAAACGACCTGGCAATCGCACTCCATCAGGCGTGCGATTTCGTTAGTCAGCAATTGATCGTAGAGCGTCCAGCCCAACTGCTTGGCCACTTTGGCGGCGATCTCTCCACCGCCGCTGCCGTATTCACGTTCGATCGTAAGCACCCGGATCATGGAATCTTCTCCAGCGGGCTACTCCATCACGACGCGGCCCGCGCCCGGCTGATTCTTCTTCAAAGCGAAGGAAAGTACAAACATTATTCCTGAGCCCGCGGCCAGGACCAGAAAGGTGTCGACGTACGCCAGGGTGGTCGCTTGAGCGATGGTCGACTGATACACCAGAGCGTAGGCCTTCCTCAAAGCGAATTCGGCTTGCACACCAGATGCATTCAGGCGGGCCGCCAGAGCGGTGGCCGTGTTGAGGAAGGGAGGCTGTCCGCGCGTGACGTGCGCCACGAGATAATCTTGATGGACTTGAGAGCGCCGCGCGATGAGCGTCGTGACCATCGACGTTCCGACGCTGCTGCCGATATTGCGCATAAAGTTGACGAGGCCGGCCACGTTGCCGCCCTTTTCCGTCGGCACCCCGATGTAGGAAGTCAAATTGATCGGCACGAATAGAAAGCCCAGACCAAACACTTGAATCAGGCGCAGAAGGCTCGCGCTCAGGAAGCTGATTTGAAGATCGAGCTGCCGGCTCGAAACGTACATTCCGACTGAGAGCGTCAGCCAGCCGAACGCCACCAGATAGCGCGCCTGCACTTTGGAAGAGAGCACCCCCGCCACGGGCATTAGAAACAGCAGCAGAAAACCGCCTCCCGAAAGCACCAATCCGGCTGACTCCGCCGTGTAGCCCATCAACGACTGCAGGAACAAAGGCATCATCACCAGGCTCGAGAACAGCAAGATTCCCAGCACGAACATCATCACGTTCGCGCCAAGGAAATTCAGATTCCTGAAAAGATGCACGTCGACGATCGGGCTTTTGTGAAACCACTCCCAGAGCGCAAACGACAGCAGCCCCACCGCCGCGAGAATCATCAGAGTGACGATGAAATGCGATCCGAACCAGTCGTCCTCCTGCCCCTTGTCGAGCATCACCTGGAGGGCTCCGACGCCCAGCGCCAGCAGAGAGATGCCCATGTAGTCAAACTTTGATCTTCCACTCGCGAGGCGTTTCGCCCATGGCGGGTCGTCGACCAGCCGGTAGACCAACAGGAGCGTTAGAATGCCGATTGGCAGGTTGATGAAAAAAATCCAGCGCCACGTATAGTTGTCCGTGATCCATCCGCCAAGTGTGGGTCCGACCGTAGGGGCAATGACCGCCGTGACCCCGTAGAGAGCAAATGCCAGGCCGCGCTTTTCGGGAGGGAATATGTCCGCGAGGATCGCTTGCGCCATCGGTTGAAGCCCGCCACCGCCCGCGCCTTGCAGGACTCGAAAGAAAATGATCGCTTCAAGGCTCGGCGCGATGCCGCACAGCAGGGAACTGACCGTGAAAATCACGAGGCACGACATGAAAAATCGCTTGCGGCCGAGAGCGCGGGCGAACCATCCGCTGACGGGCAGCACGATGGCGTTCGACACGAGATAGGAAGTGAGCACCCAGGTGCTCTGGTCGTTGCTCGCGCCGAGGCTGCCTGCCATGTAGGGCAGCGCCACGTTGGCGATGCTCGTGTCGAGCACTTCCATGAACGCCGCCATCGCCACGACTACCGCGATCAGCCACGGGTTGAACAGAGGGCGCCACACGGCGGGTGCCGATGAAGGTGCGATGTCCGCCGCCGCAGGGCGCTCCGGCGCTAGTGCGGCGTTGTCGGGCGCGGTTCCAGGGGTATCGGGTGTATCGGCCATAAGGTTGGAGCCGGGAGGTTGATTGACGCCACTCCCGTACCCCAAATCGGATGAGTTCTCGACCCGAACAGATTCAGCCTAATTCAGTGAAAACAATTCGCATGCCCGCCGCGCCAGGCTCGCCGCAGCCGGGAAAGAATCGCGGCGCTCGGCGCCAAGCCCGAAATAATTTTCCACAAGCTCGCCCCGCACGGCAAGGGAGAATAGCGCGGTGTCAGAGCGCACTGCGGCCTAGTCGAGCGTTCGCCGAAGCCGCTGGCCTCGATTTATGTACTGGTCAGGTAGACTCGCAATCCGAACCTATCTGCAGACGCGGGGAGGCGGAAGGTCGCGTATAATCAATCCGCACTTCATGTCGGGGCGTAGCGCAGCCTGGTAGCGCGCCTGCCTTGGGCGCAGGAGGTCTGGAGTTCAAATCTCCACGCCCCGACCACTAACTCCTGATTTTTCAATTCAATCTTGTCGATGCCGGTTGCGCCGGAGCCTGAACTTGGGTCCATTTGGGTCCAAATACAAGTCTCTCAACGCTCTCTACTGCGCGACGCTGCTCTTCCGGGACCGCGTGCAAATAAATTTCGCGCGTGATTTCCGGCGTGGAGTGGCCCAGAAGCGACTGCATTGTGCCAATGGGTGTGCCCACGGAATCGAGCATCGTCGCGTGGCTATGCCTCAGAAGATGCCACGTAACACCAGGCAGCCCCAACTTTTTCGCGGCGGGCTTCAGGTGCTTGCGCAAGAGATTCCATCGTTCCAGCGGCAATCCCTCGCGTGTGGAAAATACCAGAGCCTTTGGATCAACAGCGGCAGGACGGATGGCGGCAAGAATTTCTGCCGTCTCCGTTCCAATCGGGATGGTCCGTGCACTGCGCTTGGTTTTGGGTTGATCGAAATGCCCGTCATATACGGTTTCGCAAACCCGAAGCATGCGAGCATTCAAATCGACACTTCCCCAGCGAAGCGCAAGCAACTCTCCGACGCGTAGCCCAGTCAGCACCAGCAACAGCGTGACCGAGCGTGCCGGTCCATTCAAAGCTGCCCCAAGGTCTCGCACTTGAGCAGCAGTGAGAACCGTTTTCTCTGTTCCATGCTGTCGCCGTGGTAATTTCGTTTTCTGAGCCGCATTCTCGGAGATATAACCCCATTCTTCGGCTGCGCCGAGAATCTTGCTCAGACCGCACTTGAAGTGATGAACAGTTTCCCACGACAAACCATCCTTGAGTTTTCGGCTGAGAAAGCTTTGCAACTCTTCCCGCGTGAGTTCGCGAAGCTGCCTCTGGCCGAAGGACGGAATGAGATGCACGTCGAGCATGTACCGATAGTGCTTTTGGGTTGCGTACTTGAGGGTTGGCAAAACCACAGGTGTCCAATCGTCTTTGACAAAACTGCTAAATGTGCGGACAGACGTTGGTCGTGCCTTGCCGGTGTTGATTGTCCCTAGCCTCTGAGACAACACTTGCATCGCAAGACGGCGCGTCGGAAATTCGGCGACGGTCCCGAGTACTTCGGACCGTCTCAGTCTACCGAGCGTACCGTCTGCTTGAATTACGTCCTCCCACCAACGCGCCACCCAAACCTTCCTCCGAGTGCCACGTCGGAAAAGCGATCCTTGCTGGAAACCTCTTCGAGCCATCGTTCCTCCATGGATGGCCCGTCCAGCTTGTTCTGTGTCGTCTTTGAGTGTAGTCCGCATGTCAAGCCGCGTGGGAGCCGCGCCGTAGCGATTCGACCCAAGCCAGGACTTCGTCCTGACGGAAGCGCCAGTATTTTCCAAGTCGGTAACTTGGGATTCGCTCCAGGGATCGCTTGCGTGTTCGTCCGTAGACCCAAGACACAGGGACTTGCAATAGGTCAGCCACTTCGTGAACCGTCAGAAGATGCTTGCCGTGGTCCCCCTCTCCCTCTGTGGCCGCGATGCGGGCGGCATTGTTCGGAGGGCTAGGAGAAAATGTTTGAGCGGATGATGGCGGTCTTGGAGGTAACTCCTCGCATGAGGTGCCTGCCGATTTCGTTGCTTGATTCTGGATCGAGCGCATTGCAGAGCGCGGGGCATGCTGTCTTGAGGACGCTGTATTCTCGCGCGTGCCGGATTGTATTGAACGAGGCTTCATGTTTGTTACGCGGTCTTTGTGAGAACGTCTCCTTTGAGTGTTTGCTCCTCGATCTTGGTCGGATAGTGGCTCAGCCAATGCTTGAACTCGTCGTCCCGTTTGAAAAGCAGCTTGAGTGCTTCGCTGACGACGTAGGACGCATTTGCGCCGATGAATTCGGCGTATCGGTCCAGGTTGTGTCTGACTTCTTCCTCCAGACGAACCTGAAGGGTTGTAGTCTTTGGTTGTTTGGATGGTGCTTTCAGTAGTGGCAATTGCGTTCCTCCTTTCCTCTCTCGCGGTGTACTACGACTCGCATTACAAGCTGTTTGCTCCACACTCTGCACGCGGACAAAACACGGCACCGCGCGATTCGGTGCGGGCGGGAGCGACCCCACGAACGTGTGGGCGGCTTGAAGCCGCACACGACGGGGTCGCTCCCGCCCTTTCTTGTGTTTTGTCCGCGTGCAGATGTCACCCGTTGCATTTATGTATCCGCTCTTCTTTCAAGAACCTGTGATTGGGCCGGTCTTGATTTGGGAACTGAAGCCGTACCTGAAGTACCGCGCACTTCCCAGCCGTCACCCCATCTCTTGCTGCTGTGGCCGAATACAGCTTCCTGGCCTGGCACGATGACGGCTCGGAACAGGACCTTTTGTGAAGGCGTTTTGGTTGTTTCCGATTCCGCCCGCAAATCCTCCGGCAATTGGTTTCTTCTCCAAAGACGGAAGAGGGAGTCGAATATCTCGCCCTTGAAACGCTTCGCGACTTGATTTCGGAAGATCAGATCGTTCTCCGTAACGAGGCTGTATTTCTTGCTGTTCCATTTCGCCTCGATATCGAAGTAGCGAGCCACATCTGAGAGGCCCTTGCCTTCCACGAGGAACGAGAAAAGGTGTTGGGCTTCCTGCTGGAGGCCTGCTGCGGTGGAAATGTAGATGAACTGAAACCCCGGAAGCTGACGGAACAGAGGCCGGTAAGTGCGTAAGTGTCGGATGTATCGGTCGAGGTTCCGATGCGCGATATCGACATAAGTGAACGTCACCACAGGCATGTAATCGGGAGCGGGAAAGGCTACGCAGACCGGAAATCCCTCGGAGAATGTGATCGCCTTGCCATTCTCGTTGGACGGTGAGAATACGCTCTCGCTGAGTTTGAACCGTTCGATCAGGTAGCGCCGTTTTTCTTCCGGCGTCCCGAAATAGCGGTCCTCGGGGTTGGCAAGAATGAAATCCAGCCCGAGGAGCCGTATCTTGATGTAATCAAGTTCGTGCTCCCTACGATTGCGGAGATGGGCCTTGCCAATCGCTTCATAAATCCGGCGGGAGCACAGGTGATATATGAGACTTCTGCGCGTATATCTCTGGGCCGTGGCATGGCCTGAACGAAACAGCTTTTCGACAAAACGGGCATTCCGTTTGCCGCTCTTGGCGTGGGCAAAATCTAGGAACTGCCGCACCGTGAAGTAGCCGGAATGCACTGCCACAAGGTAGAGAAAGCGAGCCTCGGCTTCGCTATAGCCGAAGGTACGGAGGCCGACGAGTTGGGATTCGTGGATGCTCATGGGTTACAGGGTGAAGATCGCCGCGCTTAGCTCCCGGTCGTCCCGAATACGGCGCAATCGGTCGGTGTCCCCGCGCCGGGCATAGATTTGGAAGCCCGCACGAGCCTTCTGCGCTAGTCCGCGCGGACGATAATGATCGGTGGCCAGTTCCAGGTCGCGCCGCTGGATTTCGTGCTCGTTCTGGCGCACATATTCAATGCGCAAATCAGGGATCGGAATCTCGCCGGAAACGACTTTGAGGTGGTACTGTTTGGCGATTTTCTCCTTCAGATCGTCCTCTAATTGCCCTCTCTCGTCTGAATAGCGAGCAATGCGGGAGTACAACTCCTGCTTGATCTCGTAGTCGAGTTTGACGCGAAGTACCCTGCCGCCGCGTTCCTCGATCTCGTCGGCAACCTTGTGATAGAGGCGGTAAAGTTCTGCGTCGTGGTTGGTCTCTTTAGGCTTTTTCAGCCCGTAGTAAGTGACTTGGTCCGAGCGAACAATCTTCCCGCGAGACAAAAGCTGCTGGCCTTCCTTCGTCAGCGTGACCACCTGCAGGGGATTGTGGTCGTTGTCTGAAATGCTGGTGAGTCTGACGAGGCCCTGACGGGCCAAGTGTTCGATATCGCTCTCCATCCGGTTACGGTCGCCGTTGTAAGCCAATTCGGCGAGGTCCTTCGCGGCTGTGACGCGGAACTTGCCAACTTCCGAAAGCGTATGAATCTCTGAATCGCGAAGGGAATAGTCTTTGTCCCGGTCCGTGTACTTGGTTCTTGTGCGTTGACTGAGGATCGTCTGAACGCGTTCCTCGCGGGCCAGCGGCGGGCGCTCTGTGCGAGAACGCTCCCGTCCTTCTTGCTCGCGTCGGTCGGCTCTTTCTTCCTCTCGGTGGATGTAGTAAAGACCCTTCGGGTCGTTCCACGAGGAAGATGAACCCCGGCCTACGTCCCGCCCAGAGTCAAAGCCGGAATCGCGAAAGTCGTCGATTTCGAATCCGTCAAAGCTTCGGGACATGGCAATGCTCCGTTGCGGTCAGTACAGGGTGAACAGAATTTAACTGTGGAGAAAAATAGGCAGGTCGAAAATGCGAATGGCTGGACATCCGCGCTGCTCACCTCAAAACTCACTCAAGACGAGGGCGAGGCTTGCTCTCCTGAATAGATGAAAACTTCCTCGATGTTCTTGCCGAATATGCGGGCAATCTTGAACGCCAGATCGAGGCCAGGCTCATACTTGCCGGTTTCAATCGCGTTGATGCACTGACGGGTCACGCCGACCGACTCGGCCAGTTCAGCTTGCGACCATTCCTTCTCCGCTCTCAAAACGCGCAGCCGGGTCTTCATTGGTACCGCCAAGAAGCGAGGATTAGTCCGATGCTCCAAAACGCGATCATCAGGGCTGGGACCAGAAGGAAGACATCCGGGAAGAGTCCGAATCGCTGGAAAAGACCAATGGCGAACGTGAGAAGCAGGGAGGCAACGAAGGCAAAACTCGTGGCTTCGTGGTTGATGAGTTTCTGATGTGAATCCGCGGCTCGGAGGAAGCGAAGAAAGCTCCAGAGCGCGCCGCCCCCGAGGAGAATCCCGATTGCCGTCATTGCGCCTCGGGAATCGCTTGCACGATCTCCCAACGTGAATGCGGCAATCGCGGCGACCACAAAGCCATAAAAGACACGCAGAGCCGTTCTGCGTCGTTTACCAAGGGATTGAACGTCCGACGAGGCTGTCATGGCGTGCCTCCTTCTTCGGCAAAATGGTATTCTATTACGGTCTATATGTCAACTATAGATTACCTATGGACATGTTAAGATTTCAGATCGGCGAAGCACTCAGAACGAAACCTGCTGGAGGGACAAAAATTCGCGGACCTTCCAAGACTGTTACCCTCTTTATTACCCGTGCTTGAGGGTATTACCCGTATTACCCCTTCTCCGCCAGTAGGCCGATGGACCTCGGCCCAAGCAAGCCACATGGCCTTTTCTTCTGAAGCTGGCGCAGAACGCGACGGACCATGTCGCGGGTGACACCAGGACACGCCCGTTCTAAGTCGGTAGAGTTGCAGCCGCCCTTTGGCTTCGGCGATATCCGTCAGCAGCCAGACAGACTATTTCGCTGAGGCGGTTTCCCCGGAACGACACTATGGCAATAACACCTCAGCCTTTCACTTCATCGAACAGAAGGAATAAGAGCCGCCAGATCGGCAAGGCGGTTTGGCTGCAAAGCTTCAAATGCTTTCTGTGGAACCTTGGCATATCTCCACTGCTTATCGGTCAACATACTCGCGTTTTCGCACCATCGTGCGGCTGCAACATCCTTTCGCAGTACGTCCAGATTTTCTTGGCCCTTCGATTCAAGAAGCCAATGCGTTCCAGTCCTGTCTACGGCGACAAAATCCGGCTCGTAATTACGCAGATTCATGGATGTATCGGTGTATTCGATTGTGAAGCCAAAGGCGCGCGGGAGTTTGGCGAACGCGCGAACATCCTTCGCGTTGTCCAGAAATTTTGCAAATTCCCGTTCGAAATCGTTGTCACAAGGCACGAGGTTGAAAATACACTTTTGCCCTTCCCAAACCGGACGAGACCACGGGAAAGGGGGACAGGTCGAGAGCATCCTCGCGGGTTCGAGAAGCTGTGGCTTTTGTTCTTCGATGGTAAGCGCCTGAAGAGCCTTTTTGAAAACATCCACGCAAACGTAGTGCGCGACCGCCGTGCTCATTGCCCTAACGATGGCGTGATCGTTCAAATCGACCTGATGGCCGAATGCTTTTTGCTCAAAGAATTCGCGTACCTTGGGAGCCAGAGCTGCAAATTGTGCCGGTAGCTTTACGGCCTCCGCTATGCGGCGGGCATAATACCCGATCACTTCTTGAGCGGTTTGCGGTTCCGGGATTGTGTACTCGCGCTCGAACTCTTTTTTGAGAGTGATGATGTCATAGCCTTCATACGTGAATGTTTTCGAGCGGGGATCATCTTCGCTCATGGGCAGGATCACGCTTTGGAATGCCATAACGTCGAGGTCCGCAATTTCTTCGGACAGACTTTTCTTGCGTACGAGCGTCGGCGTGAGCACGGGCAGTCCGATATCAAATTCCTTGCGATCTTCGAGCGGGAGGATCGTGATGATGTGTAATTTCTCTTTGCCGATTTCGAACGTGTCCAATTTCAGTTCTTCGAGTTTCTCCAAATCGTCCACGAAGCTAAGGAATGCTTTGTTCCCGATGATATCGACGCGCTCGGTATAGCTTGTTGGCAAGTCGCGGAACATGAGCCGGAGGCCGCGCCCAATGGTTTGCTCGGGCAGGATGTTGGCCTTAGCAGTGTAGGGTCGCAAACCGACAACGACCGTGACATTCTTAACGTCCCAGCCCTCGCGGAGCATCAGAACACTGACAATCGCATGAATGGGGCTGTCTTCCTTATCCACTCCCTGAACGACTTTCCTGGCGGCATCGAGATCGTTTTTGCTGACTTCGCCGCCCTTATCCGTATGGATCACTTGTGTTCTCTCGCCGCCGAATTCGCTTGGATAGGTTGTTTGAAGCCAGTTTGCCACGTCATCCGCCTCCTCCGTGCTATTGAGCATGACGAACAAAATTGGCTTCTTCTTGAGGGGCTTTAATTGCGCACGATATTCGCGCCAACGCTCAACGCCAGCGGCCAAATATCCTCGATACTTCACACTTGCGTGCTCGGATTTTGCATCGTGAATATTCGCAATGCCCTTCATAGGCCGTTTCACGATGCCGTCAAGGATGGCCTGTTTAAGCGGATAATCGGAAATCGTCCACGGAAAGATGGCTCCCTTCTGAAACCGGGGCGTCGCCGAAAAGTCCAGTTCTGCCGTTAGCGGTGTTTTCGAATGCAAGCGGCGGATAACAGCATTCCATTCGCTGCCTTCATCATGAGTGTGATGCGCTTCGTCGTTTACGACGAGAAGATTGCCTGCCCGCATCGCAATTCGCTCGCTGAAGTCGCTAAGTTCCAACTTCCTCGTGGGCGGCCTAGAGCCAAGCACAGCGGTCATTTCGGCGGGTTCGTTTTCTGCCGAACGGTCTGGCCGCTCATAGAATTGCTGAATGTTCGTTAGGAACAGCGTTCCTTCCGCCTGAGCTTTTTCGGCCTCACCGCGCATGATGCAGTCAAAATCCCAAAAGATTTCAAGTTCCTTCGGAATGACAGGATCGGCGCGGAAAATTCGAGCCGAGGCGAAATCGGTTTTGAGCCGTTCCAATACGATGACATTGGGAGCGAGGACGAGAAAGGTTTTGGCATAATCTTTTGCCACATCTTCCGGCTCCCGCATCGCATTGAAAAACTGCCACGCAATTGCCAGCGCCATGACTTTTGTTTTGCCGCTGCCGGTTGCCATCTTGATGCAGTAGCGTGCAAAGTTGTCGTCGGGCGGCAGACGAAGATCGCGCAAATCTTGCGCGTAGCGTTCCAGCAAGCTCTTGCGTGTGCGGACCTTTTTGTATTCCCACACAAAAATCAGCGTTTCGATAGCTTCCTGTTGGGCCTGGTTGTATTGAAACGGCAAAACCGTAGACAGTCGGTGATCGGTATAGAACCAGTGGTTCAGCAAAATGCGAGTTGTATCGGTGACGCCTTTATAGCCGCCCGCTTTCCATGCCTTCACCGCTTCGCGCAAGGCTGGCACACAGGGAGCGGTTCGCAGCTTGGAAGTTATATCAAGCAGCTCAGTTTGGGACGGTGATGCCGTCTTGCTCTTTTTTCGAGGCATGGCTGGGTTGTCTCACTTCACGGTGATTTCGAGCGTCTTCGTAGTATCGTTCCCGAGTATGTCGATGACTTTCACGACGACGCGATATTTCCCCGGTTCCTTATACTCGTAGTTCGTCGCAAGCTCGATTTTCGGGTCCTTGCGCGTTCGATATGCTTGCCATTGGTTATGGAATGTGTCGTTCTTGAAATCCCAGTCCACGGCCCAATAATCAACGAGTTGGCTCCAGTGCTTGATGGCCTTCCGCGCTTCTTCGGGAATATCGTCCGTAGGGATGACAAAATCGGTAAGTTTCAGGGATGTCTGACGTCCCTTTTGCTTTAGGTCAACCGAGAGCGCTCCAAGCTCGAAGAATTTTACGTCGCCCTGCTCGATTGCCTTTTTGTCCAGAACTTCGCGCGGAATCTTCTTGAACGAAACATCTACACGGGATTCAGCGGCAACCTGCTTCGCTAGTTCGTTCACTTCCAGTGCGAATTCCCACCCGAGGATATCTACGCCTGCCTTTGTTGGTGCGCCCTTGCCAGAACCGATCGCCTTCCATGCCTCGCGTGCGATAGCCTTCACGTCGGCCTGGGTAACAGGAGCATCCACAGCAGCCACATGGACCATGCGACCGGCCTTCGTTCCATGAAGCCATGCGTAACCCGTTATTGAATTTGCGCGGTATAGATCGAGAATGAAGCGCCGATAAGCAGCCTCCCGCTCCCTTTGTTCTTCCAGATGATCTTTGCCATTCGCCGGAAATTCTGCTGCCTGCCACGCTTGGCGCTCGTATTTACCGAGATTCTGGACCGCAAACGGCTTGACGTTGGGAATACCAAGAAGACGCTTCCGTGCTGTGTGGATTGCAAACCGGCTAAGATCGCAAGTAATCCAGCGACGATTTAGCTTTTCCGCTACAACTGTTGTTGTCCCGGAGCCACAAAAGCAATCCAGAACGAGGTCTCCTTCTTGAGAGGATGCGTTTAGGATACGTTCAAGAAGGGCCTCTGGTTTCTGCGTTGGGTACCCGATTCGCTCTTCCGCTCGTGAATTCACCTCAGCAATGTCAGTCCACAGATTCTGTATCGGCATGCCTTTGAGTTCGTCGGCATAGCTCTTACGACGGATTCGTGAGTCCTTGTCTTTAGGAAAATACAGCTTACCTTCTCGGTCCCACTGCTCCATTTTCTCTTTTGAGATCATCCAACCGTTGCGGGGAGGCTTGTATCCCTTGTACTCGTACATGAGATTCGGTCGAGGGGCAGGGTTGACGAGACTTGTCGCCTGATAGTGCCTTCCCTTCTCATCAATAAGATTGAATCTTTCAGCGATGTAGTCCTGATATTCAGGCGCGTTGATGTTGTACTGGGGAGTGAGCAAAGTGTCTTCGGATGCTGCGTAGAAGAAAATCGTATCAGTGCAAACGCCAAAACGATTCGATTCGTGAACTGAGCTGCTCATGCCAACCCGGCGCTTCCAAGTCAACTCATTTCTAAAATTCTCGGCTCCAAATACCTCATCCAAAATCGCTCGGATATAGGAGTTCACGCCAGAATCGCAATGCACATAAAGGCTGCCGTCTTCGGCTAGCAATTCCTGAATTAAGGTGATCGTTGAATAGATCCACTCGAGGTATGAATCCAATCCGCGCCCCCAGGTGTCGCGGTAGGCCTTTTGTTCGAGAACGGAGGGCTCTTTACGAAAGCGCGTTGTTACTTCGTCAAGGCCGTCTGGGTCCGGGATGCTGGTACTGAAAGAGAAATCTGCGCCGGTGGCAAAGGGGGGATCAATGTAGATGAGATTTACTTTGCCAGCGAATTCAGGCAAAAGCGATGGTAAGACGTACTTCTTATCTCCCCAGATGAGCCGGTTGCGCCATTCGGTATCACGTCCGCTGGCGAAAAGCTCCAGATTGCGGCGACGATCCTGAGCGCTCTCGTTTACTGTTTCGATTGTCTGAAATGGCAGCGCGATCCGTACCGGGCCTTGCTTTTTGCCATCCTTGTACTTGCCATCCCAAATGAGTTCCGTCATTACACCTCGCCGTCAGCTTTTGCGGGCCGCAAGACCGGATTTCGGCAGGGCGGCGTTCTAAGCAGATTGTCCGCGAATGTAGAGCTAACGCAGCATAGTAAGCGTGTGCCGTGAATGTAAACAAGGCGAATTTATACTTCGGCACCTTCCTCAAAAAGACAAATCACCATGGAAGAATGACCCGTTTATTCTTAGTGAATAGCTTCCACTACCGGAGCTGCCTTACTGGACGTACTTGATGACGGACGAGACCCACTGGCCCGCTCGGACCGTTGCGGAATATGCGTATTGCCCACGCCTCTTTTACTACATGGAGGTGGAGGGAGTTTTTCTGCCCAGCGTCGATACTGAGAAGGGTCAGGCAGTACATCGCCGCGTTAACAAACCAAGCGCCGAAATTCCAGAAACTACTGATGAGACAGAAACCAACGGACGGCCCAAGACTGTGCGGAGCCTTGTTTTAACCAGCGATAAATTGGGTCTTACGGCCACGCTTGATCTGGCGGAAATCGTCGGCAATGTTGCCGTTCCCGTCGAATACCGCAAGGGTGCTCCCAAGCGCAGCCCAATCGTAGCGACACGCGATGAATTTGATGATGAAGAAGAAACCTTGTCCGTGCCCGAGCCTTGGCCGACGGATCGCGTACAGGTTGGACTTCAAGCCATCCTCTTGGAGGAAGCCGGATATGAAGTCAAAGAAGCAATCCTCTATTACGCTTCCGAAAAACTTCGCCTGACGATTCCTGTCGATGCCGCTCTGAAGTCTGAGGCTCTATCGACTCTGGAGGCGGCAAAAACGTGTGCCCGTGGGTCGAGGCCACTTCCCCTGGTGAATGATCCGCGCTGCATTCGCTGCTCATTGCAACCAATCTGCTTGCCCGATGAAGTGAATTGCGAACGCGGCGAATCGAACGGAAACCACATCTCGCCTCGCAAAATATGGCCGCCACGCGATGAAGGAATCCAAATCGTCGCTCAGCAGAACGGAACGCGAGTCGGTGTTAAGGGCATGGCGCTGACGATCAATGATGGAAATGGGAGCAAGGCGGGTAGAAAAGAGGTGCCGCTGGCAAGCGTAGATAGTTTGTCACTGCTCGGTTCCGTTCAAATTTCTACGCAAGCCATGAAGGTGTTGGCGGATCAGGGAATTCCGGTGGCATTGCTGTCAGCCGCTGGCCGCCTTGTAGCGATGCTGGACCCGCTTGATTCTGTCAGCGCCATTGTCCGCCGAAAGCAGGTGTTAACCTTCGAATCGCAGGACAAATGCTTGGAACTCGCCCGCTCTTTGATTACCGCGAAGATTGCAAATCAGCGGAAACTGCTCATCTGAAATCATCCTGAACTGCCCGCGCAGGCTGCCGCAGGAATGGCTTCCCAGGCCACGCAAGCCGCCAAAGCAGAATCGCTGGAATCGCTGCGCGGTTACGAGGGACAAGCTGCCGCGATTTACTTCGAGCACTTTGCGGGAATGCTGAACGGAGCGCCGGGAATCGAATTCGACGCAAACGGTCGGAAGCGCCGCCCGCCGCCGGACCCAGTTAATTCATGTCTCTCGATGGCGTATTCGATGCTGACGCACGAGTGTGTTTCCGCATTGCGCGTAGGCCGTTTGGAACCTTCCATTGGGGCATATCACACTTCCAGGCCGGGCCGACCGGCGCTGGCCTTGGACCTGATGGAGCCGTTCCGTCCACTGATCGCAGACTCAGTAGCAATCGCGACTTTTAACCGTGGCGAATTGACGAACGGTCACTTTCAGCGGACCACAGCGGGGTGCATGTTCACAGACGCAGGCCGGAAGGCATTCTTCCAGGCATATGCGCGCCGGATGGACACCGAAGTGACGCATCCGGTGTTCGGCTACAAACTGAGTTATCGAAGAATGCTGGCGCTTCACGCCCGAATGATCGCTGCGTGGTGCGTGGGCGAGATCGAAACGCTCTCATTTTTGACAACTCGTTAGACTGCTGGAGTTTTCCATGCGCCGTTGTTATCTAGTGTGCTATGACATTCGGGAACCGAAACGGCTTCGCCGCGTTCACAGAGTGATGAAAGGCTTCGGTGAATCGTGGCAATACTCCGTATTCTTCTGCGTTCTCAAAGTGATTGATCGAGTTCGGATGCAAACGGCGCTCGAAGCGGAGATGAATCTCAAGCTGGACAAGGCCCTCATCCTCGATTTGGGCGAAGACGAACATGCATCGCGTGAAGCTGCGACAGTGCTCGGACAGCCTCTCCCTGACGTGGGTTCCCGCACGATTGTGATATAAAAAGCCTGTTTCACGCCGCAATCCGTCTATGGCTACGAAGAGCTACAAACTTCAGCTTGACCTGCGCCCATGGGCTGACAAGCCCGTCGATGAAGATAGATTCACGACTCGTTTGGAAGAGATCAGCTCAACGAGAAGGTGGCTTGATGATACGCGGGAAGCCTTCAATGTTGGAGTGGACTATCTGACCCGATGGCTATTGCGAATGCATCGAGGGGCGGGAGTATTTCGTGAGAAGAAGGACGGCATCTGGCGCGACTGGGATGACATCTCGACGCTGGAACAGTTGATTGATGCGAGAAACCGCCTTCAGGTCGAATTGGGATCGTTTGCCCTGATCGAAAACCGAGAACTGTTGGATGTATTCAAAGCTAAAGGAAAGTCCGATGTTGAAGCAGTTGAGCTTGCGGAGTGCTGTCGCCGCATTTCCAAGGAATTGTGCCCGCCAACTGAAGATGCGAACGGCACGCAAATGCCCCGAGACGATCTCGACCTGCTTACACTAAGTACATCTACGGCGAAGGGAATACGGGAACGAGGAGTATCGAAGTCGGGGGAATTGAAGGAAAAGAGCGGTCGCCGCCCGCAATGGATGCTTAAACAGGCGATCTCGGAGCTGCTGAGATATGCGCCTTCATGGGAGGCGTTGAAAGAGGCAGCCGCAAAGACGCCGCAATTCCTTAGTGCTGAAAGCGACGGCAAGAAGCTCATCGCAACGTGGGGAGCAAAACATGAACGCTACGCAGCAGAAAGCGGGGATCGCGCGTGGGAACTGACGAGAGCCTCTCTCAAAGATTATTGTGAATCATGGAAAGACGAAAAAGGGAAAACCGAAGCGAGGAAGGCTGCATCAGCGACATCGGGCGGCATCGCAGCATATAGAAAGCTTTTGCAAGCAGATTGTCTGCCTATCCCGGGATTCGAACGCCCAGCTGAGCACCTTCAGCTAAAAGGCGCATTGGCCGAATGGAACTACGCGATGTGGAACATGTCCGGTCAACGAATCCGAAGTCATCTCGGTTGGGTACACCGGCGGACGAATGAACGTGTGGTGTGGGAATCGAAAACGCGGCTGTTCGAACAGGGCGGCTGGGCGCGGGTGAAGCATGATGGCAAGCCAATCAAGAAGGAGGTGCTGACGTCGAAGGACATCCGATTCCTGGCACCGCCTGAACAGGAAAAAGAGGATTTCAAACAACAACCGGCTTACGGGCAGCGCAAATGGGTCAAAGCATTGCGCGAATATGAATCCGTGGAAATGCCGAAGCATCTCCGAGGTATCGCCTATGGTGCTGCCGAAGAGCCTCGCGTCCGCAAGCGTACCGCAAAGGGTTGGGTAAAGGTCCGAGACAAATGGTTTGACCTGATCGACAGAGCTAAAAAGGCGGGCACGTCCGCACCGTCCGCGGGCGATTTGATCGCAGCACTAAATGAAATGCGCGCGAGGGAAGCACGGGATTTTGGTGACCAACGACTTTTTGAATGGCTTGCTGCGCCGGAGCGGCGTTGGCTCTGGGACGGCACGAACGATGTTGCGAACAACGACTGTGGCCGCGATGACCGTGACTGCGTCAGTGCGTTCGTGACCCAGAACGAACATCTTGCCGACAGGCCGGAGTCGATCACGTTCACGCGAACTGATCCAGTCCAGCATCCCGTATGGCCATTCTTCGGAGAGAACTCAGCCGTCGAGTATTGGCTGAGGCGCCAGAAAACCTGCAATGGTCAAGGACGGATTGTTCTCATTCTGAAGCAAGTGCTCTGCCGGCAGGCTGAGGGCTCGTACACGTCTAAGGATAAAGTAAGAATCGCGTTGCGAGGCTACGAGGACTTCGAATCGAGCTTCACATTGCCGGAGAAGGATGAGGACGTATCGGCCAAGCAAGAGCTCATCTTTCGTGATGACCTTTTGGGCGATGAAACCCGTCCGGGCACTCTCAGCGGAATGAAACTTACTTGGGACCGCGATGAATTGGAGGCCGCCAACCGTAAACGCCGCGCTGCGACGAGGGCACCGCGAATCTACGCGAATTTCAGCTGTGATGCTGGCACAGGCAATTTGCCGGAGTGGTTGACCAAAAAGCTGGGCTACATCGACAGGAAGAACCCGCGAGACGGGATGGCGGGTTTTTTCAAGCTGAGTAGCGCAATCCGATTCGATGGCGCACGACGGAAGTCCGGCAGCGAGGACACAGCGAAGCCCGGCAGTCTTCGCTCTCCTGGGTCTTGGGTGTGGCCAAAAGAAGCAATTGATAAGGGCTTTGCTGTTCGTGGAACTGATCTCGGCTACCGAACATCCTCAGCGGGTGCTTGGTGGCGCTTGTCGTTCGAACAACCTCAATACGGAGTGGGTTGGCTAGCGGGCGTCTGCGAGGGCAAGCCTGTGTTTGCCGTGCTCGAACGCACGGGTAGGGTCTTGCTTCCAGGTGACGGAGAACCGCTCCCTGCAGCCGAACAAGCTCTCCGCGACCGCCTCTACTCTGTTCGTACTCGCCTAAATCTCAACAACACCTTGCTGCGCATCGTTCGGTTGCTGACACTTGATTCCATTACCAGTCGAGTCAAAACCGGCATGAGATTTCGGAGGCGCAGCGACGGCACAAGTAAGCCTGTTGGCATTCTCTGGAAGAGCGAACTCAAGACTCTGAATGTAGACGAAATCAAAGAGAACTGCCGGAAAGCCGCCGAGCAATTGCTTCGATCAGCCGAAACCGATGCCATGGGTGAATCACAGAGAGCAATTCATCATGACGGGTCTGTTTGGGATTGGCTGGTGTCGCACGACAAGTCCCTCAAGCCGCTGCGTGACCTCTTGCCGAAAACGCCTATCCCAACCGAGACGGACGCAAAAAACCAAAATCTCGACCGGGACGCATTAAAGACGGAGCGCGACAAAGAGGACGCTGATTTCGCCGCCGCAGTTTACGAGCTTCGGTGCCCACTCGCGATGGCGTTGTGCAGTGGATACGATGCTAAGAAAGGCCGACGGGTCGGCTCCGGATTGTGGGCTGAGTTTGACCGGGCTCTCGCACGCGAACTGAGCTATAGAGAGGGCGGAGGCCGGATTGTTGAGGATGGTTTGCTTAGGCTTGTGCGAAAACCCCCAATCACTAAACATAGGGACCGCAAGGATGATGCCAATAACTTACCGCATGGCAAGACGCACCGGGGTGGGTTGTCTATGGCCCGACTCAATTTCTTGGAAGATGTGAAAAATTTTGTGCGACGGTGGTCTTGTCGACCGCGCTGGCCCGGTGACGTGCGCCGAGTTCCAGAGGATGCGAAATTCGACCGGTGCGATACGGAGCACATCGACAATCTTCGCGAGCATCGCGCCAAACTTATCAGCCATTCCGACGTGGCGCAAACGCTCGGTTTCGAACAAGACTTGCGGCGAGGACTCTGGCTCTTTAAGGCTCCATCCGGCGAATTGTTTTGGCACCGGCCTGAGCGTGGCCACTTCTATCGGCGGGAACGAGAGGAACTGGTTCAGTGCGCCACACCGGCTGGCGTTAGTGAAGAGAACACAAGACATCCACATCCCGCGTTCGATAAGGCGCACGTTCTTGTCTATGAGGACTTAACACGCTATAGAATGAGTTCTGATCGCCCAAAGAATGAAAACGCTGGACTCGCACGCTGGTCGCATCGCCGCATCCTAGAGTTTTCTCTTCATGTAGGAAATCTCTTCGGAGTACCCATCACCACGGTGGACGCACGATTCTCGTCGCGGTTTTGCTCACATTGCGGTGCTCCGGGATGCCGCGCGAGCCGGTTTGATCCGAATTGGCTCAGTACTCGCTGGATGCAGCGGGTTCGGGTTTCCGCAGATATCCGTGATGCGAATCTGAAAAAAATCGCTTGTGAAATGGAGGAAAGGCTCCGCACTGATCGACACGCATATGATCTAGAGAAATCACGCCCGTGGGTCCTGCGAGATGGCGGAACGCACTTCGCGTGCGCGAATCGTTCATGTGTTCTGCACGCCTTGCCGGTTAATGCGGACGAGAATGCCGCTGCAAATATCGGATTGCGCTTCCTGCGTGGCTTTGAGGGTATCCGCGTAACTATTAATGATGCCGGAGCCGTGACTAAGCCGGTCGGGCATATTTCGCCCGGCACTGTTCTTAAGTCAGATCATTCGGATAGCGTTTCGTTCTGGGTAGCTCTAACGGACGAGGACGGACTGTCGCGAAAAAAATCGGCACGTGGGCAGAGTGCTTCGATGGCTGAGAATTTGCAAGATCGAGAAGAGGAAACAGGTGGCGAACGGTATCTATTTCGCGATCCCTCGGGCAGATTCCTTCGCGCCGAACGCTGGTACAGCGGAAAGGATTTCTGGGCACACGTAGCCGCTGCATGCGCTAACGGCATTCGGGTAGCTAATGCCAATCTCAATTCAGCACCAAGCGAATGAGTAAGCTAAAGGGTGTGCTATACTGCCGCCATCTCAGTGACGTGTCTTCAGCCCGTGACCTCTGTGGCTCAGCCCATGAGGAACTCGCCGGGTGACCGCTTGAAGCGATGGCAACCAAAAGGCTGCTTGCGCTGAGAACATCCATGAGGAAAAAGTCAGAGGAGTCGCCCCGATTTGAGGCGAAAGTGTCCACGAGTGCGAAGGTGGTGCGTGGGGGTGCGGGAGGTGCTCGCGTCGCTGAAACCCGTTCAAATCGAGCGGGATGGGAAACTGTCAATGGCAAGAATACTCGTCCGAGCGGTACGGATGAGAGATGTACTCGCGGGCGTGTTCGTAAGTCTACCCTTTTCAATGGTTTCGCACGGTGGCTGGCGCACCGCCTGACGGGTTTCTCATCGATGGACACCGCGGCGGCGGATGCGACCGGCGACGGAAGCAGATGGCGCACCGCCTGACGGGTTTCTCATCGATGGACACGGGCTTCGGCGCTTGTACTTGCGTTTTGGCCGCTCGGCGCACCGCCTGACGGGTTTCTCATCGATGGACACACGTAATACGGGAAAGGATGTACTTTGACTGGCGGCGCACCGCCTGACGGGTTTCTCATCGATGGACACATCACCGCGCTTACGACGTTGCCGTACACCGCGCCGGCGCACCGCCTGACGGGTTTCTCATCGATGGACACAGATAAAATGTGAGCGGGCGGCGCGAACATTCGCGCGGCGCACCGCCTGACGGGTTTCTCATCGATGGACACAGAACATGAGTCTATCGGTTACGGCGGGCGGCGCGGGCGCACCGCCTGACGGGTTTCTCATCGATGGACACCAAATTTCGCATGCGGCCCGAGTACCGCACAGTGTTTGGCGCACCGCCTGACGGGTTTCTCATCGATGGACACGAGAACTACGGACGCAAGGTGTCCTTCGCCGGTCATGGCGCACCGCCTGACGGGTTTCTCATCGATGGACACTAGCTCAACAGCCGAAAAACGTGCGCCAGAGAATGGCGCACCGCCTGACGGGTTTCTCATCGATGGACACAATAATCCTCACGTCTGGCTGTGCGCGTGGCGATTCGGCGCACCGCCTGACGGGTTTCTCATCGATGGACACCTCTTGGGCTATTTCGGCCTTCAATTCCTTCTTGAGCCTCCGGCGCACCGCCTGACGGGTTTCTCATCGATGGACACTGCATGGTCGACTCACCGGAACGCTCAGCCGCTTTCTGGCGCACCGCCTGACGGGTTTCTCATCGATGGACACGTTTCCTTTTGTTCAGGCTGTTTCTGAACCTCTTGGGGCGCACCGCCTGACGGGTTTCTCATCGATGGACACGAACTCCAGAAATGGGCGCGTTACTGGCTGTCAGGAGGGCGCACCGCCTGACGGGTTTCTCATCGATGGACACAATCACTGTCACTTTCATGGCTTTCCTCCTTGTACGGGCGCACCGCCTGACGGGTTTCTCATCGATGGACACTCATTGACGGCTTCCACCGCACCACCATTGCACGCGGCGCACCGCCTGACGGGTTTCTCATCGATGGACACTTGAGCAATTCGAGCCACCCGTGTATCCCGCTCAAGGCGCACCGCCTGACGGGTTTCTCATCGATGGACACGAATCAAAAAACCACGATTCAGATTAACGGTGTGAGGCGCACCGCCTGACGGGTTTCTCATCGATGGACACATCCTAGACAATTTCGAATTGACCGGGATGTGCGGGCGCACCGCCTGACGGGTTTCTCATCGATGGACACAATAGATCATTCTTGAATTCGCGGAGATCGGCACCGGCGCACCGCCTGACGGGTTTCTCATCGATGGACACCTGTACGAGCAGCCGACGTGGGAGCCGCCCATATCGGCGCACCGCCTGACGGGTTTCTCATCGATGGACACTAAAGCTGCCTCTTTTCCTACCCATGCGGTAATCCTGGCGCACCGCCTGACGGGTTTCTCATCGATGGACACTTGATGACGAACTGATCTACATCCGCGACAATGTGCGGGCGCACCGCCTGACGGGTTTCTCATCGATGGACACCTGATGTTAAGAAGTGGTATGAGACGGCTCCTAAGGGCGCACCGCCTGACGGGTTTCTCATCGATGGACACTACACACAACCCGATCAAGCAGTGGTTTGTATTGGGCGCACCGCCTGACGGGTTTCTCATCGATGGACACAATGTAACGGATGGTGTTATTTATTTTCACGGTGAGGCGCACCGCCTGACGGGTTTCTCATCGATGGACACCTACAATCGCATGTTGAGTGAGGCGCCAGAGCTGCTGGCGCACCGCCTGACGGGTTTCTCATCGATGGACACTCGATCGCAAGCCGCTCTTTGAGGAGATGTCCATACGGCGCACCGCCTGACGGGTTTCTCATCGATGGACACCTAGGTTGGCGATCGCCGCGGAGACGCTCATCGTGGGCGCACCGCCTGACGGGTTTCTCATCGATGGACACGCCTGATCAAGTGGCGCGCCGCAAATCGGATCATGGCGCACCGCCTGACGGGTTTCTCATCGATGGACACGGGAATGGATGGTACTGACGGACATATACCGTGTGGCGCACCGCCTGACGGGTTTCTCATCGATGGACACTGGTTGATTACGCTTGCTCACTGGTTTTCTCCTGAGGCGCACCGCCTGACGGGTTTCTCATCGATGGACACCTGGGATCCGACTTGGGAAAAGGCTTTTGTTTGAGGGCGCACCGCCTGACGGGTTTCTCATCGATGGACACGAGATTCACTGGTGCTCATTGCCCCTCTTCTTCGGGCGCACCGCCTGACGGGTTTCTCATCGATGGACACATCACCTTCAGGAGTTCATCGCGCAGGTTTGCGTCGGCGCACCGCCTGACGGGTTTCTCATCGATGGACACATCAGGTGGACATCAGAAGGGCGACGCATGTCGTGGGCGCACCGCCTGACGGGTTTCTCATCGATGGACACATCAGGTGGACATCAGAAGGGCGACGCATGTCGTGGGCGCACCGCCTGACGGGTTTCTCATCGATGGACACCTCTCGGGACGCTTGAGAAGGCCAAAAATAGCCCCATCGGCGCACCGCCTGACGGGTTTCTCCGTGCTCAACGGCTGGTTTTCGGCAGTTCCGTTCCTTGGTTGAGGATATCCAGGTAACGGTGATATGTGAAAAGGCGATGGCGCTGTTTGCCGGTAGTCTCACGGACCATGCCGAGCTTGACCATGTGCTGCAAAGCCTTCGCTACAGTCGGAGCAGAGAGGGAGAGTTGCTCGGCTGTCGCCGGAATCGTGATGATGGGCTTGCGCTGAAGATGCTGATGAACGCGCAAAATGGACGCAGCGGGGCGGCCAAGCCCTTCGATTTTGTGGCGATCCTTTTCAATGAGCGCTAGTATCTCCCGCGAGGTATCCGCCCCCTGTTGTGCGGTTTCCTTAACCCCAGTGAGAAAAAATTCGAGCCAAGTTTCCCAATCTCCATGCGTGCGGACGCGGTCAAGCAATTCGTAATATGTTTGCCGGTTCATCTTGAAATACAAACTGAGGTACAGAATCGGCTCGCGAATCGCGCCAGCGACGCACAGCAAAAATGTAATCAGCAAGCGGCCAAGTCTTCCGTTTCCGTCCAGGAACGGGTGAATCGTTTCGAACTGTACGTGAACGAGGGCTATCTTTATCAAGATCGGCAAGTCTTCGTGTTCGCGATGTAGAAATTTTTCCAGCGCATCCAAGCACTCCATGACTTTTTCGGGTGGCGGCGGAACAAACGCCGCATTCCCCGGTCGCGTGCCCCCAATCCAGTTTTGACTCTCGCGGAATTCGCCGGGACGTTTCTGGCTGCCGCGACCTTTAGACAAAAGAATTTTATGAATCTCCCGCATTAGCCGCAAAGACAGCGGAAAATCTTCGCGGAGTCGGCGGAGCCCGTGATTCATCGCTGCCACATAATTTGAAACTTCCTGAACGTCCTCTAGCGGGACGCCGGGAGCCTCGGCGCTTTCAAACAGCATCAGGTCTGAAAACGACGATTGCGTGCCCTCAATCTGCGAGGAAAGTACAGCTTCCTTTCGGACGTAGAGGTAAATAAAAAGCGAGGGATCGGGCAGAATGGATGCGAGGCCGTCCAGGCGACCGAGTGCTTGGTTGGCTTGTTCCAGCAGCGGCAAAAGCCGCTGGAGTCCCAGAGGTGGGTTCGGCGGCAGTGGTGGAGGTACGTAAGCTCGAAATGACTCGTCCTTGAAGGACTTAACAACGTAAGTCCCGAGACGGCTATTGGGTTTCGTTGGCGTCGCCATCGCGAAAGGATCGTTTCGTTAGGGATCTCGCAACGAAAGGATAGCGCATTTTACTTTCGTTACCTAGTGGAAGGTTTTTCGACGCGGCGAAGGACAGGCTTGCCTACTATACCCCGACACTCACGATGCTGGAGCGCATCGCAGCGGTTTGTGGCGTGGCACTAAAGCTCCATGCCGAGAAGAAACCGAATTTCGACCGCGACGTGGCATTGGTATAAGGCTGCGCCTGCCTACCGTCTGCCTAGTTGCAAAAGGAAACTTGGGTCCAACTTGGGTCCAAGTGCTGCCAAATTAGGTCCAAAACCGTGTACCATGACGCAGAACAAAGCCAGACGGACCAACAAGATAGATTTTTTTCAA
>Ga0335074_10002775_pt1 | contig 23872 bp, 19 predicted proteins | sample Lox_Sample_23_FD_206715 | JGI IMG/M metagenome (GOLD analysis project Ga0335074, IMG submission 206715) | Soil microbial communities from Loxahatchee National Wildlife Refuge, Florida, United States - Lox_Sample_2.3 | ecosystem: Environmental > Terrestrial > Soil > Wetlands | place: USA... | reverse complement strand
CAGCACGCCGGCGGCGGGGAAAACCCCGAAGCGCCACATCGCCAGCGAGATCGCGGGGGTTCATGTGCCCGCCCGACACGCGCCCGGCCGGGCTGAGGATCAGCCCGGCGACCAGCAAGGCAACGGCGGAACCGACGATCACCAGCTGCAGGTGGATCTGCGGTACCGCACGGGAGACCGCGGAGGGGCCGATCACCCACCGCACGAAGGTGACCACGCCGAACAGCAGCACGAAGGTGAGCAGGAACTCAAGCGCGCTGTGCCAGATGACGGTCCGCGCCGAGGCCGGTTTCCTCTGCTCCCCGGCGGGGTCCTGCCTGGCCTGCTCATGATCAGGGAGCGCAGGTCCCGACGAGCTCACGACTGTCCCCCCGGCCACCTCAGGGGCCAGCCGGGGGTTCGGGCCGGCGCCGCGCGCAACCGCTCGGCCACTTCGAGGAAATCCTGTCAGCAAGGGCGTGTCGCGCCGGACCCGTGTCCGCGGCGCGGGCAGCCAGTCACGCCGGGCACCCTTCCTCAGCATCACAGCTTCTCGCGCGCTTCAAGCAGCGCCGCCAGCCGCCGCCGGTCGCCGGTCCCCTTTTCGGTTCTGGGGAGCCGGGCCACGAAGAAGATCCGCTTGGGCACCTCGAAGGGGCTCAGCCGCGAGCGGGAGTAGTCCTTGAGTTCGGCTTCGGTCACGGCGTGTCCGGGCCGGAGTACGACCGCGGCTCGGATGTCTTCTCCGTACTCCTTGTCGGGGACGCCGAACGACAGGGCGTCTTCGACGCCGGGATTGGACTGCAGGATCTGGTCGACCGCGGCCGGTGAGATTTTTTCTCCGCCGCGGTTGATGATTTCCTTGATGCGCCCGGTCAGGAACAGGTAGCTGTCGGCGTCTTTCTGGCCAAGGTCCCCGGTGCGGAACCAGCCGGCCGTGAAGCTGTCGGCGGTGGCCTGCCGGTTGCCGAGGTAGCCGGAGGTCACGGCGGCGCCGCGGATCCAGATCTCACCGGTCTCGCCTGCCTCTCCCGGCTTGCCGTCCGGCCGGGTGACCTGTACCTGCGCGCCGGTCGGGATTCCGACCGATGCCGTCTTGTCAGGCCCGTTGGCTGGCAGGGGGTTGGAGGCGACCTGGTGCGCGGTCTCGGTCATGCCGTAGGCCTGCAAGACGGGCGCGGAGAACGCAGTTTCCAGGTCCTGCTGGACGGCCGGTGCCAGCGGCGCGCTGCAACTGCGCACGAACCGCAGGTCCGGATAGCCCCCGGCCGGGTATTCGCTGCCCGCCCGGTCCAGGAGGATCTGGTGGATGGTCGGGACGGCCGTGTACCAGGTTGCCCGCGCGGCCGCCATCTGCTGCCAGAATGTTCCGGCGTGGAAGCGGCCGCCGGCGGGCATGATGCCGGCGCCACCGCTGGCGAGCGTGGCCAGCAGCCCCGCGATCAGCCCGTGGCCGTGGAACAGTGGCATCACCAGGAGTGTGGCGTCCGCAGGTGTCAGCTGGTAGATGCTACGGATCCCGTCGATCGAGGCAAGCAGGTTCGCGTCGGTCAGCGGTACGACCTTCGGCGCGGCCGTGGTGCCGGAGGTCAGCATCAAGATGGCGGCATCGCCGGGGTGCGGCGGTTCGAGCCCGCGAGTCTGCCCGGGTCCGCGGCCGTGTCCTAGCAGCGGCGCGCTGCTCAGCGTGGCGTAGCAGCAGCCATCGCGTCCTGGCGTCACCGCGAGCGTCAGGACCGGCAGCTCAACGGCGGCATGCGTGCTGGCGAAGTCGCCGTACAGATGCTCGGGAACGATCACTGCTCGCGCCCTGACGTCCCCCAGCCTGGAGATGAGCTGCTGTGCTGCCAGCGCTGGGTTCAGCGGGGCGGCGCACCCGCCGGCCGCCAGCACAGCGAACAGCGCGAGCACGTGCTCGATGCAGATGTCCGAGACGATGGCGACCGGGTCACCGGCAGCTATCCCGTGCCGGCGCAGCTGGCCGGCGAGATCGGCGGCCAGGTCGCCGAGGTGCCGGTAGCTGATCGCCCGGTCGCCGCTGCCCTCGCTGAGGGCGACCTGCCGCGGCCACCTGGTTGCGGACTCCTCCAAGAGCTGGGTGAGCGTCGCGGCCACGTGGAACGCCTGCTCAGTCGCCGCCGCGGGCGGCAGGCACGCTGAATTCGGCGCGCAGCGCGGTGCCTTGCTCGTCAAGCGACGGCGACGGGATCATCGTGCCGAGGGAGTTCCAGGTGCCAAATTTCATCGGCGAGCCGGGGACGCTGTAGCCGTCGATGTCCTTGACCATGCCGCGTACCCTGACCTGCTCGAGCTTGCGGGTGTCGTCGACGTTGAGAATGAGGCTGCAGGGAATACCGGCTTGCTCGAGCCGCTCATGCCAGGCGGCGGCGGGCGCCGTAGCGAGCACCGCCTCCATGGCGGCCTTCAGGTCGGCCTGGTTCTTGGTGCGGTTGACGTTGTTGTTGAACCGCGGGTCGCTCGGCAGGTCCGGCTTTCCGAGCGTCTGGGCCAGGATCGAGAACAAGTGATCGTTGCCGCAGCAGATCGCGATCATCTGGTCCTGGCACTGATAGGTGTCGAACGGCGCCATGGACGGGTGGCGGTTGCCGATCCGGTGCGGCCGGATGTGCTCGCCGAGGGCGTCCATCAGTCCCTGCTCCATGAGCGAGAAGGTGCTGTCGAGCATGGAGATGTCGACGGTGGTGCCGCGGCCGGTCTTCTCGCGTGCGGCCAGGGCGGTCACGATCCCGCAGTAGCCGAAGATCCCGGCCAGGATGTCGGAGATGGAGGTGCCGACCCGGGTGGGGCCGCCGTCTTCGGCGCCGGTACCGTCCATGATCCCGGCGATGGCCTGGATCACGGTGTCGTAGGCCGCCTGCTGGTGCATCGGCCCGTACTGGCCGAAGCCGGAGATCGAGCACACGATCAGCCGCGGGAACTCCTCAACCAGCTTTTCCGGGTCGAGGTTGAGCTTCGTCATCACTCCCGGCCGGAAGTTCTCGACCACCACGTCGGCGCGCGCGATCATGCGCTTGACGAGGGCATGATCGGCGGGGTCGGTGAGGTCCAGCGCGATGCTCTCCTTGCCGAGATTGGCGAACCGGTAGTATTCCGAGCTGCCGTCGGCGGCGAACGGGCCCATCAGCCGGCTGTCATCGCCGCTGCCGGGCCGCTCCACCTTGATCACCCGCGCCCCGGCGTCGGCGAGCATCCGGCCGCACGTCGGGCCGGCGAGCACCCGGCTGAAATCGACGGCGGTATAGCCGCTGAGCGGGTAGGGCTTGGTCGGGTCAAGGTGACCGTGCGGGCTGGTGGCCGCGCTGTCGCGAGCGGTGCTGGTTTTAGGGCTTGACATGGCTTCTCCTGTTCGCTTCGTTGCAGCCGCGCTACACGGCCGCAAACTGGCACCGGGACAGCACGGACTACCTTGCCGGCACCAGCGTGCTTTCCGTGTTGAGCTTTTGCAGGTGGCCGCTCTCGGTGCCTGCCGTGGGGTCGATGAGGCAGTTGATGACCGCGGGCATGCCGGAGGCCAGGGCCTGGCGCATGGCGTCGGCGACGCTCTTCGGGTCCTCGGCGTAATAGCCGTTGCCGCCGAACGCCACGATCAGCTGCTCGTACCGGCTGGACTGCAGCAAGACCGTCGGTGCCGGGTCCGCCGAATACGGATTGGTTTCGTCGCCCTTGTACACGCCGCCGTTGTTGAAGATCGCGGTTACGATCGGCAGCCGGTAGCGGCAGATCGTCTCCAGCTCCATGCCGCTGAACCCGAAGGCGCTGTCCCCTTCGACCGCGACAACCGGTTTCCCGGACTCAACCGCAGCACCGATCGCGTAGCCCATGCCCACGCCCATCACGCCCCACGTGCCCGAGTCAAGCCGGTGCCTCGGCTCGGACATCGACAGCACGTCCCGGCCGAAGTCGAGCGTGTTCGCCCCCTCGTTCACCACGAACGTGCCCGGATGCTCGGCGAGGACGTCGCGGATCGCCCGCAGCGCCCCGAAGAAGTTCATCGGCCTGGCATCGGCATCCAGCCGTTGGGCCATCTTCGACACGTTCTGCGCCTTCCTCGCCTCCAGCTGCTCCAGCCACTGCTTGCCCGGCGTGATCTGGCCGGGTCGCAGCACCGCGACGAGCTGTCCCATGACGGACTTGATGTCGCCGACCAGCGGAGCAGCGACCGGCCTGTTGCTGTCTATCTCCTCAGCGCAAACATCGACCTGGATGAAGCGGCAGTCCGGCGACCACTCGGGCGCACGCCCGTGGCCAAGCAGCCAGTTCAGCCGCGCTCCCACCAGCATGACGACGTCCGCGCTGCCCAGCGCCAGCGACCGCGCGGCCATCGCCGACTGCGGATGGTCATCGGGCAGGAGACCCTTCGCCATCGACATCGGCAGGAACGGGATCCCGGTCGTCTCGACGAACTGGCGGATCTCGTCCTCCGCGCGCGCGTACGCGGCGCCCTTGCCGATCAGGATCAGCGGCCGCTGCGCGCCGCTGAGCAGGCCGAGCGCCCGGTCGATGGCCTCGGGCGCGGCCAGCTGGCGCGGCGCCGGGTCGACCACCTCGACCAGCGATTTCCGTCCTGTCTCGGCATCGATCGTCGCACTGAGCACAGCGGCCGGCAGGTCGAGGTAGACGCCTCCGGGTCGCCCGGAAACCGCCGTACGGACGGCGCGCGCGACGCCGGTCCCGATGTCCTCGGGGCGCTCGACCCGGTAGGCGGCCTTCGCGACATGTTTGGCGACCGCGAACTGGTCGAGTTCCTCGTAGTCACCCTGCTGCAGGTCGACGATCGCCCGGTCACTCGACCCGCTGATCTGGATCACCGGAAAGCAGTTCGTGGTGGCATTCGCCAGCGACACCAGGCCGTTGAGGAATCCCGGAGCCGACACCGTCAGGCAGATCCCCGGACGCTGGGTCAAGAACCCGGCCGCCGCGGCGGCATGACCGGCCGGCGCCTCGTGGCGGAACCCGATGTACCGGATGCCACTCGCCTGCGCGATGCGCGCCAGGTCGGTGACAGGGATACCGACGACCCCGTAGATCGTCTTGACCCCGTTCAGGGCAAGCGCGTCGACAACCACGTTAAACCCATCCGTCAATCGCTCGGCGGCCGACCCGCGAGGCTGTGGTACCCCTGTCATTGCCTTCTCCTCTCCATCCAACTCTGCGCGATCGAAGTCGACCGTCCCGCCGTCCGAGCGGGTGGACGCGCCGTGGGACTGGCGAGCGCTGAGCCCGGCCGATTCATGCGTCCGGGCGTGCTGGCCCCGCAACGCTCACCCTGATCAATGACGGTGAGCCGGTGGCGCTAAACAGCCGGCGCCGTGGCTGCCCCTGCAGCCGTAGGCCGGGGTCGAGCCGGATCTCGTGTCCGTGGCCGACCAGAACCGCCCCGCCAGACGACAGGTCACAGGACGTGTCCAAAGTTAAAAGAGTTAAATGAGCCCCCCACGTGATCTAGGTTACGACTGGCCCGCTCAGTCACTGAAGGTGGCCCAGGGCCGCGAGTTGGTCACCCGAGTAAGTGGTCCGGCCCGTAAGTTCGTCGGGGGTCTTGCCCAGGCCCAGCGCCGCGCCGAGGAACTCGGCCGGGTTTGGTGGCCATGGCGAACCCGTGTGTCTCGCCCAACCGGACTAGCTCGGCCGTGGCAATGACGCGGGCTTTCCCCGGAAAGGCGTCGGGCCCTGGTGGACACTGGAACGCTCAGTGGCCATAGCGGGCCGCGGGGCGCGCCTGCTCCCGGATGTTGCACGCAGGGTCGGTGCGTGCAGCCGTGCAGCGCGTCCGGCTTGCCCTGCAGAGCATCATCTCTCCGGTCGCGTGTGCCGGCATGCGCGGGCGGGTGTCTCAGCTGAGGAAGAACTGCTGGCCGATCAGGAAGATGTTCATCCCGATGATCATGACGGCGCAGCTCCACGCGAGGATGGTGGTCACGCGGCGGTTGACCTGGGCGCCCATCACGTCGCGGCGGCAGGTGAGCAGCACCAGCGGCACCAAGGCGAACGGGATGCCGAAGGACAGCACGACCTGGCTGAGCACCAGCGCCTGCGTGGGGTTCATCCCGACCGCGATGATGATCAGCGCCGGAGTCATTGTGAGCCCGCGGCGGACCATGAGCGGGATGCGCAGGTTGACAAAGCCGGCCATCACGACCTGGCCGGCGTAGGTGCCGACGCTGGAGGAGGAGGCGCCGGAGGCCAGCAGCGCGACCGCGAACGCGAGCGCCGCCGTGCCGCCGGCCAGGTGCCCCAGCTCATGGTGGGCTTGCTGCAGGGTGCTCAGGCCCGAGAGGGCGGGGGTGTGAAAGAGCTTGGCGGCGACGGCGAGCATCGCCATGTTGACCAGGCCCGCAAGGCCCAGGGCGATGATCACGTCCAGGCGTTCGAAGCGCAGGACGCGGCTGCGCTCGCGGTCGTCCCGGCACGGCATCCGGTCCTGGGTCAGCGCGGAGTGGAGGTAGATCACGTGCGGCATCACGGTGGCCCCGATGATCCCGACCGCGAGGTAAACAGAGCTGGTGCCGGCCAGCCCGGGGACAAGCCCGTTGAGCGAACCGTGGGTAGAGGGGCCGATGCGCAGCGTCTCATAGAGGAAACCGAGGAAGATGATCCCCAGAAGCCCGGTGATCACTAGCTCAAACCGGCGGAAGCCGAACTTGTGCAGTCCGAGGATCCCGAACGCGATCGCGCCCGTCATCAGGCCGGCGGGAAACATCGGTACTCCGAAGAGCAGGTTCAGGCCGATGGCGCCGCCGAGGAACTCGGCGATGTCGGTGGACATCGCCACGATTTCGGCCTGCACCCACATGCCCCAGGTCAGCACGCGGGGGTAATGCGTGCGGAAGTTCTCGGCGAGGTTGCGGCGGGTCGCGATGCCCAGCTTGGCCGACAGGTACTGGATTAGCATCGCGATGATGTTCGCCGCCAGCACCACCCAGAGCAGCAGGTAGCCGAACTGCGCGCCGCCCTGGAAGTTGGTGGCGAAGTTGCCCGGGTCGACGTAGGCGATCGAGGCGACGAACGCCGGGCCGAGCATGGCCAGCGTCGCGCGCGCACGGCCCTTGCTCAGCAACTGCTCCAGTGCGCTCGGGATCTCGGCCCCCGGCTCGGGCAGCCCGGCGATTCCGGTCGCCGTCAAGACTCGACCGATCCGTGCACGAGATGGGTCAGCAGTGTTCCCATGGCGCGGCGCTGGCCGCCGATCTCGACCCACAGCGGCCCGCCGAACGGCTCCCGTTCCAGCACCCGGAGCACTACCCCGGGCCGGATCCCCAGCGCAGCGAGGTACTGCAGGGCGGCGCTGTCCTCGTCGCTGACCCGGTCCACCCGGAAGCACGCACCCGCGGTGACGTCGGCGAGCGCCGGCGGCCAGTCCTCGACGTGATCGCCCGAGGGCTGCGGGATCGGGTCGCCGTGCGGATCTCGCCGCGGATGCCCTAGCGCCGCGTCGATCCGGTCGATCAGCCGGTCGCTGACCACTTGCTGCAGCGCCTCCGCCTCGTCGTGCACCTCGTCCCAGCTCATGCCGGCAGCTCGCACCAGGAAGGTCTCGATGAGCCTGTGCCGCCGGATCACGTCCCGGGCATGACGCTGACCATGCTCGCTCAGCGCGATGCCGCCGCTGCCTGATGCGGCCAGCAAGTCCGCGGTGCCGAGTCGGCGCAGCATCGCCGACACCGACGGCGGGGCGACACCCAGCCGGGCCGCTACGTCAGAGGTCGAGACCGGCGGGGCCTTGAAGCTCAGCAGGTATATGGCCCGCAGGTATTTGCCCATCGCCTCCGAACGCGCCGCATCGCAGCACAAGGACCCGCCCCCGGCCACTGCCGCCATCATGCGACCGAGCCTAACAGACCAGTGAGCCGTGTCTAGTCTCACAATTAGACAGGTCTAATCACCCGAGTGGGTGGCCTTCCGGGCCAGATCTAAGTGGATGACGCCAGAAGTTCGTCACGGGTCGTCAGGCCGCCTCCGGTAGTTTGGCCGGGTTTCGGGCAGTGTGCTCACGGGCGCTGATCCTGTCGAGGAGCCGGGCTAGGTCTGTGGCGGTGAACTTCCAGTTGAAGGGCCGCGGGCCCCTGGCTGAGCTTGCCGATTGCTTCCGGAATGGCACGTGGAAGGTCGGGTACGCGTAGATCATCTCCCGAAGACGCTGGACTGGCACGTGGGCGTGGACCGCGAGGGTGGTCGGCCAGGGGTGCGATGAACCTGTTTCCGCCCCTGTGTATTAAGCCGCGCGGCGAGTCCGGTATCCGGCGGACGGACCCGGTTCCTCTGCGTGGGCCAGGCTTGATCCGTAAAGCGAGCGGGCAGGATCTGGAATGTGCCGCGTGCCGTGCCGGGGGGGTGGCAGTGACGCGTCGGACGTGCGCATTCTGACAAACGGGGGAGCAAGATCATGAGTATGCACACGGGGCTCGCTCCGGTGATTCCGGATGTACTCCAAGACCCGATCCGGGATAAGGGGACGGCCTTCACCCAGGCGGAACGTGACGCTCTCGGGCTTGCCGGGCGTCTGCCGTCGGCCGTGCTGACGCTTGATCAGCAGGCCCAGCGCGCATACCAGCAGATGCTGCGGCAGCGCGACGACCTGGCCAAGAACGTGTACATGGAGCAGCTGCACGACCGGAACGAAGTGCTGTACTACCGCGTGCTCGCCGATCATCTGGCCGAGCTGCTGCCGGTGGTGTATGACCCGGTGATCGGCGACGCCATCGAGCATTACTCGCACGAATACCGCCGTCCCCGTGGCCTCTACCTGTCGATCGACAGGGCAGACGACATGGACAAGGCGTTCGCCGGCCTGGGCCTCGGGCCGGAAGACGTCGACCTCATCGTCTGCAGCGACGCCGAGGAGATCCTGGGCATCGGCGACTGGGGCGTGGCCGGCAGCATGATCGCCGTCGGCAAGCTGGCCGTGTACACCGCCGCGGCGGGCATCGACCCGAGCCGGGTGATCCCCGTGTCGCTGGATGTCGGCACGAACAACGAGGCGCTGCTGAACGACCCGCTGTACCTGGGGAACCGGCACGCACGCGTCCGCGGCGCCGACTACGACGCGTTCATCAAGAAGTACCTGCAGACGGCGTCGTCGCGGTTCCCGAACGCGCTGCTGCACTTCGAGGACTTCGGCGCGGACAACGCCCGGCGGATCCTGGTCACCTACCGCGACCAGTACCGGATCTTCAACGACGACATGCAAGGCACCGGCGTAATCGCCATGGCAGGGCTGTACAGCGCGCTGAAGGTCACCGGCACCCGGTGGCGAGACCAGCGAGTCATCACCTTCGGAGGCGGCACCGCGGGCATCGGCATCGCCGACCAGATCCACGACCAGATGGTCCGCGACGGGCTGGACCCGGACCAGGCGACCCGGCAGATCTGGATCGTCGACCTGCCCGGCTTGCTCACCGACGACATGGTCGACGGCATGCTGGACTACCAGCGCCCGTACGTCCGCCCTGCCGCTGAGGCCGCGGACTGGGAAAAGTCCCCAGTGGCGATAGACCCGGCGGCGGCGGTGCGCTGGCCGGAAATGGCCGCCTTGCAGCAGGCGCGCGCGGAATCGGGCATCATCAGCCTACAGACCGTGGTCGAGAAGGTGCGGCCGACAATCCTGATCGGCACCTCGACCGCGCACGGCGCGTTCACCAAGGACGTCGTGGAAGCCATGAGCGCCGGCGTCAGCCGGCCGGTCATCTTCCCGCTGTCCAATCCCACCTCCAAGATCGAGGGCATGCCGGCCGACATCATCACCTGGTCCAAGGGCCGGGCACTGATCGCCACTGGCCTGCCGATCGGGCCGTTCGAGTACGACGGGACGACCTACGTCTTCGGGCAGGCGAACAACGCCCTGGTCTATCCGGGGCTGGGCCTCGGCACGATCGTCTCCGGCGCATCCAAGGTCACCGACGGGATGCTGCGCGCGGCGGCCCAGGCGGTCGCTGGCCAGGTCGACGTCAGCGAACCCGGCGCCGCGCTGCTGCCCGCGGTAGAGAACCTGCGGGCCTCGTCGGCGACTTCGGCCGTCGCTGTCGTGAAGGCCGCGAACGCGGACGGCGTCGCTGTCAAGAAAATCGACAACACGGTACAAGCCGTGCAGGATGCCATGTGGCAGCCAGCCTACGCTGACGGTGCTGCGCCCGAGCCGTCCGCGTGATGAGCAAGCCGGCCGTGTCATGAGCGCCGCGGGCAGCTACTGCGGCCAGTCCCGGGCTAAAGCCCAGCCCGCCATCCGCCAGGTCGGCCGAAACGGGCTGGGAAGGCGATCGTAGCAATCTGTGCCGGCGGCGCTGTCCAGAGCAGGCAATCCATCAGGTGATACGCACCGTCAGCGGCACGACCGGTCGCCGTCAGCCGGCAGAGCGGCGTCACCAGTACGACTCAGATGGTGGTGACTGGGGCGCCCGCTGCCGTGCCGATCGGCTGTCAGTGCGTTGGAGCCGCAGCCGGGCTGGTCACTGGAGGTGATCTTGAGCCTGGGTCGGGTGTGCGGGTGATCGCCGGCCCGGGTGGCCAGGTGCGGTCGGTGGCGCGCCGCTGGTGCCGCCGGTGGAGAACCTGCGCGCCCCTCGGCCACCACCGGGCAGCGGTCAGCTACAAGAATGAAATGAATTAGCAGAAGTAGGGGAGGCCTTGTCATGAGGAATCCGGACAACACGGCACCGAAGCTCCTCGACCTTCCGATCGGGCTGAATGTCACCGGGGTGCGGCGGGAATTCGACAGCCTCGGCGACGTCGAGGTGCCCGCGGACAGGTACTGGGGGGCGCAGACCCAGCGAAGCCTAGAGCACTTCGATATCGGCCATGACCGGATGCCCAAGGAGGTTTACCACGCCTACGGGTACGTGAAGAAGGCGGCGGCGGTGGTGAACACCGCGGCGAGTCGGCTGCCGGCCTGGAAGGGCCAGCTGATCGAGCGGGTCTGCGATGAGGTGATCAGCGGGCAGCTGGATGAGCAGTTCCCGCTGTACGTGTGGCAGACCGGGTCGGGGACGCAGTCGAACATGAACGTGAACGAGGTGATCTCCAACCGGTGCATCCAGCTGGTCGGGGGGACGCTGGGCTCACAAGAGCCCGTGCACCCCAACGACCACGTCAACATGGGCCAGTCGTCCAACGACACCTTCCCGACCGCGATGCACATCGCCGCGTACATGATGGCGACGCAGAAGACGGTCCCTGCCCTTAAGCGGCTGCGGGACGCCATCGACGCCAACTCCAAAAAGTGGGCCGACGTCGTTAAGATCGGCCGGACCCACCTGGAGGACGCCACCCCGCTGACCGTCGGCCAGGAATGGTCCGGCTACGCCGGCGCCCTAGACGACGCGATCGCCGAGCTCGAGCACGCCACCAACGGGCTGCTGAAGGTCGCGATGGGCGGCACCGCGGTGGGCACCGGGCTGAACGCTCCGCCGGGGTTCGGTGAGCAGGTCGCGAAGCAGATCGCGCAGATGACCGGCGCCCCGTTCGTCACCGCGCCGAACAAGTTCACCGCCCAGGGCACCCTAGATCGCATGATGCGCGCGCACGCGGGCCTGAAGGCGGCGGCGGTCACGCTGTACAAGATCGCCAACGACCTGCGCTGGCTGGGCTCGGGCCCGCGGACCGGGATCGAGGAGCTGATCTTCCCGGCCAACGAGCCCGGCTCGTCGATCATGCCCGGCAAGGTCAACCCGACCCAGGCCGAGGCGATGCTGATGGTCGCCATCCAGGTCATCGCCTCCGACGTGGCGATGACAATGGGCGGCGCGGAAGGCAACTTCGAGCTGAACGCGTTCCGCCCGATCCTGATCAACAACTACCTGCACTCCGCGCTGATCCTGGCCGACATGTGCGACCACTTCCGCAAGTTCATGATCGAGGGCACCAAGCTGAACGAGGCCAAGCTGAAGGAGAACATCGACAACTCGGTGATGATGGTGACGGCCCTGTCCCCGGTGATCGGCTACGACAAGTCCGCTGCGATCTCGTACTTCGCCATCGACCACAACCTGACTCTCAAGCAGGCGGCGCTGGCCAAGGGCGTCAGCGAGGAACTGTTCGACAAGGTGGTCCAGCCCTTGGCCCTGACCCGCCCCGGCTCCGCCGACGTCCCCGCCGCCCCGGGAAGGTCCTGACATGCAATCCCTGTTAGCAGACCAGGCCGCCAGCCGCTCAGCGTAAGCCCTGGCAACCCCGTTGAGCGCCGAAAACGATCCTACGTTCATGGTGGTGACGACCGCCCCGCAGCCGTGAATGCGGGCGTACCCCTCGGCGTACGAGGCGTTGAGCTGGTTACAGCAGCCGATCTGCTCCATGTTCTTGTTCGCGAGCGGCTGGCCGGGCAAGACCAGCTCGTAAGGGACAGGTGAAGACGCGGCAGGAAACATCGCACCCGGTCGGCCTGCCCGTCGTTAGCAGACGAGGGGTCTCACCGGCAGGTCACGACTCGGACCGGTCGAGACCGATGAGCGGGATCCCGATATCGGGGTTCATCACCTTGCGCAACTCCGCTGGGGCCTCGCGGATGATTACCTCCAGCGTCGGGAACACCCGTCCCTCGAGGAGGTGACCTCCGCGCGTTGTCCCGTCCGACAGGCCGAGCACGACATGTACGTGCACGCTGGGACCGTCCTGGCCCTCGGCGACGTCACCGATCAGCGACAGCACCTCGCACTGCTCGTCAACCGGGATGCGGCGATACTGCCTAGTCACGCGGTCGAACCAGCCGACAGTGGCGTGCTCGAAGGCGCCAACGGCAGTGATCTGTGAAGCTTCCAGGTCCTGGGCGCGCGCGAACTGCGTCAGCGTGTCGAACGCCTCGTCGCCCGGGTCGCACACCACGACGTAGGTGACCTGGTCCGCGTCCTCGATAACTTTGGCCTTCATCTGAGCTCCTCACTCAGACGCGGCGGGCGGCGGCTGAACTGCGTCGCGTCCTGGTCCTGTCATTTGACGCCAGGGCCGGGCTGGTTGCTGCGAGAGATGCCCGGCCGGTCACTGCTGAGAGGGGACTCATGCCCCGTCGGCGCGCTGCCATGCCGCCGATCGTCACTCCTCCGGCCAGACCTGAACGTCGAGACGTCACCGGGCACCGTCATCGCGGATGCCCCGCACAGCAGAGCCGGCTGCCACGACTTTCTGGTCATAGGAGCCGGTCGATGGTGATCGGCAGGGAGCGGATGTGCCTCCCGGTGGCGTGGAAGACCGCGTCTACCCGGTCAATGCCCGGCCCGACCAGCGGGACAGCCTCGATGGTGGTCATGGCGTCCCCTCTGTCACGGGTGGCCGGCGCGTCGCGCAGCACGTCCTCGGCGTCCCAGGCGCGCCACGGGACCGTGCCGACACCGCCGAGGCCGATCCGCGCGGCGCGGATCACCCGGCCTCCGAGGTCACGGCCACCCCGGCCGAGGTGACCGCGAACTCATATACGGCCCGCGCCTCAGCCGGACCCCGACGACCCCGTGTCCGCCAAGCGCCTCGCACTCGGCGGTCATCCGGTCAAGGGCCGTGTGCCGCGCCTGGTACATGGTCTCCACTAGCGGCCCGAAGCTGTCGAGATCGATCTGCCCCGGTGATCCAGACGCTCCCGGGCAGCTGGCCCTCGTAGCGGACGAGGCGGCGAAGACGGCCGCGCCGAACACCTGCCCGGCCGGTGCGAAGCCTACGCTGCCGAGGGAATTCCTGGCAGCTCAGCGCGGATCCCCACGTGCCGGCGGACCTGGGAGGTTCCTCGCTCACGCCTTCAGAGTAGATCGGCGGGTCCCGGGCGTCATCCGGCATCCGGCGCGGGTTCCCAGCGCACGCCGGAGCGGCGCGCCGCCTCGGCGGACTTGACGACGGGGACGATCTCGAAGTCGCCGAGGTCCGCCCACCGCTCCCGCCAGATGTCGAGCAGGCCCGGGTCGTCGGTCTCCATGAGCTGGAAGCACCGGTCGGGCCGCTCGCCGCCGGCGACCCAGCTGTCGATGTACCGCAGGCCCTCGGGCAGCATGCGGCCCCGTTCGGCGGCGCGCTGATAGACCAGTTCGGGTCCGCAGGCCTGGTGTTCGTAGTCCTCGCGATCACCGAGGGCAACACGTGGGGCTGGACCGCCGGCAGCACTCTCGGCTCGCTCATCGGCGGCCTGGTCGTGCTCGCGATCTTCGTCGTGTACGAAACCAGGCAGCATAATCCGCTGATCAACGTGATCCGGATCTCGAACCGGACGACCGCGCCCTCGTTCTTTGTCGTCGCGATTCTCGGCACGGGCGCGATCTATACCAACCTCGCTCAGGCCACTTACACCGAGCTGCCCACCGGCACCGGCTACGGCCTCGGCCTGACCGTGCTGCAGTCGTCGCTGGGACTGTGCGCGATCTCGCTGGCGCTGATGGTCGGCGGGATGGTCGCCCATCCGGTCGTGAACCGGTTCGGGCCGCGCACGGTCATGGTCGTGAGCTCGCTCATCATCGCGGCGAACTTCGTCGTCCTCGCTTTCGCGCACAACGGCATCTGGCACTTCATCGTGTGGGACTTCATCTGGGGCTTCGTCTGGGCCTTCGACTACACCGCAGCCATCACCGCGTACCTGCACGACGCGACGCCCGGCGAGGCGGCGATGTACTCCTCGGCCAACACCGTGATCACCTCGGCGGTCGGCGGCCTCGGCCCGGCCGTGTTCACCGCGATACTCACCTCCAAGTTCATCCCGCACACGCCCGTCCCTGATCCGTCGGTCTTCAAAGAGATGTGGATCTACGCAGCGATCGCCATGGTGGTGGTGGCCGCCGTGGCGCTGCTCGTCCGCCGCCCCACGTTCGTCACACAGGAGACTCCGGCCACGCGAGCGTAGCCGGGCCAGGATCCGAACCCGCGTAACAGACCGGCAGACGACCAGGAGGATCCCGATGAGCAGGACAGCGCTGGTGGTCATCGGCATGCAGGAGTACTTCCGCCGGCCCGGTCATGCGGTGGCCAGGTTCGCCGAAGTGAGCGCGCCCGCGATCCCCACCTCCGCGACCGTGGTGACCGCGCCGCCTGACCCGGTCGCCTTGGCGCGTACGTGATGGCCGGCGCCGGACCGCTGCACGGTTAAGGGGTCCCGGGCGTTGGCCGACTCCGGCATCACCGGCTTGCACACGGCGACGCGGCAGCCGGCGGCGCTGGACCTGATGACCGAGATCGCCCTGGCCGGCGAACCCTGGCTCGATGAGCGCCCACGTGAACCAGACAGGCCCGACCGCAAGTCCGCTGAGGCCGGGCCTGTGGTTACGGTCACCGTGCTCGCGACCGGGTACCCGAGACCGGGCTTAGAACCGCCGGCGGTCGCGGCGCATCTCCCGGCGGCGCATACCGGCGACCGACACCGGCGACAGCGGCCGGCCGAGCGGGTCGATAAACAGCACGCACGGGCCGGCCTGCGCGGGGAGAGTGCCCTGGAGGGTCTCGATCCGGTAGCGCAGGCCATCCTTCGTAATGGCCGGATCAGAGATGACGACCACGGCCTCGTCGGGGGTGTCGGTGCCCGGCTCGCCCCAGGCAAGGACGGCATTCGGCGGATCGACAGCGAAACTGTCGTCGCCCTCGGACCACCACTGAAGAAACCGTTCGGTGGTGAGATGCCCCACGATGCGCTCCGGCCGGTCGGAGAAGTAGATGGTTTGCGGGGTCAGGCCCAGCAGGGTCAAGGCCCCTTGGTCGGTGCGGACACCGCTCGCGGTTTGCACGAACATGTCCTCGACGGTGGTCGGCGGCGCGGCAGACATTGGAAACCCCCTTCTTTCGGCGCGGCAGCGAACATCAGGCGACTGCCTCCAGGTCATTGCCGCTGGTGCCACTGATCCTGCTGAAGCCGGGTCTGCGGCGCATCACCCCGTTGGGACCAACTTGGATTCACCCGATCGTCCGCCGGCGGCTCGCCGTCGGCGCGGTTGCCGTCCGTCGCCGGTCACCCGGCCGAGGAGGCGGCCTGCCGGGACGGGGCAAGGCCGACCCGGTTGAGCACGCCTACCCCCGAAGGCGTGGCCCCGGATTAGCGGTGCCGTGGCATCCTGCGAGACGCCGCGGCTGCGCAGGGGCAGTGCGGGCGGCGGACGTTACCAGCGGCCTGCGGCGTACCGCTGCTGCCAGAGGTACTCCGCCTGCTCGCGGGCCAGGCGGTGGGCCTGGTGCCGGCTCAAGTGGCGGTAGCGGCCGGTGTCGAAGTGCCTGTCGATCTCGGCGGCGACGTAGGCGGCGAGGAGTTCCTTGGCGACCCGGTGGTGCACGGGGATGCCCTCACGCTCCCGGTGGTGCTCGTACATCCGCATGGCCTCGAACCCGACCGCGGCGGCGAGCAGCTCGTGGGTGACCTCGTGGTGCGGGCGGCGTCCCCCGTACACGAAGTCGTACGCATCACGGTGGTGATGCTGCCCAAAAAGTCCCATACGCCGGACACTACCTTTCTGCCCGGCATGTATGCCCCGTGCGCGTGCGGGGTCAGTAGCCGCCGTATTGCTGCTGGCAGAGGTAATCGGCGCGTCGCGGGCCGGCCTGCGAGCCTCGTGGCGGTGTCACCAGTCTGGCCACTCCGGGCTGACGGATCACAATCAGCAACAGGTGTTACGCAAGGGACCTGCACGCTGCGCGCTCAGCAGCTAACGTCTGTCGCAGAGGGTGAACGTCTGATCGGAGACAGACGGCGGACGATAGACGTCCAGACGACAGACAAGAGGACAGGCAGGTGACTGTAGCCCGGCGGCTCGCGGCGCTCGCGGCGGGTGCCGCCCAACAGGCCGGCACCGCGGACGCGGTGCTGCCGCTCATTGTGGCGCACCGGCGGATCTTCCCTGGTGCCGACGCGGGATTGCTGCGCCGTGCCTACGAGGTCGCCGATCACTGGCACGCCGGGCAGGTCCGTAAGTCCGGTGCCCCTTACATCACCCACCCGCTGGCGGTCGCGATGCTGCTCGCCGACATCGGGATGGACACCACGACGCTGGTGGCCGCGCTGCTGCATGACACGGTGGAGGACACCGGCCTGACGATCGGCCAGGTGAAGGCTGAGTTCGGCGCGGAGGTCGCGGTCCTCGTCGACGGCGTCACCAAGCTGGACGGGTCCCGGTGGGGTGACCACGCCGAGGCCGAGACGTTCCGCAAGATGATCCTCGCCGCCTCGATCGACCTGCGGGTCCTGGTCATCAAGATCGCCGACCGTGTGCACAACCTGCGCACCCTCGGCCACCACGCCAGGCGGGAGAAGCGAGAGCGGATCGCCCGCGCCTCAATGGAACTGCTCGTGCCCTTCGCCCAGCGTCTCGGTCTTTACGACTACCGGCGGGAGATGGAAGACCTTGCGTTCGCCACCCTCGCACCCGAGGCGCACGCCCGGGTCCTTGCGCTGGTGCGGCAGACTGAGGAGGGCCGGCACGCAGCCCTGGGCGAGGTGATCACCGGGATGCGCGCCGAACTCGCGGCGGCCGGGATCAAGGCCCGGGTCGAGGCCCGGTCCCGTCATCTGTACTCCATTCACCGTGGCCTGCCCGGCGGGGGCGGCGGCTGGATATCCGGCGCGGGCGGCCCGGCGCCGGCGAACGCGGGCGGGGGCGAACCGGGCGCGGTGCGGCTGCGGCCCGCCGACGCGGCCCGCGTCGTGGTCGTGGTGGACGGGGCCGAGAGCGACTGCTACGTCGCGCTTGGCGTGCTGCACGGCCGCTGGCCGCCGGTCGACGACCGCTTCCGCGATTACATCAGCATGCCAAAGTACAACATGTACCGCTCACTCCACACGGCCATGCTGGCCGGCGGCGAGCCCGTGGGGGTGCTTATCAGGACCCCCGCGATGGACGCCGTGGCCACCTACGGGGTGGCGGCGCGAATCCGCGAGGCTGGCGGCAGGGACGGCAAGGTCAGCGCCGACCTGGCCCGCCGGGCCGACCTTGACTGGCTGGACCGGCTGCTTGCCTGGCAGCCGCTCGCGGCCCCAGGCGACTTCCTCGACGGGCTGCGCGCCGACCTCAGCAACGCCGGCATCGTCGTGTTCACCCCGGCCGGCGCGCCGGTGAAGCTGCCCGCCGGCTCGACCGCGGTCGACTTCGCCTACGCGGTGTCCCCGGCCACCGCGGGCAGCGCTGTCGGCGTCCTGGTCAACGGGATGCGCAAGCCGATGGAGAACCGCCTGGCGCACGGCCAGGTCGTCGACCTGATCACCGGCCCCTACGCCGACCCGCCGGACTCATGGCTGGCCGCCGCGCGCAGCGGCCACGCCAGGGCGCACCTGAAGGCGGCCATCGCCCGCCACAAGGCCGAGGACGCCGCCGCCCTCGGCCGTGCCGCGGTGGCCAAGGCCCTGTCCGCACCCGGCGAACTGCGCGACCTGGAGGACAACGGGGCCGCCTTCAGCGCGGCCCGCGGCCTCGGTTACGCCGACCTGGACGCCCTCTACGAGGCCATCGGCCGGGGCCAGCTCACCGCGCCCGCCTTCCTCGCCCACCCGGGCATCGCGCTTCCGAAGCCGTGAAGCCGCCATCCGGCGGGTGAACGGAGAATGAGCGCCGTTTTCGCGGCCTCAGCGGCGGCGGCGCGGGCCGAGCCGGCGCAACTGGATCAGGGTGATCAGCAGGTAGATGATCGCCCAGCCGGCCGTGATTCCCACGTCCCGCAGCCAGTCGGCAGACGAGGTGGTCCACAGCGGGTCCGCGTCGGTGCCCGGCAGCAGGCCGATCGCGTTGAGGTTCACGGTGGACGCGCCGGCGGCGAATCCCCAGCGGGCCGGCGCGATCCAGGACAGCTGGGACAGGCCCGCCATCCCGTTGAACGGCAGCACGCCACCGGACAAGATGACCTGGAACATGGTGAGCATCACCAGAAACGGCATCGCCTTTTCCGATGTGCTGGCGAAAGCCGACACCAGGAGCCCCAGGCACATCGACGTCACGGCGAGCACGGCGATCGCGATGATCAGTTCAAGGAGCGGATAGTTCTTCAGCAGCGCGCCGTGCGCGGGCATTTGGCGGCCGGCCAGGCCGAGCAGCACGATCACGCACGACTGCACGACGCTGATCACGCCGAGCAGGGTGAGCTTGGACAGCAGGTAGGCGCCGGACGACAGGCCCGCCGCCAGTTCCCTGACGTAGATCGGCCGCTCCTTGACCAGCTCGCGGACCGAGCTCGCGGTTCCGGCGAGGCAGGCGCAGGTGACCAGGATCTGCAGCAGTTCCTGCGCGGACATGTTTCCGTTCGGCCCGGCCAGTCCCTGCATCGCGGGCACGAACCTGATCAGCAGGCCGAGCACCACCGGGAGCAGGCCCATGAACAGCACGTAGCCCCGGTCAGCGGCGATCACCCGGGCGTACCGCCGGGTGAGCGTGGCGTACTGCCGCAGTCCCCGGCGGCGCCCGGCCGTCGGGGCGAGGGCCGTTTGCTGTTCCTCTGGGAGTGCCCCGTCCCTGCCGCGCTGCGCGGCTACGTAGCGCGCGTAGGCGAGCGATGAAGCGAACTCGCCCGCCCAGTCGCGGTCCGGGTAACGGTCGAACGCCTGGAACAGGTCCGCCCAGTCGGCCAGCCCGAAGTATCCGAGCGCCTCGCCCGGCGGCCCGTAGAAGGCCATCCTTCCGCCGGGTGCGAGGACGAGAAGCCGGTCGCAGCTGAGCAGGTTCAGCACGCTGTGGGTGACCACGATGATCGTCCGGCCGTCGTGCGCGAGGTCGCGCAACTGGAGCATGACCGACTTGTCGAGGCCGGGGTCGAGGCCGGAGGTGGGCTCATCGAGGAAAAGCAGCGACGGCCGGGTCAGCAGTTCCTGGGCCACGTTCATCCGCTTGAGCTGACCGCCGGACAACCTGTCGGCCCGCGTCTCGGCGTGCTTGGACAGGCCGAGTTCTTCCATCACCTCGGTGACCCGGGCGTCGCGCTCGGCGGCGGTGGTGTCGGTGGGGAACCGCAGTTCCGCCGAGTACTGCAGCGCACGGCGGGCGGTCAGCTGAGTGTGCAGGATGTTCTCCTGCGGGACCAGGCCGATGCGGTGCCTGAGCTCGTCGTAGTCCTGGTACAGGTCCCGGTTGTCGTACAGCACCGTGCCGGTGTTCGCGGGGCGCATCCCGGTCATCGCGCCGAGCAGCGTCGACTTGCCCGCGCCACTCGGGCCTATGACCCCGACCAGACATTTCTCCGGCATGGCGAACGACACCCGGTCGAGCAGGACCTTGCCGCCCGCCACCGTCACCACGAGTTCCCTGGCCGCGACCGTGACCTCGCCGTCGTCGACGAACTGCTCCAGCTTGCCGCCCGCGAGCCGGAACGTGGAATGGCCGACGCCGACGGTGTCGCTGTCTGTCAGCGGCTGCGTGGAGATCGGGCGGCCGTTGACGTAGGTGCCGTTCTGGCTGCCGAGGTCGGTGATCTCATGCCCGCCGTCCGGCCTGGTGCGCAGCTCGGCGTGGTAGCGGGAGACCAGCAAGTCGTCCAGGACCAGGTCGTTGTCTGGCGCGCGGCCGATCCGCAGGTTCCCTGAGGGCATCGACATAGCCGAGGCCGGGCTGTCGCTCTGTTGGGCAGGGGCCTCTTGGGCAGGGGCCTCAGGGGGCACGACGGCGGCGGGCCCTGGCGTGGTGTCCGGGCCGGAATCCTCGGGAGGCACGGCTTTAGATCGTATAGATGCCGTATGCGGCAGGGAATCGGACGACTACCCTGATGTTTTCTGCCCGGAACCCTGATTTTGACTGGCCCGGCCAGGGCGGCCCAGCCGCTCTACCCGACGGTGACCGCGGCACCGTCGCGGGCCCGTGTCACCAGGTCGTCGAACAGGGCCTGGTCATGGGAGCGGGTAGCGGCCTGGTCCTCCGGGTGCCACTGCACGGCCAGCACGCCGGACAGGCAGTGTTCGACCGCCTCGACGCACCCGTCCGGGGCGCAGCCGATGGCGTGCAGCCCCGCGCCGAGCCGGTCGATCGCCTGGTGGTGGGCCGACGACACGGTGATCGTGTCCGCTACGGCCAGCTGGTGCAGCCGCGAGCCTCGGGCGATGGTGACCTCGTGCCGGGCGCCCTGGTGCCGCACCGGGCTGTCGGCGACGTGCTGGCGCAGCGTGCCGCCACAGGCCACGTTCAGCACCTGGAGGCCGCGGCAGATCGCCAGGGCCGGGATGACGCGGTCGGCGGCGGCGAGCACGGCACGGATGACGGCGAGGTCGAACTCGTCCTGGAGGTCGTCCGGGGTCTCGGACCGTGCGTCCGGTTGCTGGCAGTACCGGGAAGGGTTGAGGTCGCCGCCGCCGGGCAGGCAGACGCCGTCGAACCTGGCGAGCCGCGCGGGAACCTCGGCGATGGCGGCGCGGTCACCGCCGTGCACGATGACTGGCTCGCCGCCCGCCCGCAGCACGGCGTCGCAGACCGCCTCGGCGGCGATCGTGCCGGAGAACCGCAGCGTGCTTGATGTGGCCGCGCGGCGGCCGGTGATTGCGATCAGGGGGCGCATGATTGTCGTCACTCCGTCGTGAAGGGGTAATCGAGGGATGGCAGCCAGCGCTGCCAGGCGTCGCGCAGACGTCCGTCGGCCTTGACCGCGGCCAGGGCCGCGTCCAGCCCGTCGCGCAGCCAAGGGCGGGTCTTCGAGGTGGCCAGGCCCCAGTGGTTCGCAGTCCTGACGGTGAACGCAACGTCGAAGTCGGCCGAGCCGGCCAGCGGGACGAAGACCACGTCGTCGTCGACCACCGCGTCCACGTCCCCGGCGCGCAGCGCGGCTAGCATGTCACCGAAGACGTCGCCTGACTCACCGCGGAACCACACTGTCGCCGCCCCGTCGAACGACTCGGCGAGTGCCATGTTGGTCGATCCGGTGATCGCGGCGACCTTCCTGCCGCGCAGGTCCGCCGGCCGGGTGACCGCATCGCCGGCCCGGACGAGGACCGACTCATGGAACACGGCGTAGGGCGCGGTGAAGCTGGCGACGGCCTGCCGTGCCGGGGTGATGCCCTGCCCGCACAGCACGGCGTCAGCGCGTCCGTCGTCGAGTGAGGGCAGCAGTTCCGCCCACGGCAGGAAGACCCACTCCAGCGGCTGGCCCAGGTGCCCGGCGAGCAGTTCGCCGACGGCGGGCTCGTAGCCGCGCCGGTCGCCGCCCGGGCACGCGAGGTCGAACAGCGGCGCCGCGGCGGAGTTGATGCAGGCCAGGCGAAGGGCCCTCACGGCAGGGCCGCGGAGTACGTCTGGAACTCCCAGTCGGTGACCGTGCCGCAGAACCGCGCCCACTCGTCGGTCTTGAAGTCGATGAGCAAGTCGGACAGTTCCGCGCCGAGCGCGGACCGGACCACCGGGTCGTCCTGGAATGCCGACAGCGCCTCACCGAGGGTCAGCGGCAGCCGGGCGAACTTCGACGTCCCGTCGTAGGAGGAGCCGGCCTGTGGCTCGCCCGGGTCGGTGCCGGCCGCCAGCCCGTCCTCGATCGACTTGAGCAGGACCGCGTGCGACAGGTACGGGTTGACCATCGCGTCGGGCAGCTTGAACTCGAGCCGCCCCACCGCCGGCAGCCGCACGGTGCACGTCTTGTTGTCCATGCCCCAGTTGATCTGCGACGGCGCGAACTGGCCGGCGTCCCAGTACCGCTTGTAGGAGTTGACCGTCGAGCCGAAGACCAGCATGCCGCCCGCCGCGTGCGCCAGGATTCCGCCGAGGGCGTGCCGCCCGGCCGGTGACAGGTGCAGGTCGGTCCGGCCGGGCTCTTCGAGCACGTTCGCCTGCTGTGGTCCCGTGGTCCACAGTGACACGTTGTGGTGGCACCCGTTGCCCATCATCCCGGTGGCGGGCTTGGGCATGAACGACGGCGTGACTCCCAGTTCCCGGCCGACCTGCCGGCAGATCTGGCGGTAGCTGACGAGCCGGTCCGCGGTCCTGTTCGCGTGGTCGAACAGCCAGTTGAGCTCGAGCTGGCCGGGATCTTCATAGTCGCCCTCGATCATATCCAGGCCCAGGGCCTGGGCGTAGGAGATGACCTTCTGGTAGACCGGCCGGTACCGCTCCAGGTGCTCGACGTGGTAGGCCGGCGAGGACCCCGGCCGGAATCTCGCCTCGAGGCCGGGACCGGTCCAGGTCATCTCGGGCTCGCACCCGGACCGCAGCTCAAGCCCGGTCCGCGCGGTGAACTCCTGGTGCACCCGGATCAGGTTGCCGCGCACGTCCCCGGCGTAAGCCGCGCCGCCGGCGCCGCCGCCGAAGTGCCCGGGCTCGTACATGCGGCAGAAGAACCGCGCGACCTTCGTGTCCCACGGAAGCACCGCGAACGTGTCCAGGTCGGGCAGCATGGTGAACTCCGCCGCCTCGACGCCGCCGCCGAGCAGCCTGCCGTCGCGCGTCGTCTGCAGGTCCGCGGCGGCGGTCCGGTGCAGTTGCACGCCACGTTCCGCGTTGCGGGCCAGGTGCCTGGCCGGCACGACCTTGCCGATGACCCGGCCGGTGATCGTGACGCCCTGGTAGTAGACGTACTCGACGCCGGCCGCCTCGATCCGCCCCCTGATCGCGGCGAGCGTGCCCGCGTCCGCGTTGACCTCGCGGTGCCGCTCAAGCGGGGTGGTAGTCATCGTCTCCTCGGTTTCACTGGTGCGACAGCGCGGCCCGCAGCTCGCGGTACCGGACAGGCGGCAGGTTGACCGCGACGTTGCCGACCAGGCGGCCGCCGCGCAGGTAGTTGGCGAGCAGGCCGCTCAGCGGCTCGCCAGGATCGCCTTCCGCGATCGCCGCGTCATCGGCGAGCTCCGGGAACCCGAAGGCCTGAAGCCGCAGCTCTCCCTGGTCGCTCCAGAACGAAGGCAGCGGAAGGAACGATTCCGGTTCCACCTCGCCCCCATCCAGTTTCGCGCGGAGGGTGGCGGCGGCCCGGCGGGCGGTCTCGGTCGGCATCGACCAGTGCTCGACCCGGCGGGGCACGTCATCGAACAGCGGATTCGGGAACCGGG
>Ga0335074_10002774_pt1 | contig 23872 bp, 23 predicted proteins | sample Lox_Sample_23_FD_206715 | JGI IMG/M metagenome (GOLD analysis project Ga0335074, IMG submission 206715) | Soil microbial communities from Loxahatchee National Wildlife Refuge, Florida, United States - Lox_Sample_2.3 | ecosystem: Environmental > Terrestrial > Soil > Wetlands | place: USA... | reverse complement strand
GTTCGGGCGCGAGCACGGCGTCGACCTGGCCGTCCGCGGTGGCGGCCACAACGCGGGCGGCCTCGGGGTAGCGGATGACGCCCTGGTCATCGACCTGTCAGAGCTGCGCAGCAGCACGGTCAGCCCGGCGAACCACACGGTCCGCGCCGACGCCGGATGCACCTGGGGAGACGTCGACCACGCGACGGTGAGCTTCGGCATGGCCACGCCGTCTGGCTTCATCGCGTCCACCGGCGTGGCCGGCCTCACGCTCGGCGGCGGCATCGGTTACCTTGCCCGGCGCTTCGGCCTGACCGTAGACAACCTGCTGGCCGCCGATGTGGTGCTGGCCGACGGGACGTTCGTGACCGCCAGCGAAGGCTCGCACGACGACCTGTTCTGGGCGCTGCGCGGCGGCGGCGGGAACTTCGGCGTGGTGACCTCGTTCACCTTCCGCTGCCACGACATCGGCGACAACGGCACGATCGTCGGCGGCCCGGTGCTCTACGACTTCGCCGACACCCCCGAGGTGATGCGGTGGTACCGGGAACTGCTGCCGTCACTGCCGGAGGAACTGTCGGGCTGGATCGGGCTCGTCACCATACCGCCGGCGCCCCCGTTCCCCGAGGAGCTGTGGGGCCGCAAGTCCTGCGTCATCGTCTGGTGCTACACCGGGCCGCTCCACCGCGCGGACCAGGTGCTCGAGCCGGTAAGGAACTTCGGGTCGCCGCTGCTTGTCGGCCTGCAGCCGATGCCGTTCACCATGCTGCAGAGCGCGTTCGACCCGCTCTACCCGGCCGGGCTGCAATGGTACTGGCGGGCCGACTTCTTCAACGAGATCTCCGACGCGGCCATCGACGTGCATGTCAAGTACGGGCGGCAACTGCCTACCGGGCACTCAACCATGCACCTGTACCCCATCGACGGCGCGGCCAGCCGGGTCCCCGCGGACGCCACCGCCTTCGCCTACCGCGACGGCGGCTGGGCGGGTGTCATCGTCGGTGTCGACCCGGACCCCGCCAACGCCGGACCGATCTCACAATGGGCGCGCGACTACTGGCAGGAACTCCATCCGTTCTCGTCCGGCGGGGCTTACATCAACTTCATGATGAACGAGGGCCAGGACCGGGTGAAGGCCTCCTACCGCGGCAACTACGACAAGCTCGCCGAGATCAAGCGCCGCTACGACCCGGACAACGTCTTCCACATCAATCAGAACATCCAGCCGGCCGGCAAGCCCGGTACCTAGCCGCCAAGGAGACGAGGGGCCGGTGCCTGCCGACCGGCCCTGCTCCTTTTTCAGAAGATCCTGTTCCAGAAGATCGCGCCGGAGGAGTTTCCGGATCGCGCCCCGCGGTCCGCGGCGTCGCCGCCGCAAAGTCCCGCCGGCGCGAGCGGACCCGCAGGCATGGGAGGTTGCGCGGATAAACTCGGTAGCGCCCGTGGTGACCACTGTGGTCAGATAATGTCACGATGGGTCACGTTCAGGGCATAGGAGTAAAGCGATGACGACGGCCGCGACGGTGCTGCCACTGCTCGGCCTGCGGATCACGGCGGGCCCTGTCGAACTACGGGGTGTCACCGACGACCTGCTCGTGCCGCTCGCGGACCTCGCGACCGACATCCACGACCCGGACTTCATGCCATTCGACTATCCGTGGTCGCTCACGCCCCCACCGGAAATGCCGCTCAGCATGGCCCAGTTCCACTGGGGCAAGCGCGCCAGCTTCTCCCCCGCCCAGTGGAACGCCGACCTGGCCGTCTTCTACGACGGGGAACTCGTCGGATCGCAGGGGTTCGGCACCAGGGACTACCTCGTCACCCGGGGCGGCGAGACCGGGTCCTGGCTCGCCCGCCGGTTCCAGGGCCGCGGCATCGGCACCGCGATGCGCCAGGTGATATGCGCCTTCATCTTCGACCACCTCGACGCGGAGTACATCACGTCAAGCGCCTTCGAGGACAACCCCGCGTCACTGGCCGTCAGCAGGAAGACCGGCTACACCGACAACGGCACCGAGCGGCGCAACCGCCTCGGCAAGCCCGCGATCATGCGCCGCATCATCCTCGAACCCGCCAACCTGGTCCGCTTCAAGCACGAGCTGACGGTCGAGGGCGTCCCGGAATTCCGCAAGTCCATTGGCCTCGACGCCCCCGTTGGCGGGCCGGCCGACGACGAGCACCCTGAGGCCAGCGACCAGGGCTAACGCCAGGTCCTCCACGCCCGCGACCAGCCGCCCGGCCCGCAGCCGCCGCGCCCGGAACAGGCGGGCCACCGGCGGCTCACGGCCGCGCCGGCACCCCGGCGGCGTAGCGGGTTGGCGGAACACCGATCGTGGAGGTGAAATCCCTGGTCAGGTGCGCTTGATCGGCGTAGCCGAGGTCCGCTGCGAGCGCGGCCCAGTCCACGGACGCCGGACCGCCCGCTTCGGCGCGCAGTGCCGCCTCGTGCAGCCGCGCGCGGCGCATCACCCACTTCGGCGAGACGCCGACATAGTCCGCGAACATCCGCTGGAGCCGGCGGGCCGGCAGCCCGGACACCTCGGCCAGCTGGGCGACCCGGTACAGGCTCTGGTCACGGGTGATCCGCCCGACCAGCTCCGCGACCTGCCCGGCGACGGGGTCACAGGCCGGCCAGGAACGGCGCAGCAGCCCGGCCGCCGCGCCGGTCATCGCGGCGTCGCCGGCGGCGGGTGACATCGCCAGCGCACACGCCTCGTCCGCCGCCGGGCCGAATACGCGGCTGGCGGGAATCACGCAATCGTTCAGCGTGCAGACTGGCCGCGAGTAAAACGGACGGAAGCCACCGGGGCGGAACCGGATGCCGAGCGCCTTCCCCGCTCCCGATAGCCGCCGCGTGAAGATCTTCGTGTCGACCCCGTACACGGCCGCACCGCCCGCCTCAAAGGCCAGGTTCACGTTCGGGTGCGGCAGGATCGACTGCTGGTAAGGCGGCTGCCCGCGCAGGTCCCAGCGGATCACCCAGCAGAAGTCGACGAACGGCGCCAGGTCGGCGGGCGGCGGGTACCGGGCCAGCGTGAACCTGGTCGCGGCGGTACTGGCGTGCAGCACCCCGGCGCCCATGGCCCCGGTGTCCGTTCCGGCGTGCCCGGCCGATCCCGCCGATCCCGCTGATGCGCCCACGTCGCCCAGCGTAGCTGTCGCGTTTGTTCAAGACGCCGGCGTCGGGCACGGCTAGCCTGACGGACTATGAACATGCATGCCGAGATGACCGACGCGGCCGGTGCCGCCGCGCGCACTGTGGCGAACGTGCACGCCAGCCAGTTCGGGCAGCCCACGCCGTGCACCGACTGGGACGTGCGCACCCTGCTCAACCACGTGATCCTGTGGACCTCTTACTCGCTTGAGGCGCGGGCGCAGGGCGGATCGGTCGGCCAGGACCTGATGGACCGTGACTTCGCCGCCGATCCCGGCTTTGCCGCCGCCTACCAGTCGCAGCTTGACCGCGCTCTCGCGGCCTGGGCGGACCCCGCCGCGTGGGAACGGGAACTGTCCGTGATGGGCACCGCCACGCCGGCCGCGGACATCGCCGCGCTCAGCATCGCCGAACTGGTGCTGCACGGCTGGGACCTGGCCGCCGCCACCGGGCAGCGCTACACGGTGAGCGAGGCCGCAACCGCCGCGGCGGCACGGGCCGTCGAGGCGAACGCCGAACTCTTCCGCCAGTACAAGGGATTCGCCGAGCCGGTCGAGGTTCCGCCGGCCGCCTCCGCGCTCGACCGCTTGCTCGCGATGTCCGGCCGGGACCCGGGCTGGGCCGCCCCGTCGGCCGCCCGCCCATAAGACGTCCTGGCCGAGCTGCGGGAAGAGCTTGGATACCTTGCCGAGCAGGTAGTCGCCGTAGCTGCCGGCGAAGGACCCGTCATGCCCTCATCCTGCCTGGTATCTGGTAACCGCTCCTGACCCCGGTGCCGAGTCCGGACTGCGGCTTCATGCGTAAAATGTTCCACCAGGCGCGGTGCGGACTGGCTGCTGTGCGCCACGGGAGTCCAGGCAGGAGGCCGGGAAAAGCGGAAATGCCGGAGACGCCACCGGAGATCAACACCTCCGAGCCCCACCCCGCCCGGATATACGACTATTTCATCGGCGGGAAGAACCACTTCGCAGCGGACCGCCAGACGGCGAGGGAGATCCTGCGGCGCTCCCCGGCGGCGCACATCGCGGCGCGCGAGAACCGTGCGTTCCTCGGCCGTGCCGTCAGGTACCTGGCGGCAGAGGCGGGCATCGGGCAGTTCCTCGACATCGGCACCGGGCTGCCCACCACGAGCAACGTCCACGAGGTCGCGCAGGACATTATTCCTTCTGCCCGGGTCGTGTACGTCGACAACGACCCGCTTGTGCTAACCCACGCGCGCGCCCTGCTGGCCTCCGCACCAGAGGGCCGCACCACCTACATCCACGCTGACCTGCGCGACCCCGCCGCGATCCTGTCCCACCCGGACCTGCGAACCGTGCTCGACTTCGGCCAGCCGATCGCCCTGATGCTGGTCGCGATCCTGCACTTCATCCCGGATGAGTTCAAGCCGGCGGAGATCATCGCGACCCTGGTGGACGCCCTGCCGCCGGGCAGTTACCTGGCGGCCACGCATCTCACGACCGAGCACGATCCTGTCGCCACGTCCGCTGGCCAGCAGACGATGCGCGATGCGGGGATGGCCATGCAGAAGCGGGACTCCGATGTCTTCGCCGGCCTCGCGTTCTCCGGGCTCGAACTGGTGCCGCCAGGAGTGGTGCTCGTGTCTGAGTGGCGGCCGGAGGGGCTCGGCCCGCGGCCGCAGCCGGCCGAGGTCAGCTGCTACGCAGGCGTGGCGAGGAAGCCGTAACTCGAGCGGCCGTCACCGGACCGCCACGCCGGCCGGAATATCCAGCGATGATCCCGCGACGGTGGCGACCGGTGTCACGCCCCCTCTGGCCCCCTTGGCGTACTCGGTCACCGAGTTGGCGCCAAGGTTGGCCGCGAACAAGTCTCCCGCCGCGTCGAAGGCCAGGCCACCGGGGACCGTCAGCCCGGTGAGCGGCCCGTAGATGGCGCCGACGAGCTCAACGATGCCTGGCAGTAGCACGTACTCGACGACCGAGTTGTTTCCCGAACTGGCCACGAACAGGTCCCCCGCCGCGTCTACGGCCACGCCGTAAGGCCGGCTCAGCCCGGCGGACGCTCCGGAGATGGTGACGACCGGGACGGCGTCGCCGTGGGCTCCCTTGGCGTACTCGGTGACCGAGTCGCCGCTCTGGTTGGCGACGAACAGGTCCCCGGCGGAGTCCAGGGCCAGTCCGGCCGGCCCGGACAGCCCGGTCGCCGCCCCGGCGATGGCGGCGACCGGCTTCACGTCGCCGTTGGCTCCCGTGGCGTACTCGGTGACCGAGTTGGCGGTGAAGTTGGCGACGAACAGGTCCCCGGCGGAATTCAGGGCCAGTCCGGCCGGCCCGGACAGCCCGGTGGCCGGGCCGGCGATGGCCGCGGCCGGCGGCGCATCACCGAAAGCCCCCGGAGCGTACTCGGTGACCGAGGCGCTGACCTCGTCCGCCACGAACAGGTCGCCGGCGGAACTGACGGCCACGCCGTCGGGCCCGCTCAGTCGCGTGGCCGGCCCGGAGATAACCGCGGACGGTACCTGCTGACTGCCGCTGGCGTCCGGCCCGTACTCGGTCACCGCATTGCTGCCCGCGTCCGCCACGAACAAGGAGGGGGCCGGAGGGACCAGCGCCAGCCCGAAGGGCCCGCTTAGCTTGGTGACCGGGCCGGAGACGCTGGTGATGGGGGCCACGTCGCCGTCCGCACCCTTGGCGTACTCGGTGACCGAGCCGACGGCGCCGCCCTCGGCGTTGGCGACGAACAGGTCCCCGGCAGGATCCACCGCGATGCCGTAGGGGTAGTTCAGCCCGGTGGCGGCGCCGGAGATGGTCGCCATCGGCATCACGTCGCCGTTCGCCCCCCGCGCGTACTCGGTGACCGAGCCGACTGGGCCGTCGCTGCCGATGGGCAGCTCAGTGAGGTTGGCGACGAACAGGTCCCCAGCGGGGTCCACCGCCACACCGGAGGGCTCGAGAAGTGCGGTGGCCGGACCCGCGATGATGGCGACGGGCGCCGCGTCGCCGCTGGCCCCCTCGGCGTACTCGGTGACCGAGGCGTTGCCCGAGTTGGTGACGAACAGGTTCCCGGCCGCGTCAAGCGCGATGCCGTTGGGAGAGTCCAGCCCGGTGGCCGCGCCGGAGATCGTGGCAACGGGTGCGACGTCCCCGTTCGCTCCCTTGGCGTACTCGGTGACCGAGTTGCCGTCGGCGTTGGCCGCGAACAGGTTGCCCGCGGGGTCAACCGCGATGCTCTTGGGGTAGTTCAGCCCGGTGGCCGCGCCGGAGATGGTGGCGACGGGTGCGACGTCGCCGTTGGCCCCGATGGCGTACTCGGTGACGGAGGGGGTGTTGACGTTGGCGGCGAACAGCTGGCCTCCCGGGCCGAAGGCCACGTCAAGGGGCCCGTTCAACCCTGTGCGGGATCCGGAGATGGTGGCGGCCGGCGCCCGGTTGCCCGTCGATCCCTCCGCGTACTCGGTGACGGAGTTGCCGGTGGCGTTGGCGACGGCGGAGTAGCTGACCGGACTCTGGGCGGCCAGCAGCCGCAGGTCAGCGGCCGGCCGGGGAGACGGGGGCCCGCTGTGGCCGCCCGCCGCCGCACCTGCCGCCATCAGCATGCCGGTCAGCAAGACGGCGGCAGGCGCGGCGCTCAGCCGGCCGCGACGGGCAGCTCGCATGGGCCCTCCCAATCCATCGCTATCCGCACGCCGGCTTTTACATGTGCCGGCGCCGTCTCCGGCGGCTGGGCAGGACGCGCGGCCGCCAGGCCAATGCTGGCTGCCCGGCGGCCGCCGGGGCACCAGGAAACTCCCCGGTGTTTTAGGGAGCGCTTCCCGGTATTTAGCGGGGCACCGTCTCACCCGCGCGGGCGCGCCTCACCGGCCGGAGCGGCCGGCCCAGTACGGTGCCCGCAGCTGCCGCTTGAGGAGCTTGCCCGATCCGGTGCGCGGCAGTTCGCCGGTGAACTCCACCGACCGCGGCACCTTGTAGCCGGCCAGGTGCTCACGGGCGAACGCGGAGACCTCCTCGGCGGTCAGCGACGAGTCCGGCGCGCGCACCACCGTCGCGTGCACCGCCTCGTCCCACTGCTCGGAGGGTATGCCGAATACCGCGACGTCGTAGATGTCCGGATGCTGTTCGAGCACCGCCTCGATCTCAGCGGGGTAGACGTTCATCCCGCCGGTAATGATCATGTCGCTCTTGCGGTCGCAGATGTAGAGGTAGCCCTCGTCGTCCCAGTACGCGATGTCGCCGACCGTGTGGTAGTCACCGCGGCTGTTGGCCTGGTAGCCCGTGTCGTTCTTGTAGTACGCGTCGAAGACGCTCCCCGACCGGATGAAGACCTCGCCGGCGTGATCGGGCCCGGTGCCCGTGACCGGCTTGCCGTCGACGCCGAACAGCATGATCTCGATGCCCGGCGCGGGCTTGCCGCACGAGCCCGGCTTGCGCATCTGGTCTTCTGGCAGCAGGACGGTGTCGACGCCGAGTTCCGTCGACCCGTAGACCTCGAACAGCGATTCTGGCGGGAAATTCGCCACGTACTGCCGCTTGAGCGCGTGGCTCCACGGGGCCGCGTTGGCGATCATGACACGCATGGAGGAGCGGTCGTAGCGGTCCTTGACCTCCTTGGGCAGCGCGCAGATCATCCGCATGAGGGCCGGCGCGGAGAACGTGGAGCTTGCCCGGTACTTGTCCACCAGCCGCAGCCAGTCCTCCGCGTCGAACTTGCGCTGCACGATGAGCGTCTGGCCGTAGAGCAGCCCGGCGCCGAGGAACGCGCTGGGCCCGCTGTGGTACAGCGGGCCCGAGGTGATGTAGACGTCATCGGGCCGGTAGCGCAGCAAGTTAAGGAGGGCCGCGAGGTGCTCTGTCGCCCCGCTGCCGTACCGGACCGCGCCCTTGGGCTTGCCGGTCGTACCCGAGGTGTAGATCATGGTCCCGCCTTTGCCTGCCGCCTCGCCCACGTCGGGCGCGCTGTCGGGCGCGGCCGCCACGTCGGCGTCGGTCAGCATCCCTTCAGGGGCGGGCCCGCCGACCGCGATGACGTGCCGCACGTTCGCAAGCTCGCCGCGCAGCGCGGCGAACATCGGCGCGTGCTCGTAGTCCGCATACACGATCTCGGCGTCGCTGTGGTTGACGACATAGCTCGCCTCCTCCGGCGTCAGCCGGTAGTTCAGCGGCACGGCGACGGCCCCGATCTTCCGCGCGGCGCTCATCACCGCCACGACCTGCGGCGAGTTCGGCCCGCACCACAAGACCTTGCTGCCAGGACCGGCCCCGAGCGACAGCAGCAGGTTCGCGACCCGGTTCGACCGCGACTCAAGCTCGGCGTACGTCCACACGACGACGGGGCCGCCCGGCTTGTCGTCGATGACGGCCGCCTTGCCCGGCTGGCTCTGGGCATACAGCGAAAGAAAGTCCTCAGGCATCCCGACCTCGCCCTTCAGAGCGCCGGTCAGGGAGCTGACCGGGTCCGCCGCTCGTGATCAATGTACGGAAACGTTAGCAATCGGTAAACGGCAACAAAAGCCCCCGTTCCGGGGCGCGACGCCGTTCCCGGTGACTCCGACCCGGGAGTTCCGGCAGATGATCATCCCGAACGTTCCGTGTTTCACCCGCCCCCGCACCCCTGTCTCAGCGCGCGGGCCGGCCCGGCGGCGCACCGGGCCAGAAGGCAGTTCCCCGACACGAGTGTGCGCGCGGCCCGCCGGCTCGCGGGGCCGCTAATGTCTGTTCCATCAGCTGTCTGATCCATCAGCGCCGGCCCGACGGACGGAGAAAGCGTGACGGTGACCAGCCGCCTGTTCGCGGCCATGCTGAAGACCGGGCCCGCGGTGACCCGCGACATCGAACAGCGGCGGGACATCGCCGTCGGCGCGCCCGACGGCACCCCCCTGCTGACCGACGTGTACCTCGCCAGACCGGGCCGGCCGCTGCCCGTCATCCTGATGCGCTCGCCGTACGGGCGCCGCGGCCCCTACGGCACCATCGCCCGGCTGTTCGCCGAGCGCGGCTACCACACGGTCGTCCAGTCCACCCGGGGCACGTTCGGCTCCGGCGGTCACATCGACTTCGACGCCGAAGCCGGCGACGGCCGCGCGGCCGCGGACTGGATCATCGAGCAGCCATGGTCGGACGGCACGATCGGCACGTTCGGCGGCAGCTACCTCAGCTTCACCCAGCTGGCCCTGGCGTCGACCAGGCCGCCGCAGCTCAAGGCGATGGCGGTCGGAGTCTGGGGTGCCGACAGGCGGGCCTACAACTACCCGGGCGGCTCCTTCGCCCTGGACCGGGCGCTCGGCTGGGTGTTCACCATCGAGCACCAGGAGCAGCCGCTCGCCTTCTTCCGCACCCCGCTGCGCGCACGCACCGCCCTCACCCCGGGGTTCGGCCATCTGCCGTTGCTCGACGCCGACACGGTGGTCGTCGGGCACCCGGTCGGCTTCTACCGGGACTGGGTCGAGCACGACAAGCCGGGCGACCCGTACTGGACACCCACCGACTTCCGCCCGATCCTGAAGGACCTGGGCGTCCCCGTCACCATGCTGGCCGGCTGGTACGACATGTTCCTGCCGCAGATGCTCGCCGACTACCAGGAACTGCGGGCCGGCGGGCAGGACGTGCGGCTGCGGGTCGGCGCCTGGCATCACACCAGCCAGGACCTGTTCCGCTACCTGCTCGCCGATGCCTTCGACTGGTTCGGCACCCACCTGCTCGGCCGCGCCCCGTCGACGGCTCCTGACCAGGCCAGCATCCGGGCAGAGGTGATGGGCGGCGCGGGCTGGCGCTCCCTGGCCGGGTGGCCGCCGCCGGACGCGGCGACGCAGCGCTGGCACCTGCGGGCCGGGGGCTCGCTCGCCCCGGACGCCCCGGCGGACGGCGAGCCCGACCGCTACACCTACGACCCCGCCAACCCGACACCGGCCGTCGGCGGCACCAGCATCATCAGCTGCGGCCCGGCCGACAACGGCGCGCTCGAGCAGCGCCCCGATGTCCTCACCTACACCAGCGAACCGATGACCCGCGCCCTGGTGATCACCGGGAAAGTCACCGCGGAACTGTTCGTCGGCTCAAACCGCCCGCACACGGACTTCTTCGCCCGCCTGTGCGACGTGGACCCGGGCGGCAAGTCCGTGAACATCACCGACGGCATCCTCCGCCTGACCGGCGCGACGGAAGAGCCGCAGCCGGTCACCGTCGACCTGTGGCCCACCGCGCACCAGTTCAGGCCCGGTCACCGCATCCGCCTCCAGGTGTCAAGCGGCGCTCACCCCCGCTACGCCCGCAACCCGGGAAGCGGCGAGCCGCTGGCGACCGCGACCACGCTGCACACCGCCAGGCAGGCGGTCTACCACGACCCGGCCCGCCCGTCCGCCGTGCTGCTGCCCGTGGCCGGGCCGCTATAGCGGCAGGCCCCTCGCGGGACGGCGCGCGCGATCCGCCCGCCAGCAGGTTGACCGCATCGGGATCTCGATCAGCCCGTTCGCGTCGGCCCGCGGCAGCAGCGCCTGGCGGGCGCGGGCCAGTGCGGCCGCCCGTTCCTCGTCGGGGGCCGTGATGACGCGGCTGTACGTGCCCAGCGAGTCGACGAAGTCATCGACCGTCATCGTCCGGGTGAACGTGAACGTCGCGGTGTCGACATTCAGGAACGGCGCGTTCTCCGGCAGCGTGACCTCAGGCCTTCGCCGCCGTGGACCCGCACCCTCGGCCGGCTGGGACCGGTCCGGGCGCCGGAACATGTTGAGTTCGGCCGCCACGTCCGCCCGGCGGTCCCGGCTCGTCCAGATCACGCCGAGCCTGCCGCCGTCCCGCAGCACCCGGGCGATCTCGGGGACAGCCGCGCCGTGATCCAGCCAGTGCCACGCGGACGAGACGAACACCCCGTCCGCGCTCGCGTCGGGAACCGGGATCTCCTCGCCCCGGCCGGCGACGGCGCGGACACCAGGTGAGCGCGCCGCCAGCACGGCCCGCATCCGGTCGTCCGGCTCGACGGCGATGACCTGCCCGGCTCTGCGCTCAAGCGCCCGGGTGAACAGCCCCGTGCCCGCCCCGAGCTCGACCGCGGTCGCGCAGTCCCCGGGCACCAGCCAGTCAAGCGCAGCCTCCGGCGGGCCGGGCCGTAGCCGGTCGTAATCGTCTGCCACCCGTCCGAATGAGGTCGCCCGCGCTTCACAAGCAGCCACGCTGGCAAGCTAACACACGCCTGCCCGACCCTCCGCGCCGGGATCAGCAGCGGAGCCTCGGGTCGGAGCACGAAACGTTCGGGATGACGGCGCTAATTCGGGGGCGAACCGAAGCCGGCGAGCTCGGCCGCCACCGCGTACGGGAGGTGGCGTGGCCACGCGAGCAGGCCGCGTGCCAGTGACCTGACCTGGAGCCGCAGCGGCGTCAGCACCTCGACGCAGTGCCGCCAGGCGCCCGCCTCGTCGCCTGCGAACCGGGTTCCTGCCAGGTGAGCCCGGAAGCGCCGCGCGTCGCCGCCGTCGTCGCGCCACGACGCGAGCCACTCCTTGACCTCCGCGTCGGACGACGGCAGCGTCCAGCCGCGCAGCGCCTCCGCGACCTGCCCGGCGGCGGCGATCACGAACGCGTCCGCGCCGCCGCCGCTGATCGAGTGCACCCGGCCGGAGCTGCGCCCGCCCGCCCGGATCGACGCCGAGCTGAACCGCGCTCCCAAGGTCAGCGCCGCCACCGCGTGCCCTGCCTCGTGCCAGGCCGTCGCCACTGCCTGCTTCCTTGCGGGGGCGTACGTCGCCGCGTACCCGCCCGCGTAGCGCTGCCTGATCCAGGCGTCGTGCACGACCGACTCGTCGTCGTACCGCACAAGCCGCGCCAGCTCGGCCCGTACCGCGGCAAGGGTGCGCTGTTCACCGGGGGTCACGACCGCGACTATAAACCCGCACCGCGCCCGGTGGGACCTGGCCGGTGGGGCGGGGGCTCCGGTCCTGGACGGCGCGTTCGGGCCAGACGCTCAGCCGCGGACGGCCTGGACCTGCGTGGTCTGCGCGACCAGGCGGCCGCCGTCGTCGAACAGGCTGGTCCGCACGGTGACCGCGGTGCGGCGCCCGGTCCAGCCGGGCGACCACCTGGTCGGCACTCGCCTCGTCCACCACCAGGCCACTGCCGCGCGAACGGCATGAGGGCGACCAGATCCCCCGGGTCAACGGGCATGGCAGCAGCCTGCCCGGGGCGGGAAGACGCGTGACAAGCCCGGCCGCGCGGCAGGAGGACGCCCGCGAACCGGCGGTTACCGTCGACCTGACAAGGACCGTCCGTGCCCAGGCCGGCTCCCGCCAGCCCCCTTACGGCACGGCTCAGCGGGCACGGACGGTCCCCCCGGCGCCCCCGTCGGGGTCCTAAAGCGCGGGCGAGACGATCTCGCCCGCCAGCGGCGTGATCGCCGCGGCGATCTGCGCGATGGTCCCCGCCGGGACGCCCGCGTCGGCGAGGGCGCCGGTGAGGTGGAAGGCGACCTTGTCGAAGTCGGCCTGGCCGATACCGCGGCCGGCGTGCGCCTGCCGCATGCTGGCGCCATCGTAGATGTCTGGACCGCCGAGCGCGGCGGCGAAGAACTCGACCTGTCTGCCTTTGAGTTTCGGCATGTTCGCCCCGGCGAAAAACCCCGCGAGTTGCGGATCGGCGAGAACGCGGACGTAGAAGTCGTCGACGACCGCGGTGAGCGCCTGCTCGCCGCCGATCGCTTCGTAGATGCTGACTTCAGCGCGAGCGGTCATTAGTGACAATCTCCTCTCATTTGCCCGTACATCGTCGACTTGGGACCCTATCACCTGATTTAGCCCGGCGATTGCAGTCTCTGACGATACACGCTGACAGCTCGCCCTGAACCAGGATTTAGATAATCGAAACTACTATCCAAATATTGGTATATATTAGTACGACATTGTACGTTACAAGCGACTTGTGCCCTTTGAGCAAACGTGACCTGCGTCACAAAAGCACTCTTCTTGGGACACTGGACGCACATCGCGATACGGTAACAAATCATTGGAAGGCGTCCTCTAGACCCCAATCATTATGGAACTCCCCCTTGCGGCTAATGGGGTCGCATATAGCGGTAATGCGGAGGAAGCACCGTGGATGAACAGCGATTGAAGGAGAGTTTCGCGCGCATCGCGCCATACGGCGACGAGGTCCCGCTCTTCTTCTACTCGCATCTTTTTCTCAGCCATCCAGAAGTCCGTGACTTGTTTCCGGTTTCGATGGCCGGCCAGCGGGACAAGCTGCTGAACGCGCTCGTGCGGATCGTGTCCGACGTGTCCAACCATGACGCCCTGGTGCCGTTCCTGCGCGGCCTCGGCCGCGACCACCGCAAGTTCGGCACCCTGGCCGATCACTACCCTGCGGTCGGCGCGAGCCTGCTCGCGACGCTCGCGCACTTCAACGGGCCGGCCTGGACCGAGGACCTGGCGCATGACTGGACCGAGGCGTACACCGTCCTTGCGCAGGTGATGACGGAGGCCGCGGCCGAGGACGAGACCAGGAACCCGCCATTCTGGGGCGCGACCGTGGTCGGCCACGAGCGGCGGACGATGGACGTCGCGGTCCTGCGGCTCGCGCCCGACGCCCCGCTCCGCTACGTCCCGGGGCAGTCGGTGGCGGTGGAGTGCGATGCCAGGCCCCGGCTCTGGCGGTTTTACTCGATGGCGAACGCGCCACGCCACGACGGGACAATCGACTTCCACGTGCGCGTCATCGACGGCGGTTCGGTCAGTTCCGCGCTCGCGCGCGGTGTCTCCGTCGGCTCACGGCTGCGGCTCGGGGCCCCGGTCGGCACGTTGCGGCTGGACATGTCCTCGACGCGCAGGGTACTGCTCGCCGCGGGCAGCACGGGCCTCGCGCCGCTCAAGGCAATACTCGAACAGGCCGCAGGCCTGGCGGAACCGCCGCAGACGCACCTGGTCTTCGGCGCGCGCAGCGCGGCCGAACTCTATGACCTCGCCGACCTGGAGAAGATGGCCGCGCAGTGGCCGTGGTTGACAGTAACGCCCGCGGTGTCCGGTGAGCCCGAGTACCGCGGTGAGACAGGAACGGTCGCGGACGTCACCGGCCGGGTGGTCCCCCTGGCCGACCATGACGCGTACGTGTGCGGCTCGTCGGCGATGGTCGCCGCGACGGTGAACCGCCTGCGGTCGCTCGGCATGCCACAGAACCATATCTACGTCGAGGATTTTGGGTGGAGTGAATCATGACCCACGCGAACAGTGAGATGCTGACGCCGGAACGCGTGCGGTCGGCGGCCTTCTCGCCGGCCCGGCTGGGGCGCCGCGGTCTTGATGAGGGGCAGGTCCACGCCTTCTGCGAGTGGATTTCCGACGAGCTCGGCCGGCTGCTCAGCGAGAACGCCTCGCTCCAGGGGGAGGTCATGCGGCTGCGTGACCGGCTGCTCGACGGCAAGGGAAAGTCCGGGGTCCAGCCGGAAGACGCCCACGTCCAGGCCGTGTACGTGCTGTCGAAGGCACAGCAGACCGCCGACCGGTACGTGGCCGACGCGCAGGAATACAGCAGGGAACTCGCCCAGGACGCCCACCTGCGCCGGGACGAGATACTGCGCGAGGCTAAGGTACGTGCCAGCATGATCCTGGAGGAGGCGCACACGACCGCGAGCCGGGCCGCGAGCGAGGTCCGTGACACCCGCGAGTCGATGCCCTCCTCCGAGCGGCAGAAGCTCCAGGCGGAGATCGCCTACCTACGGACGTTCAGCGACGTGTGCCGCACCCACCTGCGGGCCTACATGGAGTCACTCAGCCGCTCCATCGAGGAATGGGAGCGGGTGGAACTGAACGGCGCGCCGGTGGCCCTGCCCGAGCCGGTCGTTCACACCCCGCAGCGCGCCTGAGCTAACGGAAAACCGCGGCATCGTTCCTCGACGTTCCGCGGCAGTCCGTGGTCCTCCACAAAACGGCCGCCCGGCCGTACGGTGGGCGCATGCCTTGGGTCACTGAAGAGTTCTGCGCGCAGCTGCTGCGCTCGGCGCGCGGAGCGCTGCCGACGGCCGTGGAGCGGGCGGCGCGGAGGTCGCTGCTGAACGTGCTCGGAACGGCCGTCTCGGCCTCCGGGTCGGCGGCTGTCCGGGTACTGCTCGCCGCGGCGGACGAGACGGGCACTGCCGGACCCGTCACGGTGCCTGGGCTGGCACGGACGCTCGACCCGTACTGGGGGGCACTGGCCATCGGGACCGCCGCACACCTGGACGACTTCGACGACACGCACCTGGCCACGGTCATTCATCCGGGCGCGTCGGCCCTGGCCACGATCTTGTCGCTGGTGCCCGAGACCGCGCCATCCGGGGCGGAGTTCCTCGGCGCGTTCGCGGCCGGGTGCGAGGCGCAACTGCGGATCGGCTGCGCGATCTCCCCAGCGCACTACGACCACGGCTGGCACATCACCGGGACCTGCGGAGTTCTCGGCGCGACGGTCGCCGCCTCGGCCCTGCTCGGGCTGGACGCCGAGACAACGGCCCGGGCGCTGTCCATCGCGGCAACGATGACGGCAGGGCACCGGGAGGCGTTCGGCACCATGACCAAGCCGCTGCACGCCGGAAAGGCGGCGGCCAACGGTGTCCTCGCGGCCAGGCTGGCCGCCGCGGGCCTAGCCGGGCAGACCGACCCCCTTGGCCCCGGCGGGGTGCTCGAGGTCCTCGCCTCAGGCGTGGACCGGGAGGCGCTCGGCCTCAGCTGGCCACCGGGGCACCGCTGGGAGCTGGAACTCAACACGTTCAAGACATATCCGTGCGGCGTGGTCGCGCACCCGGCAATGGACGCGGCGATCATCGCATCGGCCAGGATCGCCGAGCTTTCCTGTCGTGCCCGGATCAGCGGGATCGCGCTGCGCTGCCACCCGCTGGTGCCGGAACTGATGGGCCTTGAGCAGCCAGCGGACGGGCTGCGGTCCCGGTTCAGCGCCCGGCACGGCGTTGCCGTCGCCCTGCTGTACGGGCGGGCGGGCCTCGCCGAGTTCAGCGACGAGGCGGCGGCGGCTCCCGAGGCCGCCCGGCTGCGCGCGATGACCACCCTGGACGTGGACCCCGCCGTGCCGCGTGACGCGGCGACCCTCCGAGTCAGCCTGACCGCAGAACCGGAGCCGCCAGCCGGGGTACCGCCGGACGAGGGGCCGCCGAACGGGAGGTCAGCGATCGAGGTGCCGGCGATCGAGGTTACCGTCGAGCACGCTAGGGGCAGCGCCGCCCGCCCGCTCACCGACGAAGAGCTCCTGGACAAGGTGCGCGCCCTGTTCCGGCCGGTTCTCGGCGAGGCCGCCGCCGACCGCGCCCGCGACGCCGTCGACAAGCTCCCCGGCGCGGCCGACACATCAGAACTCCTCATGGCGCTCCGGCCGGAGGCGTCGTGACCACCACCGAGCAGATCCTCGCGCTCGCGATGTCCGCCGGCCGCACGGTAGCCGACGGCACGGCAAGCGACCGGGCGATAGAGGTGACGGACGCGGACCTCGCCGCGTTCCGCGAGGCCGCCTCGCGCGGCCGCGACAGCGTGGCAGCCCGCGCGCTGCTCGCGATCCGGCCGCCCGCTCCGCCGTCAGCGGCAGCGGGCGGCGGTCCGGCATGGGCCGCCTGGGCGACGGCTGCCGCCGCGACAGCCGCGGCCGGCGGCTCCGTCCCTGCCCCGGGCAACAAGAACGACGGCGATGACGAAGCCGCCGGGGGTGCGCGCCTGACGTGGCTCGCGGTCTTCGCCGCCGGCACCGCGCTCGCGGACGCGACAGCCGGCGGCACCGCGCCCACGCGGACAGCTGCCGATGCCGGGCCGGTCACCGTCACCCGGGCCGTCGCCGCGGGAATGAGCGCGGCGGCGATCATCGAGTCCGGCCTCGCCGACTGGGACGGCTGGTCGCCGGGAACGATCGGCGCCGCGGTCGGCGCCAGCGTGACCGCCGGCCTGCTGCTCGGCCTCACGCCGTCGCAGCTGCGGGCCGCCATCGGCATCTGCGCGACGCAGGCCGCCGGCCTGCGCGCGGCCGTGGGCACGGACGCCTTCGCGCTCCAGGTCGGCAAGGCCGCGTTCAACGGCGTCGAGGCCGCGCTGCTCGCCCGGGCCGGCTTCACCGCGCCGGATGAGCCGCTCGACGGCCGCCGAGGGCTGTTCGCCCTGTTCGGCCGCTAACGCTGGGCGCGCCACGCGGTCCCTGGTCCCACGCCATCGGACAGAAAAATAGTTGCAGACATACAATAGATATATTTCTATAGCTAATTGGCTCATCCTCTGCATCTGCTGCATGAGCCTGCTGGTGGTGGGCACGACCCTCGCGGGGAGGGAGGTACGGACCCATGACGCGCCACTCAAAGGCCGGTGACGCCCATGTCGCCGGCGGCCAGCACGACGACCAGGCTGATGACAGCCAGTTCGGTGACGACCAGGCCCGCAAGGACCAGGCGGGGCGCGCCTGGGCGGCCATGCGCGACCTGGTGGACAGCCACCCGACCAAGCAACTGCTGCGCGACGCCCTCGACCTGGGCCGGGGCAGCGGCCGGGTCAAGTCGCTGCTGTGGCTCGCGGAGGGTCCGCTGTCGCTCAGCGGCCTCGCCGAGGCGATCGGCGTCGACGCGCCGTACGCGACGCTCATCGTCGACAGCCTGGAACAGCGCGGCATGGTCGAGCGGCACTCCGACCCCGGTGACCGCCGCCGCAAGCTCGTCAGCCTGACCCCGGCAGGGAAGGAAGCCGTCGCCCGGGTAATCCGGATCCAGCGGGATCCGCCGCCCGGCTTCGGCAACCTCAGCGCCGCCGAACTGGACACCCTGGAAGACCTCCTGCGGCGCCTCCTGGGCGGCTGACGGGCGGGCTGACGGGCGGGCGCCGCTACTCGAATGCGGACGGATCACCCGCTCCGCGGCGGACGATCTCGGGCTCGTCGCCGGAGAAGTCGATGACCGTTGTCGGCTCGGTCCCGCAGTCCCCCGAGTCGATCACCGCGTCCAGTGCCTGGCCGAGTTCCTCGTTGATCTGCCAGCCCTGGGTCATCGGATCGTCCTCGCCGGGCAGCAGCAGGGTGGTGGAGACGAGCGGCTCCCCGAGCTCGGCGAGCAGCGCCTGGGTCACCACATGGTCGGGAATCCGCACCCCGACGGTCTTCTTGCCCGGGTGCTGGAGGCGGCGCGGCACCTCCTTGGTCGCGGCCAGGATGAACGTGTAGCTGCCGGGGGTCGCCGCCTTGATGGCGCGGAACACGCCGTTGGGCACGTGCACGAACTGGCCGAGCTGTGCGAAGTCCTGGCATACCAGGGTGAGGTGGTGCTTGTCGTCGAGGCCGCGGATCGATCTGATCCGCTCGATACCGCCGAAGTTGCCGAGCTGGCAGCCGAGCGCATAACACGAGTCCGTCGGATAGGCGATCACACCGCCACCGCGCACGATGTCGGCGACCTGGGCGATCGCGCGGCGCTGCGGGTTGGCCGGATGGATGTCGAAATACCTCGCCATGGGACGAGTCTAGGCTCACCAGGTCAAGCGGGCACGCCTTGCGGCCGGAGGCCGCATCGTCGGCCAGCAACCGGGTTTGACGCGTCTTGCGTCCCTGGCGGCGGGCGTTTGCATCATAATCCGACGGGGTCGGACGCATAACGGATGTCACGACCGAGGACGGAGGCAGGCATGCGGGCGGTTCGCGTTACTCCTCGGGTGACGGTCGCGCTTGGTTTGCTAATCGCGCTTGGACTGACCGGCTGCAAGATCGGCTCGACGCCGAGTGCCGCCCCGGCGGTTACCAGCCAGCCGGCTAGCACCGCGGCCTCCGCGCCGGCCTCGCCTGCCGCTGGCGCGTCGAGCGCCGCGCCGGCTTCTTCTGGCGGGTTCCAGAACCTGGCAGTCAGCACGGCCGTTCGCGGCGAGTTGCTCGACGCGTTCGCGGCTTACGCCAAAATCCCGTCGTCCGACATCGGGGGCAGCAGGCCGGGTAGCGTCTACTACGGCTACGACCCCGCCACCCAGACGTACTGGGCCATGGCCACTTACAACCCGGCGAGCACGGATCCCCTCAACGTCACCGTGGCCTTCCAGGACGGCGGCAACATCGGCTTCTTCAAGCAGGTTGGCGGCGGCGCGTGGCAGGTTCAGCTGGGCGGTGAACCCCCCATCTGTCACGAGCTTGCGTTCTACCCGCGGGCGGTGCTTGCGGCCTGGGCACTTCCGACGACCTCGGCCGCGCCGTTGAACTGCCCCTCGAGCTAGGTGGCGACGGGGCGGCCTAGGAGCCCGCTGAATTAGACCGTTTCTGGGCTACTACTTGCCGGATCTTGCCTGGTCACAGGTGTGACCGCACGCGCGAGCGTCGCTAATTCAGCGGACTCCTAGCTGGCGCAGGGTGCGGCGGGGCCGACCGGGAGGCCGGCCAGCCAGTCCGGCAGGACCCGAGGGTCGGGCAGCGGGACGTAGCCGTCGGCCGCGCTCGCGTAGGTCCAGGAAGGGCCATCCGCGCGGAGCGCGCTCAGCGCGTCCACCAGGCGGTCCACGTCCCCGGCGCGGCTGCCGAGGCCGAGGCTGGCGCGGACGGCGGCACCGTCGGCGGTGAGCCTGGCAACCAGCGGGTGGGCGCAGAACCGTCCGTCCCGCACCCCGATGCCGTGCTCTGCCGACAGGTACTGGGCGACCTGCCGCGGGGGCCAGCCGTCGACCGTGAAGGTGACCACGCCGATCCGGTCGCACTCCCCCGGCCACAGCCGCAGCGTGCGCACTCCGTCAATGGCGCGGAGCCCGGCGACCAGGCGGTCCGCAAGCAGCTCCTCGTGTGCCTCGACCGCCCCGGCGGGCAGCGCCTCGACGAAGCGGCACGCGGCGGCGACGGCGACCGCGCCGAGCACGTTCGGGGTGCCCGCCTCGTGGCGAGCGGGAACCGGCGCCCAGTCAGTGGCGTCGAGCCGGACCTCGCGGACCGCGCCGCCGCCTGCCAGGTACGGCGGGGCGGCGTTCAGCCAGTCGCGGCGGCCGACCAGCACCCCGGCGCCGAACGGTGCGTAGATCTTGTGCCCGGAGAACGCCAGGTAGTCGACGCCGGACGCGGTGAGGTCGACGCGCCGGTGCGGCACGAGCTGCGCGCCGTCGACGGCGATCCGGGCACCGTGCGAATGCGCGAGGTCGGCGAGGGCGGCGAGCGGCAGGCACTCACCCGTGACGTTGGACGCGCCGGTCACGGCCAGCAGCGCGGCCGGGGTCCGCGCCAGCTCGTCGCGGACCGCGTCCAGCGTCTCGTCCAGCCGGGGCTGTGCGCCCACCACCCGCCCGCCGCGGGACTGCCAGGGCAGCAGGTTCGCGTGATGCTCGATATCCAGGTGCACGACCGGCCCTGGTAGCGCGGAGGCGAGCAGGTTGAGCGCGTCCGTGGTGTTCCTCGTGAAGATCACGGTGTCCTCGCCGGGCCGCGCCCCGGTGAACGACGCGACCGTGGCCCGGGCGGTCTCATAGGCGCTTGTGCAGACGGCCGAGGCGTAGCCGGCCCCCCGGTGCACGCTCGAGTACAGCGGCAGCAGTTCGTTGATCCGGTCGGCGACCGCGCGCAGCGCGGGCGCGCTCGCCGCATAGTCCAGGTTGACGTACCGCACGCTGCCGCCGGTGACCAGCGGGACGTCAAGGCCGGCCCCGGCCACTTCGGCGAGCGGGCCAGGGCCGGTGACGCCGGCGAAGGCCTCGGCGGTGGTGAACGGTGAATCTGACAGAAGTGTCATGGCGCGCCTCCAGCGCTCGGGGACCCGAGCCCCGGGTCCGCGCTTGCCCGTCCCGGCCGGGAACAGGCCGCGTCCTCACCCGGGGCACCCCACCGCGGAAGGAGGGTTGCCGGCCAGCGAGCCGGGGCTTGACGCTGACGCTCTTGACGCTGCGGAAGAAGCTACCAGATCACGGACGGCAGCTCACGCCGCCCCCGCAAAGTCCCAGCTGTCAGGTCCATGCCTGGGCATTGAGATTCGGAATGCCGTCGGCGATGAAGAGCTGGGCGCTCGGCGGCCCGGCCGGCCTGCGCCGTGTCCCACTCCGGGCGTGACGAGCCGCGCATTCCCGCCCGCACCGGGAGCGCCCGCGTCGGCGCGGGCGTAGCGTGGCCCTGTGGTTCGCTTCCGGGTACTGATCTCGGGTCTTGTGCAGGGCGTGTTCTTCCGCGGCTCGTGCCGCAGGATGGCGGAGCAGTACGGCGTGAGCGGCTGGGTGCGGAACCTTCCCGACGGTCGCGTCGAGGCGGTCTTCGAGGGGCCAGCGGAGGAAGTCGGCCGCCTGGTGGAGTGGTCGCGCCTCGGTCCGAACTCCGCCGTGGTAGAGGACGTCCGCGTGGCAGCGGAACCGCCCGAGGGGATCACCGGATTCGACATCCGGTAGCCGCGACGCCAGGCGATTACCAGATCACCTCTGGCGGCCGGTGCCCCGGTGCGCTAGCTTCCGGGCTATGCCAGTTGCTGCAGCGAACGGGATCGAGATCAGCTACACCGACTCGGGGGGCGAGGGTCCGGCCGTGGTGTTCAGCCACGGGTTCCTGATGGACCACACGATGTTCGACCAGCAGGTCACCGCGCTCGCGCCGCGATACCGGGTCATCACCTGGGACCAGCGGGGCCACGGCGGCACCCGGGCGGCCGGACCATTCACCTACTGGGATTCCGCGGCCGACGTGCTCGCGCTGCTCGACCACCTGGGTATCGAGCGCGCGGTGCTGGCCGGCATGTCCCAGGGCGGCTTCCTGTCGCTGCGCGCCGCGCTGAGCGCGCCGGACCGGGTGCGGGGGCTGGTGCTGATCGACAGCCAGGCCGGCCTGGAGGACCCCGCCGTCGCGCCCGCGTATGAGCAGATGCACCAAGTCTGGCTGGACAACGGACCTGGGCCCGTGCAGGAGGTGGTCGCCTCGATCATCTTGGGCCCTGGCGGGTGGGACGACTGGTATGCCACGTGGACCGAGCAGTACGCGCAATGGGCGCCGGACGATCTCGGGCAGCTGAACTGGCCGTTCCGCTGCCTGATGGACAGGGACGACATCACCGGCCAGCTCGCCGGGATCACCTGCCCAGCGCTGATCGTGCACGGGACCGCGGACGCGGCGATCCCCATGGTCAGGGCCGAAGCGGTCCGCGACGGCCTGGGCGGCCCGGTCACCCTCACCGCCGTCGAGGGCGCCCCGCACGCCTCCAACGTCACCCACGCCGCCGAGGTGAACCGGGCCGTTCTCGCTTTCCTTGACGGACTGGACGACGAGCAAAACCGGTGAGGGCATCTTCAACTCGGCCGCAGTGCCGGGCAGCTTACGGCGCCCGGGTCGCGCGACGCGAACGCCAACGCCGGGGTGAACGTGGCCAGCAGGACCGCCTTCGCCGTGGGCCGGATCGGAGCCTTCCCGCACCTGCTGGCCCGGGTGCACCGCAGGCACCAGTCGCCGGTCGCGGCCATCTTCGCTACGTTCGTTCTGACCGTGGCGATCACCCTCGGCCTAGGGCTGGCCTACAACCCAACTAACGCGTTCGCCATGGTCGGCACGGGGATCGTGATCGTACTTGTCGCGGTGTACATCGTGGTCAACGCGGCCTGCATCGGGTATTCCGCCTCGCCGTCACGGCAGGGGCCTGGCCGGCGCTGGAATCCGCTGCTGCACCTGATCATCCCGCTCGCCGCAATCGCCGCGTTCGTTCCGGCCTGGCTGACCTCGGCGCGGGGTTCATGGTCGTCGGGCTGATCTACCTGGGATACCTGTACGCGAAGGACCCGCGGCGGGTCACCGAGGTGGACCTCGTGCACATCGACGCACCCGAACTGGAGCCGGCCGCCGAAGTCGGGCAGTGACCGCCTTAAGTGCCGCCCACCGTAACTAGCAGCCAGGGTGCCAACGCACCCGCGATGGCAATAGCGATAACGCCGTTACGCAGCAAATACTGCGCTGCCTTCAAGCGATACTTGAATTTGTTGTTGAGGCACCAGTTGTAGGTACCGTACAGGAGGTTGGTCTTGGCCACACGACGGTTATATTGATCCAGGGTCAGGGTGGAGTCGACATGCATGTCACGCGCATCGATAACTTCGCCTTGGATATCCCCCTGAACTCTCAGTGCGGTAGCGATCGAGCATGCCAGGTATGCGAGGGAGACAAGGAAGAATATGTAGACGATCCAGGCGAGAGGCTTGTGCGAGCTGCTCTGCAGCATGAGGCCGAGGGCCCCCGCGGAAACGACCAGCGTGCCGACGATGCCAGCGGTGCTGAGTACGGTGGTGCACCGAGTGTTGATGCTTTCGCGTCTGGTAACTTCCGCGTCATATATCTTCTGGCTGATCGAAAGTACCGTCGGACTGGAGTTCTTGTCATCGGGAAGGGCCGGGGCCTGCCCGGTCGGCGGGTTGACCTGCGGTGTTGGGGGTGGCGGCGGTGTAACGTACAGCACGCTAATCTCGTGGGTCCAGTAATCATTGAAATCTTTGAGATCGGCTTGACCCCAGTTGCCTGGATACCTGGACCGGGGAACGAACTGGTGATAGAGCCTCGCCAGCGGTTCCGGGTCAGTGTCCTGATCAGCACCGTCCTTGTCATGATCGGTCCGAAGGTATGCCGCCAATCTCAGGTAAAGGCGCTCGGACTGGTCGGCCGGGACTGGGGCTCCTTCCTCGGCTGGCGCCATCGACCTTACATGTTGCAGGTCAGTGACCGCGTAGATCCTCATGGTGGCGCCTCTCCCCCTCGGCCAAGGGCGCGTGCCGCGCCCGCCATGACCACGCCGAATGTCGCGGTTAGCAGAAAGATCTAGCTCTATTTGTTTCCCGGCCTACCAAAATCGCACGGAAATCCACACCTACGCGTAATGCGGCCC
>Ga0335074_10002771_pt1 | contig 23880 bp, 22 predicted proteins | sample Lox_Sample_23_FD_206715 | JGI IMG/M metagenome (GOLD analysis project Ga0335074, IMG submission 206715) | Soil microbial communities from Loxahatchee National Wildlife Refuge, Florida, United States - Lox_Sample_2.3 | ecosystem: Environmental > Terrestrial > Soil > Wetlands | place: USA... | reverse complement strand
AGAGGATCAATATTGGCCTTGTGATGTCCACGAGCCTGGTAGGCACGAACAAGGAGTTGGACCTTCAAATGGTTCATGACATCGGAACCCTCTCCAACAGCCATACCCGCACCCGGCATACTGAAAGGTACGCCTCCAGTAGGTGGTGGCACTAGGTTTGGCGGAGGAGTGAAAGCCTGTGACATTGGCATGTCACCACTTTCCATATTTTTGAAATATACCTGCCATGAGACGTGTACACTCTTTGGGTCATCCTTCCATTGCATGTACATCTCATCAATGTAATTTGCGGTATTTCCAGTCAGGAAGTTGTCATTAGAGTCTGGCGCAGAAGCAAGGGTAGATTCGGATCGCTTCTGTGAGGATAATGCCAATGGGCGTCGTGTTGGGTCAAGGGACGCATTTCGGATCTTTATGGAAGGGATTCGAGGGGAAAGTCGAGAGGCTGTACTGACTGATCGAATAGTGCGGCCAGCATGAAGGAGCTGGCGCCCAGACTTTCGCAGAGAACTTCTAAGCATTGTGCCAGACCAATAACAGAAAAGAGAGAGGAGGAGATGCGAGGAGAATAGGATGCTGAAATTTCAGCTTCGTCAAGAGTTGACGTGAAAGAGAATGAAAGGAGAGGCGGAGTAAGTCTTGCAGTTGAGTAACAGAAAAACCCGGGCCGTCCAAAGAGTTTACGTCTTGATGACAGGGAGGCGAGGGAGCTACTCTTAAACAGGAAAGGCGTTGCGCCTAGCTTACGCCCCCGGAGATCTACAAGGCGTAAAGAATCATTGAAGGCATCTCCAACTTTTATTCTTATTCTTCTTCACAGCTTTCATTCCTTAAGCTGTATTTCTGCACGTTCAGGTTTTCTAGGGAAAGAGTCATGAGATAAGTGCTTATGACGCCAGATGAGATTTTTGTGAAGCTCTGGAATTTTTAGAGCCAGAGAAGTTACTGAGGGATATACTTCTGCCAGATCCCTTTCTGGGCGCAAAGCCAGCGCCACTTTGATGAACACGCACACTATGCTCTTGAGTTGAAGCATGGCAACCGTCAAAGGATCGGCTGCATACAAAAAGAAAGATGGTACCCTCACCGTCTCAAAGGATCAGAATACCATTCTCTGGACCCCTGTTGCGCCCCGTGGTGCTCCGCCAGGCGTAACTATTGCTATATCAGAGATCACTAGTATGTCCAGAGGCATGATTGTGGTAAGATAATATAAAAACTAATTTTTCGAGATCTCCAGCAGACGCCAGAGTCGGTACCCAAGGTTATGCTCAAGATCTTCGTCAAACCACCTGACGCCACAGAGCCTATAACACATCTCTTTCATTTCAACTCGCCTACAAATCCTCGTGGCGAGGCAAATGCTGTCAAGGATATTCTCACGGGCCTCATCACCGCTGTCAAGACCAACGACCCAAGTCTTCCCGCTGTAAATGGCACGGGAGGCGTATCATCCGCTATGGCCATGGCAAGTGCTGCTACTTCGAGACCTAAATCAGGAGTGCAACCTTGGTATGATGATTCTCAATTAAAGGTAGATATTGAACTGCAACAATCTCTCATGAGAAAGGACCCAGCGCTGCATAAGACATACGAAGAGGCCAGACGGACCAAACCCGATACTATCTCAAATACGCAGTTCAACTCTCAGTTCTGGTCAACAAGGACTAACTTGCTTCGAGCCCATGCCGTAGAGACTCGCCAGCAACGGGGAGCATACAACGTATTGTCCGCAGCTAAGCCTCGCCAAGAGGATGGCGAGTTGAAACTGCGTATCAGTAAGGAGCAAGTTCAACTAATCTTCAGTCAGCATCCCCTTGTCAAACGGGTATATGATGAGAATGTACCAAAGCTTAATGAAAGCGAGTTCTGGTCCAGGTTCTTTCTCAGCAGGTTGCTTAAGAAGTTGAAAGGAGAGCGTATTGTTGAATCCGACAGTAATGATGCTATATTCGATAAGTATCTGAATGCGAGTGAGGAGGATAACCGTGGTCCGAGGCTGCAGGCGGAGCATGTCCCGCATGTCATTGACATTGAGGGTAATGAGGAAAATCAAGGTGGCATAAAGAGTGGAAACCAGAAAGACTTCACCATGAGACCCGCACCTTCAGCGAAAGCTCCTATAATCCGAACGCTAAACAGCTTGAGCGAGAAAATCATGGCGAATGTTGCCCCATCAGATATCGACCCTTCAAATCCTATCGGGATGGATGAGGCAACTTTTAATGAGCTTGCTCTGCGGGATCTACAAGGGGACCCGGAAGAAAATCGTATAATTCTGAACATCAAGGAACAAAGTCGGTTCTTTTCGAGCGATAAGTCGAAGGTTTCTTCTGAAGCAGAGCTCTATGCAAAACAGCGTCCAGCAGAGGTATTGTTTGAGCTGACAACGGATATGGACCCATCTGTTATGGACAGCGATTCAGCTGGAGGGCTAGATCTCCGAAATGCCATCGGAGTAGTTAATGACAGCGATAGTGAGGACGAGGATGAGGAGAAGACATCACACGTTGGCAGCAAAGCGAGCTTGATGGATGCTCAGAAGCAAGTTTTTGAAGGAATAAAACAGTGCAGATCTGACATTGACGGCTCAGATACTAAGTCGGATCTATCAGGCCTCTCACAATCGCTCTTTGGCCGTCTCACGTTGACTCATGCTACCACAACTGAATTTCTCCACCATTTCTGGATGGCCTTCCTATCAGGTGATCCAGATAGAGCAGAGGAACTCCAAAAGCTAGTAGAGACATTGGAACGAGCAAAGGAGCGTATAAACGCTATTGCCACGGAAGCCACGGAGGAGAGAAATGCTATTATTCGGAAACAAAAGCAGCACATTCGTGAGGTCTGGGAGAAGACTGGGAAGAAAATGCACTGGAATCCGAACTCAGTAGGGGGAGGCGCAGAGGTAGTCATGGAAATGATGGAGCCAACCATGGCGGCTCTGGACAAAGCATCACGAGAGTACAAAAAGGCGTTAGCGGAAGGGGCGGAGACAATCTGAATGAATTGGGCACTAGACAGGTTTGCGGCATAGCGATGGCGTCGATTAATGAGAAGGAAATATGGCTCTACAAGCTATATTTCCGTTGTTTTGTCAAGCAAGGAATAAAGTTTTCGACCACTCAATTTGCGCCTTCCTTCTGTATCTGATGATGATCCGCCATATTTCTCGTCGGCCGTATGCGTCCTATCGAGATTTCCGATCCATCGTCCAATTTTGTTGATAATGCATTGGTCTAGGAAGTAGAAGTAATGAGCAAGGCAGTTATACCCTCGCACATAGGTCGACGGCATTGCGAAAATAGAGACCATTGAGCCATCACAGCTTGAGCTAGCCTCTGCCACCAGAATTGAGTCGACCACCTCTCTTCTATGACGAATTCTCCTCCCCAAACTCCTACTCTTCCCCAGTGCAAAAGAATTGGGGAAGTCTTCTCTGATACGCCGGATCGACTCCCCAGAAGAGATGCCGAGCTCCCATAAGTCGATGTTCCATGCAGAGCGTTTCTCGAGCACAAATAGCGAAGATAATGATATTGAGCTATGTCCCGAGACCACCCTAAGCCCTATGATTAGGCCAATGACATCCGCAAATCTTGTGGGAAATAACGAGAACATAAGGGATCAGCTCCTAGCTCCAATGATCGGCAGTAAGCTTATCCTTTATGGCCACAGAACAGCTCTTACTACAATCGTCGAGCAGAAGTCTTCCACGACCGTGACTACAAAGGTTTCTTCAGTCAATCCTGGATCAACTTCCGAAGTATCACTCGCAAGAACTTCAATTCCGAACTTACTAGGTCATGGGAACAGCTTTGATTTACCTTCAACCGTCACTCTAGGGTCTCCTCCTCTCGTCGTAAGTTCTTCTCAGTGGACGAGCTTGTCTTCGTCAAACGTTCCTACCATGAAGCCTGTGCTTTGATAGAGAGGACCAATAAAGGCTCTTACCACGTCCATGATGTCTATGCTGAACCACGTACGCCTATCCCTCCCCCAATCGAATGGCCGCCGATACCCCCAGGAAGGTCATCATGGACAACAACTCAGTATGAACCAGTCGAGAACGCAACTCAGCCACAGCACTGGGCTGTAGCTGGGACTCAAATCAGGTTACAGAGCTTTCTAAGTATTCGACCTAGCCCAATTGAACTCTCTCCCGGTATACCTATTCCTATTGCGCTTCGGCATTGTAATCAGAGTAATCTAGTCGGTGCAGGCGGTAGAACCGCATCCAATCCATTACCAGCAAGAGTGGCTCTACGTTTTCGCCCCGCAAGGAGCGGACATGGAACAGGTTGCTGGAAACCCATCTGTTCCATCATGCTGGCCGCGCAGATTCTAACAGCGATGCGATTCCAATGCCCAGGATGCAAGAATCTAGTCCCCCTTTATCTTCACGGCCACGCGCTCCACCAAGAACACTTAGAACAGCGAGCAGGTGCAAGAGTAGACAGGTCAGGTACCCACACATGGCGGGCCGTGTACAGATCTCTGCCCTGAGCACTTTTGGGTCTCCCCGGGGCGGAACGGGCCACGAAGAAGTATCTATGCAATGTTCTCATCGTCGGGGGCTAGGCTTCTCTACAGAACTTAAACAAACATGCCAAAGTAGTGATTCCTAATCCCGTTCACATAGTGGTCAATCATACTCTCCTAGCGTCCAACGGCCCCCAAGGGAATCCTACGCAGCAAGCTATTTCATCGACCACAGAGATCGGCCCTCAGAGCGGATTAGATGTTCAGGCTACTGGGTCACCAGTAATCAGCCTAGTAATGACGAGTGTTGTAGCCCTTATGACTCCACCCAGTAAGAACGTCCCTCGGCCATCAAGATGCTGGAAATGCCACCTTTCCATATTGGTCTCCACCCTCGACGATATCTGGGAAGCCAGTACCAATTGGCGCTGCTGGGTATTCCGCGGTGTAGATCCTTATGATGATGGCCAATTGGACGGCTGTGAGCATGGTAATGGATTTGTATCCGGTGATAGGCAAGGATCTATCGGTCCGAGGAGAGTGATGTTAGATGGGATGCCGATTATATGGCGTATTGACAGGGGTCGGTAATGAAATTGGATGGGATGTTTTGGCTTGATATTGTCAGAGGGAATGATTGGTTTACTGGGAGTTGGATACGATAGAAAGGTAGTCTAATGCTTGGATAAAACAGCGTTAGGAGTCTCGCTTTGGTTAGGATTAATACGTAGGCAAGGATAGATAAAATTGTATAGGCTATTGTGATGATCCTTAGGGGGGCCTGATAGCATTCGATGAATTATAAATCATTCTAGAGTAGGGCATGACGCAGACAACAATGCACATGCCCCAGAGAATACTGGTATTCAAAAGACTTTATGCAGCAATGGTATAGCCGTTAGATATAAATTTAGTGGCGTAATATATCAAGGTATCGTATTAGTTACAAAGTTGGCCCGTCAAAAGTCTCCCTCCGCAGCCGCATAAAAGCAGACTGCTTATCCGGGAACGTAATCTCCTTCTCCTTACTGAACCCAGCGTCTCTAAGATACTGAATAAACCTACAGACAATCAGTACTATTTCCTGTATATGAACATTGGAGCAATTATAAGTGATAAACCACGTACCTCTCATTATCAACCCTGGACTCAACCACAAAGCTATTCGTCCTATTATCCGCTGTTAAGGCCCAGTGCGCAAGTGAGCTCAGCCAACACTTGACCCTGTGTGTACCGCGGAACTCGTCTTCGCCGACTAGAACTTGGACGCCTCGGTCCCAATCGCTGACATCCCCAGGCCTTAGATGCCTGCCCAAGATATCCTCCATGACCCAGTAGATTTGGAAATAGCCGAAGGGCTTTCCGTCCCAGCAGCCGATTACGGGGAAGGAGTGGCGTGATTCGAGGTTTGCTTTTAGGAATGCTTCTTGACTGCTAATGGGGCCGGCACAGTCCCAGAATTTAGACACGCGGGGGATGTTCATCCATTTGTGAAGGAGCTGGAGGTCGGTCATGGCAGTGGTGTCGCTTTCTGCGGAGGTGGGGGTGCCGGATCTGCTGCTGGGTATTGAAGATGGTCTTGAACTTGGCTTTGAGCCTGGTGTTGACGTCGAAGTTACGTCGGTTGTAGACGAGGGTACAACGTGTGATGGAATGGCTAGATTCCCGGTCATTCCAGTGGGGTTGCTAGATATAGGTCCGGTATAAGCTACCACTCGGTCGTTCAGGCTTGCGACTCGAAAGGATAGATATTGCCCCACGCTTGGGACGTGCCGCATGTAGAAAGTCTCTCCCTGCCGTGGCGGCTTTGGTCTTATAGGATGCCGTATACCATTGGTCATGATGTATTGTGGAGGCGGCGGGGGATAATAAGTTGGAAGATGACTCCCTGACGCGAAAGGACCTGGTGTTTGTGGCGTCCAAAGTCCTGGACTTGTGGCTGCTCGACTAGCAAGCTCGGGCCTATGCGGTGAGGTACTCCGTTGCTCATTATTACGCACAGGAGAGCTGGGTCGACTACTGTACGGTGACCCCGGAAAGGGTGCGCCAGACATAGGCGTGAGAGTGAAAAGGAACAGTTTTGGAGAGAGCTGCCAAAAAGTCCGTCGAGAAACAAACATTTCTGTCCAACCTTCGGTCGATCTATCATCGGTGCTGGAACCAACCGTAGAGTCTTCTGAAGCAATCAACCCCATCCTTTCTAATTTGGGAAGCAGATTACGGCCCCGAAAGATCCCCTCTCTCTTTATATATATGCGCCACTCCCCCTTTGGTTTGCCTTCATTCGGAGTCTTCTTAGAGGCTTCGGTAGTAAGATAAAGCGGTGGCTCTGGCTGGTGGAAGTACCAGTAGAGAGTAGTCCAAAGCATCATTGCTATTTGTCGTGTGGGACTCGCTGCGGGTTTGAAGTCGCTGCTACTAGGGTTGGAGATGGAACTGATAAACATGTTGTCATTACATAAGGTGGGCTGCTTGTATCGCTGTATGTTTAGTCGTCTTTTTGGTGCATCACTGGCATCTCCCAGGTTGTCGCCGTCGGGCTCGTCGGTATAGTTTTCAGATTGGATGACAATTGTCCAACCCGCAGGAAACACTGAATTATGTAGGTTGAGATCGTTTGACTTGAAGAAGAGACCCCCGAATACAGATGTGACCGTAAGACTTTGGCCATTAGGCAAATAAAGTATGCTGGGCGCCATTGTCGATACTCAGTCGCAAGACACTTCGGGCAGTTGTAGGGTAATTGTGCAGAGGGAGATTGTCTGCAGAGTCAACGTTTTCTGCATCGCTTCATGCTTTATATTCAGTCCCACTTGATGTAACCTCTATGCGAAAGAGCAAGTTGATATAGGACGTGATAATGGCGTGAGGTAGTGAATAGGTAGGTCCTCAACACTACCAGCTCACAATCCGATAAACATCCCTGCACACATCTTCTGCCCCGCGACGCCCAACCCCTGACATGATCAACACTGGCGTGACTGGGACTTTTTGGTCTCAACTGCATCTACCACTAGAGTATAATTGGCATACAACCGGGCTTCAATGCTTGCTCAGGGAGGATAGAATATTAACTGCCCACGCATACTTTTTTTCCCGAGTAATTGTACCGCAGCCCGTATGACTGGATGGAGGTGATAGACCCTTGTCCGACAGCACGTGATCAATGACGTAGAAGTGTTGCTTCTGCTCCAAGAACAAGGGACATACAAACATGGGCTTAAAATTAGACGCGTACTTGGATCTGAGAGACAGCACCATGCTTCTTCGCTGACAAGATCTACTTCCTCAAGCTGGTTTCAGAACAGCTTCGAGAAGGCGAAAGTTCATGACATGGGTGTCAAATTGAGGCCTGTTTTGAAGCTGTTTCCGCTACGATGCATTGAGAGACAGGTTATAAGCACATTCAGGACAAGACCATTTGCGTTTCCAGCTCAATCACCGCAATATCCTCCAACCTCTCCTGTGGTATCCCTATCTTTACGGAACTTATCAACAACTAGAATTCTTTGTGCAGAAAGGTCCGCTGCTGTGCAGGCAGAAGAAGTCAAACATGATGGCTCACTGGATAGAAAAATTGGAGAGGCGAAGGAGCTGCAGAAACGAACACCATGGCACAGGGAGGGGGCTGACCAACCGCCTGTAAGGAGGTTGAGAAGTGCCAGTGCTATAACGAATGGTAATTGTGATGTTTAATATCCTCTACTCGGCATTTTGTTACTCTTGACCATGCAGCAGCTAACCGTTTCTCCAGGAAAACTCCTTACAACCCCATCGAGGCTATTGAAGCTAATCATCCCACTCACAACCCTCGACAAGAACTCCGACCGCAAAGATATCGAGCCCTTGGCTCTCCTTGTCCACCCGCAACAGCCTCTTTCCTACCTCGAGCGCCTGATCCAGTCAGAATTGCCTATGATCAAGACAGAGTCAGGCCAAGACAAAGTCCCTCAGGTTTACTTTCGCGCTGAAGACTCTATTCTGGAGGAAGTAGCATCTGATTCGATAGATGACGAACTAATTGATAAGGAAGAAGGCACGGATGAGCATATGGTGGATGGGAAGCTAGTGAAGACGGGCAAAATAAGCAAAGAGCAGGCTGCAAGTCTTGATATCGAGAACAAACTGCGGGGGGGTCCGGGTGAAGGCGGAGTAGAGACGTACTCAAGTCTAGGTCATGAAGCACCTCACGACCCCGGAGAGATCAAGTTCGTGCGGTGGTCTTCGAGTACAGAAATTGGCGACTTCATAAGAGATGCTGCGCGGGGCAAAGAATTTGCTATTGAGATCGAAGGAGCAGAGAAGGAAATCCGGGTTGGCGTTCCCAGCTTCAATGACAGGACGCACTATCTGCGGGTACGATTACGGAAGAAAGCCAGAGATCTCGAAGATTTAACCCAAATCAAGAAAGAATGTGATCAACTCGCCCACAGAAGTGCTCAAAGGCTTGCAATGGGTGGCTTTGGGATTTTGACAGCTTGGTGGGCCGCAATCTATTATTTCACATTCAGGACGCCTTATGGCTGGGATACCATGGAGCCTATTACTTATCTCGCCGGTCTGTCCACAATCATGTTAGGTTATCTCTACTTCCTGTGGCACAATCGAGAAGTGTCCTATCGAGCAGCGCTCCACTTGACTGTCTCGCACCGTCAGTCTCAGCTATATGCCTCCCGTGGCTTCGACGCCCAAAAGTGGCAGAACCTGATTGACGAGGCCAACGCGCTAAGGAAGGAGATCAAGACAATCGCGAATGAATATGATGTTGAATGGGACGAGACGAAGGATAAGGTGAGCGAGACTGTACATCAAGCGCTTAGGGAGGAGAGACAGAAGCAGAAGAGCAAGGAGGATAAGGAAGATAAGGAAGAGGAGACTAAGACTAAAGAGACGAAACCCGAAAAGAAGGATGATTGAGATATTAGGACATGTTCGATTTACATTTTACTGCCTATCTCATTTGGATGATACCATTTACACTCAACAATTACGGAGTATAGGATTGATCATATATATATATAGCACTATCAAAGCCTGCCATGTTTGAAATAGGCACATCTAATGATAATTTACTATTTTGAATACTCACACAACTAGCTCTATAGCCATCATTAAGTCAAATGGTTCAGTAGGGCGAGAAAAAAGAGCTTGAATTAGCATGTAGACGAACTTAACCATAACGAATGTGTTAATAAAGAGCAATTCTGTTTAGACTACATTGACTTGAAAGCAATTGCTTGTGAAGATAACCAAGCACATGAGCCTTGGGGGACTATCATAGAAGATATATGCTTCCATTAAGTGCAGCATTCTCCGGGTTAGGCTTGCACTATTGCAGTTGAGTATCTTATTGCTCTCAAACACTCTATTGCTGTCGAGAGTCTACTACTTTTGAATCACACCTGCTGTCGGAAAATGAGCTTCTTTCCCCACGCCGCTATGCCATAAAATATCCCCTAAAGTCCGCGAATCTGATGCCATATTCTCGTATAGCTCCGGTAAGCTCCAATTGCATTGCAATGATATAGATCTGAGTCTCCAGGCGGTGACGAAAACCACACAGACCTAGTATGGCCCATGAGCTATGGCGCAGGGGTTATTTGTTTTTATTATATTTTGGTATATCGATGTTATACATGCTCTATGAACAATTTCCTAAATTAAAAATACATGTGAAAGCACGTGATAATGAAACTGAAACACATGATAGGATCCTAGGGTATAGTTGCGAGCACTATTAATTTATCCTAGTAACCACATCTTCGTTCAGAAAAGCGTACCAATACTCAGCCTATATATCTTCTCCCATTTGCTTTCAACCTTCCCATGATTCTTCTCCATCTGCCATGCAATGAACTCCGCTTCCTCATCATCGATTTTCTGCTTTCCGCCATACATATCTGCCGTCTCGGGCCGGACACGTTGGCTCTTCATGATAATCTTGTAACCGAAGATCATGATGAGATACACTGGAATACCTAGGTAATCTGTGATGAAGTTCTTGTAGTCGAAGTTGCCATACGATGGACTATACGTGAAAACGGCGAAACCTTTGAAAATCGCGATTATGCAACAGAAGAAGAGAGCGGCAACAGAGCCCCATTTCCCAAGAGGAGCTTTGTATGCTAAAGCACTGTCCGGGATGTCTTGGGCATGACGTGCATTGACAAAGAAGATATGTGAGACGAGAATGGATATCCAGGTCAAGAGGCCAAACATTGTTACCAGGTTAACGAAATATCCGAAGACGGTTGCAGAACTCGTCGATACATTTAGGAATGCAAGAAGACAGAAGGCGCTCGAGAGGCCTAGAGCATAGATGGGGACTCCACGATTGTCCGTTCGCTTGAAAATTCTGGGCGCGTTGCCTTCTACTGACAGCGCATAAAGGGTTCTGGAGGCGATGTAGAGGTCTAATACAGTTAGTTTGTGCTAGTTACTCGTCAAATCCTAAGCTTACCGGAATTTGCGGCCGAGAAGACGAACACTAAGATGCACCCATTGAAGATAGCTGGCAGTGCCTGGATGCCACTAATTTGTATCGCAACAACGAATGGGCTTGCAGCAGCCGAAGTAGTTGCGGTTGCAGTCGCCAGTAAGTCTGGAGAATTGTATGGTACGATCATGCCCAGGAGGAAGACAAGTATGATATAGAAAAGAACGATTCGGTAAAAGGTGAGTTTTATCGCACGAGGGATGACTTTTCTCGGGTTCTGGCATTCCCCTACCGTTACTCCCACAAGCTCAGTGCCGAGATACGCAAATACAGCCGTTGTGAGAACACTCCAGAAGCCCAAGAAGTATCCGAGGTTTCCAGCTAAAGCTTGGGTCAATGGACGTACCTTACATGGAATTCAGAGCGTTGACTTACTCGCAATATACTTCTTAAATGCGCCGGGGTCATTCCAATATCTGAAGCCCTTAGGATCATGATCAGGGCCGCCACCGCAAGCCAAGACCAGACTCAGGATAATAAGACCCAGGATCACCATAACTTTGATACTGCTTAGCCAGAACTCAAACTCTCCAAAGAATCGGATGCCAAAGTAGTTGATCAGAATAATCGCGACCAATGCAATGGCAATAAAGACTCCAGGATTAACCCTATCACTTGTGACCCAGTACTGCATGACAAGAGCGATGGCTGTGAGGTTGTTGGGTGTGACAATGATATATTTGAACCAGTAATTCCAGCCCAAGCTGAAGCCAAGGGCCGGATCGACGAAACGATGAGCATAGCCCGTGAAACCAGAAGGTAAAGGCAACCAGGCGGCCATTTCCCCCAGGGCTGCCATAACAAGGAAGCACAAGAAGCCAACAAGACTATATCCAATGAGGAGAGAAGCCGGACCAGCTTGTCGGAGAGGTGTGCCCCTGCATAGAAGGATCTGTGAATAATAGTCCTAGGAGGTCTAGAATTGGGATCAGCCGTAGCTTCACACTTACGTGCCAATGATCAAACCAGTTCCTAAGAAAACTGTTAGCAGGCCCCTTCCACAGGTTGGACAAAGTTGATGTACCTATGGCGCCTCCAATCGCAATCATAGCAACTTGTCTCGATTTCAGCCCGCGATGTAGGTTCTGACGAATATTCTCCTCATCGTATATCACATCGGGTAAGAGAGTATTATTATGGTAGCCCATCTCTACAGATGAGGCATCGGTGGTTATATGCACATATTTGTCAGTATCCGCCATTGTCGCGGCTTCTCACAACTTCGTCACGACGGTCCAGGCAGAGGAACTGAGGTGGATGTAGATTAATTGCGCTGCGCAAAGATAGACAGAAGTGTAGAATAGAGGGCGTGAAAGGTGAAATATAAGTGTCAAGAAAGACTGCGTCTCACATGTCCTAGTGCAGTAGCGCCAACTGGGCTGTGGTCGACCTTTCCTGGGTATTTGCTTCTGTCATTCGCCGGAATAGGCAAGGTCGTGAATTGGCATTAGCATCACGCGAGGCTACGTGGCTATCAAGGTCGCACACGTACGATGTCGGCGGGGCGATGCCTCAGCCGTGACGGGAGGCGTATATTGTCTCGACACCAGCAGCATTCGTGACAGAGAAAGGATGAGGATGAGATGAAATGAAATGAAATGAAATGTATAGCAGCGGAGAATGGGTTGCAGGGCTCTGTGATTATCCGCCCAGCCGGCAGATTCACAGGACCAACGGCAAGATACAACCAATGATGCAAAGAGCGGATGAAGTTACAGCTCCTGTTCCTGGATTTTCTTCATGGTGCTTGCCTCATAATGCCTGGCGTATAGAAGTCGAAGCATAAAGGAAGCTTTCTAGGGCTATTTTCACAGTCTAACTCGGAACTACCTCCTTCTGTCCGACTGAAGACTTCGTAGTAAAAGACAAGAATATGACTATACTTACATGATCAAAACATGCCGTCGCCTCACAATCACATCAACACAGGGTACCATTGGAACATGGACTGTCAGCGTTCTCTAATCAAATTTCATTAAGGTCGCGTTCGTCACCAATGTCCAAATCAAACATCCTGCGGGCGCCCGCTACTGAGATATTTCTCAAAAATCCGCCGCACCTAGCCTAGCGCCAAGCGCTACCCGGGAAGGCGCCCAAAAAGGCGTCCAAACCCTAAAGCGTAAAGGCCAATGCATCCAGGCACCCCTAAATACACTTCCCAAACGCTAACACAAGAATTACACTAACTTCGCCTCTATGCTTTCTTCTCCCACCCAACGCTGCTCCCCCCCTCCGTTCTCGCACTCATTTCCCATCTCTCTTTGTTTCCACCGCCCCAAAACCCCTTCACAAGCCCTCAGCCGCTCTCTGACTTGTTCAGCCGCAGTGCTCAACCTCTGCGCCCGCCGCGCACAAGGCCCGCAGAGCCGTTCCACGCGCAGCGTATGGCGAGGGTGGCTTGTGGCCGTGCAACGGTAACCTGATGTGAAGAGGGGGCAGGGAGGCCCGATGCGAAGGTGGAGGGAGGAGTGTCCACAGTGGGAGAAGATGAGACGTTTGTGAGTGCACATTTTTGGTGGTGTGTGTGGAATGTGGGTAAGTTGTTGGTAGGGCTTTATTTTTTTGGGTCCAGAAGGTAAGTTTTTTCTTCTTCGCAGGAGCTGTTGGTTAGGTATGTGTTGCAATGGCTTGGGAACGGGGAATGGGCTCATTTTTCTAGGCTGGGCATCTTGATCTTGTTACTGTTCAGAATAAGGGATAAGATGGTAATCATCCCTAGTCTTTTCTATGGCTTGCTCTTTGTAGGCGACTCTACAATGTACAGTCAAGGGTACACAATGAGTGGCAAAGGACTATCCGTATTTCTTTCATCTCTTTGTCACGAACGTTCTCAATACAAGAGAAGATTAAGCAGAATATTCTGTATCCCACTGGACAATTCGATAGGCGATGTTGGTATTAGTTTTATCCACAGTATTATCCCCTACTATTCGGTTGCTAGCCGATCAGAAATCGAAGTCTCCCCTGAATGAATCAACATCCATCCCTGCCACGACCCGCTCCGCCAAGTCTCGCCGACCCATCTGACTAAAGACTCTTCTTAAAGTATCATACAAGTTGGTGCTTTGGTTTTGACTAATCATTCTTTCCAGTTCCTCCTCCGTAACTCTGCCGGGCCCATCCCCTCCAAGTATGTCCTTTGCCTTCTCGCGCCCTTCTTGTTCTGTGACGCGGTGCATAGCTAGGGCACCTAGGAGATGCGCTGCGGCCTCCTGATAGCAGCCGATGTTGATACATGACACGCCGAGGTTATATCTTGCACGTACAAAATTCGGCCGCAAGCTTAAAGCCCTCTCATATGCCGCAATAGCTTCTTCTGAGCGGCCACTGTTGGCCAGTGTTGCACCGAGCCGATTCCAGAGTAGATGGACTGTGCTCTTATCATTGCTAATGCCTGATTCTGTTGAGGCTAAAGCGGCTGAGAAGCAGTCAACTGCTTTATCATATTCTTCTGCCCCATAGAACAACACACCCAAGCCTACTTGAACATCCGGATCCATTGTCTCTGCATCAGGCGATAGTTGGGCTGCACGAATGAAAAGATCAGTAACTTTTTGATGAAGCTGATGTCGATCTGTAAAGCCAATATCGGCATCTGTGGAAAGGGATGCAGGAGATGCAATGTTTGGATATTTGACGCTGAGCCATCGTTCGAGTGTTCGATAAGCTGTAGAATCATAACCCTCATTGGTATAGGAGACAGCCAGTCCCATGAGAGCATCGAGGTTAGAGGGATCGAGCTTGAGCGCTTGCTCAAGAGCGCGGATGGCTGGGGTTTCTTTCTCATTTTGAGCTTGAGCAGACCCTAACGCTACCCAGGCCTCGATATGTGTAGGATCCTTTTGGACAGCCGATTCGAAGGCAAGTGCTGCAAGAGACAGATTACCACCTTCTTGAACAATCCGTACACCTTCAGCAAAGGCATCTGGGATATCCCGGAAAATATTGTCTTCCTCAAACATATACTCTCCCAACTGTGGATCCCGGAAGGTAGCATGTGGACCTAAATCGTCGAAACCATCCCATTGTTGCTCAAAGTCGCCCATGTGTATGCCATCACCAAGCAAGTTCTCGTCAGATACCATTTCCCTGGCAGCAGCCGTTTCAGCTTGTATACCTCGCCAAATAGACTCAAAGTCGCCAAATTCATTGGTTTCGGATTCAAGAACTGACCTGTCCATTTCTTCAAGTTCTTTTTCCATCGCCAGACTCTCATCTTGTTCTTGACCTTGTAAATCTATTTGCGCAAATTGCTCCTCCCAATGCTCATCATCAAGTTCGATCATCTTCCCTTTCCCCTTTTCTGCTGCTTCCGCCCGAAAGTCTGAATGGGGCATTTGCGAATACTGCATCCCTAAGCCACCCATTCCCATCATACCCATGTTAGCCATGCCCATACCCATACCAAAAGGCCTCTGATAGCCTTGGTATCCATTCATCGATGCCACTGGCTGGGTGACCGGGCTTGCTGTACGCCGAGCAGTAGCTTGAGTCATTTGTTGAAACGACGCATAATCCGCTGGGCTAAAGGTCGTGCCTTTGGGCGCCGCAAAAGCCGCTTCCATTCGTGCTTGTTGGTCTATTCCAGGATTGTATTCTTTTGCCCAAGCTGGGAATTGTGTTGCACTGCCCATACTTCCACTCCGTGCCGGGCCAAATTGTTGCTCATGTCTCACAGGGTCTATCATGAAACCCTCGCCTGGCGAGTGTGGAATCTGGCCACCCTGTTGGAGGAATTCGTTCATCATCTGCAACATCGTTAGCTAGTGCTAGTGGATATACTACATTCGCTATTATTAAGATGAAAGGGAATATTAGCATTGGGCAGCAGATAAAGCTTACACTGTCCTGACTTCCGTTCATCCCAGTACTTCGCATTCCTTGCAGGCTACCTAGCCCTCTCCCGACAAGTCTGTCTCTCTGCAGGCTCTTGTCATCCTGGACATGTTTCGTGAATTGACTGAGCGGATTCCCGGCCGTCGAGCACTCTGCGCCACCGAGGAATGACATAGTTGTATATAAATGCTCCCAAAACTCCTATGTACGCAATATAGATGCAAGGTTGTAAGCTTTATGACTTAAGACACATCAACAAAAATTTTTGAGAGTTGTAAAGGAATGGGAAGAAGAGCGAGGTTGCGTTGCGCTGCCTTTCGGGTTGCATGTGGGGAGCCGAGAGTTTACAAATAACGATAGTTTTTCCGGTGGCCTTCAAGCCGAGGTCTCTCTGGAAACGATTGGGATGTCGGCACGTGACGAGGCTTTCTGCCAGCTACTGATCATAGCATGTTTAGTATCATTTTTCTCTTACAAGTACAATCTGACGTGAGTATCATATATATATCAACGACTTTGTGTTCTCATGCACATCGTAAATTTTATTTCAAAAAGCACCTTTATACTACAGCCAATCATGTTGGTTACCATTTCACTTCAGATCTCATTGCCTATTCGACTTTAATAGAATCATAAAACACCTACCATATATCCACGGTCTTCACACAAGCAGGATTGGTTTATGAGAAATTTCCATGTCAATAGGCGACCTTGTTGTCTTTGAAGCTCTGGTTGATCGTCAGGTTTTGTCAATAGGAAGAGGATATTCGGGCTTCGGCGAAGGCCTAGACCGGAGTCATCAAGACAATACTTCGCAGCCTCAAATTGGGCCCTGAGTGCTGCCAAACTCTGCGTGATGTCATGGAAGGCCTCCATGGATGTCACGAAGGAAGTTGATTTCATAATGAAAACTTTAGGCAAATGAGCTCAAGAAATTTTCAGAATGATCATTGATGACGCTTGCATCACATGTTCATAATATGAGTGATAATAGTAACCTTAGGCGCGTGTAACCAGCTGATTGGGGACTTTTCTATGAAGTTCAACACGTCTTAGCATTAGGCAATCTCCCTATGAAACACGGCATTTCATCTTCACTTTTGACGGAGATTTCGGCGAGTCTTCGAAGCTTGACGTCGGACCATCTCTAGAGTCCGACAGGACCACGGGAATTAAAGGAATCAAAGATCAATCAAACAATGTACGAAAATACTTACCTAATCCTCTTCGGAGATGAAGGCATTATTCAGCAATAGAAAGCATCCACATAAGCTCAGGTAGAGATGTCTTTGGCGACTGTGGCACTTCCTCGGTATGATCAAATTTCGCGGCAAAACGGACGCTGTTGTAGCTTTCCAATAACCTTTCAGTAACAGCTTGGTGATGCGCGGCACGGCATGGCACCCGACCATGGATATTGTTCGACAAATGAGAATGAGTAGCGGACACAAGCTGTCAATGCCAAGACTCTCGAGATTTGCCCCACAACGGCTGAGATGTCCCGAGGGAGTCCCATTACCGTGGCCGGAAGCCGTGCCTGAAATCTGAGCCTGGCAAGAATCATCCTTCATTGCGGCTGACATCTAATTCTCCTTGCAGCCAGCGAGGAAGTCAGCCTTGCGCAGGCAACCTCATCCATTTTGGCGTCGCCACGTTGAGGAATGCGCTGCGCTTTCCAAGGGCAAAAAGAGAAGAATGCTACTATTTCTCAGTCGCACTAGGCTTCCATCAAATCGAGGCCTGCAAATCTAGAATTTGTAACGCATAGACGTGGCCAGGTATGATATTTCAAAAAGCCATAATTAAGGCGTTGCAGTGCGGTGTGATTGGCCAGGCCGTCGGAGAGGTCATATCATGGGCCTGACCAGTCGCACGTGAGAGAGATAACGAATGTTGTCACGGTTTCGTGTGAAGCCGGGGTGGACCCGTGATAGACTGCGTGGGGTCTCCAGAATTCTCAAATTCTTCAACTTCTCCCTTCGTTTCGAAACAGAAAACTGATGTTTCGGGACAGCCGTCGAAAGGGGCGGTGTCACCCCTGTGCACAGCTACGGCGCTTCGGCGTTAAGCGAAAGATTTTGGGTTTGGTGCGGTCGCGACATTTCATAGGTCAGCCTCTCCCATGCGTGAAACAAACTACGTACCTCATCGTTGACGCGCATGAGTGATCATATCCCTTCAGAAGAAGCTCACTGGCAGTCCAGTCCATCCAGTCTATTCAATGCCGTCTCGGACCTGCCTTAGTGGGGCGGTCTGTGGTCCCTGCTCCCTTTAGACCACATGGAGGGGTCACAACTCCCACCTCGGACAGCAATGAATGGCTTTCAACCCTTCATAGACTGAACATGCCATAGGTCGGGACCATGATGCTTGCGTGGAACTGTACTGCCGCCTTGGGAAATTTTATGCTTTTGCCTGATAGAACCCCTGAGCCTAGCCCAGATCTCTCTCAGGAACCCCTCGTCAAGAGTGAGATTCTTCCGAGTATTTGACTCTGGTATCCCTCTCGAGGTATGGAACATTTTTTCCCCTGCAGCATACCGTCACTCCTTACGCGGTGATCATTCTGTCTCTCAGCCTCCTTTGTTGATATTGTTGAACAATATCTTCTATATTGGTAACAAAGAATATCTATTGATCGAGGAACAATACACTCCTTTGGACAACAGAAATTTTGCCTATCTATTCACTGCAGTTACTATTTCATCCCTCAGCTTCTTGCACTGAATCTGCACAACTTCACTTTTTAAATCCCACATTCGAACCTATTACACTCGGTACGACATTAAACCAAACCGACTCACACTCCTTGAAAACTCTGCATCACACAAACATCATGATGTTCTCAAAAGCTACTCTACGATCTTTTGCCGCTCTGACTTGCATTGCTGGCATCGCAAGCGCTCAATATACCCTTCAAGATACCTTCGACACCTCCAACTTCTTCGACTCTTTCAGCTTTTTCACTGGTAGTGACCCAACAAACGGCTTCGTGGATTATGTTGGCACCCAAACTGCAAACGAAACCTCCCTTGCCGGATACGCTAACAATGCAGTCTACCTTGGCGTTGACTATACGACCATGAATCCGAGTGGGGGCCGTGCGTCTGTTCGCATGACAAGTAATGCTGCATACACCCACGGCCTCTTCGTTTTGGATGTCGCACATATGCCCGGAGGTATCTGCGGAGTATGGCCAGCTTTCTGGACATTTGGACCAAATTGGCCCAGCAGTGGCGAGATCGATATTATCGAGGGCGTCAACGACCAGTCAACCAACGAAGTAACTCTCCACACTTCCTCCGGCTGCACCATGTCCAACGCCGGCTCAGCCAGTGGCAGTACCCTCGCTAATGCCAACTGCAACGCCGGCAACGGCAATGATGGCTGCAGCCAAAGCACAGCCTCCACACAGGGCTACGGCACTGGTTTCAACGATATCGGCGGCGGCGTCTACGCCATGGATTGGACCTCTAGCGCCATTTCCATCTATTTCTTCCCACGGGGCTCCATCCCCAGTGATATCACCTCTGGGAATCCGAATCCTTCAGGCTGGGGCGCACCACAAGCTATGTTCTCCGGCCCAAGCTGCGACATTGACGCATACTTTATGAATCACAACATCGTCTTCGACACCACTTTCTGCGGCGACTGGGCCGGCAGTGTCTGGTCCTCTGACGCCACCTGTTCTGCCCTAGCAAGTACGTGCCAAGACTATGTTGCCAACAACCCTGGTGATTTTGTGGATGCTTACTGGCTCATCAACTCGCTGAAAGTCTACCAGCAGTCCGGATCAAGCAAGCGTGGTTTCGTTCCTCAACCGTTCCTTGCATAGAGAGATTGTCAGCTATGCATTGCTGAATATAGCTGATATTTGGCATCAGCTCGGCGTTTTGATAGATACCATTTTACTGGTTTATATTCTTCTTCTCTCTATATATAGGGTCTCAATTTCAAGAACTACAAAACACTTCCATACTTGCCCCGTGATTTCTCAACTCGTAACTGCATAGTTAAGTGTTTGTTGTACCGACCACGTGACATTGGAAAGGTATCTCAAAAGATCGCAGCTTTTCTCTTACCAAATGTAACAAAAGTATCTACATTATATACATCACCTTCCTAGGATGCTCTTTTCAATCCCACGTAGTTAGATACCAGTTTATTCAAAAGTGCCCGAAGTCATCCCTGATCTATCCTGAATAATGAGCGCTTGGATGCCCTTTGATTTATAAGACCGTAGATGAGGATGCCTCTCGACGATAAGACCTTTTTTTCGACGACATTCTTATAATCTTTTTATGTTAACTAATGCGGAACACATTGCTTCTCTAGAATGAGTCTCTTCTCCTGTATATTGATGATGAAGAAATCTTTTACGTAATAAGACATCTTCATAAAAGGCACACAAAGAGCTGGACGTAAAGAGATTTGAGGCAAGTTCCAGCACATCATATGAAAATATGTCATTATGCCCTGTTTGAAAACTGAAGGATTCTCTGCTTTGATGAACGACACAATCAGCTCGGGCTGTACAACATGATTGATATTTACTAAAGAGTCTTTAGATACTATATGATTCCATACGCGCATCCCCTTTATACGCCGTTCCTTACAACGTTCTGTATGTAAAGCTCTGTATTGTGCAGTAGAAGTTTGTACGACACAACTTCGATATGTCCAATCGTATTAACAATTTGACCACTGCTCATATACGCCTCCGCTTTTATTTGGCTACCGGCCCAGATACCTTCCCATGCTTCGAGCTCTGGTTCCTTTCTGGAAGATTCAGTATGGGAGTTTGTAACATCCAGCATCCAGCTATATCGAGAGTATTTCCCGGCTAGCGGCTTTACTGTGACGCACAGATCAAGTGCTTCGTTGTCTCGGCCTCAGGCGATGTGAATCCTGCAGCTAAACCATGATTAGCAGGTAGCGCTATCGTAGAAAAGGTTCAACTGACCGAAGCTCCGAGCCATACTTGGTACTGATGCTTTCTGGGGTCGTCCCATTAGGGCCTGGGTCCTTAGGTGCGTAATATGGGCATCATCGAAATTGTAGAAACTCTCGTTCTTCTGAAGGTGCTCCTTCGATGGTGATCTCTGGAGCGCTTTTCCTTTCGGACATTTCTTCATTTTCATTCAGCGTATAGACTTGTGCTTGTTCGTAGGATAGAGGTGTACTCGGTGAATTTGCGCCGGCAGCATTCTGGATGTCCTCAAAATCAGTGAAAGTCTCGGGCGGCGCATCACCTAATAGAAAGAAATCGTCATGTCTCGCGCGATATAGGAGGCGATCAAAGCAGTCTCGCAGGTCCTTGCACTCGATGCGTTGCTTCGGGAGAATGACAAGCATGCGCTCCTCCACAAGCGCCAGTATCTCTTGTAATGCGCCAGAGCAACGTGGGTGATTTCGCAGTTTTTGTATCCATTCCAGCACCTCTTTCCTCACCACAGCATCTCGACGACCAGGTTCCTTGTAATTTATTACGGTGAAGAACTTATCATTCTCAGTTTCGTCACCGCCATCGACCATCCTGAGGTTGTGAAACCTTTTAACGAGAGACAACCCCTCCAGGCGCCAAGTGATAAACTCCAAGAAAATACATCCAAGACTCCAAATGTCGTAGGCTCGAGACACTTTTCTATTAAGTGGAATCTCAGGAGGCTCGTATGTTGGCGAGGCTATTGATGTCTTTGGAGGAATCTGTGACCTTGAGGCTCGGCCATGGAATCGGCCCAAACCGAAGTCTGCTATTTGCAGGACGCCCTTCTCATCAACGTCTTCTAATTCATTCGACCAGAGTATGTTCTCTGGTTTGAGATCTCCATGACGGCCATATCGAAGTTCGTCTTCTGCAACTGTAATATCTCCGACATTTCCTGCGAAGAGCCGTGTTGGATCAATGGAAGGCACGTTTAACGTCGGTGTATTGGGCTTGTCAATCTTGAAATTGTGGACTTCGCACAAACCAGAGGTAAGTCCCTGGAGCTGTTCAAGCATCCAAAGAACTGTTACACGATCCCATTTTGGCTTTGGGTACTTGTCCCAATATCCCTGCAAGTTACAGGGCGCCCAAGGGAATAGTAAGTGGTAGTGGTTTTTGTAGTAATAAGTTGCTAAAAGTTTGACGATATGACGGTGGTTTCTCTGCGCGATTGAATTAAGCATGCTCGCCTCTTTATCGAAGTCCTCCTTCAAAGTGGAATGAAGTCGCTTCACAGCGATCAAAGGTGTTTGAAGCTACTAAATTTAGTACTTGTACGAGTTCAATGTCAGGGTTACTTAGTTGCTCTTACCTGTGACTTGGGTGACCTAAAAAAGTTATGATGAGCAGGATGAATCCTTACTCCCCATACATCACTATAGCCTCCACTAACATTTATATCCTCCTGGTCCTCCAGGAATGGCAAGACACAATCATCTTCGAATTCATAATGCTTTCCCTGGGTTTTAAAGACAGGGGCATTAAGCCACCACTGTTCGCCGTAAAACTGCCGAATGGTGGGACGCCAATCCCATTGGTCAATAGCATGAATCGGGCGGTCAATTCGCCATTTAGAACGTAAGGTAAACCGTGGATTTGTATAATTTGAGTGAGCAGCCCTGTATTTCACCAGGGGAAGATCGCCATCCGTTATACCGTCCGCAAGAATATCTATGATTGACCCCCCCTTATTAATGCCGAGGAGTATTGCAAAAAGCTTTCGCGCCGAGCCACATGTTCTCGAGACATAATTTGATCGCTCCTCCTGGGCAAGTTTGGGGAAAAGTCTCTCAAATTCCGCTGCAACGTTACGAGCAGTCAATAGACGATCCTGAGCATCAACAGGCAGAAAGAGTTGCTCTTGGCCCCTGGGCCATGAAACTAAGTTGTTTTCCAGTTGTTCTTGAAGGGTCATTGCCATTTCTTCTGCTGTGTCGTTGAGGGACTTCCACATTAGCGACTCGTCCAAGCGCTCTCTTTTCGGTGCTCGAGGGCAGTCAACCCCTGCGTTCAATGGCGGGGCCCGGTCTGACAAAGAGGCTCGATTTGGAATGCAAGGAGAATTTTCGTGATCTGAAGACTGGGATACATTAGCATTGCATTACCAAGAGAGCAACCACAAGTAGTCTTATGGAAGTAGGCTTACATTTTTGGGTATTGATATTTTCTTGCACATTTGTCGACCTGGCCAGCACTGAATCATTTTTCGCCACGAGCAGATGTTACGGATCATTTATGTCTATGATGAATTGTAAGGCTGCAGGTATCGCCCGACTTAATTTACTACGTAGTACTGCAAATTATATCTGTATGACATGGACACCCATTAAACGGAAAGCGCAAGGTTCAATGAGTAAAGGTATTGGCAGCCTACGAGGCGTTAATCGAGCCATAAGGCAGAAAGGCTTGAACAGAATATCATGCAAGAAACTCTGCCAAATCAGGAATTGTGTTACCTGTTCGTCTCACCGAAAGGAGCAGAAGCGAGAGGCTGTGCAGCACACCGGTTCTTCAGCTCCTCGCTGACAGATGCTCAACGCCAACTTGAGAGCCAATCGACGCAGTAAGGAAAGTTTTAGAGCCTCGGGTTACTCACCCTACGTATAAATTAGTCACTCTGTTCAACGCTGACGACTTGTGGCTGTGGCTGAGCAGTGAGCACGTTTACTATGTATAGTACAGTACTGTGCATTCTAGACATTTTGAGGTGCGGGTGCAATCACACTACCACGTTTACGAAACCTCGACCCAGGCATAGAACCTTCGGCCCAAGTACGTACTCTACTTGCCAGTTTTCGTTGCGGGCTTTCTACCGCCTCTTCCGTCTGTTTTCTAGCGGCGTTGCTTGCCTGCCGCTCCGCGGCTACTGTTGCGTACTTCAACCACCACCACCAAATGATGAATGTCAATATGGTCAGAGGAATAGAAACTACTGCAAACCACCAGGATCCACTGGCAAGGTGGATCTGGCCGGTATCTGAATCAACACCGATTAGTTGACTTGAAAAGAAATTCTACGAGCATTAGTGTAATCCCTATGACTGTCGAGTCTGTAACTCACTGCAACAACTGTCACGGG
>Ga0335074_10002770_pt1 | contig 23881 bp, 17 predicted proteins | sample Lox_Sample_23_FD_206715 | JGI IMG/M metagenome (GOLD analysis project Ga0335074, IMG submission 206715) | Soil microbial communities from Loxahatchee National Wildlife Refuge, Florida, United States - Lox_Sample_2.3 | ecosystem: Environmental > Terrestrial > Soil > Wetlands | place: USA... | reverse complement strand
CACGCGGCGCGTAGGCAATGCCCACCCGCGGCGCGAAATCGGTCTTCTGCGCAGTGACCAGCCGATCGTTGCTCACGAATTGCACGCTGACGTTGTCCTTCGCCAGCGCATCCAGAAACGGCGCCCCGAGAACAATATTGCGCTGGCTCTCCGGGAACTGCACCACCCCGGATCCTGTGCCGATCCCGAGAGGCCCCGTCACCACGAAATTCGACTGCTCCCCTCCATTCTCCTTGTAGGGCTGATAGTAGTCGTAGCGCACGCCGAGATTCAGCGTCAGCTTAGGCGTCACTCGCCAGTCATCCTGCGCATATCCGGAGTCATACCACTGCGCGTCGTTCACGTTGGGAGAAACCGAAAGCGCCGCGTAGTTCTCCTGGTCCACAATCATGTCGGCAACCGCGTTCCCGGTGTTGGCAACACCCACCAGGCCGGTGAATTGCCCGTCCCAGTGATACTGTCCGAGGTCTGCGGGCGCATAGATGTAATAGAAACGGATCGCCTGAAGAGCCACGCCGAACTTCAGCGAGTGATTCCCCCAGATCTTAGAGACGTTATCCAGGATCTGATACACGTTCTGCGATTCGCGGCTGATGCCCACCGATCCCCACTGCTGGATTGTGCCGTTCACATAGCCCGAAGGCAATCCGTACTGGCCCGGCCTCAGATCGGAGGGTTCCGGGCCCAGACCGAGTGAGGCAGCCAGGGTGGGGTTATAAGCATTGGGCTGCTGGAAGTTGAAGACTCCCCAGTTGTAGCCGAAGCGGAATTCATTGGTCAGCGAAGGTGTGAAGATGTGCGTTTCGCTGCCCATGAAATTCATGGCCAGGTTCGTGTCGTACTCCCCGCCGTAGCCGCTGCCGTCGAGGATGGGCCCAAGAGGCAGACCGTTCGTCTTGATCTCGTGCAGATAGCTGTAGCGGACGTAGCTCTGATCCTTTGCGCTGAGGTTCCAGTCCAGGCGCTGGTCCCACTGCACGGTGTTGTCGCTATTGCCGACATTTACCAGATAGTTGTTGTAGAGCTTGTTGCCGTTGGCGTTGGGTGCAGGATACAGGTTGAGGATTTTCTGCGCGACGGCGTTGATCTGCCCCGCGCAAAAGACGTTCTGCTGACCGTTACAAACCAGCGGCTGCGCCGGATCGGCTGAGTTCGGCTCATAGAGTTGGGTCGGCGCGCCCACCCCCGTCAGCGAGCCGTTCAGCAGCTCCGAAAAATTGCCCTGGCGCTCGAGCGCCGATGGCACATTGATCTGTGTCGGGTTGCTGATCGAAATCCTGTTGGCCTCGATATCGCCGAAGTAGAAGAGCCGATTCTTCCACAGTGGAAATCCCAGCGTGCCGCCAAACTGGTTCTCGTGATACGGCGGGGTCACTGCGTCCGGCCCCGCGTTCCAGTTGATCGCGTCGAGATTCGTATTGCGGAAGTACTCCCACAAATCGCCATGAACCTGGTTGGTTCCCGACTTGATGTTGGCCTGCAACACCGCGCCCGCTGAATGTCCGAACTCCGCGCTGAAGTTGCTGGTTTGCAGGCTGAATTCGGAGAGCGCATCCGGCGGAGGCCTCATGATATAACTCGACCCGTTCAGGAAATCCACCAGATTGGTATTGTTGTCCACCCCGTCGAGGATGAAGTTGTTCTGCTCGGCGCGCTGCCCATTGGCCACAAAGTCGCCGCTGCCCGATCCCCGCGTGTTCCCAAATGGAGGAGCCACGCCTGCGGTCAGCTGCGCGATATACACCCAGTTCCTTCCGTTCAGGGGCGTGTCGATGATGGCGCGCGTGCTGATCACCTGTCCAACCGCTGCGTCCTGCGTCTGCAGCAGCGGAGCCGCCGACGTCACGTTCACCGTTTGAGAAACCGATCCCGGCCGCAGCGAGAAGTTCAGATTCAGATGCTGCTGGATGTCAAGGTGCAGGTTCTCGTGCGTCACCCTTTCAAAGCCCTGCGCCGCAGCCGTGACGGTGTAGTTGCCAATCTTGAGCGGCGAAAAGACGAAGATGCCGCCGGAATTTGTCCTGGTCTGGAGGACCAGACCGGTATCGACATCCGTGACGCTGATCTGCGCGTTCGGGATCACTGCACCGGATGTGTCCTGCACAATGCCGGTGATGGCTCCCTGATCGGTCTGCGCCGCGCAGCGCGCAGCAAACACCAGCAGAATCGCCATCACTAAAGTCGTCAGGAGCTTGGAAAGGGTCGCGTCAGACAGTGTCAGCCTCAAAAGATTACTTTTCGACATCGGCGATGTCTCCTTGTGCTCGCGCTGCCTTTTGGGTTGGGGAAGGCGGCCTGAAGCTTATCGTGTACGTTAACGCGCGCGGAGACAGAATCTCTGTGTACGTTACCGCGATTGACGCTAATCTCCGCCGTCGGCGCTTGTCAAGATGACAGACAAAATAATTTGCCGCCATCTGCCGCCAAGACCGCGTAGTTTCAGGCCTCGGCCGTTTGTCTCGATCGCCTCTCGCCCGGCCTCCGCCTCGTGGGTCTCGAGCCGCGGAGGCGGAGCAACACGGCTAAGTGGATTATTGTGTGTACGTTACCGGGGCCGTACAACCTGAGAATCCGGCAGGCTTTGGTTCGAAGTGGAGAGGGCCAAAACGTAACTGACTTTATCCGGCTGGTTTTCCCACCTGCCTCCCGTTTGGTATGTCTTTTGGTAACCACCGATGCGGCCCCGCCCGCATCGGTCGAAACAACCATCAGGCAAGACGGGAATCAACTTTCAGATCCTGATCGGGCTATGAGAATCGACAGCATCAGACACTCAGGGCTGCCGGTTCGCGAGCTTCCAGGAGCGCCTCGCCGCAGTGGGGCTTCCCTCCGCCGCCTTCTCTTCCTTCTTCACACCGCCGGCGGCGACCTCGCCGCCGCCCTCCCGCTTCTGAAGGGCGCCAACCGTTAGCCCGGGAACGTAAACAGATCGCTCACCTTGCCCAGCGGCATCGGCTCCCGCTCCACAAACACTTCCATCAAGGTCGTGGTGTAGGGATAAAACAGCGATCCTCCCCCTTCGGTCAGTCCGGTAATATCCATCTTCACCGGCTTGTTGGCGATAGGATTGTGCAGATCGATCGCCAGGCGCAGTGGGTCGTTCGCGCTCCCAGTGTAAGCCTCGTACTCGATCAGCGCCGACCCGCTCGATGCAATCAGCTCCAGCCACATCTTCTTGTTGTTGGCCCTCAGTGCGAGCATCTCCTGGGTCAGGTGAATGTAGAAACACCGGTAGCTGTTATCGCCGGAGTAGACATCGGCAATCATCTTTACCGGCTCAAAGGCCGGATCGTCTGAGTCTGACAGGTCGTCTCCGTAAAAGATCTGAATGTTGTAGTCGGTCACGCCATCGCCATGTTCATCCACCATGTGAATCCACAGTTGCTGCCAGCCCGCACCGTTCTTCAGGTCATCGGAAGTGTCCATCACCGCTTTGAAAGGCGCGCCATACCCCAGCGCCCGCGTTTCCCACGCGTCGTAGCCAGCCTCATCCCTGATTCCGAAAAAGTCATGGACCAGCGAGACGACTTCGGCCCTGGGAGAAGCAATGATAGTGCCGTGATTCTGCTGGTCCACCGCGATCATCGGCGCGGCCAGCCGGTCCGTCGACCAGTCTGAGATCTCCACCCGCTTCGTCGGATCCGCGGGATCGAGTCGGGAATGGCGCCGGAAGTCCAGCTTCACTTTGCGCGTATCGAGGGCGCATCCCGCCCATCGTACCGTCCCATCGCATCCCGGAGTATTGGCCACGGCCGAAACCCCGGTGTATCCCTCGTTCCCGATAAACACCGCGACATAAGGCGTCCCGTCCCCTTTGTCGTAGAGCGGCGCTGGTCCCACCATATCCTTGTGCGCCAGATCCCAGGTGTACTTGCTGGCCAGTTCCAGTCCATCCAGGACCATGTCGCCGGCGTTCATAAAATCCGGGCCCAGGTCGCGGTTTCCCTTCACCAGAGCTCCCAGCCAGCTCCGCCCCTTTTTCGCCTGGGGGGAACCGAATGTCGCCGGCGCGAGCCCCACCAGATGTTTCAGTCGCCGAACGCGGCTGCGCGGATCGCTCCGCTGAAACGGATCGTTGGTCAGCCATTCTCGCAGCACCAGCATCCCCGTCGAATGTACGATCGCGTCGAAGGTCCAGGCGTCGCCGGGAATGTCTTGAGCGAACGGAGACTTGCGCAGCGCCCGCTCGAAGGCCGTGCCCAGGTCTCTGATCGTCACCTCGTTGTTCAACGTCACGTAATTTCCCACGTTGATGGTTTCCGTCGCAATCCCGGCGTCGGCCAGTGCCTGCTTCCACTGCAGAAGGTCCTTCCAGTTTGCGGAGTAGCCGTGAATCAGGAATACGCGGCCCTGCGCTGCCGGGGTGGGCGTCTCGGACGCCGCCGTCGGGCTGCCGCCTGCAGCCGGCAAGCCCGCCGTCCCTTCTGCCGGTGCGTTTCCGGCAGGGGACCGCGTTTCGGTTCCGGCCTCGGCCGGCTTGTCTTTATCCGGATGGAACAGATGTTTCAGTTCGTCGGAAAAGCCCATGGGCACTCCTCAGTCATGCCGTGGTGATTGGGGTCCCAGTATAGTCAGCGTACTGAGACGCCTCAAAAAGGCTCTTTCGTCCCCCCCGAAACCTTCGTTCATTGAATGCTCCAGAGGTTGCGTCCCGCGGAACTCAATACGAACGGCATTTTCACTTCAGGTTCACGGATCCTTGTCCGTGAGATTCAGCGTAGGGTTTAACGCGGATCCACGAGCCCCATCGCGATCATTCCCAGGGCAGTGATACTGGGCAGGAAAAAATAATCTCCTCCGCGCAGTTCGACAAAATCGGGAAGATGGCTGCAGATCAAGGGAGGGTTCGCGCGGCTCAGATCGCCTTGCACGACAAACCTGCCGTGCCCTCCGTGGTTGCCCATAAGGGGGTCTTTGTCATTGCCCAGATGCGCATCGTTGCCGTATTGAACCCATTGCTGCTGCACGAATTCAAACTGCCGGGAGATGCTCGCATTCAGCGCCATGAAGATGACACCGCGATCCTCAGTATCAGAGACGGGGTCTCCCTCGGCTGCGAAGCGTCCATAGGGCAGGCCGCGTCGGGTAATGCGGCGACGGTTGATGAGCCGCCCATTGAAGCCGAAGGCATCGCGGGGGTGAACGCGACGGATGTGCGCCCCGATTGGGCAGCGCGTGCCTTCCGCATCCGCGCCGTAGGTGAAGTTGGTGTTGCGGTTCGGATCCTGGGCGATGGATGGGTCCGGATGGTCGGGGGCAAGCTCAATCGGCGTCCCATCTCGCCAGCGGCCGATGAACTTGGCAGCGAGTTTCTCTTTGCCGCCTGCGTAGGCCGCTGCTTGTCTTTCCAGAAAGCCACGAAATGTGGCGACGTTCTGATGCAGCTTGCGATAGACCATGAAGGTGCCATTGCTGGCCAGCAGGTGCGGTACAGGGCCCACGGGTATTTCCCCTGCCTCGTCCGCATAGCCCAGCAGCAACTCGCCAGTTGCAAGCGGCGCCCACGAACCGTTTGGCATTAACTTGCCTTGTCCGGGCTGGGAACTGCGTTCGACGCCGAGGTAGTCGGGGTTGCCGAAGCCGTCGGTATAGCCGAAATGTTCTTTGGTGGTCGGCTTGCCATCAATGACCACGGCAGCAGCATCCTGAGAGCCGAGCACAATGGCTCCCCCGGTTTCCTCGATGTCTGAAACCATGGCCGAGCAGCGCGCATCCAGCGCGTCGGGCGTGAGGGCATTGATGCCCAGCCAAGCATGGACACGATCTTCCCGCCAGATTGCCTCCCAACGCTCGGGTGCATTGACGCCGCAGTCTCCGAGGATTTCGGAGCGATGCTTCATGCCTTGCTGAAATTCAACGGGAAAGCTCAGCAGCGTGGCGTCCGGCAGTTCCAAATGCACAAGTCCGCGGTGAGTAAAGGCGATGTTCACCGTGATTTTTGGTTTAGATCCATCCCAGCGCTGACCAGTGGTCACGTGGGCGAGCAGACGAGCGATCAGGCTGCGCGCCCGCGGTGCGCTTTCAAAGTGCAGAAAGAGATAACGAGCGACCGGCAGGTTATAGCCGCGGAGGACAAATCCCTGAATATCGGTGGCGTTGAGCTTACTCATTGTGGCCGCCCGTCTTGATATCTCGGAGGGGCCCCATGGAACCCGGCCGGGGAATCGGCCGCGCCTTAAGCTCTGCCGCGAACCGAATGAATTCGCGTTGCAGCGTCGCCGGATCCGCGCCCTGGTGGGTTGCGATGAAGTCGGCAACAGCGGTCTTCGTCTGCAGCGCGCGCAGAGTCTCCTCGACGGACTTATCGTTAACGGCTGCGAAGTAAAACGTGGTGTTGAGCTGGCAGGCTTTCATATAGTCGACGAATGCCTGGCGGTTGGCCGCGCCGGGATAGCCGACACAGTGTTTCCAAATGGCGTCGAGGTGGTCTGCTATGGTGTCAGCGAGGCCGTGGAGATAGCCGTCGAGGTCGCCGTCGCAGTTCGACTCGAAGATCAGGTATTTCGACTTGAGATGTTCCTCGCAGGCGGGCATGCCGACGTAGATCACGTCGTCCAGGACAACCAGCCGGGCGAGATGGGTTCCCGGAGCGACCGCGAAGGGGCTGTCTTCCCGGGTGGAGAGTCTGGCCAGGTAGTCACGAATCTGCAGATCGTGAGACGGTGTCGCCTTGTCATCGTCGATGATGGGGGAGAGGATCGTCAGTCCGTAGACGCTGCCGTTTTTGTTGGGCATGGGCGTTTTCTCTATCCGGCAACGGGAGCGTTGCCCGTCGCGCCGAGGTGGCATTGCACCTGGAGCACAAAGCGAAGGTAAGCATCGGCAAACTGCTGCGGGCTGGACCCTTCGGCCATCGCAGCAAGTTGATCGAGCGAGGATTGCACAATGTGCGCGGACTCGATGTCGTTCGCCGTGGCGTTGGGATACGCGCTGTAGTAGTAGTCCGTATCGAACTGGAGCAGAGCGATGTATTGCATGAAGAGCGTCACGGGAACCGAGCCCGGAAACTTTTCGCTCCAGCGCCAGATGAGATTCAGGCCTTTGCTCAGCACCGCGGAGAACGCATCGATGTATTGATTCCAGGTGCCGTTGAAGTTGCTGAAGAACAGGAGATAGTCGTATCGAAGGTTCTCCTTCACCTGGCCGTTGCCGAGAAAAGGAAACCCCCCGCGTGGCAAGACCACCCATCGCGCAAACTCGATGAAGGAAAGATCAACTACGTCCTGCCGCAAGCGCTTGAAATTCCCCAGCAGGAAGAGAATGCCGCGCACAATCCACGTCTTCCATGGCTTCATGGGAGTGATGGCATTCATCGCATAGACTTTGCCGTTGATGTTGCTCATTGCACCTCGGCTGGCAGGGGAGGCAAGACTGCTACCGGGCCTCGTACATGCCCTTTCTGTGTCTGCTCGATTGGAGGCATCCTGGAGCGATGGAGAAGGAGGCCAGCAAATTATGTCACAATCGGCGATGGGCAGACACAGAAGGCCATATTCCTCAACTTCGGCCCAATTTCATGGTGCCCATGTCCCGTTCAACCTCCAGGGATGCGCCACACTTTCCCAGCTGTTGCTGGGGCGCGGCGTCACCTTTCGTAATGGTCGCCGGCATGCCGAAGCCTCGCTGCCCGCCATTCTGGGGATGCTGATACTCATCCGTCCGGGCTCTGGTGCATTTGCGGGGCGAGTTGAGACAGCTACAGAGTCAGATCGATGAAGCCGATGCGCTGATCGGGAAGATGGCAAGGGAGCAGGATGCGTCCCGGACGCTGACGGCGATTCCCGGTAACGGGCATCGCCGAAGAACGTGTCGACCGCATCAGAACACCGGATGCCGATGTTCTTCCTTTCCCGGAAGCGGTTCAAACGCCAACTGCGGGCTTCGGACCCTTCGCCGGATGCGGGCTCTGGCGAGAGACTGCGGCATGTTGGCGAATGTCCCGAAGAGCAGGCTCCGCGAGGAAGAGGAGCGCGGCAAGCTTACTCCCCTGCCCGCTATTCCGAGGGTGCGCAGAAGATGATTGATCGCTAGGTAATCGGACGACTGCTAATCGCAGAGAGAGGCCACCAGGTCAGAAGTTCGATGGTGCTGAACCAACCCGCCGTGTGCCGGCAATTCGCGACCGGTCACGCGTGTGGTCGGGGAGGAAACAACATGGAGAAGAGAAGACTAAATATCCCCCCGCAGAGTCGAGGGATTACGATGTGAGCCGCTCGAAGCGGCTATGCGGGGTCGCTGACACGGCCCCGGTTGTTTTCGCCACCTGAAGGTGGCCTTCAGCGCCATCTCGGTTCTGACACCAGTGTTGTCGTCGATGACGCCGGCGCCGAGCGGTTTACCGTTGAAGTAGAGATCGGCGGCTTCCTGATTGATGGCTCCCACGCGACCCTGGCCGGGAATTCGATGATCCGGGAACATTTGCCCGGCCATCAATGGCAGGTCGAGCGCGCCGAAATAGTTCGCTGACACGACGTCAGCATTTAACTCGATGCCCGTCACCGGGGGCAAAAGAGGGATGCGAAAATGTGCGTTTCTGATGAGGCTCGGTGCGTCGGAACGTTCTATATAGCCGTAATAAATGATTGGGGGTGGTTTCCGTTTCGCGTCATCGGACTTGCTCCTGACCACGCCGATGATTTCGATGGGCAGGTCAGCGGGGCCCTGTATAACTACACCAACCGTCTGCAGGCCGAAAAGTTCTGCTGCCTGCCTCCTCGTTGACAACCGCGACCGTGCGGGTTTGATCGTTTAACCCAAACATCCTTCCGGCAATAGGTTGGTTGTCCAGCAAATTGAGGGAGTCCGGCGTAAGCCAGGCGATGTCCATTGCGACATCGCGATACTGTAGAGCTGATGATGGTTGAATTCTAAAAGATCGCCACGTGGGTTGATCGCCCGGGAGCCGGGCCGTCCACGCCAATGGTGACAAACCCGCGACCGATTTCGCCTTCTGCTCAACCGCGCTGAAATAGCTGATGTCAACCTCAGACCGCGCCTGTGCTTCTACGGTCAGCAGGATCGGATCGCCCAGGCGATGCCCCGCACTTGTTTTAAACGCTGAGCGAAGACCATCGAGGAGAAGTGCTGTACAGATTACGAGCATGCAGCAGGCCGTAATTTGTCCAACGACCAAACCGGATCGCAGACGCTGGATGGCTTTCGAAGGCAGACCGGTTTCGCGCTGAAGAACAATCCAGGGGCGATCGGTTACGGTTCCGGGAACAGACATCATTCCGCAGATGACCGTAATGACGATACATGCCATTGAGGCAGTAAGGGTCGGGAGCAAATGAAGTGCGAAGATGAGCCGTTCCGCATCTTCTTCGAAGAGAAAAGCCGGGATGACATGCGCTGTCAAAACCCCCAGCAATAAACCCACCGCGCCACCGGCGATGGAGATGACGACGCTATCCGAGAACAACTCCCACAACAGTTCGGCGCGGGATGCACCGAGCGCGACACGAAGAGACGTCTCATGGGATCGCCTTAAAGCTCGTCCAAGCGGGAGCGAAGCGACGTTGATACAAGCGATGAAAAACACAACTCCTGCGGAGAAGTTCAGAAACATACCGACGCGCGACAATCCCCGGGCGACACTCGGTGCGATACCCGTAAAGGGCGTTACGCTCGCCTCGCGAAGACTGGCAGAACAGAAACGAACAGCGGTCTGCGCCTGACGCGTTGAAACGTCGTGGCGAAGACGGGCGAGAACCCATAGATCCTGCGGGTCTCGGCCGTCGCCGCGCAGGTCCTGCTGTTCCAGTGGAATCCAGAGATCGACAGTGCGGTCACTATAGAGGCCATGCAGCTGGTCCGGTGCGACTCCCTCAATTTTGAAATCTGCGCTATCGATTCGAATCTGAGAGCCGACCGCACTCGCCCTGCCGCCGAATTCATTTTCCCAAACGTGGTGACTGATAACTGCCCCGTGATTCAACGGCAGATTCAGCGCTCCAGCTAGGTTGGGCGTGACGGCGGCGACAGTCGCGATCTCCGCGCGAGCATCGATCATCGTGTCGCGTGGCTTGATTCGCACCGCGCCTATCCAGTCAAATACTCCACGGCTGGTTTTAAGCAGCTGATAATCGGCAGGTGAGAGTGGTCCTGCTGCGCGGAAGCGATCTTGCCCAAATACCGAGACGATCCTGTCAGAACCTCCGAGAGGAGAATCGGGGTGCGTCAATCCCGCGAGAAACCCGTAGACGGACGAATTGCTGCCTGCTCCAAGCGCAATGCTAAGCAGCAAAGCGAAAGACAGGCCCGGTGTTCGCGCAAATGCCCTCGCTGACCTGAGGATCCGGAATAGACCTCGAGATAAGATCACCCGGATTACCATGCAAGCGATGCGCCACAAATAACAGGCATTCTTTCTGGGCTACCCAGAGGTTAGCCACCCTTTTGCGTCCGCTTTCGGATCCATGTGTCCGTATATGGACAGGGCAGGGCTCTGATGCTTTGAGCGTCAGGAACCCTCAGCTCATGCAAAGTCGAAGCGGCGCTCACCGAGCCATATTGGGCCGGATCCCAAGTTTGGGGGCGAGTGACCGGCTTTCCGGACATTACGCCGTTCCCGGTCAGCCCCCCAGGGCGCTCGTAAGGGAAGTATTGCTGACCACTAGTCCGGATTGGCGTGAAACCATCAGTTGACGCGGCGATCTGCGCGGTGGAAATCTGTCTGCACCTGGATAATGGGGCGGGAGTCAGTTTCTTTCTACAACCGTACGGGAGGCAATCGGATGCCGAATTCGCTGACGGCCCGACATCTTCTGGCTCGATACGGGCGGTACATCGTCTGGCTCTGGACTGGCTGGCTGGTCATCATCCACTGTGCGTCCGCGCAGGCGCAACAGGGAACGCGAACTGCAGGGCCAGCAGCGGCTGGAAAGCTGACAAAACCAGTTCTGCCGGAGCGGGTGCAGGCCATTCTCGACGACGTTCAGGAAGTGCCGCCGGAACTGCACGCGGATCCGCTGCTTCTGCTGGTCGAGTCAGGCGAAAAGCTCGACCGGTCGACAAAGATCAGGTTCGTGCGGGAAGCGGCGGAAGAGGCACAGCAGGCGTCGGCGCCGGTGAGGATGAGCAGCGCAGTGCTGCTCGATGGGCGCGACAGCGCTGAGGGGCTGGACTCAGTCGATTACGACCGGGACCTCGACCGCGTGTCGCTGCTCGCCCGATCGGTGATCGACATGGCAGCCCTCGCCCCCGCTGAAGCCTGGAAACTCGCTGCTTCGATGGTCCTGCCAGAGATGCCGCCGGTCGGGTGCAGCAATGCGCTGGCTTACAATCCGGCAGCGTACTATACCGCGCTGCAGGTGGTGAGCCAACGCTGGAAACCCACCCCAGGAGGATTGAAGTCCGCGAGAGTGGACCTGCTGGCGCCAGCCGTGAGCCAGATCGAGACGCATACGCAGGTGACTTCTGCGCTGAAACTGCTCAGCGACCCTGGCCTCTCCGTGCAGGAACGCGAGGCGCTGACGAGCATGTTTCTGGATGCGCTGGCACGGTTGACCGGAGATCCGCGAGGCCGACGGCGGAAATGCTGAAGGCTCCGCCGACAGCCGCGGCAAGGCTGTACCGGGTGCTGGAAGCTGCCGATCCCGGCTCCGGACTCGCGCTGCTGAAGGGCTTCCGGGCCTATCTGGTGAGCAGCTACCGCTCAGGTGGATGCGCGGAATTATGGGACAGTCTGAAGATTACTGGCTCTGATAAAAGCGGCGTGATAAAGGCACGGGTGCAGCACGCTCGCGACGACCGCTCGCTGCCGGACCCGGTGAACCGATTCAATGAGGATTTCGGGAAGGCTCTGACGAACGCCGGGGCAGGACCGATTCAGTTCAGAGAAATCGACGGCACAGATCCGGGCGAGAAGGCGGTGATTCAGGAATACCAGGTCGATGGACTGGAGGCCCTGCAAGATGCGCAACGGCAGCTTCGGTTCGACCCGCAGGGTGAGTATCAGACCGAGGAGACCCGGACGTCTGCAGCTTGGCGTGAGGAGGCCACCGATTACCTGGACAGTGTCGATGACTGGCAGGGGGATCCTTCCAACCCCCTCGAAACAGCCCACGAGAAGAGCGAGCTGTACAGCGCTCTGACCGATCTCGCTCTGCAGCAGGATCTGCGATGGCTGGCCATCAATAAAGACCTGTCGATGATCGAGAACTGCGGGCTGGAGAACGAGAATCCTTCGGCGTGGATGGAACTCATGCTGGAACTGCAGCGGAGAATACGCTATAGCGGGCCTGCTCATGAGACGCAGATTGCAACCCCGGGATTTGTGCCGCGCCTCATTCAGTCGTCGAACGCGTCTGTGCGTTTGACTGGTCTGCTGTCTTCGCTGGATATCGACCCGTTCAGCACAGGACCGCTGCCGAAATGACTGCCACGGAAAAGCTGCAGGCGCCAGAAGGAGATTGAGCGGGTGCGGGCGGCAAAGCTGTCGAAATTCCTGGCGATCTAACCGGCGTTCCTCCGTCACATGTGGTCGAGTCACCGGCTCCACGGACTTTACGCGCATCAGTTTTGTTAGCATGTTGGTTACCCTGCAAGGGATTTGGCAGAAAATGACTATACGCATGCGTAAATGGTATGGATATATCGGTGGTGGGGTTTGCGAACACGGTTCGCAGAGGCTTTCCCGGGCATGCTCGTGCCAAAAGGCTTCTCAGCCCAAACGGACTCGCTCACTTTTATTTGTACTGAGGAGTTAACAGGTTCCGGGCCTGTTTTCCGTCCCCGGAGCCGGCGCGGGCGCCGGGCGGACTGAGAAGGTTTTCGCTCCCGACTCTGACCATCGGTTCCCGATCCCGACCTTCCTCTGATTCCTTCTCCCCTGAACGAAAACAGATCCTTCTCCTCCTGTTCCTGAACGGCGGTGACATACCAGTTCCCGGCACCGACCGGAACAACCGGACAACCGGACGGCTGGGCGGCTGGACAAATTGTCCGGTTGCGACGGGCCGGCTGCGGGGCTCCGGGGAGGGTGGAGGGTGACTGGTGGCCTTCGGCGGGGCTGCTGTTCCGCCGCCCGGGCGATGCCTGGCCGGGCCTCGCCGCCCGGCGCGGCCGGGGGGGCGGCCCGCGCGCGCGGGGGTTTTTATGTGCCCGGCCGGGGAGGCACGTGGTGTTGTGGCGGGCAAAAATCTCCCGGCTGGTCTCGCGTCCCTGACCGCCTGCGCCCGGGTCACGTCGTTCCTCCGGCCCAGCTCATCGGCCACCAGATCGGCCATTTTCATGCCGAGGGAGCTGAAGCGGAAGGTCCGGCCGGGGTACTCCTCGAGCTCCACGCCTTCGGCGGAAGCTGATCTGACCGTGCCCTCGATGCGATCGACGGGAGCGTTGAAGTGCTTCTGGGCGACCTGCAGGGTCGACTCTTTGGTCTGCCGGACCTGTTCCTCGATCCGTTCCAGCTCGACCTCGAGGTCGGGGTTGCCGCGGGCTTCCCTGCGGACGGCTCCGGCCCACTTCTGATACTCGCGGGAGTAGGGAGCTACGTCGGAGAGGATGCGGAGGGATCCTCACTATCTCAGATATGTTCTATCCTGGGCCTGCTATGAAGCGCGCCGTCCTTTATATGCGAGTCTCGACCGTCGACCAGCATCCGGAGACCCAGCTGCTCGACTTGCGGGCGATGGCCGCCCAGCGCGGATACGAGGTCGTGGCCGAATTTACCGACAGGATCTCCGGCGCGAAGGCCCGCCGGCCCGGCCTCGACCAGCTGATGCGCGACGCCCGCCGCGGCCGCTTCGAGGTGGTCCTGGTCTGGGCTTCGGACCGGATCGCCCGATCAACGCGGCACTTCCTCGAGGTCCTCGATGAGTTGACCCGCCTGAACATCGAGTACATCAGTTTTAGAGAGCAGATCGACACGGGCGGTCCGCTGGGCCGGGCCATCGTCGTGATCATCGGCGCCATCGCCGAGCTCGAACGCAACCTGATCGTCGAGCGAGTGCGCGCCGGCATGCGCCGCGCCCGGCTCGAAGGCCAGCGTATCGGACGGCCTCCGGTCTCCCTTGATCGCGCCGCCGTCCTCAGAGACCGCCAGCGCGGTCAGAGCCTCGGCCAGCTCGCCGGGACTTACCGAGTCTCCCGCACCACCATCCACCGCGTGCTCCACGAGCACGCCCCAACCACCCTGGAGAAGTCCGCATGACAGAAACCAACCCCAGTCCGAAGGTGCCGGCACAGCCTGATCTGGCCGAACAGCTGCAGCTCATCCGCCAGCTCAGCACCCTGCAGCACAAGGCACTGATGGCCGCGATCGAAGCGGCCCGCGCTGAGATGCGCGCCGAGTTCGCCTTCCTTCGCGCCCATCTCCTGGTGAAATCCGCTTGAACCTGCCCGCGTCCTTAACGACGCCCACCGGCTCATCCACGCTGTTTCAAAAGGCCTGGAAAAATGCCCCCCGTAAACCCCACAAAATCAATGGCCGGATCTCCCCGATCCGGCCGTTCCATAAGGTGTGGGTTCGGAAACAATATACCTGCTCTTCACTCCACCATGGCGCACCGAAAGGCTGCCACACACATGGCCGAGAACGCAGGTCAGGTACGAATGCTCAACAGGCGATAGGCGCTGCGCTTTCCCTCGTGCTTGGTTGTAACGTCGATCGCATCTACCTTGATGTTGCGCCAGAGCTTTTCGTAAACCTCCGCGCTGATGACCGTTTCGCCGCGTCCGGCGGCCGCGCAGTAGCGCGCGGTCATATTGACGGCATCGCCGATGATGGTGAACTCCATGCGTTCCGGCGAGCCGACAAAGCCATGAATGACCTCGCCGGTGTGAACGCCAATTCCGATTTCGCACACCGCCCGATTGGCCGCGCGACGCTTTGCTGTGACGGTGCGCACTGCTTCCTGCAGGGCAATCGCAGCCCTCGCCGCCTGCTCCGTGTGTCGCGGATGGCGCTCAGGACTGCCGAAAACGACCAGAAGAGCATCTCCGATGAACTTGTCGATGGTGCCCTCGTGGCGAAAAACGCATTCCACCATGGCCGCAAAATATTCGTTGAGCAGCTGTAACAGGTCATCGGTGTCCATGTTCGCCGCCATCACTGTAAATCCTCGAATATCGGCGCAGAGGATCGTCACATCGGAACGCTCGCCTCCTAATTTGAGCCGTCCGACCTTTGCCCGCTGGACAAGGTGAGTGCGCACCTGGGGAGAAAAGTTGGTCATCAGCCGTTCGAGGACGCTCGCGCTTTCGACAATCTCGGCCTTGAGGCTCCGGTTCGCAAGGACCAGTCCAATCTGGTGGCCGAGCGAGGCTGCGAGAAAAAGATCCTCGGGCGTGAGGCGCGGCCCTGCCTCTGCGGCGCTGAGGCAGATGACCCCGAAGGACTTCTTGTCGGCGAAGATCGGCGCATAGATTCCGTGCTCGATGTCGCTTTCCCGCTGACTTTCGCTCAGGTCCTCCTGACGCTGCCAAATGAAGGCTCTTTGCTGTTCGATGGCCTGCATCGCAGATAGTCTGCTGATCGAGACGGCTCCGCGGGGAGCGTGCGCCTTTAGCAACAACTCTTCCGCTCCGTCGAGGATAAGGATGGCGCCATGGGAGGCGCGCGAAACAAACAGGAGAAGCCGCTCGACCGCGGTCTGTAGGAGTTCTGCGACGCTGCCGGCGGATCCGGCGAGCCATGTCAGCTCACAGAGAACAGCCAGCTTCGGTCCAGCATCTTTCCAATCGATGTCGGGCGCGAGAACCGTGCTCACATCCAGCGTACGCAGGACCACTTCCGTCATATCCGGAAAGACCGGGCGAACGGCGGGCGGAGCCGGCTCGGAAACGCGTTGCTGACTGCCTAACAGCGCGTCGACGATGGATGTTTTCTGCGTTGCGTCGAGTTGCAGGGCGGCCGCCGTTTCGGGGGAATGAAGAAAGAGAGCAGCGGCGAGATGACGCAGTTGCAGCTCAGATAATCCATCCCGGGTGGCAAGCTCGGCGCCAAAGTTAAAAATCTCCTTGCAGGCTGCGGAGCGGGAGATAGGCCCGAGACTGCTGGCTGACGTGCCGCCCGATCCGGCGAGGAGCCTTGCCGTGGAGTTCGAGCGCACACGCTCGAGGCTCTGCTCAAAGTGCAGGCCGTTTTCTGCGAAGGCCGCAGCCACGCGTGCGACTTCCGGATCGCCGTCTTTGGCAGATTGCGGGGTCCCCGCGCAGAGCGTGAGCACGCCCGACAGGACATGTTCCGGCTCGATGAGGGTTTGCCGACTCTTTGCGACGACAGCAGCCGATTTCCAGACAATCTCAATCGCGGGAGAATATTTCACGTGCCGTTCTCCGGACCGGCCGACACAGTAACGCTGAACGAGCCCCGCCCACCGGCCACGCTGCGCTGCATCAGGTGCGGCTGGGCTCTTGCAGGTAAACCATCATAATTGAAAGCTGCGCTTTCTTCCGGGCCAGGAACCGATCTTTTTGGCTTGCCTGGGCCGTAATGAAATGTCATGCTGCGGCATTCGTCCCGCCGGCAAGGGCTGCAACAAGATTCTCGGTTTTGTGGCGATGCCACGTTAGAATGGCGAACGTCACCGCCCCGGAAGGGTTTCCCACCGATGAGCCCAGCAGACGAAGAGAAATTGCAGCCGGTCACGGATTCACAATCTGACGACCTGCTGATCTCCCTGCGTCCCGAACCCAGTGCGCCCGTTTCCGGCGGGCGCGGCAAGCGAGCAGGTTCAGGGCTGTTGCCGGGAGACCTTCTGGCGAACCGCTTCCGGATTCTGCGGTACATCGCGCGCGGAGGTATGGGGGAAGTCTATGAAGGGGAGGATCTCGAGCTCAACGTTCGCGTCGCGCTGAAGACCGTATTGCTGAGCGAGAATGCGGGACCGGAAGCGCTGATCCAGTTAAAGCAGGAGGTGCAGACGGCCCGCCAGGTGACCCATCCGAATGTCTGTCGGATTTTCGATATTGCGCAGCACAAGGATGCGAACACGGCGGAAGGCGGCTTGTGGTTCATCACGATGGAACTGCTGGAGGCGCGCAGTCTGTCGCAGGAAGTGGCACAAAAGGGCAAGCTGCTGCCGGGTGCGGCGCGGAGCATTCTGAATCAGCTGGCCGCAGGGCTGGATGCGATCCACGATGCGGGCATCGTGCATGGGGATTTCAAGAGCGCCAACGTGCTGCTGGTCGACCAGCCCAATGGAGAAGTGCGGGCGGTGATTACTGACTTCGGCCTGGCGGTGCAGGGCGCGCGTGCGGACAAGGCATCCGGAGCCGGCACCGCGCTGTATATGGCGCCGGAACAAGTGGAGCGCGGGAAGCTGACGTCGCGTACGGACATCTACGCGCTGGGCGTTGTGTTGTTTGAAATGGTGACCGGGAACTGGCCATTTCTGGCGACGACTGCCGAAGCCACTGCGCGCAAGCGCCTGACCGAAAAGCCCATCTCGCCAGCGCGTTATTCGCCGGAGCTGGACGCTGTCTGGCCACGCACCATTTTGCGCTGTCTGGCGCTCGATCCCGCGGAACGCTTTGCACGGGCGTCGGAGGTGGCACGTGAGCTGAGAGTGCGGGCATTTTATGAATCGCGCTGGGTGCAGGCAGCAGCGGTGGCAGTATTCCTCGCGGTGGGTGCTGTGACAGCTGCGTGGCTCGCCCGTTGGGGGCCTTTCCATGTGCCGTCTTCGGTCGCGGTGGTGGGATGGAAAAATACTGCGCGCAACCCCAACGATGAAGCCGCCGGAACAGAACTCTCCGAGCGGCTGACCGGCCTACTCGCGCAGAATACGACGCTTTCGGTGATTTCGCAGCAGGAAGTCGCGACGGCGCGTCGTGAGAATGAGATCAACAGCAATGCCGACTTCGACCAGGAAAATCTCGGCGCGCTGCGCACGGCTTTCAACGGGAGCTTTCTGGTTTCGGGAGAATATGCAATTCAGTCGGGGCAAATGACCGTACGAGGGCAATTGCAGGACGCATCCGGACGGGTGCGTCAGACCTTCGAAGAGGCGGGACCCGCGGATCGCATCGACGAGGTGGCGGCGAAGATCGATGCCGATTTGACACCGGCTCTGCGCCTGCCGACGCCCTCGGCTGACGAACTCACGCAGCTGCGCCAAATCTATCCCAGCGACGACAAGGCGCGGAGCCTCTATTTCCAGGCGCTCGATGATCTGCGGGCGTTTCGCGCCGACGACGCGCGCAAGCTGTTGTGGGAGGCTTCCGCCATCGATGCCAGCAGCGTCGCCATTCATGAGGCGCTGGCGGAAAGCTGGTCGCAACTGAAGCTAGACGCGAAAGCGAGGGACGAAGCGGCTCGAGCTGCTGCTCTGGCGAAAGAGCAGGACCTGCTGCCGGAGTACGTCACCGCTACGCAGGCACGGCAAGCCGAACTGGACGGGCGCTGGAGCGATGCGGCCAGCCAATACGAACAGCTCAACCACTTCTACCCAACGCGCCCGGAATACCTGATGCATTACGTCACGGCCCTGATTTACGCGGGCAAGCCGACGCAGGCCCTGGCGCGTCTCGATCAGCTGAGGCCGCGCGAACGCGAGCCGATCGGGGGCGCCGCTTTGGATCTTGAGCGGGCTCGTGCCTACGGAGCGCTCGGCAACTTCAAAGAGCAACTGGCTTATGCCAACCGTTCCATGGACGCGGCGAGCAAGAGAGGCGAGCGCATGCGGGTGGCTCAGGCGCAGCAGGAAGCCTGCTGGGCCTATCGCAGCCTCGACAAGCCCACCGATGCGCTGGCTGCATGCACGGCAGCGCAAGACACATTCAGCACCTTCGGCGATTACGTTAACGCGATGGTGGTGGTGAATTCAATCGCTGTGATGCGGACCGACCAGGGTGAATTTCCGGCTGCGATCGAGGCCCTTCAGAACGTCGTGGACGTGGTCAGAAAGGCGCACTCCCAGATCGACCTAGCTGGAGCGCTGCTGAATCTGGCTAACGTGCAAATTCAGAGCGGGGACAAATTGGCCGATGCCGAAGCGAATTTGGATGAGTCCCTAAAGATTTCCGGACCCATTCAGGATCAGCCCGACGAGGTTGCCGCACGCATCTCGCTGGCGTCGGTGTTCGACTCTACGGATCGTGCGCCGGCGGCGATCGACCAATTGCACCAAGCGCTGGAAGGGGCGAAGCAACTGGGCAGCGCCGACCTTCAGGCGGTCGCTCTGAGCAACCTCGCAGACGAAGCGATGGATGCGAACGATTTGGCCGGGGCGCAGTCAATGGCGAGCCAGGCGCTGGCTTTGCGCAAGACCCTGGCTGAAGAAAGCGGAGTGGCCAAGTTGCAGCAAACCCTGGGTGACATCGCGCGCCGCCGGGGGCAGCCCGAAGAGGCGAAACAGGATTACAGCGCTGCGATGGCAACGTTCGAACGTCTGCAACAGCGAGCGAATCTGGCGGCAACCTGGCTGCAACTGGGTGAACTCGATCTGGAACGTCGCGACTATGCTCAGGCGCTCGGAAGGGCACGCGCTGCAAGTGCAGAGTATGAAAAAGATAAGGCGCACAATGCCATGGCCGAAGCGGTTGTCCTCGAGGCGAGGGCGCAGGCCGGGATGTCCGACTGGATGGGTGCTCGCCAGTCGCTGATGGTGGCGCAGAATTTGGGAATCACCGATCCTGAGACGCTCGATCAAATTGAGACGACGGACGCCTTGGTGCAGGGTGCAAGCGGTAACCTGGACCAAGCCAACAGTAACTTGCGTCGTATCCAGGCTCAGGCAAAAGCGGCTGGGCGAACGGAGAACGCGCTGACCGCCGAACTTGCGGTACTGCAACTGCGATACCTGACCCATGACCATTCCCCGGAAACAGCCCGCGCGACCGATGGTTTCATAGCGGAAGCGCACCGTGCCGGTTTTGAGAACCTCGCTGCGGAGGCTGCCGCCTTTTTGCATAAATAAGTCTTGTTCGATCAAATGCCGTATGTTATGATTCCGCACACTCCCCTAGTACATTTTGCTGCGCATCGGCTTGAAATCTGACCTGGATGGTCCTCTTGAAAGCTCAATGCAGGATTTTGGTTCGCGTGTTTCTCATGGCCCTGCTGGTAGCCTGCTGCCCGGGGCACGCCCATGCACACCGCACACAAAAAGATCTTCCCAGTTCTCAGAATGGCCAATGCTCATCAACTGTGGGCTGCGATGGGACTGCCTATTACATATATTCCTATACTCCGCTGCTTCTCAACACGAGCCAAACTTCCGGCCTTGCAGCGCAGGTTACAGTAGGACGGTTCGGACAGTACGGGCCTACGACCAATTACCCATGTTCATCGACCACATGCACGATTGGATCTCCCGAGACCTGGATTGAGGTGCAACTTCAGGATGGTTCCGGGACCCCTTTGTCTCAGAGCAGCGGAATTTACTTAGTCGCTATAGCTGTCAACGCAGTTGCCCAAAACACAACTTCGGACGGACCCGGATTTTTCGTGACCAGTGATTCCGTCTCAATCGCCTCTGCTTCATCCACCGGGCTATCGACAGAAGACGGCAGTACGGGTTGCCTGTCGGGCTTCCCCGTCTGTGAGGTGTTCGCAGCTCAGACAATCACGTCGGTCGACGGTGGGAATATCACTTACTGGCCGATTGGCAGCAACGGGGCAAACACGACGGTCGGGATCACCAATACAACCCTAACTATTCCCGGGTTCCCGGACCTTTCCAATCCGCCGTCCGATGCCAGCTTCGGTTCGTCGACTCTGTTGAACAATCTGACGCCCGCGAGCGCCACTTCTTTCGCCATCCTCGTCTACGACAGCAACCTGAATGACGGAGCCGGGGGAGTGGTAACTCTGGGCAGCCTGGCATTAAGCCAGCCCACCAATTCGCGGTCGCTCACCGGCACTCTCAATCTCAATCAACAGACGTTACCTTACCAGGAGGTCGTGAATGCTTTAGGGGGCGTTTCTCCGGCAACATTTTCGACGATCGATCTCGGTGTGACATCTGCGGCACCGTCCTGTCAGACGAACGGCTCTTTCTCGGGTGTCCTGAATCGTGTCGTCGAATACTCTTACACTCCGCCTTCAACGCAGACTGCCACCATTGATACTTCAGGCAGCCTTTATGACACGGTCATCGTTGTAACCACAGAGGGCGGTACCCCGGTCGCCTGCAACGACGACTACACCGATGCCGCGGGGAACACCTATTCGCAGGCCCAAATTCCTTCGGTAACATTGAATGGCGGTACGACATACCTCATTCAGGTGGGAGAGTATCCCTCTTCCGTCCTCTACCCGATCGACAGCGATGGAAACAGCCCGCCGTCGGACCCTACGACGAATCCATGCTTCGACGGGAGCGGAAATCCCGGAAGCTGCCCAGCAATCAACATCGAGCCGATTCTGCACTTCAGCTTCTCGGTCCCGGCGGCTATCTCTTTCAGCAGCACATCCGTCACGCTTTCGAATGTAATCGTGGGTTCGCCCGCGCAAACATCTGTGACGGTCACGAACACGGGCGGTGATCCGCTTACCATTTCATCTGTGGTGTCCTCGGATCCTGCATTTACGGTCGCAAACGGCTGTACCACCTCTGTGGCCGCGCAAGATAACTGCGTCCTGGGGATCACTTTCTCGCCATCTTCGGCGGGAACCATCAACGCAACGCTGACGGTGACGGATAACGCGAGCCCTACCACGCAGGTCATTCAGCTGACGGGCAGCGGAATTCAGCCGGCAGTGAGCCTGTCCGCAACCCAGGTCTCTTTCCCCGCACAAGTGGTGGGAACCACAAGCAATGCGGCTTCTCTCGTTATCACAAATAGTGGAACGGCTCCACTCCATGTGACCGGGACAATAGTCTCCGCCCCAGCGTTCACGGTAACAAACGGGTGCACGGCTCCTGTGGCCCCGCAGAGCACCTGCACTCTGGGGATCACTTTCTCGCCATCTTCGGCGGGAACCATCAACGCAACGCTGACGGTGACGGATGATGCCAGCCCCAACACGCAGGTTATCCAGCTGACTGGCAGCGGAACTCAGCCAGCGGTGAGCTTGTCCGCCACCCAGGTCTCTTTTCCGGCACAGCTGGTTGGAACTACGAGCAGCGCCACGACCCTCACCATCACAAATAGTGGAACGGCCCCTCTGCATGTGACCGGGATAAGTGCTTCCGCAGGCTTTGCCACATCCGGATGCACGGCGGCAATCAATTCATCGTCGAATTGCCAGATAAGCATTACTTTCACGCCTGCGGCGTCAGGCACTGTTACCGGCACGCTGTCCATTACGGACGACGCAGCAAACAGTCCCCAGAACATATCGCTGTCCGGCCAGGCGACCGATTTCTCGTTAACGGCGGCATCCGGAGCATCGTTGTCGCAGACAGTGGACGCCGGGCAAACCGCTAGCTACAGTTTGAGCTTGTCACCCCTGAATGGGCTCACCGGTGCGGTTTCGCTCGCCTGTGGGACCCTGCCCACCGGAGTGACCTGCGATCTCACACCAGCTTCCGCCACGCTCAGCGGTTCGCCAACCGCAGTGGATCTGAGCCTGGTGACAACCAGCGCAACGACGGCCAGAACCGTGACGCCCGGCTATGCGGGAAAGGTATTTGCGGTTGCTTTGTTATGCCTGCCATTCGCAGGCAGACGCCGGAGACGGGCTTTGCTTTGCTTCGTCCTGCTGGCTGTCTGTGCGGCTGGAATCGCGTGCGGCGGTGGAAGCAATAACAGCAACCCTCCTCCTAATCCGAACGCCACTCCGCCCGGAACCTATACGGTCCCCGTGAACGCGACCCTTTCCGGGCAGACCCGAAGCGTCAGCGTGACTCTTGTGGTGGAGTGAAGAGCAGGTATATTGTTTCCGAACCCACGCTTTGTGAAACACGGGCGGGCTTATCGCTTCGACAAATCAGTGAGTCTCAGAAACGGCGCAAACTCTTCGGGCAGTCGTGCGAGATGATCTTCGGGGATTTTGAGCTTGGCGAGGGCAAGCTGGTTCGCACGTGTCGCAAAGTCTTGGGCAACCTCGGGGTCATGCACGATGGCTGGTTGCTGCTTGATCCCATCGACAAAAAAGATGTTGTTTATGACTTCTTCAGTTACGCGCTTGCAGAGTTGATCTAAATAGGCCCGTAGCTTCGGGTCGTCCTCGAAAAGAAATGGGACTTCAGAACGCGCGATGCGTAGTTTCCCAAAAAAGAGGGCTTTAATCTCGTCGTTGTCTTTCTCAGGAAATGCTAGCAGAAGTTCCCGAAAGGCTCCATAAACAGCGATCCTGCGTTCGTAAAGCTGATGCCGGAGCTGCGTGTCCTTTCGGCAAGGGTGCATGATTTGAGCGGGGCTGGGCTGGTAGGTTGAGTTAGCCGCGGAAGGGGCGGCTGACGATGAGATCCAGGAAGGCTGCTGTTCCGGATTCAGTTATCCACTTAGAGCGTCAGTTTGAGCATTTCAGGAGTACACGCACGGGACGGGCGAAGCTGCCGCCGACGCTGTGGCAGGCGGCGGTGGAGCAGGCGCAGCAGCACGGAGCGAATGTGGTGGCGCACACGCTTCGGCTGGACTACAACGCGCTGAAGAAGCGGATGGGCGCAGTGGTGGAGCCGAACCGGGATGAGTCGCCAGCATCGTTCGTGGAACTGATGGGCGCGACGGGTGGAGTTGCCGACGAGTACGTGATCGAGTTGGAGAGTTCACCACAGGTGCGGATGCGGGTGCAGTGGAAGAGTGCAGCGGCGCCGGACTGGAGTGCGCTGTTGCGGGCGTGGCGAGAAGTGATGGGATGATCCAGATCACGCCGCAGATGCGGGTGCTGGTGGCGATCGAGCCGGTGGATGGACGCAAGGGTATGGATTCGCTGGCGCGGTTGTGTCAGGAGAAGCTGGCAGAGGATCCGTTCTCGGGTTGCGTGTTCATCTTCCGCAGCCGGCGGGGCACGACAGTGCGGCTGCTCGCCTATGATGGACAGGGTTTT
>Ga0335074_10002769_pt1 | contig 23898 bp, 21 predicted proteins | sample Lox_Sample_23_FD_206715 | JGI IMG/M metagenome (GOLD analysis project Ga0335074, IMG submission 206715) | Soil microbial communities from Loxahatchee National Wildlife Refuge, Florida, United States - Lox_Sample_2.3 | ecosystem: Environmental > Terrestrial > Soil > Wetlands | place: USA... | reverse complement strand
TGCTCCGCGCGTCGGTTTTGTCTGGTCGCCGAGCCAACAACTGGGCTGGCTTACCGGTCCTGCGGACTCCCACATGTTCTCCGTCCGCGCCGGCTTCGGCCTTTACTTCAACCGGGACTCGGAAGAGGCCCAGTTGCAGAACCTGGAAGACCCGCCGTTCGGCACCTCCAGCATCGGTGCAGCCGACATCCCAGGCCTCAGCCCGTCCTTCGCCAACCCCTTTGCAGATGTAGCAGGCAATGGTTCTGAGCCGAACAAATTCCCGTACACTTTCCCGACTCCCGGTCAAACCATTGATTTCTCTCAATTCGTTCCTTACGGCTTGAGCACCATCTCGCCAAAATACGATGTGCCCTACGCTTACAACATGATGCTGCAGATACAGCGCCAGCTCCCCGGGAACCAGGTGCTGAGCGTTGGCTACGTAGGATCGCTTGGACACAAGCTTGTCCGCGCTTATGAGGCCGATCGGATCACTCCAGCCGGTCATGCCGCCGCCGTCGCTCTGTGCCAGACAATGACTCCCTCCGCCTGCCAGGCGAATGTGGCTTCATTTCTTGCTCTGAACTACCCGCAGTGGTTTACGGAAACCTCAGGCAACTTTGGTACAGTGGGGCAGGTTTACACGGACGGCGCCTCCAACTACAACGCGCTGCAAGTCAATCTGACGAAACAGATCAGTCACGGCCTGTATTACATACTGAGCTATACCTATAGCCACGCGCTCGATAACGGCTCCAGCTTCGAGAGCTCCGGCTTTGGCAACGACAACGATCTTGTCGGCACCAACTGGGTGCCAGGCTTCACGCAGTTGAGCTATGGCAACTCTGAATATGATGCCCGCAATCGCTTCGTGGCAGGATACGGGTACGTCGTCCCCATCCTGCCCTCGTGGCGCCAGAACTATTTTGCCAACGAGTTCCTGGGCGGCTGGCATATAACAGGCATCACCGCATTGCAATCCGGAAACCCGGTTTCGATCGGCGATGTGGGCCTTAACTCTTCGCTCTATTGCAACAGCTCGTCCTTCTTTTTCTACGAGTGCCCCGATAACCCCGATACCTCGACTTACAACGTCCCGCGCATGAACCCCAGGACACTGACCAGCGGTGCGAATTACTGGTTCGATCCCTCTGTTTTCTCGCCGGAGCCAGTGGGCACCTTTGGCAACGTGAAGCGCAATTTCTTCAGCGGCCCGGGCTTCAACTACACGGATATGAGCCTGTTCAAGAACTTCCCCATCGGTGGGGCCGACAGTCCGCGGTTCATCCAGTTGCGGCTGGAGGGATACAACGTGTTCAACCATGCCAACTTTTCTCCTCCGGATGGCTCCCTTGCCGACGGTCCAGCGTTCGGCACGATCACTTCGGTAATCGCGCCGGTGGCCGACGGTGGCGCCGGCGATCCGCAGCCCGGACGAGCTGTTCAACTCGCAGGCAAGATCTACTTCTGAGTCAACTTCAAACAGCTGGGCGCATCTCGCAGGAGCTGCGCCCTCTTTTTCCGCAATGGGTAAGACTAGTCAGCTTCACGGCCAACGGGAGTGGCCCCGCGAGGCCGTCGCCCGTGCGGCTAGCACCATGCGCCGCCATGCGCCGCGCGGCGCAGATAATTCCCCCGTCCGATCTTCGCGACATAGCGGCCATTCTCCACAATCAGCTCGCCGCGTGAATAGACCCATCGCGCATTGCCTATGACTTCAAATCCCTCGAACATGGAGTAATCCACGCGCATGTTGTGCGTGGCCGCGCTGATGGTGTGCTTCGCCTTCGGGTCCCACAACACAATGTCGGCGTCGCTGCCTGCTGCGATGGTTCCCTTCTGCGGATACATCCCGAAGATTCGCGCCGGGGCCGTCGAGGTGATCTCGACAAAGCGGTTCAGGCTCAGCCGCCCTGCATTGACGCCGTGATGATGGATCAATTGCATCCGGTTCTCAATGCCCGGACCGCCATTCGGAATCTTGGTAAAGTCGTCTTTGCCAAGTGCCTTCTGGTCGGCAAAGCAAAACGGGCAGTGATCGGTCGAAACCACCTGCAGGTGGTCCTGCTTCAGCCCGTCCCACAGCTTTGCCTGGTTCTTCTTCTCGCGCAGTGGGGGCGTAAACACGTACTTCGCCTCCTCAAAGCTCTTCCCCGGCATCTGGTCTTCGATCGAGAGCAGGAGGTACTGTGGGCAGGTTTCGGCAAAGGCTGGCAGGCCTCGGTCGCGCGCCTCGCGTACTTGATTCAGAGCGTCTTCGCTCGATAGATGCACGATATACACCGGAGCACCGGCAATCTCTGCCATGGCAATCGCTCGCTGCACGGCTTCGGCCTCGGCCACGGTGGGCCGCGTGAGCGCGTGGTAGACAGGCGCGGTCTTGCCCTCAGCCAGCGCCTGCTGCACGATCACGTCAATCACGCTGCCGTTTTCCGCGTGCATACACACCAGCGCGCCGTTCTTCGATGTCTGCTGCAAAGCCTTGAAGATGGTCGCGTCGTCCACCATCAGCACGTTGGGATAGGCCATGAACAGCTTGAAGCTGGCCACACCCTCGCGCACCATGTCGTCCATGTCTTCCAGGCCCGACGTGCCGAGGTCGGTCACGATCATATGCAGGCCGTAATCAATGCACGCCTTGCCTTCCGCCTTCTTCCACCAGGTGTCGAGCGCTGCGCGCATCTTCGTTCCGCGTGCTTGGATGGCGAAGTCCACAATCGTCGTAGTGCCGCCAATGGCCGCCGCGCGCGTGCCCGTCTCAAAGTCGTCGGCAGACGTGGTCCCGCCGAAAGGCATGTCGAGGTGCGTATGCGCGTCCACGCCTCCGGGCAACACCAGCAGGCCGCCTGCGTCAACCACAGTATGCCCATCCGCAGGAATCCCGGCGCGCACCTCGCGAATCGTGCCGCCCTCCACCAGAACATCGGCAGCGAAGGTCCGGTCGGCGGTGACCACGGTTCCGTTCTTGATCAGCAGGGCCATGTGTCTTCTCCCTTTACGGTTTGACGAGGTCTCCATACAGGTCAGGGCGGCGATCACGGTAGAATTGCCACGTCTTGCGAACCTCGGCGATCTTGTTGAGGTCAAGGTCGGCGGTCAACACCTCGTCCTTATCGCGCGAGGCCTGCGCAAAGATCTGCCCACGTGGGTCGCAGAAATAGCTCTGCCCGTAAAACTCGCCGATGTTCCAGGGGCTCTCGGTGCCCACGCGGTTGATGGCTCCGATAAAGTATCCGTTAGCGGCCGCATGGGCGGGCTGTTCCAGCTTCCATAGATACTCGCTAAGCCCAGCCACAGTGGCCGATGGATTGAAGACGATCTCTGCGCCGTTTAGCCCCAGTGCGCGCGCACCTTCGGGGAAGTGGCGGTCGTAACAGATGTAGACTCCGATCTTGCAGAAGCCGAGATCAAACACCGGATAGCCCAGATTGCCGGGCCGGAAATAGAACTTCTCCCAGAAGCCGGGCGCGACGTGCGGGATGTGCGTCTTGCGGTACTTGCCAAGATACTTGCCCTCACGGTCGATGACCGCGGCAGTGTTGTAGTAGAAGCCTTCGGCCTCAATCTCGTAGACGGGAACGATGAGCGCCAGCCTCAATTCCTTTGCCAGTGCCTGCATGAGCGTGATCGTCGGCCCATCAGGAACGGCCTCCGCAAAGTCGTACCAGCGCGTCGACTGCTCCGCGCAGAAATACGGCCCGGCAAAAATCTCCTGCAGACAGACGATCTGCGCTCCGGCGGCCGCCGCCTGGCGGATGAGGCCGACGTGCTTCTCAATCATGGCCTCACGGATCTTTTCCAGCGGATGGTCGGCGGGTTCGACGTTGGATGCCTGGATCAACGAGCAGCGAACAATTCTGGGCTTCGGTTCGGGCATGAAATTCTGCGCCTCCGGCAGTTTGTGGTTTTGCCTCCACGTAGGAAGAGGGAAACTTGGAGTATACCCCGTACGAGGCGCCCCGGGGCGCATCGCTTCTGCGTAAGTGGTATTTGACTGCGCTACCGCAGAATCCCTACCCTAAAAAGAACCACTCCCCGCGAAAATGAGGCTCAGTTTATGCTAATTTCCGTCCTCGACCTTGAGCGCGAGCCGCTTGTATTCAAACTTTCGCTGGCCCCGGATGTAATTGACTATGGGACGGAGATCATCCAGGTCTCCCCGCTCGTCGTCGAGGGCCGCGCGGATCTCATTGAGGAGAGGCACGGACCGCGCACCGTCGTGCAGGACATTCGCTTGCAGGGCAGCTACTCCAGTGAATTTGAGGTAGCTTGCGCGCGCTGCCTTACCCCTGTCCGCAAAACCCTGTCGGGGCAGTTTGACCTGCTTTTCCGCCCACTCGGGGCCGACGGGGGCTCGGCCGAGCGCTCTATCACCGCTTCGGAGGCCGAAATCGGTTATTATCAAGAAGGTGGTCTTCTGCTTGAGGATGTCCTCCGGGAGCAGGTATTGCTGTCCCTGCCTACTCGGACGCTCTGCCGCGAAGACTGCAAAGGACTCTGCCCGCGCTGTGGCCGGGATCTGAATACTGAGCAATGCACCTGCGAGGCGGCTCCGGCCGATCCACGATGGTCGGCTCTGTCGGATCTCGCTGGCCGGCTTAAAAAATAAGAAAGATCGACAATCCGCCCCGCCCTGACGCCGATTGCAAGGGGCACAGCAAGGTGCGGGCCGGATGCACGGAAAGGATTCTCGAATGCCTAACCCAAAGCGGCGCCACTCCAAGGCCCGCACCTCGAAACGCCGCGCGCACGACGCGCTCACAGCCATCGGCACCTCCGAGTGCCCCAGCTGCCACGAGCGCAAGCTGCCGCACCGCGCCTGTCCCAAATGCGGAGCCTATAAGGGCCGCGACGTTCTGGACGTTAAGGAAGCCGTCTAATTCCGCTTGTCGATGCTGACCGACATCGCTCTCGACGCAATGGGCTCGGATAAATCTCCGGAGCCTGAACTGCGCGGGGCAATCATGGCGTGTCGCCATTTACCCGTCAGGGTCCATCTCGTCGGACCGCAGGACATCCTGCGGCGTGCGCTGGCGTATGCCCTGGACGGCCAGCGGCTGCCGATTGAAATCGTTCACGCCAGCGAGCACATTGGCATGAACGATAAGGCCGCAAACGCCGTTCGCAGCAAGCGCGACAGTTCCATGCGCGTGGGACTCAAGCTGGTTCGCGAAAAAAAGGCTGCGGGCTTCGTCACTGCAGGCAATACCGGCGCTGCCATGGCCACCGCCAAAATGGTGCTTGGCGCGCTGCCCGGCGTGGACCGCCCGGCCCTGGCGCTCGTAGTACCTACGCTTACCGGCAATCCTTCCATTCTGCTTGACGTGGGCGCAAACGTTGACTGCAAGCCGCATAACCTCGAGCAGTTCGCCATTATGGGCGAGATGTACGCGCGCAGCGTGCTCAAGATCAATCGCCCGCGCGTGGGCGTGCTCTCCGTTGGCGAGGAAGAAGGCAAGGGCAACGACCTCACCCGCGAAACTTATGCCCTGCTCAAGCAGTCATCCCTGAACTTCATCGGCAATGTCGAGGGCCGCGACATCTACAACGGCAATTGCGACGTGATCGTCTGCGACGGCTTTGTGGGCAACGTGGCGCTCAAAGCATCTGAGGGGCTCACCAGGCTGGTTCGTGAAATGCTCAAGGCCTCGCTGACCACCACCGTCACGGCTCAGGTGGGCGCGCTGCTCTCGCGCAAGGCCTTCAACGCCTTCAAGCGCCGGCTTGACCCGTCTGAGTACGGCGGGGCACCGCTGCTCGGCGTGCGCGGCGTCTGCATCATCGGCCACGGATCCTCGAACGAGCGCGCCATCATGAACGGCATTCGCGTCACGGCGGAGTTTGCCCAGGCTGGCATCAACGAGCGCATTGAACGCGAGTTCGCGCAGCGGCCGGCTCCTCCCCTGGCGGCCGGCGCTGCCAGATGGGACGCCAGCCTCTGATTAAATATCAGTAATAGTCCGCGCAACTCAGGTAGTATCCGCAACGCTGGCAGATCAGCTTGCAGCGGTGTCCCACTAACCTGTCAGAGCAGTTCGGGCAGTAGACTGAATGATGCGCGTCCGGTGCCTCGCGTGCGGTCCCCGTACTCTCCGCCTCACTCTGCTGCGCCTCTACGAATCTCATAGATCAAAAGGATACCGCGCCCGGCCTTTTGCGCGGGAGCCAGGTTCTCTCTTCGTAAATAACCAGAGAAGCTGCAGGGCTGTAATACACGGCGATAGGTCGGGGCTCGCCTGGATTCGACGCGGTCCCTTTCCATTATTTATGCTCGTATGTGTTGAATACTTTTGAAGAAGACGCATCTAAACAATCTGGAAATCATCCACCCACACCACGAAAACCAGAAGGAGTAGCACGAATGGAGCGCACAGCGAGCGCAATTTGGAACGGCGGCTTGAAGGACGGCAGAGGCTTTGTCTCGACGCAAAGCGGAGTCCTGAAGGACACGCAGTATTCCTTTTCCACACGCTTTGAGAACGGTATTGGAACGAATCCCGAGGAGTTGATCGCGGCGGCGCACGCCGGATGTTTCACCATGGCCCTGAGCGCGCAGCTCGGGCAGGCCAACCTGACACCAGAGCAGGTGGAGACTACGGCCAATCTCAAATTTGAGAAGACGGATGCCGGTTTTACTATCACCGCCATCCACTTGACGACCCGCGCCAAAGTGCCCGGCGCCAGCGAATCGGCCTTTGAGGCCGCTGCGCAAAACGCCAAGGCCGGCTGTCCCATCTCGCGCCTCCTCAAGGGCAATACCGAGATCACCCTCGACGCCAAGCTGGTCTAAGGAGCAGTGAAAGAGTGGTCGGCAACAATTCAGCCAAAATCAAGTCGAGGTTTTGAGGCCGGCTCAGTCGCGCCGCAGGCTGCTGCCCGCCTCTTCCCCGGCCACCCTCGCCTACCGCTTGACTAGCTGCCTAACTGTGGGCCCGGATGTACTCCCTTAGCTGGCGATTGATCTGCGTCGCCTGCGTCACGCCCTGCTCAAGCATCTCCCGCCATTTTTGCTGGTCTGCATTCGCAGACCCGTCGGCAGTCATTCCGAGCAGGTAGTTCGTCTGCAGAATCAGTTCGAGTGCGTTGCTCAAATCATGGGACATGCGGCGAATCTGCTCCGCGATCTGCGCCGGAACCTTCTGTTCCCCCGCGCCGGGGGCGTCATTCTGCTGGTCATTTTTCATGTAAGGACCCTGCCGGGGAAAGCGTTCTTCGGTGCAAATCGGTAATCTGCCGATGAGATGCTGGGTTGCCGACGTCCGTTTCGCCGTGTCTGACTGTGTCTGGCTTGAGTTTGACACAATTCGAAGCCTTTGCAACACTAGATCAAGCTGCCAGTCCAGCCGTTGGCTGGATTTTTTGCGTGCCGAAGTGGCGGAATTGGCAGACGCGCATGGTTCAGGTCCATGTACTCGCAAGGGTGTGGGGGTTCGAGTCCCTTCTTCGGCACCAGTTCAGTAGCATCCCTCCTGCAATCAAACAGTTAGTGACAAGACAAAATACTGGCTACCCGGCCAACGTTGACTAATTCCTTGCCAGTATCATCATCGTTCGCGCTGAACATAAAACTGATTGCTATTCAGCCTGCTCAGTTAGGCCACCTGGAAGAAATGACATATGCACCCGGGATGGGTGGCGAAGGCGGACTGGCTAATTCATATGTCTTGCAGGAAAGTCACCTTCAAGGTGCTATCTGTAAAAGCAATGTCATTCCAGGAATAAGAAACAGCAGTATTCCGATGAGTGCGTTGTACAACTTCAAATAGCCTGACTGCAAAACGCCCACCCTGGCCGATACAGATCGCACTGCGCGCGTCAGAAGCGCAAAGAGATATGGCCCGAAGATGGGCGCAACCTCTTGATTGAAGATCAGGCATTTGACGAAATGCGGGACCTTCAACGTACCAGTTTGTCTCATTCCCGCTGGTACAAAATTCGCCGGGCACGCCACATGGGTGCGCTATCGCCTGGACAATATCCTGGTCGACTACACGGTGTCCCCGAAGAAATATCCACTAATATCACCCGGTACGCCGGACCCGTATGCGCCGCCGGAATCGGCATCTCACTAGTACAGGCAGCCGCTGAAGGCTCCGGATTGGCATGTTTCTCCCCAATAACACCGAGTTGAGCAGGCATGGCGCGAGTCCTCAGCTTGCTCTGGTCTGCATCATCACGCTGATTCTTCTCGTGCCGGCCGGCAAGGCGCAAACTACTGGCCAGCAGTCTCCGCCACCCGCTGTGAATGAAGGCAAGGAGATCCAGGTAAATTGGCTTTACGGTGCGTATGTGGATAAGGACGTGCCTCTGCGGGCTCTTTCCAGCCACGAACGCCTGCAACTCTTTGTGAGGCAAAGCTTCACAACTCCCGGTGTCTACGCGAAAACTGCCTTCTTCGCATTGTCAGACCAGGCTCAGGATCATCCGCCCGAATGGGGCGACGGATTCCAAGGCTATCTCCAGCGCACTGGCTCACGCTATGGTCAGTTTGTTGCGCAGAACGCTTTGTCAGGAGCGGGGAACGCGCTCCTTGGATATGAACCTCGTTATAATCGCTGCCGCTGTACCGGATTTTGGTTGCGCACGAGGCACGCTGTTCTCCGCAATTTCATCACCTACGACCGGACAGAAGAGCATATACGGCCTCAACTCGCACTCTATGCGGGGGCATTTGGGGCCGGAGTCATTGCGGGAACCTGGCAACCAGGTAGCCCTAGTCTGCTTACCAAGGGTTATCAGGGAGTCGTAACGCAGGCAGCCTTCGGCGTGTGTGCCAACTGGCTGGGAGAGTTCATGCCAGACATCATGCGCGTCCTGAAAAAGAAAAAGGCTGAAGACTCTACGGGCAGATGAGAAGGAACTCCGCCTGTCGCAACGCGCAGATTTGGGCTTATGCCTTCGGAATCATCCAAGAGTATTGGACTGAGCCTTCGGCGATCTCTTCGCCTGCGATACCGTCGCCAATCACATTGACTCGCCCTCAGGCGGAAGGCCCAACAGATGCCGTCCGCCTGATAGCCGCCTCAAATACAGGTCGTTCTCAGTGACGACGCAGTTGACGGATGCCCAACGAGAAGCCGATGCACAGGAGTCCGAGTAATCCGATCAGCGGCAGCTCGCTGCCGGTTTTGGGCAGTGCTGCCGGAGCAGGCGCAGGGGCGGCCTCGGCAACCGGCGGCGGCGGTGGCGGCGCAGGATGATGAATGACGACAACCAGGATAGGCGTGTCCGGTGGTGGTGGCGGCGGGGGCATTTCACCGGTCACGCTTCTTGCCTCGGAAACCGAGGTGATCGGAGTCTCAACGACTTTCGTCGCCGTAACCATCATGCCTTTCTTCAAACCCCAGGCATCGACCATCTGGCCGTCGATGTTGAACTTCTGGCCCTTCGGAATGGTGAACGACTGGTTCTTCCCATCTTCCAGAGTCAGAATCACGTGCGATGGCGGCTGCACGTACCACACTTTGCCTTTGACCGTCTGCACGGTTGTCACGGTTTGCGGTGTCGTGGTGGTCGTGATGGTCCGTTCCAGCTTCATGCCCGGCTTCAGATCATGAATACTGAGCTGCTTGCCGTCCACCGTGATCCGGGCGCTGTCCGGCACGTGCGGAAAGTTGCGAAGCGTTCCGTCCGCCATTCTCACGAACAGATCGTTCCCGTCCACGAAAACCACTGTTCCCCGTTCAACGGTCACGTGCTGTACGGCACGTCCGCTGGTCGTAGTAGTTGTTGTTTGCACTTGTGCGTGCCCCGCGACGGCGAGAACGAAACAAGCCCCGGCCGTCAATAGCAAACTGCGAGTGGTTGCTGATGTAGTGAGTTTCATTTTGCTTTCTCCTGAGGATTTTCACTGCTGAGTTTGGACGTGAACTGTTTGTCGGCCCCGGCGCCTGACGGTGCAGAGCCGAAAAGAGATGCGTGAACGATATACCGGCGTGGTGCGCTGCCGACGAAGTAGAAGGGATAACACGTAACAAGGGTTAACGAAGATACCGGCCCGGACTTCAACACGCCGACATCGTCCGGGCTCACAATCTGAATGTCGTCGACAACATATTTTTCCGTTTTGTTCGGCGTGACCAGCATCAGTGTGTCCCCGGTGTGGATGTCCTTGAGCCCCCGGAAGAAGCCGTCCCGGTGGCCGGCAATGCCGATGTTGCCGGGCATGCCCACACGCGCAGTGCCTGAAATCCGTCCCACGCCGCGATTGAGGATCAAGTCATTGGTGCCGTCGAAAACCGGCACTTCAAGATGAATGCTGGGGATGCGCAGCACCGCCTCGGGTGGTCTGAAGTGCTGCGCCAGGCTCTGCTTGAACGCCGCAATTCTCGATTCCGACCAAAGACCGACGTTGACCCCGTCAACCGTCTCGTTCTCAGAGGCGGCTTTCGGCCCTGCGCTCTTCGCCTGCACTTCCTGGAAAGCAAGAACCGCCAGCCGGGAGGAGAGCTCACCCTGGATTCGCACTCCGAGATAAAAGCCCACGAGAGCAATGCCGACTACCATCGAAACCCGCTCCAGCGAGCGCATGAGACTCATTTTGATCGATGCTCCCTGCGTCAATAGACCGATCGGCGGTGACCGCACAGCTCAATTGCTGAAGAACTCTGTCCGCGCGAAGTGTGCCTATACCTTTCACACGTGACCTTATTTTCCTCGGAAAGAGGGCCGCTATGTAACTGGCAAAAGTGACAGTGAGACCCCGCCCCCCTGGCCGCTGCATGGGGCTCATTCTGTGAGAGATGACGTTTCTCCTCACTGGTAATTCAGCATTCGGAACCCTTTGCTGCTTCGTGTGCTGTTCAGCCATCACACGCTGAGAGCGCCGCGTCAACGATGGGCATGTTCACCATCGGCAGGTTTAGCGGCAACGGAAACTAGATCAGACGCAGGCGCACAAGGCGGCGCGCGTGTCTAGCATGAAGCATACTTCCCGCAAGATTGTGCAGAGCCGCCTTTGCCGGGGAGCGGGACCTTGTCACCGCGTGCATCTGTCACCGCACAAACTTACGATCACCCGCACGATGACTGGGCGAAGCGGAACAGGCTGCGTGATTGCCGCGGTGTGTGAATTGAGCGCTATTGACTTCCTTCTTTGGCGCCAGGGTTCCTTCCGGCATAGAATGCTGGATCTTCGTCGTCAGCGCGCAGCATCTTCAGCGCACCGCAATTCCTTCGTCACAACGCCGACCTCTGCGCAGACATTCTCCCCGCGCAAATAACATCTGACGATGCGGACGAGCGGATGCTTGTGCGCGTCGGTATCGTGCGTCAGCCAGGGCAGGTCATAGGCTTCGGCCAGACGCGGCCAGTCGGTGACCCTGCCGAGGATGACCGTGTCCTTCGAAGAGTAGAGCGCCAGCCGGTGCGGCATATTCTGTGCGAGTGAGACGCCGTCGGCCCACGTGGGCGAACTGATCGCGATCACTTGAAGGTCGATGCGGACCGTCTCCTGTAGCCGGGCCGCGAGCAACCCGCCAAGACTGATGCCAATGACCGTCGATCCCGCGGGAATCTCAATCTCGTGCAGCGCGCGCAGAGACTGCTCAGCTGCGACCCCCGTGTCTCCGTGCAGCAACGCCGGTCTGCGGAAGCGTGCGCCAGGGAAATCCGGACGCAGTAATTCTTCAAGCTGCAAGACCGACCCGGTTGGCCGCCCGCCCTTGCCATGCAAGAGAAAGATGTTCTCGATCAGCTCCAATTCAAGACCGCCCGTCCGCCTAATTACCCACTCCTCTCACAATCCAAACCTCTCTCTGGGCGACGAGTCAAGATGTCGGACGCGCCACTTGCGTGTAGCGCTTACTAATCCAGATCAGGTACCCAGGCGGGCGCTCGGACGAAAATTGTGTAATCATGGTGAGCGACGTTCATGGATGATGATCCTCTTGACGAAAGAACCATCGAGAAGCTTCGGCGCGAAGTAGACGAGCATTTCAGAACTCACCCATCGCCCCCGCGGCGCCGCCACCGCCATATCCTTCTCATCGCATGGCTTGTGCTGATCGGCGTGGCAGTCTTCTTCAGCGTCATCGCCGGCCTACTGCAAAAGTGGCTCTGGATGAGCCAACTCCACTACAGCGGCATCTTCTGGACTCTGTTTTCTGTGCGATGGGGCATGTTTGCCGTGGCGTTCGTCTGCGCCTTCGTATTCCTGTGGCTCAACTTCCGCTCTGCCGCCAGGACCATCCACCTGCTGCAACAAAGCAATCAAATCGATCAGATCACATTCGTAGAGCTTCCATCGGGCGCTAAAAGAATCGACTTCAGGATCAACCCCAAAATCCTGGGGCGCCTCGCCGCAGCTGCGGCGGCTGTCGTCGCGCTGCTTTTCGCCGTAGGGCTCTCCTCGCAATGGGACACTTGGCTGCGCTTTCGCTATGGCGGCTCCTTCGGGCTGCTCGATCCTCTCTTCAAGATCGACGTCGGCTTCTACATCTTCCGGCTTCCGTTCTATGAGCTGGTGCAAAGCGGCCTCGTTTACCTCGCCATCCTTGCCATCGCGGTTCTGATGGTCGTGTACACCGCGCTGGGGCTTCTGCGGCTCACACCCGGACGGCCGTTTTCCGTTCACGGGAACATCACAAGGCACGTGTCCCTGCTTCTCGGCTTATTGGTGGCTCTCTGGGGATGGGGCTTCCTGCTCGACCGCTATGACCTGGTATATTCCACACTGGGCATTATCTACGGGGCAGGCTACACTGCGGCGCACGTCACCCTGCCCGTGCTATGGGTGATGTTCGCTGCGTCGATTGGATTGGTCGCAGTACTGGCAATGAACTTCTTGCGGCCGCGATTCAAGCTCGTGTTCATTGGCGCCATGGCCTATGCGGGGCTTTATGTGGTTGGGATCATGGTCCTGCCGCAGTTGTTCCAGAAGTTTGTTGTGCAGCCCAGCGAGCTGAGCATGGAGCTGCCTTACCTGAAGAGCTACATCCAGTTCACACGCAAGGCCTATGGACTGGACGCGATTCAGGAGACATCGTATCCCGCGCTCCCCACCATCACGCCTGACGTGATTGCGAGAAATCAAGAGACAATCGAGAACATCCGCCTCTGGGACCCACGTCCTCTGCTGCAGACCTTCCAACAGACGCAGGCCATCCGCACTTACTATCAGTTCTATAACGTGGACGTTGGCCGGTATCACCTTTCAGACGGCTATCATCAGGTGATGCTGGCGACACGCGAGCTGTCGCAGCAGCTTCCCGCGCAGGCGCAGACGTGGGTCAACCAGTACTTGCAGTTCACGCACGGTTATGGTGCCGTAATGAGCTTCGCATCGCAGACTGTTGGCGGCGGCTTCCCAAAATATCTGATCCAGAACATTCCGCCGCAATCGGATTACGGCCTCAATATCACCCAGCCGTCCATTTACTATGGCGAGGCGATGCCCGGCTACCGCATAGTCGATACCGGAATCAAGGAGTTCGACTATCCCAAAGGCAATCAGGACGTGTACACGCACTACGCGGGCGACGGAGGCATTCCGCTGGACAGCCTTTGGAAGCGGCTGCTGTTCGCCTGGACGCAGGGCGACCCGAATATCCTGTTCACTTCCTACCTGCAGCCGCAGAGCCGGCTTCAGATTTGGAGAAGCGTCCAGCAGCGCGTGTCGCAGATCGCTCCGTTCCTCACCCTGGATCGCGACCCTTACGCCGTGGTGAGCGATGGCAAGCTGTACTGGATTCAGGACGCGTATACGACCTCGGATAAGTTCCCCTACTCCAACCTATACACCGGGGCCGCGGAGGGCGACCTGAACTACATCCGCAACTCGGTCAAGGTCATCGTGGACATGTACAACGGAACGGTTTCCTTCTATGTCATGGACTCGAAGGACCCGATCCTCGCGGCCTACCGCCGCGCATTCCCCGGAGTCTTCAAGGACCTCAGCCAGCTTTCGCCCGACCTGAAAAGCCATCTCCGGTATCCCGAAGACCTGTTTGCGATCCAGACAAATGAGTACAAGACGTTCCACATGACGGACCCGCAGGTCTTTTACAACCGCGAAGACCTCTGGGACTCGCCGAACGAGGAGTACGACGGCAATGTGCTTGCCATGGAGCCGTACTACATTCTGATGAAGCTGCCGGGCAGCACGCGCCTCGAATATCTGCTGATGACGCCCTTCACCCCGCAGAACCGCGACAACATGATTGCCTGGGTCGCGGCGCGCTGCGACTTTCCGGAGTACGGCAAGATCATCTTTTACGAGCTTCCGAAAGACAAACTGATCTACGGCCCGAACCAGATCGAAGCAATGATCGACCAGAACACCACCATTTCGCAGCAGCTCACCCTCTGGGACCAGAAGGGCTCGCAGGTCATTCGTGGCAAGCTGGTCGTGATTCCGATCGAGAATTCCTTCCTGTATATTGTTCCGCTGTACCTCAGGGCCGAGGGCACCAACTTCCCCCAGCTTAAGCGCGTGATCGCCATTGCGGGAGACAGGGTTGCGATGGACCCGACGCTCGACGGCGCGATCTCCGATCTTTTCGGAACACAGCAGCCTCAATCGACGGGCACGGCCGCGCCATCCGCGCCCGGAACAACGCAACAGCCCTCACCGCAGCTTAACCAGGCGCGCCAGCAATTCCAGGCGGCGCAAAAGGCGCTGAAGCAGGGCGACTGGGAGACCTTCGGCAAGGCCATGCAGTCACTGAGCCGCGCACTGGAGCCCTCCGGCACAGCAAAACATTAGGCTGTGTCGGCATACAGCTCCGCACTGATCGATTGATGCAATAGAAATGCCTTACCGATGCTCCGCGGTGCCCGCCGCCGGCTCAACTCACCCGCGTATTCAGATTCTTACGACTCACGAAATCCTCGACGGCATAAAACCCGAATACCCGCCGGGCAGCCGCGACGCCACCTTCAAACAGGCTCCCAAAGCTCGCGCTGGCCACACCGAAAATCTGACCCTGCCACTGTCATAAAAACTCATCATTTAGGTGTGGCTCTATATCAATTTGAGGTCAAGTGCGGCTCAAAACGCCTGTGCCGTTAGCACGAACTATAGAGGAATCTTCGATCTTCGCCGTGAAAGGGGCTTCATCTGGGACAGATGATTCTTTGGTTCCACCCTGATGGGGCTTCATTCATGGAATTCCAAGGCGCAGTTCCCGTTGCAACCTCGTAAGCACGTTCGGGGCAGATTGAACAGATGCTACTCATGGTTCACACAGTAGCGCGAACAACTGTAAATATCTCGATTCATCTTCAATTTTTGCGTGCACGTGCATCTGTAGGCGTGGTATCCGCCTCGTTCTCACCGGCTCTCGATCTCGTAGTGCCCGGCAGCCTTCAGCACCACAACCCTGCGCCGTCCGCCCTCGGCCGTGGTGCCTGTCTCGGGCCTTCCGTTCACCAACACCTCCGCCGCGGCTGATGTCACCGGGACCGAAACATCCGCGACCGTGCCCACAGGCAGATCGATGGTGGTCAGCGTCCCATCCGCCCCGTCGTTCTTGATCGCTACGCCGAGCAGGCCGCGCGGAGTCGGCTCCGCGCCCTTCACCCATTTCAGATCAATTAGGTCTGGGCGAATCGAGACCGTGGAAAAGCCCTGCCCAGTTGAGTGAATCCCGAGCACCTGCTCCATCAGCCACGGAGTCACACCACTCGACCATCCATGCGCCAGGCTCACGCGGTAGCCGGACATGTTGTCCGCCTGCAGCGATGCGTGAAAGTCGTGGCCCTTGTACCATGCCGGGTCGTAACCCTCCCAAAACGATGTCGCGCCTTCGTTCAGCATGCCGCCCCAGTACTGCCGAATCCAGCTGAGCGCCGCCTGCCGATGCCCCATCTTCGCCATCGCGCTCACCACGTAGTAGGTATAGTAGGGCGTTACAATCAGCGCGTTGTACTTCACATGTCCCACGCTCGCGAGCGAGTTCGTCCATATCGCCGCATATTGCGACGGGTTCGCCACTCCCGACAGCACCGCATACGCATTCGTTTGCCAGCGCGTGCCAAACGAGCCCGAAGGATCCAGCAGATACCGCTGCGCCGCGGCCTTCATCGCATCGGCTTCCTTCTCGAAGCGGTCGGCGTTTGCCGTGTCATGCAGCTGCCGCAGCAGATACACACCGTCACGGAACGCGGCATAAAACTCCATCTGAGTCGTGCGCAGCGTCTCTGGATCGAGACCGTTCAACTCCGGGGACCAGTCCACGAAGGGCCATGCGTGATTCGCGTCCGCGAACAGGTGACGGCTGTCCAGCTCTTTCTCCATGTAGTCGAGCAGTTGCACCAGCCGCGCATGCGTTGACTCAAGCTGCTCGAGCGAGCCCATGTGCCTGTAATAGTGCGTCTCGCCGATCACCCAGAAGGCCGAGTAGCCCGGGATCCCGTTCACATCCTGCCGCACAGGCGCGGGTCCCAGCAGGCGGTCCAGCGTGTCTTCCATCAGGAAGCGGTCGCCGAATGTATCTTCGATCGTTCGCCCGCTTACATCCAGGTCGCCCATCCAGCGGCCGCGATCGCGCTTCGGCGCGTCCCAGATATCGTCTTGCATGCACAGGTGTGCCGTGTACGCGCCCACCGTCCATAGCTGGTTCAGCTCCGGATCAGACGACTCGAAATAGCCCTGATACTTCACCGGGTACTGGATCCCGTCAAGCTCGATCGCCCTGTACCGAATGTCCTCGCCACCAGTGAAACGGATCATCGCATACCGGAACGCGCTCTTCGGTCCATAGGCTGTCGCGTGCGGCGCGACGTATACCGGGTCAACGCCCAGGTACGGCTCGTGGAAGGCCTCGGCCTCCGACTCTCCGTATTGAATCGTCACCCTGCCGGGGTTGTCCGAGTCAGACACGAACTCCAGCCTGCCAACCACCTCGCGCCCAAAGTCGAGCAGAATCTGCGGCGAGTGGTACGCATCTTCGCGCATTTGCGGCAGCCTCACTTCAAATTCCGCGGCGGGCGTGGCCTGCGTCAGTGCGTCAACATTATCCAGCGTGCCCGCATCCGGATACACGTGATTCACCGCCATTGCGCGCAGATGATATTGCGCCAGAAACGGAGAAATGCCGTCGTAACCTGGCCAATCGTACATGCCCGCATCGGCATTCCACTGGAAGAACTCAATCGAACTCTCAATACCGCCGAGGCTGTCGGCATTCTCCCAGCTGCTATCGTCGAAGTCCACGTTCTGCCATCCCGCGGACGCATGCAGCGAAGCCTTCCAGTTGCCGTCTGTAATCACCAGCGCGGGCGCAACTACGCCTCTCGCCGCGGGCACAATCTTCGCCACGAGAACCTTGCCTTCCGTCTGCTGAATGCTGTCCCGTGTCTCTGACCCGCTGCCGACATTCGGGCCGCGCACAGCCTCAATCGCCAACACGTTCTCGCCCTTACGCAGCGCGGCTGTCACATCGCAGGCGTACACGCGAATCCCCATCGGGAAGTCGAGATTCAACTGATAGCTGCCAACCTTGCGCCCGTTCAGATAAATCTCCGCCGATCGCGGCCCGGCAATGTACAGCGTCGCGTGCTCCGCCACGGAGCCGATCTCGAAAGATCTGCGAAAGTAGTGAGGCTCAAGGTCCGCGTTGCCGCCCGTGCGCCAGCCGCTCGACGCCAGCGGGTCGTCCGGCACAGCGTCTTCCTTGGTCCAGATGTACTGCTCTGGCAGGGGTGTGTGAATCGACGACTCCAGCACCGGAGTCTGGATGCGTCGCGTCGGGTCAAGCTGGTCGTTCGGAATCTTCGTGGGGCCGTTCGCGGGATTCCCCATCTGCGCCCCAGATGCCAGACATGAGAAGACCATTGCCGCTGTCGCCAGCAGGACCTCTGTAAACGGCTTGAGCCTTCGTTCGGACAGCAAAATTTTCATCACACGCCTCCAGCTGAAGAAGAGCAGCACCAGTGTAATCGCTTGCTGCACATTCCTCTCGGCGAAACTGCACCGCTTCTGTCCTATCCTCGCGCACAAACAAAAAGCGCACGCGCCATCTCTGCGATGGCGCTGCGCTCCCTTTGACTTGAAGCGGGAATTACTCCGCGGCTGCTTCTTCGGCCTTGACCGTCACGGCCACGTGCGCCGTGACCTCACGATGCAGCTTCACCGGGATGTGGAACTCGCCAACCTGCTTCAGTGGCTCGTCCAGCTGAACCTTGCGGCGGTCGATGTTGAAGCCCTTCTGCTCGAGTTGCGCGGCGATGTCCGCCGAAGTCACTGAGCCGAAGAGGTGCTCGTTCTCGCCCACCTTGCGCACAAAGACCAGCGCGACATTGTTGAGCTGGCCCACGAGTGCCTCGGCCTCTGTCTTCTCCTTGGCCGACTTGCGGATCGCGGACGCCTTCATCTGCTCAATCACGGCCTTGTTGGCGGCCGTCGCCTGCATGGCGAGCTTTTTGGGCAACAGGTAGTTGCGGCCATAACCGTCCGCCACCTTCACCACGTCGCCGCGGTGGCCCAGGTTGCTGATGTCTTCCTTAAGAATCACTTCCATGTTGCATCTCCAGTGTGCAAGGCACCTGCGCGGCCGGGCCGCACTTCAGGTGCAGATTTTTCGAGCGGCGTCGTTACCGAAACCGTTCGGTCCGAAATAACCGCCTAGTAGCGGGCCGCGAACGGCAGCAGCGCGATGTTGCGCGCCTGCTTGATGGCCCGGGTAAGCCGCCGTTGATGCGTTGTGCAGACGCCGGTCAGGCGGCGGGGCACAATCTTGCCGCGCTCGGCCACAAACCCCTGCAGCAAGCGAACGTCGCGGTAGGGAATGGCGTCGATCTTCTCCGTGCAGAACTTGCAGACCTTCTTACGGCGGAAGAACTTTCGTCCGCCGGGGCCGGCTGCGGCTCCGCCGGCTCCGCGAGGGGCGCCGGACCGCGGTCCGGACGAGGACGGCGCTCCGCCCTCGGGAGCGCGTTGAGTGGTGGTCTCTTCAGTCATATGATTTCCTTTTCCTTTTCAGCCGCTTTGCGGGCCATGCCCGGATTGCGGCGCAAGCTTTGTATCCGCCTTAGGCGCCGGCGGCTTCTGCAACGGGTGCGGCCTCAGTCGCGTGCGCTTCCTCGGCTGCCACAGGCTGCGCGCTCACCTTCTTGCGCGTGGCGCGGATGGCTTTGATCTTGTCCAGGCGCTTCTGCTCCTCGTCCATGCGCACGGTGATGAACTTGATGACCTGCTCGGTCACGCGCAGGCGGCGCTCCAGCTCTGCCACCAGCTTGCCGTCGGCGTCAATGGCCATCAGCACATAGTTGCCGTCGTTGAACTTGCGCACGGTGTAGGCGAGCTTGCGGCGTCCCCACTTCTCTGACGACCGCACCTTGCCACCGCCGTTGGTCACCGTCTGTTCAAAGCCGGCGATCAGCTTGTCCACGTCTGCGTCCTCCACATCCGGACGGACGATAAACATTACCTCGTAAAAACGCTCCATGCTTCTCTTCTCTCTGGCCGCGGCGGCAATCATTTGCAACCGTGACCGGCACAAATTTTTACTCCTCCGCCGGGTCGTTTTGCTCTCGCCCGTTCTCCCGGCGGTTGAACTCGTTCATCGCGGCCTTCATTCCCTCCGCCGCGACCACTTCCACTGCTTTCGCCACGCGGTCGAGAACTTCGTCCAGTATGGCCAAATCTGCCTTCCTCATCGGCGTCAGCAGATAGTCCCTGCCCCGCCGGAATTCGCTGGCCGCTTCTCCGTCGGAACCGACCCCGATCCGGATGCGCGCCCAATCCTCTGTCCGGAGCGCGCCGCAAATCGACTTCGCTCCGTTGTGTCCTCCCGCGCTGCCGCTCTCGCGGATGCGCAGCGTGCCCAGCGGAAGCGCCAGTTCGTCATACAGAACCAGCATGTCGCGGCGAGGATCAATGTCGAACTCCTCCACCAGCGCCGCGACGGAAACTCCGCTTAGGTTCATGAAGGTCTCTGGTTTGGCCAGAATCACTTCACGTCCGGCGACCTCGATCTTTGCCGTCATCGCGCGGCAGCGGCGGTTGGCCACTGTCACGCGGTGATCATCAGCAATCCGGTCCACTGCGAGAAACCCCGCATTGTGCGGCGTGATCTGGTACTCGATCCCCGGATTTCCGAGTCCTACCACCAGCAGCGGGCCGCGTCGCTGAGGTGCTTCCGCAGTGTCCAACGCTTACTTCTTCGCAGCCGGAACAGTTTCCGCTGTCTCCGTCTTGCCCTTCTTCACAACTTCCGGCTCCGCTGGCGCTGCAGCCGCAACCGCCGCTTCTGCCTCCGGCGCCGGTGCCGCTTCTTCCTTCACTGCGGTGATGTGGGCCACGGTCGCATCCTCATCCGTCAGGAACTTCAACTTGTCGGAGTGCGGCAGGTCGGCCACGCGCAGTACGGTTCCGAAAGCAAGCTCCGTCACGTCCACGTCAATGTGGCCTGGAATGTCACCCGGCAGGCACTCGATCTCGATCTCGCGCAGCACCTGGTCCAGAATGCCGCCCTGGGTCTTGACGCCTACCGCTGTGCCCACAAGCTGGATCGGGACCTCGACGCGAATCGGTTTGTCGAGCGCGATGCGCTTCAGGTCGATGTGCAGCAATGAGCCCTTCAGCGGCTCATACTGCCAGTCGACAATCATCGCCTTGGTCTTCGCACCACCGGAAACTTTGAGTCCGCTGATCTCAAGATCAAAAATCGAGTTATGGCCTGCGTCCGAGTGCAGTATCTTTTGGATCTGCTTGGGGTCCACCTCAATCGCTACGGCCGGCTCCGCCGCGCCATACACAACAGCGGGAATCCTGCCCTTGGCGCGCACGCGGCGGGCGGCGTTTTTGTTGAACTTGCCCTCGCGGGGCGTTGCTGATACGACTTCCTGAGTAATCATTGTCCTTTTCCTTCGGGCACGGTTTCTCCGCTCCCTTTTTCTGGGCCTCTCGGCCCGGTTTAAACTCCGTGGCTAAGCCACAACTGCCAAACAGCGTCCTATACCTTACTCCCTATTGGTTATCGCTTAATTAAAAAGCGAACTGACGCTTGTCTCCATGTGGATGCTCTCAATCGTCGCGGCCAGCAGCCCGGCGACCGAACGCACCTTGATCTTTGCCACCTTCTGTGCCTCTTCCTGCAGCGGAATCGAGTCGGTCACCACCAACTCCTCCAACCGCGAGCTTGAGATGCGCTCAATCGCCGGGCCAGAAAGCACGGCATGCGAAGCGCATGCATAAACCTTGGTCGCGCCCTGTTCCAGCAGCGCGTCTGCTGTCTTTACCAGCGTGCCGGCTGTGTCGACAATATCGTCGATGATCAGGCACGTTTGTCCCTCCACATCGCCGATCACGTGCATCACTTCCGTCACGTTCATGTCCGTCCGGCGCTTGTCCACAATCGCCAGTGGGGCACCCATCTTCGTCGCAAAGAAGCGCGCGCGTTCCACGCCTCCCGCATCCGGCGAAACCACGGTCAGGTTCGGCAGGTTCAGGTCCCTGAAGTAGCTCACCATCACCGGACTGGCGAACATGTGGTCCACAGGAATATTGAAGAACCCCTGAATCTGCGCCGCATGCAGGTCCATGAACAGCGCCCGGTTCGCACCGGCCGTAGTCAGCAGATCGGCAACCAGCTTCGACGAAATCGCTACCCTCGGCCGGTCCTTGCGGTCCTGCCTTGCGTAGCCGTAGTACGGAACAACCACGGTAATCCTGCCTGCCGACGCCCTCTTCAGCGCGTCAATCATGATCAGCAGCTCCACCAGGTGTTGGTCCACCGGATAGCAGGTGGGTTGCACCACGAAAACATCCGCGCCGCGAACGTTCTCGAGAAGCTGGAAGTAAACTTCCCCGTCGGCAAAGCGCTGCATCCGGGTTTCGCCCAGCGTTACCCCGATGTGCTTGCAAATCTCAAGCGCCAGCGGACGATTCGCCGATCCTGAAAAGATCTTGAAGCGCTTGCCTTCCGACTGGTTCCGCGCCCGCTTCTTCTCCGCAGCAGGCTTGCCGTCGCTGGCAGACGTCTTAGCTGATACTTCCGTCGCCGTTTCCACTACCGTTTCGTTCTTCACAAGATTCTCCTGGGCTGGTTGACCCCGGTTGTCCTGCAATTCAGTTTTCTGGCGTGACTTCCGCCAGGGCATTTCCGCCGGCTGGTTGAGCCGGCGCTGCGTGAACTACTGGCTGGGCGACCAGGATTCGAACCTGGACAAAGTGCTCCAAAGGCACTTGACCTACCGTTAGTCGATCGCCCAGTACTGCAAACTTCAAACCATCACAGCTCTCGACCGGGTCCCCGGCACGGCCCTCTTTTGGCCGTGCTGGGCAGAAAGGCACTTGACCTACCGTTAGTCGATCGCCCAGTACTGCAAACTTCAAACTGCAAAACCTTCGTTCTTTCAACCACCGACCGCTTCTTTCCCGACCTACGATGCCACCAGCATCCGCCGCCAGTACTCTTCCCGCGGCAGCGTTTCGGTCCGAAGCCAGTTCACGCCCATTCTCGTCAACCGGCCTTCTGCCGCGAACGCCGCCTCCTCTGTTGCGTACAGTCCAAAGAGCGCGGAACCTGACCCGGACAACGCCGCGTACAAGGCCGCCTGCTCCGGAACGTCTGAGCCCGCAAGTGTGCGCTTGATTTCACCAAACAGGGGATTCTGAGGAAAGACGACCTCTTCGAAGTCGTTTTCAATCCCGGTTCGGACAAGCGCAACAAGTGGATTCAGCGCAAGGTCTTGGCCCAAAGCAAAGACACCGGAGGAGTGCGGCTCGCAGAATGCCGACGCGAAAGTCCGACTCAACTCTCTCAGTCTACCGGATGGGCCTGAATGGGTCAATGAATTCGCGGGTTTATCCGCGTGCCTCTCACTCCATCTGGCATCCCAGTCGCGGAACGCCTGCGCCGTCGCAACCCCCACCTGCGGCAGAGCCACCACGCAGTGCAGCACCGGCAAATCCGCCAGCGGATACACCTCTTCGCCGCGTCCCAGCCCCAGCACCGCACCGCCAATCAGGAACAGTGGCACGTCGGAGCCGACCTCTTCCGCAATCTGCAACCTCTCCGCCCCGCGCAGAGGCGCAATCCCTTGTCCTTCCAATTCCTTATCCAAAGCAATCAGGGCTGCTGCAGCGTTCGCCGACCCTGCCCCCATCCCTCCCTGCACTGGCAGCCGCTTTTCGATGTGGATGACGATTTCCGCCGTCGCCCCCACCAGTGCCAGCGCCTTTCTCACCGCCTTGCTGGCCGTATTCGCCTCTGTCATGCCGTTTTCGTCCGAGGGCACGCGGGCGTCATTGCTGGTAATCGAAATCCGCGTGGTCATCTCCGCCTTCGCCGTGACCGTCACCAGGTCATGCGCCGCCAGCGTCTGATACACGGTCGTCAGGCTGTGGAAGCCGTCCTCTCGTGTCGGCCCAATCGCCAGACCAAGATTGATCTTTGCAAACGAACGAACTGTTGTGGGCATGAGCGATGAAATTGTAACGGGTCTTGGGACCTAGAGCATGCATAATTTGTGCTGTAGAGTCAGACAGCCACTCCGATCATCTTAGCAATTGCAATGGCATTGGATCGATTCAGTCGGCCGGGCTTAACGCGATAATCGAAGTCCAATGCATTCTCAGGATTTTCGCTTTCCATGTGTACATTTTTGCCCCTGAGCTTTGGCATGTCCTCGATCTCTGTTAGTGCCAGATCATGGGTTGAAACAACGCCAACTGCCCCTCCGGCGACATAGGCTTTTATCACGGCTTCGGCCACTGTCTTCCGGTCTCTTGAATTCGTGCCACTCAAAATCTCGTCAATCAGGAAGAGCACAGGCTTATCCTGATCGACATCCAGCAATCCATTTCGCAGTCGTTCTACCTCGGCTAAATATTTTGATTTTCCTTCCACGAGCGAATCCTTGATAGCAATGGACGCGCATATAAAAAAAGGCGAAATCCGTGCTTCGTTGGCAAGAACAGGAGCGCCTGCGTAGGCCAGTACCGCATTCAAGCCGATAGTCCGCAAAAAG
>Ga0335074_10002767_pt1 | contig 23903 bp, 17 predicted proteins | sample Lox_Sample_23_FD_206715 | JGI IMG/M metagenome (GOLD analysis project Ga0335074, IMG submission 206715) | Soil microbial communities from Loxahatchee National Wildlife Refuge, Florida, United States - Lox_Sample_2.3 | ecosystem: Environmental > Terrestrial > Soil > Wetlands | place: USA... | reverse complement strand
TATGCATTCGGCGGCGTTCGCATAAACAACAGTTTCGGTTGGAGTTGGTTCACTCGAAAAGACGACCCGAACGCCTTCTGGTTCTGGCTTAGTGTTCAGATTTTTTGCGGCTTAGTTGTTATTGGAGTCAGCGTCGCTGACGCGCATTAGATTCCATCGCACCCCGCGCCCATGCCCGACCTTCTCAATCGTCCCGGCTTCATCAGGTCATGCAGCGTAACCAGGATGCGGCGCGTCAGGTCCGCCCGTAGCTTCCGGTTCTCAGGGTCCAGCCCCGTCTCCCGCATGGCCTGAACCGTCACGTCATCGGCGCGTCCCTACGCAGGGCTGCCCGAACTCGACTATCGTCGTCACCGTCACCACCTGCGGCCGCATCTGCTTCAAAATGCAAAAGATCAATCTCAGCCAGGTCTTTGCCGGTCAGACCGTCGGCATCAGACAGGTCGAAGTCCACATCTGGCTCGTCAGCTTCATGCATTACGATCTGGGATACTTCGATGACGAGACCTGCAGACTCGAACCCCTGCAAAACCCTTTCGGGACAAAAGTGTTACCTATGTCTCCGGAATAACCTGTAACCCATGTGTCCGGAACGGACCCCGGAAAAATGGCGACCCCGAGAGGATTCGAACCTCCGACCTACAGATTAGGAATCTGCCGCTCTATCCTGCTGAGCTACGGGGTCGTTGAGACGCGGGCCTTTTCGCATATCCGCCGGTTTGCCGCCAGCGCGCGCCGAACGGCGCAGCACACGCTTCCTGCGCACCGAACAGACTAGCGTCCGTGGCTGCAGAGGCGACGGCTGCCGTCGCGCGCGATCGTCCAGCCGCGTCCGCCGCACGATGCGCACGCGGCGCGCAACTCCGCTTCGTGCCGGTTCGCCAGCGCATGGGCCGTGGCGCGCAGCAGCGCCAGCGCCGGCGTCGCGGCTTCGAAGGGCAGCCTGTGCGCATCGTCCGGCCGCCAGCTGCTCGCGAGCCCGCGCCGCGCCGCCGTCTCGCCCAGCTGATAGCCGTTGGCGGGCAAGAGGGCGCGATGAAGACGGATGGCGGCGTCGGCAAAGGCCGCGTCGGTTGCGACGCTCGTCCGGAAAAGCGCCTGCGCATCGGCGAACAGGCGGGCTTCGTCGGCCGCCTGCGCGCCCGCGATCCGGGCTTCGAGCGCGACGACACCGCTCATGAACCGCGGCCCAGAAGATCGCGCCAGAGGCGGGCCAGACCGAATGTGTTGGCGAGGATGAGGTCCTGTCCGCGGGGCTCCTCGCGGACCGGGGCCGGTTGGCCCAACGCCTTGGTCGGAAAGGGTGATTGAGGCTTCTCCGGCAGCATGAGACAAATATAGACCAATTTGGTTCATTTGTCAACCGATTTGGTTGTACCCGAGCCCATTTCGCGCTCGCCGCCGGCAGCGACGGAAACCGGCCCGATCGAAGCGCGGGCACCCGCATCGCTTTGCCGCGCGAAAATTGACTCTAGATTCAATCGCCGCGCCGTCACCGGGCTTGCGCGAAAGCGTTCGTGTTATAAGTCAGTGGGGATGGCGCCGGTCGAGGGAGACCGAACGTGATGGGTTTGGTGGACGGTTTTCTCCGGCGCGTGCTTCTCGCATGCGGCGTCGCGTTGGTGTCGGCGGCCGGCATGGCCTCGGCGCCCGCCTTTGCGCGCGGCACCCCCGATACGTTTTCGCCCCTGGCCGAGCGACTGCTGCCGACCGTCGTCAACATCGCGACGACGCAGACGCTGAAGCCCGGCGTGGCCGATCTCATGCCCGATCTGCCGCCGGATTCGCCGCTGCAGGACCTGTTCAAGGACTATCTCAGCAAGAACAAGAACGTGCCGCGTCATGTGACGGCGCTGGGCTCGGGCTTCATCATCGATCCGTCGGGCCTCATCGTCACCAACAACCACGTCATCGACGACGCCGAAGAGATCACGGTCACGCTCAACGACGGCACGAGCCTTCCGGCGAAGCTCGTCGGCCGCGATCCCAAGACCGATCTGGCGCTTGTGAAGGTCAATCCGCCGAAGCCGCTCATGGCCGCGCATTTCGGAGATTCCGATCATGCGCATGTGGGCGATTGGGTGATCGCCATCGGCAATCCCTTCGGCCTCGGCAGCACGGTGACGGCCGGCATCGTCTCCGCGCGCAATCGCGATATCGCCTCGGGTCCCTATGACGATTTCATCCAGACCGACGCGCCGATCAACCGCGGCAATTCCGGCGGTCCGCTGTTCGACATGGACGGCAATGTCGTCGGCGTGAACTCGGCGATCTTCTCGCCCTCCGGCGGCTCGGTCGGCATCGGCTTTTCCATTCCGTCGAACATGGCGCGCGAAGTCGTCGATCAGCTCCGCCAGTTCGGACAGGCGCGGCGCGGCTGGCTCGGCGTGCGCATCCAGCAGGTGACGAGCGACATCGCCGAAGGTCTCGGCCTGCCCGGAACGCAGGGCGCGCTCGTGGCCGATGTGACCAGCGGCGGCCCCGCGGCGAAAGCCGGCGTCGAAAACGGCGACCTGATCCTGGCCTTCGACGGCAAGCCGATCACGGATTCCCGGACCCTGCCGCGCGTCGTCGCCGACACGCCCATCGGCAAGACGGTCAATGTGGACCTCCTGCGCAAGGGCAAGAAGGAAACGCTGCGCGTGACCGTGGCGAAGCTCGACGATTCCGACGGCACGCCGGCGCCGAAACCGAACAAGCCCGCCGTGCCGACCAAGTCCGGTTCGAAGCTCTCGCAACTGGGCCTGACGCTCGGCGCGATCGACGGCGACGCGCGCACCAAATATCATCTGGCGAGCGACATCCAGGGCGCGGTCGTGACCGATGTCGATCCGGACAGCGTGGCGGCCGAGAGAAGCCTGCGGCCTGGCGACGTCATCGTCGAGGTGCAGAGCCAGCCGGTGCATTCGCCCGACGACGTCGCGCATCACATCGAAGCCGACAGCAAGGCCGGCAAGAAAGTCGAGCTCCTGCTCGTCAACCGCAACGGCGATCTGACCTTCGTCGCCCTCAGGCTGGCGGAAGGCTGAACGCCCGTCGTGACGGCCGGGCGCAGCCCGGCCATCGATCCGATTTTCCGCGTTGCCGCTTCGTCGCCCGTTTCGCCGACAGGCGTTGGCATTTCCGGTCCGAAGAATCTGCGCTGTCCCCCAACTGTTGCTCTTCACAGCGGCCGATCACGCGCGCAGACTCTGCGGCGTTGGCTCTTTGATATCGTGAAGGACATTTGCAGCTCCGCCGCCGGCGGGCGTGCGTCGTCACGAAAGGAATCAACACGGAGATACGGAGCGAATTTTAGCGCAGAGGACGCGGAGGTCGCGCAGGGGGCGCAGAGGCACCGTCGCGCGCGTCAGCGCGCAGACCGTTCTTTGCTGCCGAAAAGAACTGCGCGCGTTCCGCGCGCGATCCCACTGCGTCCTCCGCGCAACCTCCGCGTCCTCTGCGCTAAAATCTTTTTTCTCCGTATCTCCGTGTTGAGTCCTTTCCGGATTTTATAGGACGTACACGGACGAATAACTCCCTGCGCGGCCCTGATAATGTCCACGCGGGCGAGAGCCGGAATCGCAGAAAGGCCCGTGGTTGCAGGTCCGGACGCGCGGCGCGCGCGGACGCGTTTTTCAAAGTCGCTGTTAAAGTCCCTGTTGGCTGGGATTTCGCCCCTGGCGTCAAACGGCGAAAATCGGCGCGGCTTCACCAGCTGTAGCGCAAGCCGATAATGCCTTTGATGTCCTGGACGTACGCGCCGCCGACATTGGTCGTATAGGTCGCCTCTGCGTAGGCGCTCAGCTGCCTGGTGACATAAGCGGCCGCGCCGCCGCCGACCTCGAGCGTCGTCGCGCCGAACGGTGCGGAGACCGGGACGAGGCTCTGATAGAGCGTCGTGTCGTTGCCGTTGAAGGTGCGCCAGAGATTGGCGATGAGCCGCGGCTGCAGCCATAAACCGTCAAAGTTCAGATTGTCCTGCAGCTGCAGGCCGAGCCGCCCGGTGGCGCTGTCGTCGCCGTAGAACGCGACCGTCGTGAAAGGATCGGCGGCCGGATTGATGGTGATCGCCTGCCAGATGATCTGGCCTTGCGGTTCGATCTCGATCGTATCGGTGATCGCGAAAGGATAACCGCCTTCCAGCGACGCCGTGATGCCGTGGCCGGAGAGATCGGAGACCGTGTCCAGGCGTGCCGTCGGCGTTTCGCTGTAAAACGAACCCATCAGCACGGCGTCTGCGTACCAGCCCGTGTCGGCGATATGCGACCAGTAGGCGCCGGCGTTCTGCGACTCCAGCGAGATCTGACCGTAGAGATCGTTCTGGGTGGCGAGCACGAAGGCATGCCCGTCGGCCGCCAGGCTCGAATAGGCATAGAACACGCCGACATGATCGGTGTCGCCGGGCTTCAGATGAAACTGCGCGAGGTCTGCACCGATTTCGCCGCCCACAATGCGGCCGTCGAATTGGGCATCGAGCGGTCCCGTTCCCTCGCGCTGCAGGTTTGCCCCGAAGGCACGGCCCCACGCGACAGGCGCGAGACTGCCGTCGAAGACGTCGGTAAATCCCGGCGGATCCTCTGCGGGACGATCGAGCAGCAGTTGATCGCCCTGTCGCTCGTGGAACGTGCCGAGCGTCAAGAGCGTGGCGGCGCGCGCTGCCGGCGCTGCCGTCATGTAAAGCGCTGCGGCCGGCCGAAAGATCGGTACCGGAGGTGGTGAGGGCGGTGACGGCGGCGGCGGCGACGGCGGCGGAGACGGAGGCGGCGACGGAGGCGGCGACGGCGGCGGAGACGGAGGCGGCGACGGCGGTGGAGACGGAGGCGGCGACGGCGGCGGAGATGGAGGCGGCGACGGCGGCGGAGATGGAGGCGGAGATGGAGGCGGAGACGGCGGTGGTGAAGGTGGTGGCGACGGCGGTGGAGACGGCGGCGGCGATGGAGGCGGCGATGGTGGTGGAGAGGGCGGCTCGTCGTTCCTCAAATACCAATTGTTCGCCGTGCTGGCGTTGGCGCCGCCGCGGAACAACAGATATTCATACGGACCGGCTTCGACCGGGCCGGCGAGAGCAAAAGCATTGGCTGCCGTCGTGCCGCCGCTCTGCGTCAACACCAAGGGAATGCCGTTGGCAACCGTAAGCTCGCCGGGCCCGCCGGTGTTCTGAACGCGGATATCGGTTACGCCGCTCGCGCTTCCGCCGTTGACGATCAGTTGATCGGTCGGCGAATTGTCGGCGCCGAGATAGGTATTGATGGCGAGCACGCCGCCCGCTCCGGCGTAGCTGTTCACGGTCAGCGTTTTGTAGGCGCCGCCGTCCGTGTGCGTGAACTCGACCAGACCGGCATTGGAGAGCTGCTGCGTGAGGACGGAGCTCCCCGTCATGGTCCAAATGCTGGACGGATCGACCGACACGTTGGTGATGCCGAGCGCAGCGCCCGTCCACTGCGATCCGGTGAGCGCGATGTTCGCGCCGCTCGCAGTGCCTGCCATCGCGTCGCCCTGCAGCACGCTGTCGTCCGCATCGAGCTGAATGAAGGTCGCTTGCGAGCCGGCGTTTTTGTCCAACGCAGACAGGAGAAGCCCGCCGCCCGTCACCGTCGCATCGGACACGTCGATGGTCACCGGTCCGTTCTGAGCGCCCAGCGCGACCGCATCCGACGTCAGGCTGCCGCCCGACAGGGTGAAACTGTTCGTCTGGTTGCCGGTCGTATTGGTCGAGAAGAATCCGTACGTGCCTGCGCCGCTCGCTGTAACCGTTGCATCCGTGAGGTTGAGCGCGGCCGGCCCCGCGGTAAGCTGAAGCGCCGCGCCGCCGCCCGATGTCATCACGGCGATGCTGTCGCCGTTGATCGTGCTGTTCGACTGCGCTTCCAGGCCGATGGAGCCCGAACCTGTCGTGGTGACGGTGCTGTTCGCGCTGAGATCGATCGTGGCGCCCGAGAGAGCTTGTGCGCCACGTCCGCTGCTGCTGTTGGGCACCGTTATGGTGACGTCGTTGGCGGTGATGCTGCCGCCGTTGGCCTGCAATGCGATTTCGCTGCCACTCGTGCCCGGCGCGGACACGCTCGATGTGTTCAGGACAATCGTGGCGCCGCTGGTGGCTTTGACGCCGACGTCTCCGCCTCCGCCGGTGATCGTTATGCCCGTTCCGGTCGTCGTGATGGCGCTTCCGGCGCCGCTCGCGAAGAGCGCCGTTTCGCCGCCGCCCAGGCCCTGCACCGTGTAGGTGCCGTTGTTGAGCGCGACGGCGCCGCCCGTATCGGCCTGCACGCCGACGTCGCCGCCGCCGACGTTCGCCAGTGTCGCCGTCACGTTCGTCGCGACGATCGTGCTTCCGGCACCCGTCGCCTGCATGGCCTTGTTGCCGCCGCCGCCCGGGATCGTGATGACGGTTCCCGTATTCAGAACGATCGCGCCGCCGCCGGATGCCAGAACACCGGTGCTGCTGCCTGCGCCGCCGAAATTGAGCGTCAGCCCCGTCCCGATGATCTGACTGCCGGCGCCGGTGACGCGAAGTCCCGTATTGCCGCCGCCGCCGTTCACGCCTTCGTTGATGGTCGAGCCGCCGAACGTCGGATCGATGCCGAAATTGATGATGCCGCCATTGCTCGCCGTGGCGCCGAGACCGCCGCCATTGGCGTAGCTGATCGCGATTCCATTCGCGGTGACGTTGCCGCCGCCCGCATTGATGCCGGTCTGCGCGGTGAGCGTGGTGTTGGGTGCGACCGTGCACGAGCCGCTGGAAAGCGAGACCGCGCCGCCTGTCGTCGAGCATGCCGCGCCCAAGGCCGGCGCCGGCGCATACAGAACCATGAGCGCGCCGAGCGCCGTGCCGGCCAGAAGATGCGAACGATGCACGGGAACGGTCGAGCCGCTTTTTGGGCCGGCTGCTACCCCGTGAATGCCCCCCGCTCGCATGACCCACCTTCGCATCCCTGCATGCGAAGCCTCGCGCGATCCTCGGAGCCGGGAAATTGGACTTTAGTCCAACACGATGCTGAACGCCGGTAACCAACAAGGGCGACAATTACGCCGCGACGATTTCATCTTTGCGATAGCCCTGCAGGTAGAGCAGCGCCGTCAGATCGCCATACGCGATGCTGGCCGATGCGGCAGCAGCGACGACGGGTTTTGCGTGATAGGCGACACCCAGTCCGGCGCGGCCGATCATGCCGAGATCGTTGGCGCCGTCGCCGACCGCAAGCGTGTCGGCGAAATCAAGACCGGCAGCGCGGGTCGCGTCTTCCAGCGCAGCAAGCTTTGCTTCGCGTCCGAGGATCGGTTCGGCGACGGTGCCCAGCAGGCTCGCCCCGTCATCGAGCAGGACATTCGCCTGCTCGGATTCGAACCCGGCCGCCGCTGCGACGCGACGCGTGAAGAAGGTGAAGCCGCCGGAGACGAGCAAGGTCTTGGCGCCATGCGTGTGCATCGTCGCCACCAGCGCCTTCGCGCCGGGATTGAGGCGGACGCGTTCGTCATAGACGCGCTGAAGCGCCGACAGCGGCAAACCCTTCAGGAGTGCCACCCGTTCGCGCAAGGCGGGTGCGAATTCGATTTCGCCGCGCATGGCCCGTTCGGTAATGGCGGCCACTCGCGGTTTCAGCCCCGCCATGTCCGCCAGCTCGTCGAGGCATTCGCAACCGATGATGGTGGAATCCATGTCGGCAATGAGAAGCTTCTTGCGGCGGCGTTCCGCGGCGACGAGATTGGTGTCGGCTGCGCGCGAACCGGCGATCGCACGCGCCTGGGTTAGCGCCGCGGCACCGTCGCCCGTCACGGCGATGTCGAAAGCGCGGCCCCGCGCGAGCCATGATGCCTCGCCCAGCGCGCGCATTTCGTCCGCCAGTTTTGCGGCATCTTCTGCGATAACGTTGAGGACGAAGGACACGGTTGAGCGACTCATGGGCGTGGATGCGGTGCTTATTGCAGGGCCGACCGCGAGCGGCAAGTCGGCCGCCGCACTGGCGCTGGCCGAGCACGCCCACGGCGTCGTCATCAACACGGACTCGATGCAGGTCTATCGCGAAGCGCGTATCCTGACCGCGCGGCCGAACGCCGAAGCCGAGGCGCGCGCGCCGCATCGCCTTTATGGATATGTGAGCATCGACGAAGCCTATTCCGTCGCGCGCTATCAGGCCGATGCGGCGGCGGCGTTTGCCGCGGCGCGCGCCGAGAACCGCCTCCCCATCTTTACCGGCGGGACCGGACTCTATTTCGGCGCGCTGACCGACGGGCTCGCGAACATTCCGGCCGTGCCCGTGGACATCCGCAATCGCGTGCAGGGGCTCCGCGACGAGATCGGCGCCGAGGCTTTCTTCGAGGCGCTTAAAACGCGCGATCCGGAATCGGCCGCCCGCCTTCGTGCCTCCGACACCCAACGCACGCTGCGCGCCTACGAAGTGTTCGAAGCGACGGGCCGGCCGCTCGGCGCCTGGCAACAGGACAAGCCGCCACTGGGGCCACTCGCGGGGTTGAAACTTGCGCGCTTTGTCATCGCCCCGCCGCGGCCGGAGCTTCATCGTCGAATCGATCGCCGTTTTGACAGGATGCTCGAGGATGGAGCTGTGGATGAAGCCGTGCGGCTGTCCTCAGTCGACTCGTCAAAACCGGCGGCCAAGATCTTGGGGCTACGGGAATTGCAGGCCGTATCCACAGGGGCGATGGCTGTGGATGAGGCACGTTCCACAGCCCAGGCCCAGACCCGACAATATGCCAAGCGCCAGCTCACCTGGTTCCGCCACCGCATGTCCGACTGGCGCTGGCTGGAGCCTTCTGGCAATTTCCTTACCGAAATTTTCACTTCCGTTGCGTAATCTTTCTTGACGCCGAATCGGGGATTCCCTAGGGTTTCGGCCGCGAGACTGGGCAGACCCATGTATTTCGAACGCGTACTTATTAAGGAGCCGCTGGACGGGCGAGGGTGATCCTCGATCCCGAATAGCGGCGTGCAGGACAAGGGGCGGCAACGCCCCTTTCGCTTTTTTGGGCCGGAAAGGACGTGCCGTGGACAAGGACGAAAGCCTCAGCCCCGCAATGGCGGGGACCCTGGAACTGAGCGGAGCCGAGATGGTGATCCGCGCCCTGAAGGATCAGGGCGTGAAGCACATTTTCGGCTATCCCGGTGGTGCCGTCCTTCCCATTTACGACGCGCTCTTCAAGCAGAACGACTTTGTCCACGTGCTCGTCCGCCACGAACAGGGCGCCGTCCATGCCGCGGAAGGCTACGCGCGCTCGACGGGACGGCCGGGTGTGGTGCTGGTGACGTCCGGTCCGGGCGCGACCAATGCCGTGACGGGTCTTGCCGACGCCATGATGGATTCCATCCCAATCGTGCTGCTGTCGGGGCAGGTGGCGACGCATCTGATCGGCAATGACGCCTTCCAGGAATGCGATACGGTTGGGATCACCCGGCCGTGCACGAAGCACAATTGGCTCGTGCGCGACGTGAACGAGCTGGCGCGCACCGTCCACGAAGCGTTCCAGATCGCGACGACGGGACGGCCGGGGCCGGTCGTGGTCGACATCCCGAAGGACGTACAGTTCAAGAAAGGTCGTTATGTCGGGCCGGACTCCATCCGGCATCGCACCTATCGCCCGAAGACGGAGCCCGAACTCGCCTCGATCGTGAAAGCCATCGACATGATGGCGGCAGCGGAACGGCCGGTCTTCTACACGGGCGGCGGCATCGTCAATGCGGGCCCGGACGCGAGCCGGCTGTTGCGCGAGCTCGTGCATCTGACGGGCTTTCCCATCACCTCCACGCTGATGGGCCTCGGCGCCTATCCCGCCTCCGACCCGCAATGGCTGGGCCTGCTCGGCATGCACGGCACCTACGAAGCCAATATGGCGATGCACGATTGCGATCTGATGATCTGCCTCGGCGCGCGCTTCGACGATCGCGTCACCGGCCGCATCGACAAGTTCTCGCCGGGCTCGAAAAAAATCCATCTCGACATCGATGCGGCGCAGATCAACAAGAATGTGCGCGTCGATCTTCCCATCATCGCCGATGCCGGCAAGGCACTGAAAGAGATGGTGCATTTCTGGAAGACGCAGAAGCGCAAGGCCGACGGGCCCGCGCTCGCGCGCTGGTGGAAGGAGATCGATCGCTGGCGAGGCAGGAATTCGCTCGCCTTCAAGAATTCGAAGACCGTGATCAAGCCGCAATATGCGATCGACCGGCTCTATGCGCTGACGCGCGGGAAGGACGTCTACATCACGACGGAAGTGGGCCAGCATCAGATGTGGGCGGCGCAGCGCTTCAAGTTCGAAGAGCCCAATCGCTGGATGACGTCGGGCGGCCTCGGCACGATGGGTTACGGATTGCCGGCGGCGGTCGGCGTGCAGATGGCGCATCCCGACTCGCTCGTCATCGACATCGCCGGCGAAGCGAGCGTGCAGATGACCATGCAGGAGATGTCGACGGCCGTGCAGTACGATCTGCCGGTCAAGATCTTCATCCTGAACAACCAGTACATGGGCATGGTGCGCCAATGGCAGCAATTGCTGCATGGCGGACGCTATTCGCATTCCTATTCAGAAGCCTTGCCCGATTTCGTGAAGCTGGCCGAAGCCTTCGGCTGCGTGGGTTTCCGCGCCGAGACACCGGACGAGCTCGACGACAAGATCCGCGCCATGATCGATGTCAAGCGTCCCGTGTTGTTCGACTGCCGCGTGGATCCGAAGGAGAACTGCTATCCCATGATCCATTCCGGCGCCGCGCATAACGAGATGGTCTTCTCCGACGCCGAAGACGAGGCGGTCGGCGTCAGCGACGAGGGGAGGATGCTGGTGTGAGTGCGACGAAGGCAACGGAGCGCCACACCATCGCCGTGCTCGTCGACAACGAGGCAGGCGTGCTCGCGCGCGTGATCGGGCTCTTCTCTGGGCGCGGCTACAACATCGAAAGCCTTACCGTCGCCGAAGTCGATCCGCAGTCGCACACCTCGCGGATCACCGTCGTAACGTCGGGTACGCCGGAAGTGATCGAGCAGATCGAAGCGCAATTGGGCCGCCTCGTGCCCGTCCATCGCGTGGTCAACTGGACGACGGCCACGGCGGGTGTGGAACGCGAGATGGCGCTGGTGAAAGTGGCCGGCACCGGCGAGAAACGCGTGGAAGCCCTGCGCATGGCCGACGCCTTCCGCGCCCGCCCCGTCGACACCACCCACACGAGCTTTGTCTTCGAAATCACCGGTGCGCCGTCGAAGATCGACTCGTTCATCGATCTCATGCGGCCGTTGGGTTTGGTCGATGTTTCGCGTACCGGAGTGGCGGCCATCTCGCGCGGTCCGGGCGCGATGTGACAGAATGATTCACCCTTACTGATGCTCAACTCAAGGACCATCTACTCATGCGTGTCTACTACGATCGCGATGCCGATCTGAATTTCGTCAAGAACAAGAAGGTCGCCATCATCGGCTTCGGCTCCCAGGGCCATGCCCATGCGCTCAACATGCGCGACTCGGGCGTGAAGGAGATCGCGATTGCGGCGCGCGCAGGCGCGTCGGCGAAGAAGGCGGAAGCAGCGGGCTTCAAAGTGATGTCCAATGTCGAAGCCGCCAAATGGGCCGACGTGATGATGATGGTGACGCCGGACGAATTGCAGGCGGATATCTATAAGCAAGACCTCGCGCCCAACATGCGCAACGGCGCGGCTTTGTTCTTCGCGCATGGCTTCAACATCCATTTCCGGCTGATCGAGCCGCGCGCCGATCTCGACATCGCCATGGTGGCGCCGAAAGGTCCGGGTCATACGGTGCGCAGCGAGTATCAGAAGGGCGGTGGCGTTCCGTGCCTCATTGCCGTGCAGCAGGATGCGAGCGGCAACGCGCACGATCTGGGGCTGGCCTATGCGTCGGCCATCGGCGGCGGCCGCGCCGGCATCATCGAGACGACGTTCCGCGAGGAATGCGAGACCGACCTCTTCGGCGAGCAGTCGGTGCTGTGCGGCGGTCTCGTCGAACTTATCCGCGCGGGGTTCGAAACGCTGGTCGAAGCGGGCTACGCGCCGGAGATGGCCTATTTCGAGTGCCTGCACGAAGTGAAGCTGATCGTCGACCTCATCTACGAAGGCGGCATCGCCAACATGAACTATTCCGTGTCCAACACGGCGGAATACGGCGAATACGTCACCGGTCCGCGCCTCATCACGGCCGAGACCAAAGCCGAGATGAAGCGCGTGCTGGCCGACATCCAGTCCGGCCGCTTCGCGCGCGACTGGGTGCTGGAGAACAAGGCCGGACAGCCCTTCTTCAAGGCGACGCGCGCGCTTAACGCGGCCCATCCGATCGAAGAAGTGGGCGAGAAACTCCGTGCCATGATGCCCTGGATCGCGAAGAACAAGCTCGTCGACAAGGCGAAGAACTAGAGCGAAGAACCGACATGCGCATCGGTACGCCGCTTTCTCCGCACGCCACCAGGGTCATGCTTCTGGGTGCGGGTGAGCTGGGCAAGGAAGTCATTATCGAGCTGCAGCGGCTGGGCGTGGAGACGGTCGCCGTCGATCGTTACGAAGGCGCGCCGGGACAGCAGGTGGCGCATCGCGCGCACGTGATCGACATGACGGACGCGAAGGCGTTGCGCGAGCTGGTCGAGCGCGAGCGGCCGCATCTGATCGTGCCGGAAATCGAGGCCATCGCGACTGACGAATTGGTCCGCATCGAAGAAGAAAAGCTCGCGACCGTGATCCCCACGGCGCGCGCGGTCCACATCACCATGAACCGGGAGCGCATCCGCAGGCTGGCCGCAGAAGAGTTGAAGCTTCCGACATCACCTTGCGCCTTCGCGTCATCGCTCGAAGAACTGCAGGCGGCGATCGACGGCGGCATCTTCTATCCTTGCTTCGTGAAACCGGTGATGTCGTCGTCCGGCAAAGGCCAGTCGCGGCTCAAAAGCGACGACGATGTGGAAAAGGCGTGGGACAAGGCTTTGTCGTCGGGACGCGTGAAGCAGCCGCGCATCATCGTCGAAGGTGAAATCAAATTCGATTTCGAGATCACGCAGTTGACCGTGCGCGTGTCGGACGACGAGGGTGGTGTCGCCACGCATTTCTGCGATCCCATCGGTCATGTGCAGGTTGACGGCGATTATGTGGAATCCTGGCAACCGCAAGCCATGAGCGCGAAGGCGCTGGCGAGATCGCGCGCTATCGCAGAGAAGATCACGACGGCACTGGGCGGCCTCGGCATTTTCGGCGTGGAATTGTTCGTGAGGGGCGACGATGTCTGGTTCTCCGAGGTCAGCCCGCGCCCGCACGACACCGGCCTCGTCACGCTTGTCTCGCAATATCAGAGCGAATTCGCCTTGCATGCGCGCGCGATCCTGGGATTGCCGGTATCGACGGCGCTGAAATCGCCCGGCGCGTCGGCCGTTATTTATGGCGGCATGGATGCGCGCGGAATTGCATTCGAAGGTGTGGACCGCGCGCTCGCTGTTGTGGAAACCGAACTTCGCCTGTTCGGCAAGCCGGAATCCTTTGCCAGGCGGCGCATGGGCGTCGCGCTCGCGTGCGGTGCCGATGTCGACGAAGCCCGTATCCGCGCGAAGACGTCGGCCGCGTTGGTGAAGCCGGTAAGAGTTTGAAAACCACATGCCCGCCGCGGCGCAACGTCGTTGAATTGTCATCCAATCGATACAAGCCCTTAACCGGGCGAAAACCCCGACCTCCTAGTGTTCGCGCCGCGTCAGCGTTGGGCCGGGGGAGTATCCGGGGTCGTGAGTGTGTCCGATTTCTCCTGGAAGACCGTCTCGCCGAGCTCGCTCGGATGGACGGCCGGGTCGCTCGCGTTGCCGCTTCCGGCCCTGTCGGAGGACGTCACCTGCGGCGAAGCCTATGATTGGTTCATCGAACACGCCGACCTGCGCGCAGCCGCCATCGTCGACACCGACTTCAGGGTCAAAGGCATCGCCAACCGGCTCCGCTTTCTGGGGCGCTATGCGCAGCGCTACTACCCCGAGCTCTACCGCAGGAATTCCGTCCTCTCGCTCGCCAATCCCAATCCGCTGGTGGTGGACCGCCATGTGCCGGCGGCCGATCTGGGCGCCACCGTCGTCTTCGAACAGCCCGACGCGCTCATCGAATGCTTCGTCGTCACGGAGCACGACCGTTATTTCGGGATCGCGACCGGCGAGGCGCTGATGCGCTGCAAGGTCGATCTCCTGGTCGCCCATCAGGAGGATCTGAAGCAGGCGCTCACCCGTCTCAGCGAGGCGAGCAAGGCGAAAAGCAACTTCCTGGCGCTGATGAGCCATGAACTTCGCACCCCCCTGAACGCCATCATCGGCTTTTCCGAGGTGATCGCCGGGGAGTATTTCGGGCCGATCGTGGACCGCTACCGCGCCTATGCCGGCGATATCCATGGCGCCGGCCGCCACCTTCTGGCCCTGATCAATGACATCCTCGATCTCTCGAAGGCGGAGGCCGGCAAGCTTGAGCTTCACTGCGAGGCGGTCGACGTGGGCATGACCGTCCGGGACAGCGTGAAGCTCATCGCGGACAAGGCCCGCGCGCAGGGCATCCGGGTCCAGACCCATTTCGTGCCCGGCCTGCCGCCCCTCTTTGCCGATGCGCTCAGGCTCAAGCAGATCCTGGTCAATCTCCTCTCCAATGCCGTGAAGTTCACGGAATCGGGATCGGTCGAGATCGCCGCGGAACTCACGGAGGCGCGCGAGTTCATGCTCCGGGTCACCGACACGGGGGTGGGCATGGCGCCCGAGATGATTCCCGTGGCGCTCGAGCCGTTCCGGCAGATCGATTCGGCCCTGGCCCGCAAATTCGAAGGTACGGGCCTGGGTCTGTCCCTCGTCAAGTCGCTGGTCGAGCGCCACGAGGGCAGGCTCGAAATCGAAAGTGCCCTCAACCAGGGGACGACGGTCCGGGCCTTCTTTCCCGCGAGCCGCATCTGCTCGACGGACGACGCGCTGACCGCCTGAAAACGGCTCGAACGGTCCCCCGATCGGAGTTCCGGAAGGGCAGTTCCGCAGCAGGAACGCTGAGCCCGGATTCAGGCGTTTTCCGGGCCCGAAGGGCTGCCTCCGACTCTTGCGTGGGCTCTCCTATTCGGCGTAAAAGCTTGGAAACGAAGTCGAAAGCGCAAATTCATTTACGTGCGCTTAAGGGCGATTCGTTTAGGTTATCGAACCATAAATTCGGCGGGCGGAGCGACGATCCGGCTATGACAGCATACGCGCACAGAGACGTGACGAGCGGCATCGCCGCAGTCGCGATCGCGCGCGCAATGTTGAAGCCCCGTCCTTCCCTCGGTTTGCCCAAGGCAGAGCTTCTCCTCCTTAGCCGCCCCTAGGCGTCGGCTGGTCTCGTTGGAGATCGGGCGTTTAGGGGCATCGCGCAGAGGAGTACGAAGCCGCCGAAAGGCAAACGGAAGGATTCACGAGGCCATGACAACGTCAGACAATCTCGAACGGATAAAAATCTTCGACACGACATTGCGCGACGGCGAGCAATCGCCGGGCGCTGCGATGACGCTGCAGGAAAAACTCGAAGTTGCAGAATTGCTGGACGCGATGGGCGTCGATGTGATCGAAGCGGGTTTTCCGATTTCCTCGAACGGCGATTTCGAAGCGGTCCACGAAATCTCCAAACGCGCGAAAAACGCGGTGATCTGCGGCCTCTCGCGTGCGGGGTTCAAGGATATCGATCGCGCCGGCGAAGCGCTGAAGCCCGCAAAACGCTTCCGCATCCACACCTTTATCTCCACCAGCCCCGTTCATATGAAGCACAAGCTGCAGATGGGCCCCAACGCGGTGCTCGATGCGGTGGGCGCGTCGGTGGCGCGGGCCCGCAATCTCACGGACGACGTGCAGTGGAGCCCGGAGGACGCCACGCGCACGGAGCCCGACTTCCTGTGCCGCTGCGTGGAACTCGCAATCCGCTCGGGCGCCACGACGATCAACATCCCCGATACGGTCGGCTACACGACGCCGCAGGAGTATCTGGAACTGATCCGAATGCTGCGCGAACGCGTGCCGGGCGGCGAGAAGGTCGTTTTTTCGACCCATTGCCACAACGATCTGGGCCTGGCGGTCGCCAATTCGCTGGCGGGCGTGCTGGGCGGCGCGCGGCAGGTCGAATGCACGATCAACGGTATCGGCGAACGGGCCGGAAACGCCGCGCTGGAAGAGATCGTGATGGCGCTCAAGGTGCGTCGCGACGCGATGGCATTTCGGACGGGCATCGACACGAAGCTTTTGTCGCGGGCATCGAAGCTTGTTTCGAACGTCACGGGCTTTCCGGTGCAATACAACAAGGCCATTGTCGGTAAGAATGCCTTCGCACACGAATCGGGCATCCATCAGGACGGCATGCTCAAGAACGTCGAAACCTACGAGATCATGCGCCCCGAGGACGTGGGCGTGAAGGAGACGTCGCTTGTGCTCGGCAAGCTGTCGGGCCGGCACGCCTTCCGCGACAAGCTCGAGAGCCTCGGCTATGCAATGGAAGGCCCGGCCTTCGAAGAGGCGTTCCGGCGGTTCAAGGAACTCGCCGACAAGAAGAAGCACGTATTCGACGACGATCTGATCGCTCTCGTGGACGACGAAGTTGTCCGCGGGCACGACAGTATCACCGTCAAGGCCCTGAAAGTGGAAACCGGCGTGGGCGTCGAGCCCGCTGCGGACTTGACTCTTTCCATCGCGGGAGAGGACAAGCGCGCGCGTACGGTCGGCGACGGCGGCATCGATGCCATCTTCAAGGCCATTCGCGAGCTCTATCCGCACGCGGCGTCGTTGCAGCTGTTCCAGGTCCACGCGGTGACCGAAGGGACGGATGCGCAGGCGACGGTCAGCGTGCGGCTTGAGGAAAACGGGCGCACGGTCACGGGGCGCGCGGCGGATACGGACACGCTGGTGGCCGCCGCCTACGCTTACGTGAATGCGCTCAACAAGCTTTTGGTGAAACGCGAAAAGCAGGCGCCGGAGGCACTTTCGGTTGCGCGATAGGGACGGGGCTCCGGCCACAAGCCGGGGCCGTTTCCCTTAAACCGCCGGGTGCCAAGGGCAGGCTTGGAAAGGGATAGGCAGGAAAAGCATGTTCGGCAGTCTTCTCGGCGTACTGTCGAGCGATATGGCCATCGATCTCGGAACGGCGAACACGCTGGTCTACGTGAAGGGACGCGGTATCGTCCTCAACGAGCCCTCGGTCGTCGCCACGATGAACAGGGGCGGCAAGAAGCAGGTTCGTGCGGTCGGCAACGACGCCAAGATGATGCTGGGACGCACCCCCGGCAACATCGAGGCGATCCGCCCGATGCGCGACGGCGTCATTGCCGATTTCGAGATCGCGGAAGAGATGATCAAGCACTTCATCCGCAAGGTCCATAATCGCCGTTCTTTCGCCAATCCCATGATCATCGTCTGCGTCCCGTCGGGTTCGACGGCCGTGGAACGCAGGGCCATTCAGGAATCGGCGCTTTCGGCCGGCGCGCGGCGCGTCTTCCTCATCGAGGAGCCGATGGCGGCGGCGATCGGGGCGGGGCTTCCCGTCTCCGAGCCGACCGGCTCGATGGTCGTCGACATCGGCGGCGGCACGACGGAAGTGGCCGTGCTGTCCCTGGGCGGCATCGTCTATTCCCGCTCGGTGCGCGTGGGCGGCGACAAGATGGACGAGGCGATCATCGCCTATATCCGTCGCCACCAGAACCTTCTGATCGGCGAAGCCAGCGCCGAGCGCATCAAGAAGGAGATCGGTTCGGCGGCTCCCCCGGTCGAAGGCAACGGTATCACGCTCGAGATCAAGGGTCGCGACCTCCTCAACGGCGTGCCGAAGGAAATCTCCATCACGCAGCGCCATATCGCCGAAGCTCTGGCCGAGCCCACGAGCGCGATCGTAGAGGCGGTGAAAGTGGCGCTCGAAGCGACGCCGCCGGAGCTGGCCGCCGACATCGTCGACAAGGGCATCGTGCTGACGGGCGGCGGTTCGCTGCTCGCCAACCTCGATCAGGTGCTGCGCGAGGAAACGGGCCTTCCGATCAGCATCGCGGACGATCCTCTGTCGTGCGTGGCCCTGGGAACCGGCCGCGTGCTCGAAAACACCAAGAACATGCGGCATGTGTTAACGACGGCGTTCTAAAAAGGGTGCGGGCGGACTGGTAAGGCGTCATGGCGAACGGGACTTGGAAGATCGCGCGCGGGAAGGGAAGCCCTCAGCTTTCCATCGCGATCGTCGCCGTCCTGGCCGCCGTGCTCGTGGTTCTGGGCCGCGCGCAATCTTCGCTGTTCGACCGGGCGCGGACCTATTTCTCCGACGCCACGGCGCCGATGCTCGAATCCGCGCGCGGGCCGGTGAACGCCATCGGCCATTGGGTCGGCGGCATCGGCCAGATCTTCGTCGTCTATTCCGAAAACCAGAAGCTCAAGGAAGAGAACGCCCGGCTCCGCCAGTGGCAGAACGCGGCGCTCGTCCTCGAACAGAGGCTGAAGCGTTACCAGCTGCTGCTCAACGCCGTGCAGGATCCGGCGCTGTCGTCCGTCACGGCGCATGTCATCGGCCGCGCCAATCGCCCGTTCCTCGACACGATGATCCTTGACGCGGGCAAGAACCAGGGCATCAAGCCGGGCGAAGCCGTGGTCGACGATCGCGGCATGATCGGGCGCATCTATCTCGTCGGCCAGCACACGGCGTGGGTCATTCTTCTGACCGACCTGTCGAGCCGCATCCCGGTCTCCATCGAGCCGGGTCATATCCAGGCGATCCTGGCCGGGGACAGCACGACCTCTCCGGGTCTTGAAACCTCGCGGCCGGGCATCGTCCTCAAGGTCGGCCAGCAGATCGTGACCTCGGGCGACGGCGGCCTGCTGCCCGCAGGTCTTCCTGTCGGAACCGTAACTTGGAACGGCAGCGATTTCCGCGCCACCCTTCTGGCGGACGCGACGGAAGCGGACGATGTGCGCATCCTCGATCTGAAAGAACCGCCCGAGCAGCCCCCGGCGCCGGGCTCTAACGATCTGCCCGTCGTGGCCGGCGGCATCCAGCCGCTGGCGCAGGCCCCGAACACGTCGCCGAACACGCAAGTCAAGCCGCTGCAATTGCCGCCCGGCGTTCCGCCGCCGGTTCCGCCCCAGCAACAGCAGCCCGGCGCCAAGCCCGCCGCTGCGCCTGCAGCTGCGGCGCAAGACGAAGATGATCATTAGGGACGGGGCGCATCATGAATGATCGTCTCGGCTTTTCGTTTTACGGGTCCGTCGGATCGGCGCTTCCCTTTATCTGCGGTGTGATCGCCGCGGTCATCGCCAACGTGCCGATCTCGTTCCTGGGCGGCCTCGTGCCGTCGCCGCTGCTTGCCTTCATGCCCGTCTATTTCTGGTGTCTGGTGCGCCCCGATCTGATGCCCGCGCCGGCGGCGCTGGCGCTGGGCGCGCTCGACGATCTTCTGTCCGGCGGTGCCATGGGCATCTGGGCGTTGTCGTTCGTCGTGTCCTACGCGCTGATCGATCGCGAGCGCGATGCGTTCGCCGGCCTTTCCGGTCTCGCCGCCATCATCGGTTTCGGCGCCGCGATGCTTCTGACCGAGGTCACGGCCTTCCTCGTCGTGGCGGCCACCCATGCGACGTTCCCGCCGGTCGGACCCTTCGTGCTGCAGGCGGTGACGACGATCCTTCTTTATTTCCCGGGCCTCTCGCTCCTGAACTTTATCCATCACCGTTTCATCGGTGCGTTGCGGAGCGATTTCTGATGCCCCTGTTCGACCGCAAGGACAAATCCCGCTACGCGACCTTCACCCGGCGCACCGTGATGATGGGCGGCGGCGTGAGCGCCGTGCTCGCGGTCCTGGGCGGACGGCTTTATCAGCTCCAGATCGTCAACGGCGAATTGTACATGACGCGCGCCGAAGAGAATCGCGTCAACCAGCGTCTACTGGCGCCCTTGCGCGGACGCATCCTCGACCGCTTCGGCACCGAGCTCGCGGGCAACCGGCGCAACTACCGTGTGCTCCTGATCCCGGAGCAGACGTCGGGCGGCGTGGAGAAGGCACTAGACACCGTCGGCCGGATCATTCTTCTGACCCCGCACGATCGCGAACGCATCCTGCACGACATCGCCTCCAACAAGAAGTTTGTGCCCGCGACGGTCGCCGAGAACCTCACCTGGGAGGAGTTCTCGCGGGTGAACCTGCATCTGCCTTATCTCTCCGGCATCGTTCCGGATGTCGGCGAGACGCGCGACTATCCATACGGCGACGTGCTTTCGCATGTGCTGGGCTACGTCGCCGCCGTATCCGAAAAGGACATGCAGGCCGATCCCAATCCGGTGCTGTCGCTGCCGGGCTTCCGCATCGGCAAGCGCGGCATCGAAAAGGCCTATGACAGTGCCGTGCGCGGCAAGGCCGGCATCGACCGCGTCGAAGTCAATGCGTACGGCCGCGTGATCCGCGAGCTGAGCCGCGATCCCGGCACGCCGGGCTCGGACATCTATCTCACCATCGACAACGATCTGCAGCGTTACGCCGCTGCGCGGATTGGGCAGGAGAGCGCCGCCGCCTGCGTCGTGATGGATGTGACCAACGGCGATGTCCTCGCGCTCGTTTCCACGCCAGGTTTCGATCCCAATCTCTTCAACGTCGGCATCAAGGATGCGCAATGGAAGGCGCTCACCACCGACGACCACACGCCGCTCGTCAACAAGGCGATCTCGGGCACCTATCCGCCCGGTTCAACCTTCAAGACAACGATGGCGCTGGGAGCCGTGGACAACGGGATGGCCGATCTCGTTGTCGATTGCACCGGATCGATGCGGCTCGGAGACCATATTTTCTACTGCGATGCCTGGCGGATCGGCGGCCACGGCCATGTCGACCTGCAGCGCGGCATCCAAGTCTCATGCGACTTATTCTTCTACCAAGTCGCCATGCGGCTCGGCATCGACAAGATGGAGGAGGTCGCGCGGACTATCGGATGGGGCGCGCCGACGGGCATCGAACTGCCCGGCGAACTCGCCGGTTTCGTTCCCAGCCGCGCCTGGAAGCGCGCCCGCTTCCACGAGCCATGGGAAGAGGGCGAAACCCTCGTCAACGGCATCGGCCAAGGTTACATGCTGGCCACTCCGATCCAACTCTGCATGTTCGCGGCGCGCATCGCGACCGGCAATGCGGTGTGGCCCTCCGTCACTCGCGTGGTCGGAAAGGCGGTCCAACCGCGGGCGGTTCCGAAGCACCTTTCCTTCTCGGATAAAGCATTCGCCATGGTCCGCGAGGGAATGAGGATGGCCGTCAATGAGCCGGGCGGCACGGCCTATGGCTCGCGCATCACGGAGCCCGGATTCGAGATGGCGGGCAAGACGGGCACTGCGCAAGTCCGCCGTATCACACGCCAAGAGCGGGCAAACGGCCTGACGCCCCAAAGTAAGCTGCCTTGGAAGGACCGTGAGCACGCCTTGTTCATCGGCTTCGCGCCGATCGAGAATCCGCGCTATGCCCTGTCGGTCGTCGTCGAACATGGCGGGGCGCGCAGCGAGCCGCAGGTGCAGCTGGCGCGCGACATCCTTTTCTACGCGCAGAAGCGCCAGACGGCGATGCTGCCGACGGCCTATCCGACCAATGCGGCCGAGCTCTACGTGCCGCCGGCGGGAGTTGCGAAGTCATGAACACGCGCCCCTACGCCGCCGCCCGCGCCACGCTGTCGCTGACCGACAAGCTTGCCGAGATCAATTGGGGCTTCGTGCTTCTGATCACGGTGATTGCGTCGATCGGCTTCGCGATGCTGTTCTCGATCGCGGGCGGGCATTTCATGCCGTGGTCGGCGCCGCAGATCGCGCGCTTCATTCTGGGTTTGGGCCTTCTCGTCGTGGCCGCGATGATCGACATCCGCCGCTGGATGAGCCTTGCCTATCCTTTCTACGGCATCGCGTTTCTGCTGACCCTGGTGACGACGATCCTAACGCACGGCCATCTGAACGGTGCGCATCGCTGGATCATGCTGGGACCGCTGGAGCTGCAGCCGTCGGAGTTCATGAAGGTCTCGCTCGTGCTCGCCCTGGCGCGCTATCTGCACGGGCTCTCGGTCGAAGATGTGTCCAGGCCGCTGAAGCTCGCCATTCCGCTGGCCATGATCGGCGTGCCGGCCGCGCTCGTGCTCGCCGAGCCGAACCTCGGCACCGCGACCATTCTCGTCGCCGACGGCTGCTCGCTGCTTTTCCTGGCCGGTCTTTCCTGGTGGTGGATCCTGCCGACGATCACGGCCGTGGCCGCGGCCGTCCCCTTCGCGTTCCGGTTCCTGCACGGCTATCAGCGCCAGCGCATCCTGACGTTGCTCAATCCTGCATCCGACGCGCTCGGCGCCGGCTGGAACATCAGCCAGGCCGAGATCGCCATGGGCTCCGGCGGCTTCGCCGGCAAAGGCTTCGAGCACGGCTCGCAAAGCCGGCTGAACTTCCTGCCCGAAAAGGAAACCGACTTCATCTTCACGACGCTGGGCGAGGAATTCGGCTTCATCGGCGCGGTCGGGCTTCTCATCCTCTTCGCCATCGTCATCGGCTACGGCATCCGCATCGCCATGCAGTCGAGGAGCCAGTTCGGCCGCCTGCTGGCCATGGGCATCACGCTCAACTTCTTCTTCTACATCATGATCAACGCCGCGATGGTGATGGGGCTGATCCCGGTCGTGGGCATCCCCATGCCGCTGATGTCCTATGGCGGCACCGCCATGCTGAGCGTGATGTTCGGCTTCGGCCTTCTGATGTCCGTCCACGTCCATCGCCAGGTGGAGATTCCCCGCGCCGCGGGCGGGCTGTTTTAGAACGGGGTTCCTCTAATCGACCAAACGTCCGTCGTCGCCCGCTTCATGCGGGCGACCCAATTTCTCCGGCAAAAATGGGTTGCCCCGACAAGCCGGGCAATGACGGAAGGGGGCATTTTCCCTTTCTGGACAGGGGGGACACCCTCTGCTAGAAGCGCGGCCTTCCGCGGGCACCCCTCCGGGCCTGCCGCGGCGGGCGCATAGCTCAGTCGGTAGAGCAGCTGACTCTTAATCAGCGGGTCGTAGGTTCGATTCCTACTGCGCCCACCACCCTACGCTGCGCAGCAGCGCAGGATGGTGAGTCCACCGAAGCTTTAGCGTAGGCGGACCACCCGACATCGCGCAGCTTCGAAAAGAAACGGTGACACGGCGCTGAGCAGCCGCACGCGCGGTTGCACCGCGTGGTCGCCCGGCCACAAGGGAACATTGGTCCTGTTACGCTATTTCCACCATCCTACGCTGCGCAGCAGCGGAGGATGGTGAGTCCACCGAAGCCTTGGCGTAGGTGGACCACCCGACATCGCGCAGCTACGGATGGCGGGCCATCGCGGCAGCGAACAGCAATATGTTTCATGTCCTCGAATTTATCGGGGCCTTTCGCGCAAGGGACATCGAAGGCCCCTCCAAACGAAGCGCCGCAAGTGCACTCCATAGCGCATCTCGGGCAACCAAGAAGATTCCAAACCGAGGGCACCTTTGCGCGTGATCCTACTTTTTACTCTTTCGAGACGCTTTGCGCCGCGTGGCCTTCTTTGTGGCCTTTCGCACAGTGCGTTTCTTTGCGGCCTTCCGCTTCGCGGGCTTGCGTAACTTCGATGTCCGGTGCTTTCCATAACCATTAGCCATCTTCCACCCCTCGCGATTCCTGCAGCTCTTTAGTGCGTGTACGCGTGGAATATCTCTGCAGTGAGCATTGGCCGCACTCACGAAGAAGCACGCTGTTACAGCTAGCACCGACACAGTCCTGCGCATGATCACCAGCCCTCTCTGCCATCGAGTTTCGAACGTAATAGCGTAACAGGACCAATGTTCCCTTGTGGTCGGGCGACCACGCGGTGCAACCGCGCGTGCGGTTGCTACACTTGCGGCAAGAACGCCTCGCAGCCATGCGATGGGAGTGCATGTCCCGCTTCAAACCCGAAAAATCGCCCGACGGGTAACAAAGCTTGTTTTCA
>Ga0335074_10002766_pt1 | contig 23908 bp, 13 predicted proteins | sample Lox_Sample_23_FD_206715 | JGI IMG/M metagenome (GOLD analysis project Ga0335074, IMG submission 206715) | Soil microbial communities from Loxahatchee National Wildlife Refuge, Florida, United States - Lox_Sample_2.3 | ecosystem: Environmental > Terrestrial > Soil > Wetlands | place: USA... | reverse complement strand
GAATTCGCGTCCACGCACCATCGGCATGCCCAATGCAGCGAAAAAGCCGGGCGCGATTACGTCGTCATCCACGTGCAACCCGAATGCGAAATCGTTGCCCTGAAAGGCGCTCAGCGGCGGTTCCTGGCCTGGATGAAAAATCGCGCGGCGCCCGAAGAATTCCTCGGGCGGAACGGTTGACCCCAGGCTCGCCGCAGTCACTCCGGGCAGGCTGCGGACGCGCTCGAGCACCTGCTCGTAGAAACGCTGCCCCTGCGCGGTGGTGTAGCCTTCGACGTCCAGATCAACCGATGCGAGCATGACGTTTTCCGGCTGTCTCACTGGATTCGCGCCGAGCGCGTGGCGGATGGCCGCGACGCCGGCGCCCGCGCCCGCCAGTAACACGAGTGACAGTGCGGTTTGGGCCGCGATTAAGCTGCCGCGCAGGCGCGCACCGGAACGTCCCGCGCCCGGCAATCCGTCTTTCAATGATTCGACGAGATCCACGCGGGCGGCGCGGCGCGCGGGCGCCAAGGCGAAGAGCAGTCCGGAGATTACCGTGAGCAGCAGAACGAAGGCGAATACACGATAATCGAGCTGCACTTCGATTCCGCGCAGGGTGTAAGCATTTTGATTGGCCATCAAGGCGAGTTGTGCGGCCGTGGGCGCGAGCAGGGCGCCCAGCAATCCCGCGGCGGCGGCCAGTAGCGCGCCTTCCGTCAGCAGCAGCCGGATGAGCCGGGCGCGTCCGGCGCCCAACGCGACCCGCACCGCCATCTCGCGCCGCCGCGCCGCGGATCGCGCCAGCAACAAATTGGCGACGTTCGCGCAGGCGATCAATTGCAGCAGGGCGACGCACGCCAGCAGCAGTCCGAGCAGGCTGCGCACCTCGGCGCGATCGTCCGAATCGAGGCCCAAGCCTGGGACCAGCGCTACCTTGCGCGTGCGATTCGTCACCTGATAAGTCCGCTCCAGGCGCGTAGCGGCGGCGCTGACTTCCCCCTGTGCGGCGGCTACGGTCACGCCCGGCGCGAGCCGTCCGAAGATCCGCAACCATCCGCTGGCGCGATTTTGAAGCGTGCCGGCAGACATGCGCGCCATCAGGACCGGTTGAAGTGTGATGGGCGCCCAGACATCGATTTGCGACTGCGCGCGCGTGCCGCGAAAATCAGGCGGCGCGACGCCCACCACCGTGAACGGTTGCCCATTGAGCCGGATGGCGCGACTGATGGCATGCGGATCGCCGCCAAAGGCGCGCTTCCAGAACGCAAACCCAAGCACCGCGACCGGCCGCGCGCCGGTTTCATCTTCATCAGAGATGGTGCGTCCGGCAATCGGATTGGCGCCCAGCACCGCAAAGTAATTTCCGGAAACCAGGCCGGCGGCGACGCGTTCGGCGGAAGCACGAGAGTCCGCGGAAAAACTGACGCGCGCCCCAGCTTCGGCCGCCACACCTGAAAAACCGCGCAATTGGCCGCGATAATCACGGAAATCCGGGTAGCCCATGTTTCCCAACAACTGGCCTTCCTGCCAACGCTCGAAAACCACCAGTTCACTGGGACGCTTGACGCCAGGCATCGGGTGGAGCAACAGCGCATCCATCAAGCTGAAGACGGCGGTGTTAGCGGCAATCCCCACGCCCAGCGCCAGCACCGCGACGATGGTGAACAAAGGATTGCGGCGCAGCATCCTTAGGGCGAAGCGGGCATCCTGGAAGCACGAGCGCATGGGTGTAGGACGATGGGTTGCCTCGAAACGTCACAAAAATGTGATGGCGCGGAGAGCTACTCAGCTCATCTAGTGAGCACGTTATGCTCAAATTATGAGCAAGGGTCTGCAGGTCCTGTTACCCGATCAGGAGATGACGGGTATTCAGCGCCTCGCGCGGCGCGAGCGGCTTACGGTCGGGAGTGGGTCCGGCGTGTCCTGAGTGACGCGCGCGCGCAGAGACCGTCGGACGATCCCGAAACCAAACTGAAAGCCGTACGGAGCGTCGAATTCTCGTTCCCTACGGCGGATATTGAAACAGATGAACACGGAGATCGAGCGGGGCTATCAAGCTTGATCTTTATCGATTCCAATATCCCGATGTACCTCATCGCTGCGCCGCACCCGCACAAGAATGCGGCGCAACTTCTCTTGGAGCGCCTGATCGCGGCGGGAGAACGGCTGGTGACCGACGCCGAGGTGCTTCAGGAGATCCGGCGCCGGTATGCCGCCGTAGGCAAACGCGAGGCGATTGGCCCGGCGTTCCGACTGCTGCTGGACATCGTGGACGATGTCTTCGCCATCGAGAAGGCAGACGTTTTGAGGGCGGGCGAGATCGTTCAAACTCAGGCTTTGCCATCCGCCCGCGGTAGCGTGCACATCGCAGCCGTGGAGCGGCATGGGATCCGGCCGATCCTCAGCTTTGACCGGGACTTTGACCGTTGGCCGGGGCTCAAGAGGGTTTACTGAATCCGGCAGATCGTCTCAAATCCCATCCATCCAGGGTTCAAGTGTGGGACCTGATACACTGGCGGCCAACGCGGACGGCTAACTCCACGGCACTACCGACTTCCGGCGTCGGGTTCGAATTGATTGCGCCCGGCGGCGCTGAAGTTTGCTGAAGGTTGCCCTAACAGCCACCCGCCACCCACAACCCGTGTTAGATTGATGACAAATGCCAAGACCAATGACCATGGGAGTCATCGTCGGGAACCGTGGATTCTTCCCCGACCATCTCGCCAAGGAAGGGCGCGAGGAGATCCTCAAAGCTCTCACCAGTGCGGGCATCGAGCCGGTGGTGCTCGGCCCCCAAGACAGCAAATACGGCGCCGTCGAAACGCGCGGAGAATCGCGCAAATGCGCCGATCTGTTTCGCGCCCATCGCGATCGCATCGATGGCGTGATCGTGACGCTGCCGAATTTCGGCGAAGAGCGCGCCATTGCGGATACGCTGCGCCTGGCCGATCTGAACGTGCCGGTGCTGGTCCAGGCCACCCCGGATTCGTCATCCAAGATGACCATCAAATACCGGCGCGATAGCTTCTGCGGCAAGATGTCGGCGTGCAACAATCTTTCGCAGTACGGCATCCCGTATTCCATCACCACACAGCACACCGAAGCGCCCGATTCCGATCTTTTCCGCAAGGATCTGGAATGGTTTGCGGGCGTCTGCCGGGTGGTGAAAGGCCTGCGCCGCGTGCGCATCGGCGCCATCGGCGCACGTCCCGCCGCGTTCAATACCGTGCGTTATAGCGAAAAGATCCTCGAACAGCACGGCATTTCGATTGAAACCGTGGATCTCACCGAAATCCTCGGGCGCATCCATCGCATGCAGGATTCCGACGACGCCGCGCAGCAAAAACTGTCCGCCATCAAGAGCTATGTTTCGACGCAAGGCATCGACGATGCGGCGCTCATAAAAATGGCCAAGCTCGGCGCGGTGATCGACGGCTGGATGAAAGAAACCCAAGTGGCCATGAGCGCCGTGCAATGCTGGACCGCCATCGAAGAGTATTTCGGCGTGGTGCCCTGCACGGTGATGAGCATGATGTCCAACGATCTGCTGCCTAGCGCGTGTGAAGTCGACATTTGCGGCGTGGTCGGCATGTATGCTCTACAATTGGCCTCCGGAACGCCTAGTGCGCTGCTCGATTGGAACAACAATTACGGCGAGGATCCGGACAAAGCCGTCTGTTTCCATTGCAGCAACCTGCCGAAGCATTTCTTCGCCGATGTGCGCATGGATTTTCAGGAGATCATCGCCGGCACAGTAGGCAAGGCCAATACGTTCGGCACCTGCGTGGGCCGCGTGAAGGCCGGCGCCATGAGTTTCTGCCGCGTTTCGACCGACGACCACCACGGACGCCTGCGCTCCTACGTCGGCGAAGGCGAGTTCACCGACGATCCGCTCGAAACATTCGGCGGCGCGGGTGTCGTGCGCATCCCCCAGTTACAGCACCTGTTGCGGTATATTTGTTTGAACGGTTACGAACATCATGTAGCCGGCAACTTCTCGACTGTCGCGGGGATGATCCATGAGGCTGGGAGCCGCTATCTGGGCTGGGACATGTATTGGCACAACCACTAACGCCAGAGCTGTTTTGCGAATCGCCTTGCTCGCGATACCGGCCGCCGCGTGGCTGCCTACGGCGTTCGCCCAAACCATCACGGAATATGTAATTCCGACCGCCGGCAGCAAGCCGTTCAGCGTCGTCGAAGGACCGGACGGCGCGCTATGGTTCACCGAGTGGACCGGCAATAAGATCGGCCGCATGACGACCGCCGGGCAGTTCACGGAATACCCGCTTCCGCACGCCGGCAGCCAGCCGGTTTGGATTCGCGTAGGACCGGATGGCGCGCTGTGGATCACCGAGCACGTGGGTAATCGCATCGGCCGCATCACCACCGAAGGGAAGATCACCGAGTACTCGCTGGAGCCGGCCAAGAGCGGGCCGTGGAACATCTCCCTGGCTCCGAATGGCGACTCCATGTTTTTCACGCAGGAGGGTGGCCAGGAGATCGGGCGGATCACCCCGGATGGCACAATCACGGAATACTCCGTCCCGCTGGCGCCTTGGGATATGGCGACTGGTCCGGATGGCGCATTGTGGTACACCGAGCGCAGCTCGAACCAGGTGGCGCGCATCACGACTTCCGGGATAGTGACGAATCAATATACGCCGCCGACCGATAAGAGCGGGCCGAACTATATCATCTCGGGACCGAATAACGCACTGTGGTTTACCGAGCAATGGGGCGACAACATTGTTCAACTGACCACTAGCGGCGAGTTCGCAGAATATCCGGTGCCGACCCCGCACAGCCAGCCGGGTAGTCTCGCGGTGGGTCCGGACGGCAATCTGTGGTTCACCGAGCACACCGGCAACAATATCGGCCGCATGACCTTGCAGGGCGCCATGACCGAATATCCGGTGCCGACGCCCAATAGCTGTCCCATGGTGCTCGAACCCGGCCCCGGCGGTCTGCTTTGGTTCACCGAATACTTCGGGAACAAGATCGCGAGCATCACCGTGCCCGCGCAGTAGGTCCGTTAACAGCTTAAACCATAGACCCACAGTCTCCCTGCTGGTATCCCAGGATCTCCCGCTCTGGCAGCATCCGCGGGCTTCCGCGGCTGATCGTGCATGCGGGCTAAAATGGAAGTACTGAATGCGTAATCTCCTCCGCGGCTCTGCCATCCTGGCCCTGATGTTGTGCCTTTCCTCGTGGTCTTCGGACGACGATATGGAAGCCAGCATCAAGAGCATCACCGAAGCTTACGCCCTCGTGGAAGATAACGCCGCCGATCCCGTCTCCGCGGAGCAGGCTTTTTATCAAGGCGCCATACCGGGCATGCTGCGGCGCCTCGATCCGCACTCGGTATTCTTCGATCCCGGCCAGTTCGAGCAGCTCAAGAAGCTGCAGACGTCCACCGATAAAGGTTTCGGCAGCGTGGTATCGGTGCTGCCCGGCCGCGTGATCGTGCTGCAGACGCTGCCGGGAACGCCGTCGGCAAAATCCGGAATAGCGCCCGGCGATGAGATCGTAGCGGTCAACGGATATCAGCTCAGCCGCCTGGATATGGATCAACTCATCGAACTGCTCACCCAGTCCCGGCAGCGACAGGCGCAGTTGATCGTGCGGCGGGCGGACAACGCGCGATTCCTGGTGTTCACGCTCACGCCCGCGGAGATGCAGGAGCCCAGCGTGGAGCGCGCCTTCCTGGTGGCGCCGGGCATCGGCTATCTGCGCGTCGCCAGTTTCGATGAAAAGACCGGCGGGCTGATCCGCGAGGGTATCGAGAAGCTGGGGGGACGCAGCCTGAAAGGGCTGGTGCTCGATCTGCGCAAGAATCCCGGCGGACTGGTGACGTCGGCGCTCGAAACCGCGGCGCTGTTTCTGAAACCAGGCGCCAAGATCGTGACGGTGAAAGGGCGCAACGTGGCGGAGAAATCCGAATACGTTCCGGCAGGCGCGCATCCCTATGAATTCCCTCTGGCGGTGCTGGTGAATGAGCGGACCGCCAGCGCGTCCGAGATTGTGACGGGCGCACTGCAGGATCACGATCGCGCCACGGTGATCGGAGTGCCGAGCTTCGGCAAGGGGTTAGTGCAGAGCGTATATCCGCTGTCGGAAGGCACCGGCCTGGCTCTGACCACCGCGCTCTACTACACGCCCAGCGGACGTTCCATTCAAAAGCCGCTGGATCCCGGGCAATTCGCGTTGGCGGGCGCCACCGCGCATCCCAATGGGGAATCGACGTTTCATACGGACGCGGGGCGGGTGGTTACGGGAGGCGGCGGCATTGTGCCGGATTTCATCGTGGAACCTCCGCCGCTCACGCGTTTCCGGGCGGTGCTGGAAGGCAGCGCCGCATTCACGACCTTTGCCACAACTTATGTGGATAGACATAAAGTCACCGAGGATTTCGAGGTGACTCCCGCGTTAATCGATGAATTTCAAGTGTTCCTGGCGCAGCACAGTATTGAGCCTCAGCTCAACGAATGGTCCCGCGAACGGCCGTATATCGCCAACAGGTTGAAGACGGAGATTTTCAATCAAGCGCTGGGAGTGGCCAAAGGCGATGAAGTGGAAGCCCAGCGGGATCCGGAGATCTTGAAGGCGCTGGAAGTTCTGAATTCACCGCCAGCTACGCGCTAGCGGCGCGGCTTCCCGCACTCCGTTCTCCCAGAAGTTCGCGCCAAGTCAGGATGGGATAAGCCATCGTCTTGTGTTCAGAAATCAAGTACGCGGAAGCGCGCGTCCGAGACGACCTCAGCGATAACTCCGAGCTTCTAAGCGGCGGCGGCGGGCATGGAGGATTCACCCCATACGAATAACGCCAAAAGGAGGAATGTCGACGGTATCCGGACGGACGAAGTCCGGAGTTTAGAGCCTGGTAACAGTGAGTACCTTTCCTTTCCGGTCTTTAGCAATGAGACTCCCGGCGGCGAAGCACGCCGGAGACCAACGTGAGCGGACCTCTGGTTGTGAGCTACATCGAGCTGAGCTGCGCGGTCGGCCTCCCTGCCGCCCGGATGCGCCGCTTTCAGCGCAACGTTGGAGGATCGCCATGTGCTCGCCGGGGACCCGGCCGCCTATCTGGAATGGAACGGCTCGGCGTGGGCCCGCTACGGCACTGAGCCGGTCTTCAAAGCCACGGAAGACCGGCAAATCCCCAACGTCGCGGAACTCCAATCTTATTTATTACGACGGCCAATGGCATTTTCGTGCCGGGTGACGAGAACATTTTCGGCCACACAGTTTTGGCGGCGAACCAACGGTGCGAGTCGATCTTCGCGGGCTGTCCTTTGGCGTCGGGAAAAGTCGGTGTGAACGACGGATTGTGGTGGAGCTGGGCGAATGAGCCAAGCCCGGAAGTGAATCGATGGAGCTGGCCCATGCCAATCCAACCCGCTAGACAAATCCGCGGCGTGGCACGCAGGCGGTATCTGGAAGCCATCATTACATTACGGCGAAATTCATCCGACGCGCGCGTTCGTGTTTTTCGACGGCGCCTACACCCCTTCCGGCGCGTTCCCATCTTTACCACCGGCTGCATCGAATGCCAATTAAGGAAATGAGTTTCCAACCTCGGCCGGTCTAGTGGGGCCAGTGATTGTGATTCCTCTGGAAATCCTTAAGCCGGATCAGGTCGTCAGCGATCACTTCCCTGTCCTGGGGCGACAGGCGGTCGTCATTCGATGACTTCCGCAGCGAATCGATGACATCGTTGAGCATGCCGTTGTCGAAGCGGCCCTGGTTGAGATCGGTCTGCATTTTGTACAGTTCTTCTCTGGTTTTGTCGAGACGCGCACGTTCGCGTTCCCTGGCCTGGTCAGCGCTCCATATGTGCTCCAGATCCGTTCTCACGTAGTCGAAGATGTGGGGGCGCCAGGATTCACCCTGGAAGCGTGCCTGGCGGTTCTGATACCAGTCCTGCGCCACGACGCTCATCGCCGTCGCGGCCACAAGCAAACTTATAATAGCGATCCTTCTCATATCCATCCCCTTTGAGTCATTTCGGCCCAACGATCTCCCGGACGGCACAGTCCGGGCCAATGTGCCATGCCGCACCGTGGGGCAGGTTATCGTTTGTGCGGCCTCTCGCAGTCACACCCGCATTTTAGGCAAGGTGAAGTAGAATGTGGCGCCTTCACCCAGGGCCGATCGGACCCAGATGCGGCCACCATGCCGCGTTACGATCTTGCGGCATATGGCCAAACCCATGCCGCTGCCGGCGCTGCGATCGCGCGGCTGAAGGCATTTGAAGATGCCAAAGATCTTCTCCGCGTACTCGGGTTCAATCCCGATCCCGTTGTCTTGAATTGAGAAAATATATTCATTGCCGTCCTGGACCGCAATATGCACGCTGGGCGGCACGTCACTTCGATACCGGATGGAGTTCACCAGCAAGTTTTGGAACAGGCGGGTGATCTGGATGGGATCTCCCGAAACGCAGGGCAAAGGTTCCCGGGTAATGGTTGCCTGGGTCTCCTCGACCAGCGAGCGAATATTGAGGATGGCATCGTCCAGCGCCGCTTCGCAGTCCACGCGGGTAAAGAAGTCCACGCCGCGGGCATCCACGCGGGAGAAATCCAGCAAATCGTGGATCAGCCTCTCCATGCGTTGGGCGCCCTCCACGATGAAATGGATGTACTCATCGGCCTCGCCCTGCAGTTGGCTTTTATACCGCTTGGCCAGAAGCTGCGCATAGATGGCCACGTTGCGCAGGGGCTCCTGCAAATCATGGCTGGCGACATACGCGAATTGTTGCAGTTCTTCGTTGGAACGCATCAACTCATCGGTGCGGTCCAGTACCCGCTGCTCCAGTTGCGCATTGAGTTGACGAATCTGCTCGTCGGCCCTTTTGCGTTCGCTGATATCGCGGATGGCGCTGGACACCAGAATGCCTTCCTCGGTTTCAAGCGGGCTGAGACTGATCTCCACGGGAAACTCGGTTCCGTCCTTGCGCCGCCCGGACAACTCCAGGCCGGCTCCGATGGAACGGCCCCGCGGCTCACCGCTGAAAGTCGCCCGGCGCTGAAGATTGAGGTGCCGATGCAACTCCGGAACCAGGATTTCGACGTCCTGCCCCAGCAACGCCTCGCGCTGATAGCCGAAAAGCGACTCCACTTGCGCATTCACCAGAACGATCTTGCCGGGACCGTTCATCACCACCATGGCGTCCGGCGCAGCTTCCAGAAGCGACCGGAACTTCTGCTCGGCCTTCCGTACCGCGTCGGCCTGCGCCTTCAACTTGACATTGCTTCGGCTCAGATCCACCAGCACCGCGACCTTCGAGCGCAAGACCTCGGGGACGATGGGCTTGAACAGGAAATCGACAGCCCCCAGATCGTAGCCGCGAAAGAGGTGCTCCTCATTCCGGTAGCCGGTCAGGAACAGAATGGGGGTGTGCCGGGAGCGGGGACGGCTGCGAATCAATTCGGCGGTCTCGAATCCGTCCATTTCGGGCATTCTGACGTCCAGCAGGATGGCGGCATAATCATCCACCAGCAGACGCCGCAGCGCTTCTTTGCCCGAGTGCGCCAGCACCAGTTCTTCGCCCAACCCGCCTAAAGCGGCTTCCAGGGAGACGAGATTCTCAGGAATGTCGTCCACCAGCAGGATTTTCATCTTGCGTTCGGCGTCGGGTTCTCGCACTGGTTCCACAGCTTGGGCGGCTTCAGCCATTGTGTCTCATTCAGCCCGCGACCGTCACGTTGGCGGCGCTGGTCGTTTCCTCGTGCCGCGTGAGCCAGACGCGCAGCATGGAAAAAAGCTGGTCCAGGTCCACGGGTTTGGTAATGTAGTCCGAGGCGCCGGCCGCGATGCACTTGGCCCGGTCGCCCTTCATAGCCTTGGCGGTAACCGCGATGATCGGCAGCGAGCGGAATTCCGCGATTTGCCGGATGGCCAGCATGGTCTCATAACCATCCATCTCGGGCATCATGATGTCCATCAGCACGCACGCCACGTTCGGTGTTTTGAGGAGCATCTCGATGCCGGCGCGGCCGTTCTCGGCGTGGACGACTTGTAGGTCGTGCTCTTCGAGGACGGAGGTGAGCGCGAAAATGTTCCGCACATCGTCGTCCACCACCAGCACGCGTTTACCAGCCAGAGCGGTGTCGTTGCGGTGCAGGAAATCCAGGATCTCGCGTTGCGAGTGGGATAGATCCTCCTCATCGCGGTGCAGGAACAACACGGTCTCGTCCAACGCGCGTTCGCGCGAATCGGCGTAGCGGACCACGCTCTGCCCGGCCAGCGAGCGGATTTGACCTTCGAGTTCCACGCCCGGACTGGGTGGTCCAAAGATCAGCATGGGCGGAGGGGTGGGGCTGGTTTGCAGGCGGATCTCTTCCACGAGTTGTATCGCGGAAATGTCACCCAGAGTCACGTGGATGACGATGCCGTCCAGGTATTTCTGGCGCACCAATCCCAGGGCTTCGCCCCCGGAAGCGACCGCCAGAATCTCCACGTCGGGCCCTCCCAGGTATTCCGCGCACTCGTTACGCTGGGCTTCCTGTGACGACACGATCATCAGCTTCTTGGTGCGCCGCTCCAGAGAGTGATGGATGGCATCGAAAGCCGCGGTCAGGTCTTTAGTGACCGATTTCTCGAGATAAGTCATGGCGCCAAGCGCCAGCCCGCGGCGGCGGTTTTCGTCGCCGGTGATGATATGGACTGGAATATGGCGCGTGGCCGGATCGTGCTTCAAGCGGTCCAGAATGGTCCAGCCCGCCATATCGGGCAAGGTGATATCGAGCGTGATGGCGCCTGGGCGGAACTCGCGCGCCAGGCTCAGCGCGGTCGCGCCACGCAACGCGACCAGGGCCTTGATGCCGCGGTCGTGCGCCAGGTCCAGCAGGATGCGCGCGAAGGTAACGTCATCCTCCACAATCAAGAGGACCGGATCCAAGGGCTGGATCAAGTTTCGATCGTCATCGATCTCAATGTCGTGTACCACCGCGGTGGCGGAGGTCAGCGGAGCCGGCAGAATGAAGTCCAGCTCTTCGTCGCCCTTAGCGCCGTCGCCGTCCGCCGGTATGACCTCTCCGAGGGTGACGCCGGCCTCGATGGTTACTGGTTCGGCCTTGGCCGTAGCCACATAGGCTTGCGGCAGATACAGCGTGAACGTACTGCCCGCGCCCGGTACGCTTTGCAAGCGGATCTCACCGCCCAGCAACCGGGTCAACTCGCGGCTGATGGATAAGCCCAGCCCGGTGCCTCCGTACTTCCGGCTGGTGGTGCCATCGGCTTGCTGGAACGCTTCGAAGATGATCTTCTGCTTATCCAACTGGATGCCGATGCCGGTGTCGGATACCGAGAAAGCTATGACCGACCTGACCCGGTTGAGCACCGAATGATTGGAGCTCCAGCCCACGGTGGCCCGCTCGATGCGCAACCGGACGGTCCCATGTTCGGTGAATTTCAAGGCGTTCGAGAGCAGGTTCTTAAGCACCTGCTGCAAACGCTTGGCGTCGGTGAGGATGCTCTCCGAAGGCAGATTCTCCCCCAGTTCGATGGCGAAGTCCAGTCCCTTCCGGTCGGCGACATGCTTGAAGGTGCGGTTGCAGAAGTCCCGCAGTTCGCTGAACCGGACACTGCCCACTTCCACATCCATCTTTCCCGATTCGATCTTGCTGAGATCCAGAATGTCGTTGATCAGAGCCAGCAGGTCGGTACCGGAGGAGTGGATGGTTTCGGCATACTTGACTTGCTTGGGGGTCAAGGTGCCTTCCATGTTTTCCGCCAGCATCTGTGCCAGGATCAGCAGGTTGTTCAACGGGGTGCGCAGCTCGTGGCTCATGTTGGCCAGGAACTCACTCTTGTATTTGGACGTAAGCGATAACTGCTCGGCCTTGTCTTCCAAGGCGGCCTTGGCCTGCTCCACTTCGCGGTTCTTGGTTTCGACTTCGTTTTTCTGCTCGGCCAGCAGATGCGCTTTTTCCTCCAACTCGGCGTTGGTCTTCTGAAGCTGTTCCGCCAGCGCCTGGCTTTGTTTGAGGAGTTGCTCGGTGCGCATGGTAGCGGCGATGGTATTCAATACGATGCCGATGCCCTGCGTCAACTGGTCGAGGAAGGCCAGGTTCACGTCGGTGAAATGGCGGAACGAAGCCAACTCCAGCACGGCGCGCGCCTCTCCTTCAAACAACACCGGCAACACCACGATGCTCAGCGGAGTGGCTTCGCCCAGGCTGGAGCTGATCTTGATGTAATCCTTAGGGACGTCGCTCACCAGGATGCGGCGTTTCTCCTGCGCGCATTGGCCGACCAGGCTCTGCCCCATGCGGAATTGGACCGGAATGCCTTGGGAAGCATTTGCGCCATAAGCGGTGATCAGCTTCAAGCCCTCGCCGCCGTCTTCGGACTCGCGGATGTAGAAGGTTCCGTGTTGCGCGCCGACTAGCGGGGTCAATTCCGATAACAGCAGCTTCGACACAGTCAGGAGGTCGCGCTGGCCTTGCATCATGCCGGTGAACTTGGCGATGTTGGTCTTCAGCCAGTCCTGATCGGTATTCTTGCGGGTGGTTTCCGCGAGATTGACGATCATCTCGTTGATGTTGTCCTTCAAGGCGGCGACTTCGCCCTGCGCCTCCACCGCGATGGACTGAGTCAGATCGCCCTTGGTCACGGCCGTGGCCACGTCGGCGATGGCGCGCACCTGGGTGGTCAGGTTGGCCGCCAGTTGGTTGACGTTGTCCGTCAAGTCGCGCCAGATACCCGCCGCGCCGGGGACCAGCGCCTGGCCGCCCAGCTTGCCTTCGAAACCGACTTCGCGAGCCACGTTGCTGACCTGATCGGCGAACACCGCCAAGGTATCGATCATGCCGTTGATGGTGTCGGCCAGTTCCGCGATTTCGCCCTTGGTTTCGAGCACCAGTTTTCGTTTCAAATTTCCATTGGCCACATCGGTGACCACTTTAGCGATGGCGCGGACCTGGGTCGTGAGATTGGCCGCCATCGAATTGACGTTATCGGTCAAGTCTTTCCAGGTTCCGGCTACGCCGCGCACTTCCGCCTGGCCGCCGAGCTTGCCTTCCGTGCCGACCTCGCGCGCCACGCGCGTCACTTCCGAAGCGAAACTGTTGAGCTGATCCACCATGGTGTTCACGGTGTTTTTCAACTCCAGGATCTCGCCCTGCACGTTCACGGTAATCTTGCGGCTCAAGTCTCCATTGGCCACCGCGGTAGTCACTTGCGCGATGTTGCGGACCTGAGAGGTGAGGTTGCCGGCCATGAAGTTTACGCTATCGGTAAGGTCCTTCCAGGTTCCGGCCACGCCGCGTACCTCGGCCTGTCCACCGAGTTTGCCCTCGGTGCCGACTTCGCGCGCCACGCGCGTCACTTCCGCGGCGAACGAGCTGAGCTGGTCCACCATGGTGTTGATCGTGTTCTTGAGCTCCAGAATTTCGCCGCGCACATCCACCGTGATCTTACGCGACAAGTCGCCCTTGGCAACGGCCGTGGTAACTTCAGCTATGTTGCGGACCTGGAAGGTCAGGTTGGCTGCCATGGAATTCACGCTGTCGGTGAGGTCCTTCCAGGTACCGGCCACACCGCGCACATCCGCCTGGCCACCGAGTTTACCTTCCGTGCCGACCTCGCGCGCCACACGGGTGACTTCCGAAGCGAACGAGCTAAGCTGATCCACCATGGTATTGATGGTGTTTTTCAACGCCAGAATCTCGCCGCGCGCATCCACGGTGATCTTGGTGGTCAAGTCGCCCTTGGCGACGGCAGTCGTCACGCCAGCGATGTTGCGGACCTGATTGGTCAGGTTGCTGGCCATGGAATTGACCGAATCCGTGAGATCCTTCCAGGTTCCGGCGACGCCGCGCACATCGGCTTGGCCGCCCAGCTTGCCTTCCGTACCGACTTCGCGCGCCACACGCGTCACTTCGCCGGCGAACGCGTTAAGCTGATCCACCATGGTGTTGATGGTGTTCTTCAATTCCAGGATCTCGCCGCGCACATCCACTGTGATCTTGCGGCTCAAATCGCCGCGCGCCACGGCCGTGGTCACTTCCGCGATGTTACGCACCTGGGCAGTCAAGTTGCCGGCCATGGAGTTGACGCTATCGGTCAAATCTTTCCAGGTTCCCGCCACATCGCGCACGTCGGCCTGCCCGCCCAGCTTGCCTTCCGTACCGACCTCGCGCGCCACGCGCGTCACTTCCGAAGCGAACGAACTAAGCTGATCCACCATGGTGTTGATGGTGTTCTTCAATTCCAGAATCTCGCCGCGCACGTCCACCGTGATTTTGCGACTCAAATCGCCGCGGGCTACCGCCGTGGTCACTTCCGCGATGTTACGCACCTGGTTGGTCAGGTTGCTGGCCATCGAGTTCACTGAGTCGGTAAGGTCCTTCCAGGTTCCGGCCACGCCCTTTACTTCGGCTTGACCGCCCAGCTTGCCTTCCGTGCCGACCTCGCGCGCCACGCGGGTTACTTCCGACGCGAACGCGTTGAGCTGGTCGACCATGGTGTTGATGGTATTTTTCAGCTCCAGAATTTCGCCGCGCACATCCACCGTAATCTTGCGCGACAAGTCGCCATTAGCCACCGCGGTGGTCACTTCGGCGATGTTACGAACTTGGGCGGTCAGGTTACCGGCCATGGAGTTGACACTATCCGTGAGGTCTTTCCACACGCCTCCGACCCCCTTGACCTGGGCCTGCCCGCCCAACTCGCCCTCCGTACCCACTTCGCGCGCCACGCGCGTGACTTCAGACGCAAATGCGTTCAACTGGTCGACCATCGTGTTGATGGTGTTCTTGAGCTCTAGAATTTCGCCTTGGACATCCACCGTGATCTTGCGGGAAAGGTCCCCGTTGGCTACCGCCGTAGTGACTTCGGCAATGTTGCGGACCTGGTTGGTCAAGTTACCGGCCATGGAGTTGACGCTCTCGGTAAGATCCTTCCAGGTGCCGGCCACGCCCTTTACATCCGCCTGTCCGCCTAGTTTTCCCTCGGTACCGACCTCGCGCGCCACGCGCGTCACCTCCGAAGCAAACGAGCTAAGCTGATCTACCATGGTGTTGATGGTATTTTTGAGCTCCAGAATTTCGCCGCGCGCGTCTACCGTGATCTTGGTCGACAGGTCGCCTTTGGCCACCGCCGTGGTGACGCCGGCGATGTTACGCACCTGATTGGTCAGGTTGCCGGCCATGGAGTTGACGCTTTCAGTAAGGTCTTTCCAAGTGCCCGCCACGCCTTTCACATCGGCCTGGCCGCCCAGTTTGCCCTCGGTACCCACCTCGCGCGCCACACGCGTCACTTCCGAAGCAAATGAGCTAAGCTGATCGACCATGGTATTGATGGTGTTCTTGAGTTCCAGAATCTCGCCGCGTACCGCCACGGTGATCTTGCGCGACAGGTCGCCGTTAGCTACCGCGGTGGTCACCTGCGCGATGTTGCGGACCTGTGCGGTCAGGTTACCGGCCATGGAGTTCACGCTGTCCGTCAGATCCTTCCAGGTCCCGGCCACGCCCCGCACATCCGCCTGTCCGCCCAGGATGCCTTCCGTGCCCACTTCGCGCGCCACGCGGGTCACTTCCGAGGCGAACGCGTTGAGCTGGTCGACCATGGTGTTAATAGTGTTCTTGAGCTCCAGAATTTCGCCGCGCACATCCACCGTAATCTTGCGCGAAAGGTCGCCATTAGCTACCGCCGTGGTGACTTCCGCGATGTTGCGCACCTGCGCCGTCAGGTTACCGGCCATGGAGTTTACACTGTCAGTCAGATCCTTCCAGACACCCGCGACATCTTTCACTTGAGCCTGCCCGCCTAACTTGCCTTCCGTACCTACTTCGCGCGCCACGCGCGTGACTTCCGAAGCGAACGAACCGAGCTGGTCCACCATGGTGTTGATGGTGTTCTTGAGCTCCAGAATCTCCCCCTGCACGTCTACGGTAATGGTACGGGAAAGATCGCCGTTAGCCACCGCGGTGGTCACCTCGGCGATGTTGCGCACCTGTGCGGTGAGGTTGCCGGCCATGGAGTTGACGCTATCGGTCAAATCCTTCCAGACTCCGCCCACGCCCTTCACTACCGCCTGGCCGCCCAACTTACCCTCGGTGCCCACTTCGCGTGCTACACGCGTAACTTCCGAAGCCACTGAATTCAACTGCACCACCATGGTATTCACCACGCGCGCAGTGTGCAGAAACTCACCTTTGAGCGACCGGCCGTCCACCTCGAGCGCCATGCTTTGCGAAAGATCGCCCTTGGCCACGGCGCCAATCACCCTGGCGACCTCTGTGGAGGGCTGCACCAGGTCGACCACCAGGCTGTTCACCGAGTCCAGACACTCGGCCCAGCCGCCGGATGCGGTACCCAAGCTGGCGCGCTGGCTAATCTTCCCCTCCTTGCCGACGGCGTTACTGATGCGGGCGAACTCGCTGACCATGCGCTGGTTCAACTTAATGATGTCGTTGAGGGTATCGGCGACCTTACCCGCCAGTCCCGTATGATCGACTGGCAGCCGAGCCGAGAAATCGCCCTCCTTGAAAGCCGTCAGGACTTTCAGCAGTTCGCTGGTATCGAGCAAATTCGTAGCGGATTCGGACGTCATTTCGTACCCCTTTTTACACTGCTTCTGCATTCGCGACCTGGCGCTCCAGCAGTTCCTTGAAGATCGCACCCAAGTTGAAGAATTGTTCTAAATTCGAAGGCTTTCTGAGAAACCGGGTGACTCCCAGTTGCGTCGCGGCGAGCCGGTCGCGCGGCGAGTCCGAGGAGGTCAGGACCACCACCGGCACGTCCCGTAGCAGCCTTCTGTCCTGAAGATGCTGAAGAATTTCGATGCCATCGTGGCGGGGCAGGTTCAGATCCAGGATGATCAGTGACGGGCGCTTGGCGTGCGGATCCGATTCCGCGATGGAAAGAAGGTGGATCACTTGCTGCCCGTCGTCCGCGATGCGCAGGGCGCAATTCACGCGGTGCTCCCGGAGAGCTTCGCGAATCAAGTAAACATCCGCGGGATTGTCTTCCGCTAATAAGATCTCACACATGATCTCCCCTCCCTAATCGTGCAACGCCGGATGCAAGTTCTGCATCCCACTGCGTGCAGAAATTAACCTCGTGCACCTGCCTTGGCCACAGTTTGACTCGTGTTGTCCAACCTGAAGGCTCTTTGTCATGCAACTTACCAACCATTTGGGGAGAGGAAATCACCGGGTCGATTTTGGCGCGTTACCTGCACAGCCAAACAGAACAATGGCCACCGCGGCGTCTAAGATTCTTATCATCGAGGATAACGCTATCGACCGGGAGGTTTACAAGCGTTGCCTCTGGGAATCGAACGGCGGGTCGTTCGAGTTTGCGGAAGCCGATTGCGCCACCGACGGCATCGAGATGGCGGTCACCTGGCGTCCGGACTGCGCGCTGGTCGATGTAAACCTGCCGGACAGGGACGGCATCGACACTTTGGCTGAGATCCAGAGGTCCGGCCAGATTCCTTTCGCGGCGGTGGTGCTGACAGCTTACAGCGAAGAAGCCGTGGCGGTGCGGGCGATGAAAGCCGGTGCCATGGATTATCTGCCGAAGGGAAAGGTCACCGCCGACAGCTTGGGCCGGGTGGTTCGCAGCGCCATCGAACGGTTCCATTTACAGCAGCAGATCGACGAGCAAAGGTCCGCTCTCGAAAGGAGCGGGCAGCGCTACCAACTTCTGCTCGAGTCCATGCCGCAAATGGTCTGGACCACCACCGCCGATGGCCGCGTGGATTACGCCAACAAGCGCTGGTTGGAATATAGCGGCACGATGATCGGAAATGGCCGGTTGGATTGGGATCGCCTGGTGCACGCGGAGGATCGCGAGCGAACTGCGCTGGCGTGGAACCGGGCCGTCCAAACGGGATCTGCCTTCGAAACCGAGTGCCGGCTGCGGCGCACCTCGGACGGAGTTTACCTGTGGCATCTGGTGCGCGCCGTGCCGATGCGAGGCGCGCACGGAGAGATCATCAACTGGTTTGGCACCTCGACCGAAGTCGAGCGGCAAAAACAGACAGAGAAAGCTGTCCTCGAAAGAGAGAAATTGGAAAGCCTGGGCCGGCTGGCGGGGGGACTGGCTCACGATCTGAATAATCTCCTGGTGGTAATACTGGGAGGCGCAAGCTGCGCCATGGAGAAGCTAACACCGTCGCACGAGGCGCAGGGAGCGTTGAACGATGTCAACCAGGCCGGCGAACGCGCCGCGCAATTGATCCGCAGAATGATGGCCTATGCGGGCAAGGGCAACCTCAGCGTGGCCCGCACCGATGTCGATCGATTGGTGCGCGATGTAGTCGCGCGCGCCGGGGTCCCCAAGAGCATCCAATTGGAACTGGTGAGTGGACGCGGTATTCCACCCGTGCTCACCGACCCCGAACTGCTGCGCGAAGCCGTCGCGGACCTGTTGCGGAACGCCGTGGAAGCCATCGCAGAACCAGCCTCCGGCGTCATCTCGGTGCGTACTGAAGCCGTGCACTTCAACGATTTCGGGCCGGGCGGAATCGCGCCAGGTAAGTATGTGGCAGTTGAAGTGCGGGATACGGGGTGCGGTATGGACACGGAAACACGCAAGAATATTTTTGATCCTTTCTTCTCGACCAAATTTCTGGGGCGCGGCCTAGGCTTGGCCGCTGTACAGGGATTCGCGCGAAGCAACGGCGGAAGCGTTCAGGTGGACAGCAGCCCGGGCCAGGGCGCCCGTTTCCGGCTGCTGTTGCCTGCCGCGGTTGACAATTCCACGAGCGCGGGCAAATGAGGCGCTCCCGATGTCAGCCTCTGCAATCAAGGTGACGCCCATGCACGCGCGGCGTCCTACGCCCGGTTCCCGGGGCGAAGAAGACTCCGTCTATCTGACTACCGATTCTCTGCATGACTTAGCCAGTCCCATCAACCAAATCTGTTCGCTCTGCGATCTAGTTCTCAGAAATTATCAGGGCGCTTTTGACGAGGAGGCCAAAGCGCTCTTCGGCTACATGCAGAGTTCCGCGCTTCGCCTGCAGAATCTGTTGGCCGGATTGCGCACCTACATGCAAGTTGCGGGGTCGCCGCCCGTCTGCCGTCTGGCGGACGGAAACGAATTGCTGGCCAGCGCATTGCGGATGGTCGAGCACGCTATCTCGCAGAACGAAGTAGTGGTAACGCACGATGCCCTTCCGGCGTTATGGTGCGATCCGAGCCAGATAACGTACGTCCTGGCCGGCCTTATTGACAACTCCATCAAGTTCCGCGGGGAGAATCGGCCCGAGATACACGTGAGCGCCTCCTCGGACAAGAACACGACGATACTATCCGTCCGCGACAATGGCATGGGCATCGATGCGCGGTACGTGGCGCGCATTTTCGCGGCCTTCAAGCGTGTCCATAGCGAGACATATCCGGGCTCGGGAGTAGGTTTGGCGATCGCCAAGCGAGTGATGGAACGCCATGGGGGCGACATCTGGGTGGAGTCCGAACCGGGCCGCGGCTCCATCTTTTTCCTGGAATTACCGAAGATGGAGGAGCACGCCACGACGCCGGAGGGCGAAAACGCCGCGGCGTGACACCCCCGATACTGCACGACGCAGCATCATTTCAGCCGCGCGTGTCACAGTCTCAGCGCCGCCTTTCGCAACTTCAGCCCCGCCTGTGAGGGCGGGGTTTCTTTCCGGGCGGATGTTCGCGAAGCGCAGCGATCTAGCGCGGTTCTGCCGCCAAGACAGTCTGCACAGTCTGGACATCGTCGCGTATCTCGGCTCGCAGATTCTGATAAGCCTGGGTGAGCAGATATTGCACCGTGTAGACCGAACAGCCCAGAACACGGCCGATTTTTGAGTAATCGAAAGTTTCGTATTTGTGCATCAGGACTGCGGCGCGTTGCGCGGGCGGTAGTCCGGCCATCGCCCGGCGAACCGGCCAGACCAACGCGCCGGGATTTGCATTCGCTACAGTGCCGCTTCTGTTTCCCTTACCGAGCGCCAGATCCAGCGCCCTTTGGAACAGCCAGATATCGCATTTTATGGGTGGCGCCTTGCGCGCGAACGCGCGATACGCCTGGAGAAAAACCTCCTGTGCCATCTCCTCGGCGGCCGCCGGATCATCGACAAAGCGGTGCAGAAAGCGAAATACCGAGGTTCGATAATCCTCCAGCACGGAACGAAAATGGGCCCCATTTTGGGCAGGAAATCCGCTCACGAAGGTCAACTTTTTCCGATATCCCGCGCGCACGTGCGCCGGGCATGCAATCAAATCGCCACCAGGTTTCGAGGCCGCTGAGGAACTGTAATGCCCAGGCCAAAACGACTGCCTGAAGCGCGTTTGCGAACGACAGGCCACACACAAAACGACGGCCTGTCCCACCCTGACTTGGTGCGCGGCGTATTCTTCACGCCGCCTGTCAACCTACGAGCGCCGGGGACCGCGCCAGCCTTCCGCGGATCATTGGGCCTGATCCGCTTTCGACCTTCGTAACTTGCGCCGCATGTCCGGCCAGAACTCTTTCAATACAAAGCCCAACGCATCGTAGCCTATCTGCGTGACCCAGACGTTTGCTACATCCCCGAAATTATGCTCGATTTGCGGGTGATAGGTGTAGGTGGAGAGAGTCGCCGCGCTACCGCTGCCTAGGATCTCCGAGAAGTTGAATTGGGTAGCCCCGGAATCAGAGTGGGTGATCACAATGCGGCTCACGGCGTAGCCGAGCCGGTGCATAAAGCGTCCCTTACCCAACTGGTAGTAACGCGGGTCCTGATGCAGAAACGACGTGAAGACGGCGTGAGCCATGAAGTTCTCGATGACGCCGTCAGCCAGACGTATGCCGTATCGTTTGGCGTAGCCTTCGGCTCCCTGTCCAAAGCTGGGTTCGCTGTTTTCGGCTTGGGCAATGCCCGCCGTTACGGCGTAGAGACCGAACGTGAACGGATCGAAAGTGCCTTGCGCGGTTAGCTTGAACTTTTGCGCCGGCGTGAGCGGCGGGACATGGCCGGCTTGTTCCAGCGTCAGAAAATTAGGCATCATAAAGAAAACGCGGTCGTTGGTTTTGGCTTTCGGCTGTGGCTGGCTGATCGCCCGATTCGCTTCACCGGCAGGCTGGGCAGAAGGCGTCGAGGCGGGTGCGGGCGTCTGCGTAGCGGCCTGTTCCGGGGCCTTTTCCTGAGTTGATGTCTGATCCTGCGCATGTGCGCAAACCACCACAAACGACAGCAGGAGGAACCAATGCCGCTTCATGACGCGTTCACCATGCACCTGAAAAGCCAAACGGCAGGACTATGAGGCGGTGCTGTATCGCGCCATACAATAAACCCCATCGTTCGGAACGGCACTTGCACAAGATCTCACAGGCGAGGTCTGTTTGGCTTCTCTAAATGTGGCGCGCGAGTTCTGGCCCGCCCTCTTTCACACGAGGGGTGCTTTGGCAACCAGAGCAGAGCGTGCTAATCGGGCCGCTTTGCTATGACCAACCGCGCGCTGCGAATCTCGGATCTGTTGAAGCCGCACGCCAAGGCTTTGACGATTGGGCTGATCGCGGTGGTGGGCGAGGGCGCCACCAACCTTTTAGAGCCTTGGCCTCTAAAGTTGGTCATCGATAACGTCTTAAGGTCCCACGCTCTGCACGGATGGCTGCCCAAAGCGATTCCGCAACTCGCGCATGCGGACAGAATGATGGTTCTGAAGTTCGCCGCCCTGGGAGCATTGGTGATCGCGGTGGCCGGGGCGCTGTGCTCGTACACCGAAAAATATCTGACGACCAGCGTCGGCCAGTGGGTAATGCACGACCTTCGGTTACGGCTGTATTCCCATATCCAGCGCTTATCGCTGGCCTATCACGACCACAAGCAAACCGGCGACCTGGTGAGCCGCGTCACCAGCGACATCGACGCCATTCAAAGCTTCATCGCCTCCGGATTGTTGGGCGTCCTGATCAACAGTCTCACTCTGGTAGGCATGATTGGGGTCATGTTTTACCTGAATTGGCGTTTCACGCTCATCGCCTTGAGCATAGCGCCGCCGCTTTTTGCGCTGGTGTACACCTATACGCGGCGCATCAAGCGGGCGGCGCGCGAAGTGCGGAAGAAAGAAGGCGAAATCGTTTCCGTAATCCAGGAAGTGCTTTCCTCCATTCGCGTGGTGAAGGCGTATGCGCGCGAGGAGTACGAGCAGAACCGGCTCGAGGAACAAAGCCTGGAAAGCGTCGAAATCGCGTTGCACGCGCGCGGGCTGAAGGCCAGACTGGCCCCGCTGGTGGGCATTCTGGTGGCGGTCGGCACCAGCCTGGTGCTCTGGTTCGGGGCGCACATGGCCATGGCGGGCACCCTTTCCGCGGGCTCCCTGATCGTTTTCATCCTGTATCTCAATAAAATGTACAAGCCCATGCAGGAACTTTCCAAGATGACCGACGCATGGTCCAAAGCCGCGGTGGGCTACGAACGCATCAGGGAAGTATTGAGTATCGACGGTGAGGTGCAAGACCTGCCGGGCGCCCGAAAGGCGCCGGGGCTGCGGGGCTTGATTGAATTCGACCACGTAGACTTCAGCTATCAGGCTGAGTACCCGGTGCTGCGCGATGTAAGCTTGCGCATCGAGCCGGGACAAGTGGCCGCTCTGGTGGGGCCGACCGGAGCGGGTAAGACCACTATCATCAGCCTGATTCCGCGGTTCTATGATCCAAACTCGGGCGCGGTGCGTCTCGACGGCGTGGACGTCCGGCGGTATCGGATGCAATCCCTGCGGCAGCAGATGAGCTTCGTATTGCAGGAGACGCTGCTGTTTCACGCACCCGTGTGGAACAACATCGCGTATGGAAAGCCGGGCGCCAGCCGGGCAGAGATTTTGCGCGCGGCCGAACTGGCCAACGCCCACGAGTTCATTGAAAAGATGCCGCAAGGTTACGACACCATGCTGGGCGAGCGGGGCGTCACCCTGTCGGGAGGCCAGCGCCAGCGCATCGCCATCGCGCGCGCCATCATCCGCAACACGCCCATCCTGATCCTGGATGAACCGAGCACGGGTCTGGATGCCGCGGCGGAGAAACTGGTGTTCGAAGCCCTGGACCGTTTGATGGAAGGCCGAACTTCCATCGTGATCGCCCATCGCCTGTCGACCATTCGCCGCGCGGGAATGATCTTCGTGGTGAAGGACGGCGAGATCACCGAGAGCGGCCAGCACGACGACTTAGTGCGGATCGGTGGACTTTATGCGGAACTGTACGAATTGCAGTTCGGGTTACAGGCGCAGGCCAGCGCGCGCGAGTGACCAGTTGGAATAGGGTCGAAAACGTGGGGCGGGCAATCCTGCCCGCAGCCGGCTTTTAGCCGGCAGTTCCAGGGAGCGCAGAGCCGCCCGGAAAGGCGTCTGCAGGCAGAGCGCCCGCCCCACATTTTCGGGCCTGTCCCACCCGATTAGAGCCGATCCAGTAGCGCGATTCTACGCTCCACGATTTTCGAGAACCCATCCGCTTCCGCGGCCGAATATCCAGCCGCGCGAAAGGCGTCATGGATCTGGCCGTCGGAAAGATGAGAAAGCAGCGCGCCGATCCAGTGAGCGTCCGCGCGTGGAATGTCTTGGCCGATCCAGCGCAAGTGAAGCCGCATGCAGTAATTACGCGGCCAAACCATCCAGTAGAACGCCGGCCGCCCCGGCACATAGAAGCTTACCGTGGTGGGAGTAGAAGATCGGATGAACTTGGAGTGGCTGTACGAGTCCAGGTTGCCCTTCGCCTTCCAAAGCGGCCAGTGGGCCGAACTGGTGCCGAAGCTGGCGCCCAGGTCGCTCACCAGGTAGATTTTGACGGAATCGCCGTCCCGATAATCCGAATTGTTGCTGTCTTTAAGATCCCAATTGTTTATCAGCGCCATCATCACTCGCAGCCCGTTCCAGGCTCGTGTTCCGGTGAACGGATCCTGGCGCCATTTCCAGTCGCCCACCTTCTTCTCGTCCTCCCGTTTGAGGCGTACGTTGTGCATGGAGCCGTC
>Ga0335074_10002765_pt1 | contig 23911 bp, 24 predicted proteins | sample Lox_Sample_23_FD_206715 | JGI IMG/M metagenome (GOLD analysis project Ga0335074, IMG submission 206715) | Soil microbial communities from Loxahatchee National Wildlife Refuge, Florida, United States - Lox_Sample_2.3 | ecosystem: Environmental > Terrestrial > Soil > Wetlands | place: USA... | reverse complement strand
TGGATACGACGCCGGGCTATCGATCGCCACCGCCGCTCGCAATGTCTCGCTATGCTGCCCGGCGTACAGCATGACGTTATGCCCGCCCATCGAATGGCCCACTAAAACCGGCTCACCTAATCCCCATGCCCCGATTACCGCCGCCAGGTCTGCGACGTAATGGCGCGAGCCGTAGGCCCATTCGTCGAACCACGGACTATCCCCATGGCCGCGCTGGTCGAGCGCCAGCACATGACAGCGATCGGTTAATTCCGGCCCTACAAAGTCCCACCAGCGAGCATGCGCCGATCCGCCATGCACCAGCAGCATCGACGGCTTGCCGCTCCCGCCATAATCGACGGCGTTGAGCGGCTGGCCGTCAGCGCCCTTGAATGTAAGTGTTTCCATCAACCCTCATGCCCGGGTTACGCCAGCGCTGTCCCTCTCACAGCAACTTGTGTGTTTGCGCTTGCGTCCTTTGCAACCGAAAACTTTCCTGCCAAGATCATAGCGTCGGAAGTGACGACACTTTAACTGTTACCTGTAACCCATCTTATGCCCAAGAGGCCATCGTCACGAAGTCCGCACCGCGACCGGCGGCCATTCCCGACCGTCGTCCGGGTGACTCTGATATTGCTCATCGCCGGCTTTATTTGGCCGCCTCGTCTGCACGCCGACAACGCCCCGCCGGTCGGCGGCGTCAGCGACTATGCCGCAACTTCAAACGCTGAGAAGGCTCAGGCGCTGGTCAAGACCGCGATTAATCTTACTGACAGCGAACAGGCGTTGAAGCTTCTGTGGCAGGCTACCGACATCGACCCCCAGCTTGAGGATCCTTACGTCTATCTCGGCCTCTATTACAATTCACGCTCCGATTTTGAAAACGTCATCAAGGTCTATCAGAAGCTGATTAAGTATGAGCCCAAGCAATCCAGCGCGTACCTGAATATCGGCGAGGCCTATATGTCATTCGATCCGCCGCGTACGGATCAGGCCCTCACCTACTATCAGAAAGCGCTCGATCTTGATCCGTCATCTTCATTTGCCGCCCTACGAATGGGCGAAATTTATGCCGCGCAAGGTAACCGCGAGATGGCCGTCCGCTATCTCAAGCTCGCTGGAAGCGATGCCAAGAATCCGGACGTCGCCGCCGAAGCCAATCATTACCTGAGCCAAATGGGCGCTTCCTGAGAAACTCAGATACACTGGGAGTCCCCATCCGTGAAACCCGCCGCGTCATAATGTTGGATCGCCCGCGGCCCAGTCCGCCCAAGGCTGGGCGGATATAGACCAAGGTCCGCTTGCGCTGTTTTTTGGCGTAGCCCACAATCAGTCCTTACGCGCAACACTTGCCACTATAACCCGCGAAAGGCCCCATGACGACCATGCTCTCGAACTCCCAGAAATCCCCGATCCGCCGTGCACTAGCGTTCACCGGCTCTGTGACCGCCCTGGCGTTACTCTTGATGGCATCCGCCTGCCACAGCCAGTCCGCCCAGACCAACGCCTCACCCCTGCCGCCCGCTCAGCCAGTTGCCGCTGCCACTCCCGCACCGGCGCCGGCCGCGTCGCCATCTTCCGCCGAAGCGGCGACACCTTCGCATGAGCACATCCACGGTCTCGCTTCGGCGACCGTCATCACGATCCACGGCAAAGTCGTCGCGGTTGATCGCCCGAAGAAGACCGTCACGCTCGAAGGCCCGAACGGTAAACTGGTCACCGTCCACGTCTATAATCATTACAATCTTGAACAGGCCAAGGTTGGCGACCGCTTCGTCGCCAAGTTCTACGAAATCATCACCATCCTCAGGCAGAAGCCTGATACCTCAATTCCATCAGTCTCGGTCGATCAGGGCATCGTTACCGCCGAACCCGGACAGCCTGCCGGTGCCGCCTTCGGCCGCTCGATTCGCGTGGTCGCCACCATCGACGCAATTAATCACGCCGAGCGCACCGTTGTAATCAAAGGCCCCGACGGCGCCGAGGAGACCGTTAAGGTCAATCATCCCTTTAGCCTGAAGCACGTTAAGGTTGGAGACCAAATCGTTATGACTCTGACCAACGTCGTCGCCATCTCACTCAAGCCCGAGGCGTAAGGCGCGAGGCTATCCTCGCGCTAACTGTCTCCGGCAGTCGCCTTCTGCGACGACTGCCGGATTCCCTCGGCTGATGGCTGACGAATCAACCGGGATCCATCAGCCGTACCCATCACTTAACGGACCGACCTCGCCTCGCCGCTGATAATTCCATTGGCCTAACAATATGGCGGATTTTATGCCGCCCAATTTTGCAACGAGTGCCGCTCTCTGCTACTCAATAGCTCCCGAAAGCAACCTAATTCACCAAGCATATTTACTGCTTATGGTTAGCCGCTACCGTCGGTTCACTCCGACATCGAGTCAAAACCTATGCCGACACTCGCCGACCATTTCGCGGCCATGCTCAAAGATGCGACCCTTCATAACACTACTCTCATCTTCGAGGGTGCTCGCCGTAACATCCTTAGTAATCTGGCAAAGGCCGCAAAGGATCCCGCCGCCCAAAACGTCCAACTGCCGGAGAATGCAACTCCGGACGATGTCTTGAAGCAAATTGTGGACTCTCCGATCGATCCAGGCGTTATCGACTCGCTCGCGGAGGCCGTGGGCTTCTCTGAGTTAGCAGGCTTCGGCAAATACGAGACTGGCGATCGCGGATGGATCGGATGCCTCCTGAATTACTACAGATTTCTCCACGACAAAGCGGGCTTTCCTTTGCCGCCGGTGCCTGCCAACGGCAACTCTATCGAGGGTGTCACTAACTTAATCGCCGAGCCCGCCGATAGATCTGGAATTAAAATTGGGATCGTCGGCGATTGGGGCACTGGGGTTTGGGACGACGGCAAGAAGAATGTAGCCAAGAACGTGATCGATGCCATGCGGCAGCATCGGCCCGACTACGCGATTCATCTCGGTGACGTCTATTACTCAGGCGACGCCAAGCAGGAAATTAGTAATTTTCTTCAGCTTTGGCCCTTCACCAATCACCGCAGCTACGCTCTCAACTCCAATCACGAAATGTACAGCGGCGGCCACGGCTATTACGGTACGTTGCTGAAAGACCCTGAATTCCAGCATCAGCAAGCCGGCTACTTCGCTCTGACGAATGCCCAATGGCTGATCATCGGGCTCGACACCGCCTATTACTCTACCAGTCATCTCTATCAGGAAGGCGCTATCCGCGATCCGAACGATCCTTCGAGCATGGCCCAGGCTGATTGGCTCGCGCGAGTTGTTAGCGCCAACCCCGGCAAGCGCGTGATCATGATGACTCATCACGACGGCTTCGACGTCGACGGTGAGACACTCAAGGTCGCGTTCAAGACCCTCTACCAGCAGATCGCTTTGCTGTTGCAGGGCGTCAGCGAATGGTGGTGGTATTGGGGCCACGTCCATACCGCAATCGTCTATAGCCCTGTCTCGCCCTTCCACAATTCGTTGCTTCACGCGCGCTGTGCCGGCCATGGCGCAGTCCCCTACATGCCGTTCACCAAGCGCCTCGGCAAAGAAGTTATCTGGACCGAATACGGCCTCGCCAACAACCCCAACGATACGGGCGTCGACCGAGGCCGCGCCCCCAACGGCTTCGCGATACTGACTCTGACTGGCCCCGATTTGAAGGAAGAGTTTTACGACGAGAACAATCGTCTGCAATGGACCGGCGATCGTTAGCCACGGCAAGGAAATCCGATGATCACTTCAGCTGACTCTCTCGCGTATGCTGTCACGGCCTCGATGCAGAATGGACTCGCCGCGGCCATAGCTGGCAATCTTCCGCTCATCATGCTGAATACTGCCGAAGGCAGCAGCCTGGCGCATGATCTCCGCTCCGGCTATCTCATTCCCCGCAGCATCTCAGTCGATTACACGCCCTTATTCGATATTCTCCATCTTTCAAGCTATGGCCAGCCGCAACTCAAGCTCGAAAACGTGATCGCCACGATTATCGAGCCTCGCGGCCTACTCAAGGACATCTTCGCCACTAACAGCGATCCGCGCGGGATGCTCAGTCAGGTCCTGAGCTTTCTCAGCCAGCCGAACTTCGCTCCCCTGCTCGGGACCTTCGGCTCCTATCTCGAAGGCCAGTTCGGCATCGCGCTGTCGCTCGTCACCACGCTCAAGAATCTCGCCAGCCCGACCTTTCCGCGCGCGATCGCCGATGCCGTTCTCGCCTACTTCTTCAATGAAAACGGCTTCGTCACCGTAGACAATATCCAGTATATGCCGCCGATGAACTTCAGTGGCACCGCCCAGACGTCAGCCGACCTGCAGCACGCCTTGGTTCCCAAAAGCGGCGAACGCTATATCCGAGATCTGATAACGGTCACGGTCGAGGCCGCCGGCGACGTCCAATACCAGTTACGCGACCGCTACCATCAAATGGCCGCGAAGCTGACCGTCCCCCAGCAGGGCGTCGCCATGCGATGGTGCAAGGGCTTCGCCGCGATGGCCGAGTCGGGCGTGCTCACCGCTGTCGAAGAGACACTGCTCGGCATCGGCCAATTCCGCACCAATCCGATAATTGCAGCCGCAGCCGGAACCTATGCTGGCGCGATCGCCCGCAAGGCTACTCAGCATGTATTCCTTAAAGAATTTGGCGTTTAGGAGTTAGGACCGAGGACGCGATTACTGCTTGTGGGCACTGGCGTCGACCGCAAATAGCGCAGCTATTCCGCCGGCGCCCCCGGCGTCGGTGTCGCTGCCGGCGAAGCCCATGGTGGCGGAGGGACTTGACCCTGTTGCTCCAATTGCTCGGCCTCGCTACGGAAGCGCGGCGGTACGAAATTCTGATCAAAACGCGCCTGCTGCTCCGGTGTCAGCACCGTCCGAATCTGGATATATGCGTTCAGTAGAACTTTACGCCGTTGCCGCTGAAAGTTCCGTCGTAGCTGGCTGACATGCGCACGCGTATCTTCCATCACCTCGCCAACCTGTTCCCGCTGGCTCGGTGTCAGATTCAACTCACGCGTCATCTTTTCCACCGGACCCTCGCCCGGCGGACGCAGCCATCCCAGCCGGTAAGCGGTAGTCGTGCCCGCGAATCCCAACGCGAACCCGGCCAGCAAAGCGGCGCATAGCAGGACGATTCCGTTCTTACCCAGCAAGACCTTCGGATTGGACGGGGTTGTTATCAGGCGCCAACGGCTCCTGTACTGAAGGATCAGTGCCGATTACATCCTGGCTGAAGATGCCCGCATCGGGCGTATAGCTGACTGGCTCAACCGCCGGATCATCACCGGCAATCGCTTCCATCACGTCCTGACTTGCCGGCGCTGCAGCCCTCCAGGCCGCTGTCCCGCTGATGATCAACAGAATCGCCGCCGCAGCCATTGCTCGCCACGGCGCCATCCCATTTCTTTGCGACGGCACGCGGCGCGCCGCCAACGGCCGCACCGCACTTCGCGCCGTTCCGGCCGGACGCGGCCGTGGCTCCGGTTCGCGCTCCGAATGGAGCACCGGCGCACTCAGCGCAAAGGTCCTGAACGACCTATCGCACTTCGCACACCTGCCCAGATGGGCACTGAAGGCCACCCGCATCTCGGGCGTCAGCGTCCGGCACCAGAACGCGCCAAACTCCTTGCGCGCTTCAAAGCAATTCATCTTGCCACCCGGCCCTTGTGCGACGAAAGAATCTTCTCGGCTTGTGCGCGCATCAACTGACGCGCACGAAATGCCCTTATCTTAACTTTGGCCACACTCCAGCCCATAATTTCTGCGATCTCGTTAACGCTCAGCTCCTCGGTCTCCTTCAAGACCATGACCATCCTGTCGTCCGGTTTGAGCGCGTCGAGTAGCCGGTGCGCCAAATCGTGCGCTTCACGCCTCTGCTCGGCTGCGTTGACTATATCTTCCGGTGTAGCTTGATTAACCAGTTGCGCCCAGTTCTGCTCCGCCGCACCGAAATCCCCAACCAAATCTTCTGGACGCCGTTGCCGCCGCCGCAATTCGTCGTAGCATACGTTTGCCGTTATCGCACGCAGCCATCCGCTGAACGGCATCTCGGCGCGATACGTCGCCAATCCGGTGAAGGCCCGCATCAGGCTTTCCTGCGCCAGGTCGCGCGCCATTTCACGATCGCTGAAAAACCGCTGGCACAGCCTCTCCACCTTCTCGCGATGGCGCGCAGTGAGTTCAGCGAAAGCGGCCGTCCGTCCGCCGAGGACTTCGGCTATCAGATCCTCGTCGGAATTAACGGCGCCTCTCCAGTTCCGTATTGCGGCGAGTGCAGCCATTTTCCTCTGACTTTAACTACGGCCATTGCCCCCGCCTGGTTACAAATACCAGAGATTTTTTGCGCAATTTCCATCGCTTGGCTGCACTTCAAGCTCTTACGCCGCCACGTCCCGCTATTGCTCTGATGGCAGCCGCAATCCTGCCTCGGCCAAATCTGCAGGTGTATCCAGATCTTGTACCGTCCCTGCGTCCTCCACGTCGGCATACCCAACCCGCGATGGCTCCCGATTCACTACCACCCGTGCGCCCTGGTCCTCCGGCGCATCCATCAGTTCCTTGAATACCGATCGATCAAATAGCACCGGATGGCCTCGCCGACCCTGGTAACGCGCTATCACGATTGGCTTCCGCGTGCGCTCATATTCCGCTGCGACCGCTTGAAAGGTCGCGGAATCCACCAGCGGATGGTCTGCCAGATGAACCATCACTGCTTCCGTGTCCAGCAAAACTTGAGCCAGCCCCACCCTCAACGATGAAAGTTGCCCGCGTGCGAAATCTGCATTGTAAGCCACTACGATTCGCGCGTCGTCTGGCACCGACGCCGCTATCCGTTTCCGATGCGCCCCTAGCACCACAATCAGCCGCTCCGCCACTTCCAGCATCGCCATGGCGCTCTTGGCCACGAACGTCACGCCGCCGACCTCTAACAGTGGCTTCGGAAAACCCATCCGGCTCGATTTACCAGCCGCCAGCAGCAGCCCTTCGATCCGGTTAATGGGCGCCATCTAATCTGATGTAATACTTGAGCTTCAGCGCGAAATCGGCCGCAGCCGTCCGGACTTGGTCCCCAGCGTCAGTCCGTCGCGCACACCCGTCCGCCGTTCCCGGATGATCTCGGCGATAATCGCGATCGCGATCTCCTCCGGCGTCTCCGCCCCGAGATCGAGCCCCAGCGGCGCATGAATCTCATCCAGCCGTTTAGGATCGAAACCCTCTTCTTCGAGGCGCGCCAGCATCGCCCGCACTCGCCGCCGCGATCCGATCATCCCGACAAAGCCGCACGGCTGTTTGAGCGCCGCGCGCAGCGCCTCTTCATCAAACGCATGGCCGCGCGTCACCGATATCAAATAGCAATGTTGATCGAGATTAAGCGAATCTATCGCCGCAGCGAACGGCCTCACGATAATTTGATCGGCCGTCGGAAAGCGCTCACGGTTCGCGAACGATGCCCGATCATCAATCACCGTCACATGAAACCCGAGCATCGCCCCGAGTTGGCAGAGCGGCTGCGCAATATGGCCAGCCCCAACGATTATCAAGCGTTGCGCCCCGGTTATGGGATCGAGAAAAACCCGCGGCGCGCCATTCGCTGCAATATGCGTTATTGGCTTGAGCGCTCCGTCGCGATCGACCTCGAGTAAGCCTGCCACTGAATTGGCGGTGCGTTCCGCCAGTTGCGCAAGCGCCGCTTCTTCCAGTCGCGCCAAACGCTGATCCGCTTCGTATTTCGGGGGCGTTATCACGGTCTTCGCACCCGATGGCGTCTCACCCCACGCCCCCGGATCGACCACCGTGAGGAGTGCGGCGGGCCTGCTATGCTCCGCAGCGTCGGCCAGCTTGCGTGCGATCGGGAGGTCCGGATCCTTCCACATGTCGATGAAGACATCCATCAGACCACCACACGTGCCGATCTCTTTCTGATCGAAATCGCCGGTCAAATCGATTTCGGCCAGCCGCGCACCGTCGCCTGCCGCCAGCATCAGCCGAGCCTTGCGAAATACCTCCGCTTCCCCGCAGCCGCCACCGATCGTCCCGAACTGGCCATCCTCACGTATGATCATCTTCGCGCCGACTTCCCGTGGCGTCGAACCTCGCACATTGATTACGGTCGCGAGCGCGAATGGCTGCCCACGTTCCAGCGTGCGCACCGCTTCCGGCCAGATTTGGTCAACCGCAGACATGCAAAGCTCCTGCGACGCCCTCATATGACGCCGCCTCGGAGGAAGATCAAAGTGTATTGTGACTTAAAGCGGCCCGCGCTTTCCAGTGCCCGGAACTTTACCGGGCAACTGTGCGTACCGTCGACGAGGGCCGATCCCTCTCGGAACCTAACTTCGCATACGAATGTGGAGGGAAGCGGCGCCTAGAGCAGTCCCGACCCCGAACCCGTCTCTCTCGGCCCGGGCGGACCCGGACGGCGCCGGCCGCCATCTTCCGCCAGACCGTACCGCGTCAGCATCCGGTAAAGCGTCGAGCGTGAGATTCCCAGTAGGTCGGCCGCCCGCCGGCGGTTGCCCTCGGTTTCTTCCAGCGATCGGACCAGCGTGCGCTTGATCACCTCGTCGAGCAGCAACGGCGCCTGCGCTTGTCCAGGATTCGCCGTGGGCGCTGCGGCCGCCTGACTCTCCAAAAAGCTATCGCCGAGTTCGATCGGCGTTTCCGTCGGATTATCAGCCGATGGCTCGGACCGCGGATAGGTGCGGTTCATCACATGGTCGGGCAGCGCATGAGTATCTAAACGATCGCCGTCGGTCAGCATGACTGCGCTCTGCACCGCATGAGCAAATTCGCGGACATTACCCGGCCAGTCATATTCGCGCATCACATCGAATACCCGCCGCCGCACGTAGCGAATCGCTTTGCCGAACAAGCGATTGTAATGCTCGATAAAATGACCGGTGAGCGCTTCAAGGGCGTCACGCCGTTCGCGCAGCGGCGGAATCAGAATCGCAGTCGCGCTCAGCCGATAGTAAAGATCGTCGCGGAACTCGCCCAGCTTGACCATCGCGCGCAGGTCTCGATTCGTCGCCGCAATCAGCCGGATATCGACCTTGTAACTCGCCGCTGACCCGACCGGCTGCACCTCATGGGTCTCCACGGCTCGCAAGAGTTTGGGCTGCAAGCGCAAGGGCAACTCGCCGATCTCGTCCAAAAACAGCGATCCGCCGTTGGCCGACCGGAAATACCCGAGCGAATCCTCTCGCGCGTCGGTGAACGCTCCTCGCACATGACCGAATAGCTGCGACTCGGCCAGATTCTCCACCAGATTCGAGCAGTTGAAAGTTACAAATGGTCCTTTCGGCACGGGTCCCAGCGTATGCAAAGCGCGCGCGACCAGCTCTTTTCCGGTTCCCGATTCCCCGTGAATCAATACCGTCGCCTTGTATGGGCCCAAACGAGCGATCGTTTTGAGCACGCGACGCATATTCGCCGATTGCACGACCATGCCGCCGACGTTTTCGGCCCCAAGGCCGAGTGTGTCGATATCAACCCATTCGTTGTCCGCTCCACCCGGACGAAGTTCTTCCGGCGGTCCCATGCGATTTACTACTTCTACAGAATCATCCAAATCCCAAACCTTCGGACAGGGCGCTCTTGCGATCCCCATAGCGCCTCGACAAGCCGCTCCCCAGCAATCGCCACCGTCCGGCGGCTGATAAAGCAAGTCGAGGGCCACTGTGAAAACTAGCCGATAAATCTCGTTAAATCGTTAATTTCGACCAGCTTAAAGCGACATGTAGCGACAAATTGATGGCGAAGTGACCGTGATTTGGCGCATCTCTGCACCAAAAAACATTTACGACTCATTTCCGCGAGACATTGGCTTACTCCGGCGGCTGCTGAACAGACTTGGCACTACGTGCGTCATCGAGACCAGTCAGTCACTGCTTTACGGCTCGCCTACTAATTATTCACCGGTTTCCGCTGCTGCGCTCGCGGATTTTTCAGAGGCGCTGAGACTCATAGCCCAAGCGCATCGATTAACACCTGTGCCGCATGGTCGCGCGGGTCGACCTTGTCATAGACCCGCTCAATCACACCCTCGGCATCGATCAAATAGCTGATCCGTTCGGCATACCGAGCCTTGCGATCCCCGCAAGCCCCGTATGCCATTCCAACCTCGCGTTCAGGATCCGACAGCAGCGGGAAATCGAAACGATATTTCGCCGCGAACGCGGCATTGCGCTCGCAATCATCAAAGCTGATTCCGACAATCGCAATATCGCTTTCATCGTAGTAGCCCTTCTGATCGCGCAGGCTGCATCCTTCGAGCGTGCATCCGGGCGTCTCGGCTTCGGGGTAAAACCAGATCAGCACCCGCCGTCCGCGACTCGCGCTGAGGGTAAACGGCGCGCCCTGATGGTCACTGAGGGTGAAATCAGGTGCTTGATCGCCTGGCTTGAGCAAACTTGCCATTGTCACGAATATCCGTCTAGACGCGACGCTTCTGGCGATCCGTTCCCTGCACTTACCGCCTCGTCGCTAGCGCCTAACTTTCTAGTTTAGACGGCTCGATGGGCCTCCGCCAATCTTTATTGGTCAGCGCCAATGTTAATTCGAGTTGTACGAAAAGGTCTGGATCGCCTGGATTACCGCGGGCCCAAGGATCACCAGCAGCATAGCTGGCAGGATGAACAGCACCAGCGGAAACAAAATCTTCACCGTGCTTTTCTGAGCCGCTTCCTCAGCGCGGAACCGCCGCTTCATCCGCAGCGAATCCGAACTTGCCCGCAATGCCGGTCCGACTTGCGCGCCGAGTTGCTCGCTCTGGATCAGGGTCGCAGCCAGCGGTCTAACGTCGTCGACCGCCGTGCGTTCGGCGAGGCTGCGCAGGCCCTCACCTAGTGTCGATCCCGCACCGATTTCGCCGGCGACCAGCACCAGTTCAGCGCCAATCGCCTGCTCCTGACGCGCCGTCTCGTCACCCACTACCTTGATCGCTTCAAACAACCCGAGCCCCGCTTCGATGCAAACTACTAGCAGGTCAAGCACATCCGACAATTCCCGCGAAATATTTTCCTGACGCTTGGACGCCCGCTTACGCAGATAATAGAGCGGCCCGTAGAAACCGATTCCGGCTCCGATCATCGCCATTACCAGCGCCTTGGAACTGGATTGGAAATAGATCCCGCCCGCCGTCATCGCCACGACTGCACACGAGGCAATCGCGGCCAGCCGAATCAGAACGAACACCCGCACCGCATTGGATCGCCGAAACCCAGCCTGCACCAGCGTCTGCGCCAGCCTTTCGGTCGCCTTGGTCTTCTTCGGTGCCGGCACCCGTTGCAGCGCCCATTGCAAAAGTGAACGCCCAACCCCATCCGGGATCGGCTCGTCCTCATTTGCCATCAGCTTTGCCGTACGCAGCTGCAGCGTCATCTCATCGAAGCGCTCCTGCATTACGCGATGGCTTCCGTACAGCGCCGCATATAACGCCGTAGCTACCGCGCCCATCAGGAACAGCACCGTGATACTGACCATCAGCGGGCTCATTTCAATAATTCACCCGTAGAATCCGTCGGATTGAAAAAAAGGCCACTACATCGAGCCCGATAGCCATTTTCAGTACCTTGGTCCCCAACGGATCGGTGAACAGGACGCGCGCGTAGCTCGGCTGGATCATGCTGAAAGCTGCCAGCACCAGAACCGGCAACAGCCCGACCACCATCCCGCTCATCCGCGACTGTGAAGTCATCGCGCGAATCTGTGCCGCTAGCCGCTGCCGCGTCCGCACGATTTCCGACAGCCGCCCGATAATCTGCGCGAGACTGCTGCCGACTTCGCTCTGAATCTTCACCGCGACCACCAACAGCCGCAGATCATCTTCCGGCACCCGCTTGAGCATCTCGTCCAGCGCCTTGGGCAACGGCATTCCGAGCCGTGCCTGCTCCAGCACCGTGCGAAACTCGCCCCGCAATGGCTCGTTGAATTCCTTGACCAGGACTTGCAAGCCGCGCAACAGCGAATGACCGGCCTCCAGTGATGACTTCATGAGATCGAGGGCGAAAGGCAATTGCAGCGCAAAGGCCTTGAGCCTCCGCTTGCGCTTGAAGCGTATATACACAATCGGCAGCGCGCCCATCGCCGCCGCCAGCGCGAGCGACAGCATAATATCGCCCCAAACGATCCTGCCGATTCCCAGACCGGCCCCAAAAGCCAGCACCATAATCAGCAGCAACTCGGAGACTCGCATGTAGACGCCGGCCTGCCACATGCTCTGTTCCAGCCGCTTCAGCAGATGCAGCTGGTAAATCATCGTCAACACCGGCGAGCTCTCTGCTTGCCGCCGCCGTGGATCCTGACGCAAGAGAATCTGCGCCGCCGGATCTTCTTCCTGGGTCCGCGTCACCTCGGCAAGCAATGCGGCCGTTGCATGATCCTGCCGCCGGCCGTTTCCGCTGCTTACGAATACGATAACCAGCGCGATTACGGCCGCAAAGATTCCGCTGGCGATTAGCAAATCCATCGTGCTACCGTGCGTCGGCCTGCATCGGGGCCGGCCCCGCGGTGTTCAACTTAAAGCCCGCCGCCTCCACCTGATGCGCGTATGCCGATCGGATTCCCGTCGACTTGAAGTGGCCAACCACCGCGCCATCCGCGGCTGTCTCCGTGCGCACGAACTCGAAAAGGTCCTGCATCATCACGATGTCGCCTTCCATCCCGCTGATCTCCGAAATTTTCATCACCTTGCGGGTGCCGTCCGATAGTCGGCTGACGTGCACGATCATGTTCACCGCCGAAGCGATCTGCTGCCGCATCGCCCGCTGCGGGATAGAAAAACCCGCTAGCATCATCATCATTTCCAAACGCCCGATACATTCGCGCGGGCTGTTCGCGTGAATCGTCGCAATCGATCCGTCATGGCCGGTCGACATCGCCTGCAGCATGTCGAACACCTCGGCGCCGCGCACCTCACCGAGAATGATTCTGTCTGGCCGCATTCGCAGGCAGTTTTTCACCAGTTCGCGCTGCGTTACTTCGCCTTTGCCTTCAAGGTTCGGCGGACGCGTCTCGAGCCTCACCACATGCGGCTGCTGCATCGACAATTCCGCCGAATCCTCGATAGTCACGATTCGCTCGTCGTTCGGCACAAACGCCGACAGGCAGTTAAGCATCGTCGTCTTGCCGGAGCCGGTGCCACCGCACACGATTACGTTCAGACGCGCTTTCACGATTGCTTCGAGAAAGGCGACCATCTCCCGCATCACGCTGCCCTTGGCCACCAATGCGTTGATGTCGAACCGGCGCTTGCCGAAACGCCGAATCGATAGCGACGGCCCGTCGAGCGCAAGCGGCGGCACAATCGCATTGATACGCGAACCGTCGCGCAACCGCGCGTCCACCATCGGCGACGATTCGTCTACCCGCCGGCCCACCTGCGAGACGATCCGGTCGATAATCAGCATCAGATGCGGGTCGTCTTGAAAAGTCACATCGGTCAAATGTAGCTTGCCGAATTTCTCGACATAGACTTGGCCATGGCCGTTGACGAGAATATCCGTGATGTCGTCATCGTGGAGTAGGGGTTCGAGCGGCCCCAGGCCCAGCAACTCGTTTTTGATTTCCGTGACCAGCCGCTGACGATCGAGGTCAGTCAGCAGCCGGCCATCTTCATCCAGCGTGTCATTGATCGCCTGCGTCACCTTGGCCGACACCATCGCCGGTTCAAGCGCGTCGAGCTTCGACACATCGAGCGTTTCGAGCAGCCGGTTATGGACGCGGATCTTGACCCGCCGCGAACCATCATTGGGATCCTCGCGGCGCCGCGCCTGACCCGCGCCGCCAAGGATCGAGCCGCTCGGTTCCTCCGCTTTGGCAGGACCACTCTTTTGCGCCAGCCGATCGACCAGCCTCATTTCTTATCCCCTCGCTTGCAGTTCCGACTCCTGCGCAATCCCCTGATTCTTCCGCGCAACTGAATCGTCATCTCTCAATGGCCGGGACCAAGTACTTGGACCTCCATCAACGTCACTTGCTCACTCGCTTGGACGCCGCCTGGCCCGTTCGCCCTAATCATTGCCTGATAGCTATCCGCCCAGCGCTGACACGCCGGCACTGCCTCCAGCGTCGCCGCGATACATTCACTGACCGTATGGCTGTCGGTCGTGCCAACCTGCACCAGCCCGCCATCGCCGCACTCCATCGGAATGCGTTGCTGCGCTCGATACTCAGCCGCGCCTGCGCGGCATGCTTGCGTCTCTTGATCAAGCTGATGCGCCTGTGCGCGCAGCCCATCCGCCACCGGATTATCTACTTGCCGCGCTTCCTCCAATCCGCAACCCGCCACCAGCATCAGCACGAGGCAAAAGAACCGTGCATAGCTATTGACTATTTCCATTGACTATCCGTTTCATGTACTGGCTCGCGCGCCGAATGCTCCAAAGAGCCGTCCCAGCAGGCCGCCACTGCTCGCCGCTACATCCTCGCGCTGCACCGTCAGGCGCCACGCCAGAGTTTCCATGGCCCGCACGTAGGCCGAACTTGCGCCCGCCTGCCACACGTTCTGCTTGCGTAACTGAACGCGTTCCATCAGTTTGTCGTCGCGTGGAATCGTCGCGTAGAAACTCTCACCCACCACTTCCTCCAGGCGGCTCTCGCTGATCACGCTCTGGGGATCGGCCTTGTTCAAAAGATAGTGCTGCGCAAGGTCGGGCAGCCCCAGCCGTTCAAACAGATCCTCGAAGCGCTGCACCGTATGCGCCGCCGCCAGTGATTGATCGATTACGTAGATGACCTCGTCGGATATTTCCCACGCCGCTATTGCGTTCTCATCCAGCCGCTGTCCGCAATCGACCACCACAAAGTCGAACAGTTGCTGCATCAGCTTCAGCACCGCGCTGACAGTTTTATCCAGAATGCGATCGGCATCTTCGATCCGCTTGGGTGCTGCCAGGAGATAAATCCCGGATGGATGCTTCGTTAGCGCACCTTCCAGCCTCAGTGAATCCAGCGCCCGGGCGAAATCAGGCAGCGCTGCAATCGTCTGTTCCGGCTCCAGTTGCAGCGCCAGACTCAATCCACCCTTTTGCAGATCCAGGTCGACTACTGCGGCGCTCTTGCCCAACGCGTAGTTCAGCGCGAGCGTCAGGTTCGCGCACAGCGTCGTTACGCCTACGCCTCCGGCCAGGCTCGTGAACGAATAGATATGACCGCCGCCCTTCCGTTCATCGCGCCGCTGCCGTTCGTTCAGCTTCACCAGTACGCGGCTCATCTCGCTTTCTTCGAGCGGCAGAAACATCAACTCGTCAGCCCCCGCATGCAACGCCCGGCGCATCAATGCCGCCGATCGCTCGTGCAGCAACGCGATCATCACCGGCCGCGGACTCCGCGCGGCTTTGGCTTGCAAATAACCCAGCGGTCCGGCTTCCTCGTTGTTGAACAGCACCATCGCTAGGTCCGCGTCCGGCATCCCTTCACTCACTGCACTCGGCGCTATCTCTGCGATTTCCAGTACAGGGTCCGTCATCTTGATCAGTACCGCCCGAACCTTCGCTCGCTCTTGTTCGGCCGCGCCAAACAGATGCACCCGCAACCCGCGATGATGCTCGAGGCCTTTCGAAGCTACATTCGCCACCCTACTCCTCCACTCACCGCCGCCTTCCCGCTATGTCTGAAGTGGCGGCGAGCCGTCAACTCGCCGCCACTCTCCGATCATTCTCACTTGATCGTTTGCGCTCCCTCAGGATGCCGCCGCTGTCAGGGACGAATTCACGGAGTTCACCAGGGTCTCGATATCCTGACCCATGGTCTGATAAACCGCGAACACGACTACCGCGATCGCCGCCATGATCAAGGCGTACTCAGTCATCGTCTGTCCTCGTGACAACTTGCGCAGCCCTTCGCTCACCTTGATATACTTCTTCGCTAGTACATTCATACCGGCCTTCTCCTTGCACTATCTGACTTAGCTTCTGTTAATTGTAACGTTGGTGCTTTATGCACTCTCGCCCTACTTTCTCTTATTTCGTTCTGCCGTTCGCTCCTCTGCGATACTCACTCCGCGCACAACCCTATCCCGCTGGATTTAGTGCCTCCTTTACCTGATCGCTTGCTCGGATGAGTTGAGCAGGCTCCATGCCATCTGCGGCAATCAATAAATCATTACGCTTTTGCGCCAATGGGCTCCGGCGGCGTCTCATAACCGAAACACTACTTGTCCGTCAGCGGGACATCGGTGTTACTAAATGCTGCCTGCTGCGTCTGCCGCCCCAACAGAAAAAGGCGAGCAGCATATAGCTTACTCGCCCTTTTCCGCGACGTATTTCTTGGCTAACGTGCGGCCTTGCCCGACCACCAGCAGCCAATTTCTGCTGACTTTCAGCTTACTTTCAATCGACCTCGAATCTTTTCATCGCGAATTACACGGCCTCTATCGCTTCTCACGCCGTCTAAAAATGATTCGTGCTTACGTTCGGATGCCCACCGACACTGGTCGCAAACGAGTCTACGAATCCGCTCGCGGCATTAGTCTTGTCGACTGCCACGGTGTCATAATCGCCAAAGTAATCGGGCGCGACCAGCACATCTTGGCCGACCACCGACGGAAAATTAGTCTTCGTGTACAGCTTGCTCGTCCAGCTTGCTCCGTTATTCGTCGACGACGAACAGGTTCGATCAATCAGAAAGTTATTCGGATCCCGATGGCGGTCGTAATAGCAGATCCCGATCCGGCCGGTCTTATCAGTATCGATCGCAGGCTCGAACTGATCAGAGTATGGATTCGGTCCGCCCTCCGGATTCGTATTCACACGCTTCGGAGAACTCCACGTTGTCGCACCATTCTGGGATTGGCTGAAGAGGATATCCGCAAAGCCGTACACCCCGGTCGTCGACAAAATGTCGTTGACCTCGGTCGTTGCGGTATCCCAAGCTAGATAAATATATCCGAAATTATGCGTGCCGCGCCCGATCGCTATACTGGGATACTCGGCGGCTTGAATCAGCCCCTGCAAGTCTGCGCCGTCGCCGACCGGATTAACCGAGCTGACAATCGTCGGTGTCGCAAACGACGCTCCTTCATTCGACGACACCGCAATCTTGATATTTCGATCAGTTAGTTGTCCTCCGTTCTCTCCCATCGTTTCATAGGCAACATAAACCACGCTGGCTGCGCCTACCGCTACCGACGGCCCCTCAACGAAAGCGTTGGGATTCGCATCATTCGCGCATACCTCTTCAATCACAGCCGGCGCACTCCAATCGGTTCCTCCATCGGTCGAGTACACCAACTCGATCGCGTAACGCGGAATCGGCTCTCCGGCGTTCGGGTCTGATTCAGGGAAATCACCGCAGGTCGTGCCCGAATAGTCTTCATCGACGTACGTTATATACACTTGACCAGTATTTGCCGGGTCAATCGCGAGCGCATCCTTGATGATCTCGTGAGTAAAGCCGTCTTTACTTATAGCCACAACTGGCTGTCCGTAACTGCTGCCGCCATTGGTCGATGCCGCCATAGCCACACCCGTCAGCACGTTCTCTCCATCCCACCAGGTTGCCGAATAGTAAAAATCGCTTTGATTAGTACAAACCACCGACGGATCGCCGACAATCATCTGGTCGACATTCGTCGGCGGCGACGGCGGTCCGTCATACGCATAACTGCTGCCCTTGTTTGCCGACGTCGACGCCCCGATCGCACTTACGCCGTCGCTCCCCTCAAAGGTATTCACCTCGGCGCCCGTGTCATTGAACGTCACGACCACGTGGCCTCCGCACCATGCCGACGCCGTCTCATTCTGCGTAAACCCGGACAACCGCGTGTTCGCCAGATTCTCTGTCGAGATCGGCCCGCCCGCGGCCGCAGCCCGCACCGCCGCCGGGTCGAATTCCCAATCTTCGATCGGTTCACCCTGTAATGCCATCCGCGCGAAGTCTGGGCGCGCCAATGGCCATCGCGCCGCCAACGCTGCAACGTTACCCCATGCTCCACGCTCAGCCGCAGCTGCATGAGGTAATTTCGCCAACTGATGTTCGCGCTCCATCAACTTGTCAAACATCGCGAGCCGTTGATCGGCCCATTGCGCTCGCACTGTCGCCGCACCAATCAAATTGGCTAAACACACTGATACGGCGAGGCTTACTAGCTTTAGCTTCCGCACCGAGACATCTCCTGACTGAGTAAAGGGAGTTGACGAAAGACCGCCCTGCGCGGCCCGCGCAGGCGATAATTCCAAGGAAGATGCCAAGCTTGACGCGCGATGGCGCGCTAGTTTGAAATGAACAGTTTCTCGTTTTGAGACATGTCTTGAATTGCGCTGATTAGCCCTGGTTCATTTGCTCGCTGATCCTTCGGGCGGCAATACGATAGCTGTTCGGCATTATTTTGGCGCGACCAGGATGACGGCCTCTGCCGCCTGTCGTCACTACTCTTAGCGCTCCGGATTTATAAGGGTGAAGTATTCTCTAGTATCGCCAACCGCCGCGTTCGAACAGTTCTTCGTTTCTCAATGATGTCATCGCCGGCCCGATGCGCGCCGATCTTAACCAGTCCGTTTACTCGGTTTGGACGGCGTGGTACTGGCTAGTCATTCATTATCGACTGAGTAATTGCATAAGCAGTCGATAGATTGCTACGTTTAGCGCGAGATTCGCCTGAGATCGCGTTGCTCGTTCAGAGCAAGTCGTAATGGCGCGGGGTAAACTCTTGTTGATCGAGATCGATCGAGCGGCGCGGATGCTTGAAAACCCAGTGATCCTGCTGAATCCAAATGATCACATGGGCCACCAGAGCTGTGAATCCGCGCACTTCCAATTCCGCATTCCGCGGCATATCGATTTCTGCGTCAGTGATATTTCTGGCTGGCGTACCTTCCATAGTTCCACTCGCTCTTAATGAATTAAGCCAACTTGTTCCGCCTCCCGCGCAGTATTCGCACCGCAAACAACGCGCCAGCGTCGTGGATTAGTCAACAACGATGCCAGCTCACCACAAACGAAAGGCGCCCGATCTTGTGACCGGACGCCTCACTTATTACTCAGTTGCAGCAGTTATATATTTAGAACATTCTCGTCGCGCCATTAGACCTGACGGACGGCATGCCGCGCCGGCCGCGATGAGGCCCGGTCACTCTAGCTCACACCTTTACGACGCAAGCCCAGGGTCGCATCGTAAAGCCACCTATTTCTTCCCGGCAAAGGGCTTGTCACGTTCGCCCAGCGCCGCTTTGAGACCCCGCTCACGGCTCGCTTTCATCCAATTCTTCACTGTCTCCGTCTGATGGGCGATACAGTCGAGGTCGGCTGCTGATTGTTCCAACGCGCGGAAGCCCTGTACTTCGAGCTGGCGGTTCACGGCCGCCTTATGCAGCGTTAGCAAGTCAACCGGCACCATTGCGACCCGACGCGCATAGGCGAGCGTCTCATCCCCAAGCTTGTCTTTGGGGAACACGCGGTTCACCAGATGCCATTCGAGCGCCTCTTGCGCGCTCATCAGATCACCGGTGAAAAAGTATTCTTTGGTCTTGCGCGGACCCATGAGGGTCGGCCACATCGATAGCGTCGGCAAAATTCCAAGCGATCGTCCCGCCGGATGGCCAAACTGCGCATCCTCACTAGCGAAAACGATATCGCAGTGGCCCACCAGTTCAGTGGCGCCCGCCAGGCAGAACCCCTGCACTTGCGCGATCGTTGGCTTGGGCAATGACCACAGCCTTTGCCAGCGCTCGACGATCTTCTGCAGGCCGGCGCGATCGCTGCTCACCGTAAAGCCCGAGCCCGGCTGTTGTGTGCCCTGCAAATCGTATCCAGCACAAAACGCCCGTCCCGCACCTCCAATAATCAGCACACTCGCCTGTGCATCCGCCTCGAACGCGTTCAGTGCCTCGTCGAATTCCTTGAGCAGCTTTTGCGACATCGCATTGAGCTTCTCAGGACGGTTCAGCGTCAGCCGAAAAATTTTATCCTCGGCTTTTTCGTAGATGATAGTCTCAAAGTCCGCCATGACTCGGGTCCTCCGCCGCCCAGTTGAGCGCATCGGCCCGCGTCACCGCAACCGCAAGAGCCGCGTCAAGAATGCAGATTCCGAAGACTGGAAATTTCGCCGACGCACCGGCACTCGCAACTTCTTAGAGCACCGTGCTTGCGGCCCCTAGCTTGTACATAAGCCGCGCAGGCTCGTTGGCTCGCTACGCCTTCGGCTCAGACTGAGCGGTACGCCTTCTCAAGTTCGGGCTATGCTACGCCGACCGCACCAGCTACCGCCGATTTAGCATTCAGCGCGTCCGACAATACGCTGGCGATCAGGCTGTACACTTCGCGATTCACAATCAACCCGATATGGCGCCCGCCAACTTCGCAATTCCGGCCGCCCTGATCGAGGCATGTGCGCCAATCAAGGACCTCGTCTTCGCGCGTGTAAATCGACGTGAAGGCCCGCAAATCACGCGTCGCCATCTCCAGGATACGCGCGAAGCCGCACTTGCATTGCGCTGTCCCGCATTCCGGGGGCGCACCCGCAATCCTCTGCCACAGCCCCGCAACGCTCTGCATCAATGGCCGCACTTCATGGTTAATGGATTCCCAATCATTGCTGATCGGCGCGCCAAGCCCAATCACGTGGCTGACATGCTCTGGTATCCCGATACCGATTGAGCGCGCCATCACTCCGCCCAGACTATGTCCAATAATCGAGACGCGTCCGTGCCCTTCCTGCGCGATACCTTTGACTCGCGCCTCAAGCCGCTCGAGCTTCTCGCGTGGACAGCCGAGATTGAGATCGATTCCCGAAAGGTAGGGTTGATAGCCGATTCGCTTCAGCCAGCGCGCCATCGGCGCCATGATCCAGTCCCCGGCAAAGAAGCCCGGAATCAGCAGGACGGGTTGGCCGCTGCCGTGCTTTACTTCCCGGCCGTAGCAGATTGGATTCCGCAGCAGCCCTGCTAGCTGCTGGTAATAGTCCATGGTGGAAGCGGTAGTAAGCTCAAACAGCACAGCGCCAGCTAGCCTTTCACAATACAGATTTCGGCGATACTAGACAGCTTAGCCGCTGATAGTAAAGCCTCTGGCGGCAATGAAAAGCTCACGACCACAAGCGGCCCCCAACCTGAATCAACAGTGGGAAAATACGCCGGAGCGTGGCTCCCCGATCCTGGCTGTTCTCCCATCCTGAGGCCGCGCCTCTCACTGACGACGGCATCCGCGAGCCGTCATCTCGCCGCCAAAAGAAAAGCGCCCGTCATCGACGGGCGCTTCACTCCGGCGTCAGTGCTTGGAGGCCAAGCACGGCAACTCTAGTTCTGCGCTTGCAACTGCCATAGCGAACGCGCCGTTGAGACCGAGCGCTCGATCAGCTTGCGCGCCAGTTTCTGCTGCGCTTCGATCATCGGTGCGAGTGGCGTCTCCTTGGCCCAGCCCGTCACCTTCTCCTGCATCTCGAGCGCCTGCGTCGCGAACTTCTCGCTCGCATCGATATACCAGGCGGCCGCTTTCTTAGCGCCCTCGAGGTTCACGAACGGGTTCTCGCCAAGTTTGCTGAATGCCTCAAAATATCCTTTTTCCGCCACTGACTATTCCTCCATGCCCGTTTCGGGTCGATTTTTACCGCGTCTCCCTGACGCCGCTATCTCACTAATTTAATCACTCAAACTCGTGCGCCGTGAGGCGTTTGGTCACTTTGGTGACACTTAATTACGATTCTCTAAGCCGTTCGCGTCGCGCTCGGCCAGCCATGCGCCGATCTGCGGCCACAGCTTCTTCATCGCTCCCGCACTTACCACCGCTCCCAGATGCCCCGTCGGAAAAGTCAGCGTGCGCTTGTCGGCGCTGCCGATCTTTTCGACCATTCCGAGGCTTGAACTCGGATGCACCACGTCGTCATGCTCTGCGATTACGTTCAGCACCGGGCAATTTATCTCGCCCAAATCCACCAACCGGTCGCCGACTTTAAACTCGCCCTTCGCCAACAGGTTGCGCTTGAAGATTTGTCCCGTCAGCTCCTTGAAAATCCGCCCGGCCAGCGGCACATCGCTCTGCATCCACAGCTCGAACAACTCGAACATATCGGCATAACCGTCACGCTCGGCGTTGCGGTAAAGTCCCACGTACTTGTCAAATGCATGATGGACTGGCGCCATCGCCGTGAACCCCATGTTCACCATCCACGCCGGACAATTGCCGTAGACCTTCGTGATCAGGTCGATCGTCGAGTCGTTCATCCCGTCCATCACGTTGTAGATCGAAATCTCCCGCGTGCTCATGTCGAACGGGATCGTCAGCGTCAGCAGATTCGCGACGTTTTCCGGATGCAGAGCGGTATAGAGCAGGCTCAAAAGTGCTCCGAAGCAATAGCCCAGCACGTTGACCTGTTCTACCCCCTCTTCGATCTGCACCGCTCGTACGGCGTTGGCCAACTCCTCATTTACGTAGGAATCAAACCCGCGCCACGTGTCGCCTTCGGCTGGCGGCAGCCAGTCGATCAGATAGACCTCGAAGCCCTGACTCAGCAGGCTCCTGACCACCGACTTGTCTGGCTGCAAATCAAGGATAAACGGCCGCTTGATCAGCGCGTACACGATCAGCACTGGCGTCGCATGCTTCCGCACTTCAGGCCGGTAATGCCGCAAGCTGACCACGCCCGCGCGGTAGATTACTTCGTAAGGCGTCACCGGCGCCGGGTCGGCTTCGACTTGTGAGCCGAAGCCGCGGCCAACCGCGTCGAAAGTCCGAAGCGCGCCTTCCATCCAGTAGCTGGCGATATCGTTAAAGAGCGACACTCTTCTTCTCCTGGCGCTGTTGACGTGGCGCATCTGACGGCTTCATGCCATTCCAGATAATCTGGGCCGACGCGTTCTGGGCTTCCGCCGCACGCGCCGCCGCATAAACGTCATCGATCGGGTCGAAGCTCTCTTGTGCCGCCCGCAACGCACGGACCTCTTCGCGCAAGCCCTCGACCGTCCGATTCAGCCGCTCGACATCCTTTGCCGCCGGCAACCCTACTACCGGCAGCAGATCGCGGAAGATTCCCGACGCCATCGCATCGCTCGCGCGCCGCGCTTGCAGCCCGATTTCGAGCGTCTGTGCCGCTATCTGTCCGAATGCCGGGTTTGCATAGAGCTCATTCGCCGATTCATTGGCGATTCGCACAAACGCGTCATAAGCCTTCCAGCCCGCCGCATACAGCGCTTGGTCGTCTTTCTCTTCAGACAGCAGCCGTCGCGCTGCTGCCGTCGGCAGCTCTATAAGAGCCGCTTCAAAGAAATTTGCCACATCGCTCATCATCTTCGACTGTTTGTTGCTCATCTTAATTCAACCCCACCCTACTTGTGCCTACTTCCTGCGCCTATACGCTCACTGTTTGTCATCTCTAACAGTCAGAAGTTTAGGTCAGGTTAACGCCGTGTCATAGATTAGCGATGCTTAAGTCTGTCACGCACACGACCAAATCTCCCGATCGCTTCGCTTTAACCCCTTTATTTGTCGCCTTGGCGACATCTCCCCGCCCTGTGCTACGACTCCCAGTGTGGTTTCTCATTCCAACATCGACGCCAGGATGCTGGGCCGGCTGAAAACTCTAGCTTGGCTTAGCCGAGACCAGCTTGAAGGACTTGCACAAAGCCTAACTCCGCTACGGGTGAAACGCCGCGATGCCATCTTCCACGAAGGCGAAGCCTCCAACCGCGTCTTCGTCCTTCTTTCCGGCGTCGCCAAACTCTCTTATGTCAGCCGCGACGAGCCAGTTCTGGTTGGCCTTGTCGGCCCTGGTGAGATTTTCGGCGTCTCCTCTCTCCTCCCAAGCGCAACCCGCCCCTTTCGCTGCGAGGCGTTTAGCGATTGTCTGGTCGGTGTCAGCCGTCCCGAGACCTTCGTCGGCCTCATGCTGGGTGTGCCGATGGAACGCTTCAGCCGCACGCTCGACGTCACCGTCGGACGTTGGTGGACAATGCTCCAGCGCTACACCAATTTTGTCGGTCTGAGCGTGCGCGAACGCCTCGCCGGCGCCC
>Ga0335074_10002764_pt1 | contig 23914 bp, 17 predicted proteins | sample Lox_Sample_23_FD_206715 | JGI IMG/M metagenome (GOLD analysis project Ga0335074, IMG submission 206715) | Soil microbial communities from Loxahatchee National Wildlife Refuge, Florida, United States - Lox_Sample_2.3 | ecosystem: Environmental > Terrestrial > Soil > Wetlands | place: USA... | reverse complement strand
CCAACAACGTGATCCCGCACGGCGACACGATCGCCGGCCTCAAGTTCATCGCCCGGCGTTTTGTGGCCGACTGCGCGCGCGCGGAGCATCTCCACAAGCGCGGGTTCGGCTCCCGGCTCACGCTCCAAGTCTCGATGGGGCGTGATGTCGCGCACGCGCTGCGTAACGTGTCCCCGACCCAGCAGCTCGCCTAGCCAGGGTTCTCGATGTGCCCCACTGTTCTAGGCCGCGTGCAGACCAGGTGGGCGATCCTGATCATCCCCGCGATCATCGCGGCGGTGATCTCCGTGGTCACGCACAACCCCAGTTGGATCGTGCTGATCGGGCTCTACTTCGTAATCGGGGTGGCGCTCGACACGACCTTTTACCCGTTCATCATCCGCTGGCAGCCGCCGTGGCTGACGTTCACGCTCGCGGTCGGCGAGTTCATCCTCGTCTACATCGCGGCCAAGACGCTGAAGGGAATCCACTTCGAGTCCGACATCGAGCCGATCCTCGCGTACTGGATCGCCTGGTGGATCGCAATCTGGACGAAGGTCGTGATCCTGCCGCTGGTGTCGCTGAGCTGGATCGAGGACGCCGGCGAGTTCCGCTCCACCGGCTGGTCGGTCGCGCCCGAGTACCTGCCGCTGCCGGTGACGGCGTTCACGCCTCAGCTGGAGGGAAGCGGACCGCCGCCGCTGGCGCGGAGGTTCTCTGCAGCGGTGATCGAAATCCCCGAGGAGCTGCGCCGGGCGCCGAGCCCGTCGGGCGTGCATCGGGTCCCGACCGGACCGCCGCCAAGCTGACGCTCCGGTTCCTCGACCGCGACCAGCGGTCAGCCGGCGGCTACCGCCGCCGCCTCGCCGGCCATGAACTGTTCGACGAAATCCGTTGACACGTCGCCGGAGCGGAAGCGCTCGTCGGCGAGGACCCGTCGATGGAACGGGATCGTGGTCTTTACCCCGCGGCCCTCGATCTGGAACTCGCTCAAGGCCCGGTCCATACGCTCGATCGCCTCCAGGCGGGTAGGCGCCCAGACGATGAGCTTGGCGATCAGCGAGTCGTAGAACGGGGCGATCGACCAGCCCGGGTAACAGTGCGAGTCGACGCGGGTCCACGGTCCTCCGGGCGGCACGTACACGTCGAGCTTGCCGGCGGCGGGCGCGAAGTCACGGTCCGGATCCTCGGCGTTGACCCGGCACTCCATCGCGTGGCCGCGCAGCTTGACATCGGCCTGCGTGACAGACAGCGGCTCGCCGGCGGCGACCCGGATCTGCTCCTGGATCAGGTCGACGCTGGTGATCATCTCGCTCACCGGATGCTCGACCTGGATGCGTGCGTTCATCTCCATGAAGCTCAGGTTGCCGTCGTAGTCGAGCAGGAACTCCATCGTGCCGGCGCCGGTATAGCCGACCGACAGCGCGCCCTTGACGGCGCGCTCGCCGATGTCCCGGCGCTGCTCGTCGGATAGGTGGATCGAGGGTGCCTCCTCGATCAGCTTCTGATGTCGCCGCTGGACCGAGCAATCGCGCTCGAAGAAATACACACCGCTGCCGTGCGAGTCGCAGACGAGTTGGATCTCGGTGTGACGCGGCGCGTCCAAGTAACGCTCGATGTACACCGCGCTGTCCTTGAACACCGCCTGCGCGGTGGCGCGGGTGGTCTGGTAGAGCCGCGCCAGGTCCTCCTCGCGACGCACCACGTTCATTCCGCGGCCGCCACCACCGGCGACCGCCTTGATGATCAGCGGATACCCGATCGAGGAGGCGATGTCGAACGCGTCATCAACCGTTCCGACCGGCTCGATTGTTCCGGGTAGGAGCGGCAGCCCGGCCTTCTGCATCAGGTCACGGGCGACCGCCTTGTCGCCGACCTTCTCCATCACGTCCGGCTTGGGACCGATGAACGTGATCCCGTTGTTGGCGCAGATCTCGGCGAAGAACGGGTCCTCGGAGAGGAACCCGTAGCCGGGGTGAAGCGCATCGGCTCCGGTTTTCAGTGCCGCGCCGATGACGTTCGGGATGTGCAGGTAGCTCTTGCCGGGATGGTTTGGACCTATGTGTACCGCCTCATCGGCGAACTTCACCACGGCGGACTCGGCATCGCAGGTCGAGTACAACGCGACCGATTTGATCCCGAGTTCCCGGCATGCGCGGGCCACGCGCAGGGCGATCTCCCCGCGGTTTGCGATCACGACCTTTTCGAACACGGTCAGCCCCTACGCCTCGCCCGGCTCGAGGTACATCAGAACCTGCTCAAACTCGACCCACTCGCCGTTTTCGACCGCGATCTCGGCCACCTTTCCCGTCTCCCCGGCGACGACCTCGTTCATCATCTTCATCGCCTCGACGATGCACACCGGCTGGCCGGCCTCGACCACCTCGCCGACCTCGGCGAATGGCTTGGCGCCAGGCTGGGAGGAGCGGTAGAAGGTCCCCACCAGCGGCGCGAGCACCGGGATCCGGTTGTCGGCTGGGGGCGCGTCGCCGAGCGTGAACACTCCCGAGGCCATGCGCGCCCCGGGAGCGACGCCCAATCCGGGGCCGGCGCCGGTGGCGACGGGCTGCCCGCTCGAGATCGCCGCCTCGCCGTTACCCGCGGCCGCTGCCGTGGGTAGGGAAACCGTGACCGGCGCGCCGCGCTCGATCTCGATCCTGTACTCGCCGGCGGCAACCGCGAACCGTTGCACGGTCGTGCCCTCGAGCTTCCTGACCAGATCGCGCGCCTCGGCCCAGACCGATTCGATCATGTCGCGGTCGGGATGCTTCTCGTGTGATTTGTTATCGCTCATGTGGTGTCACCTGTGATCGGCGGCAGCACCGGCTGTCTGCCCGGCGCACCGAACTTGCGGAAGCGGTCGTAGCGCTGCGTGAGCAGCTCGTCGATATCCAACGGCAGAAGCTCGGCCAGGCTCGCGACGAGCGCGGCGCGCAGGTTTGCCGCAGCGGCATTCGGATCGGTCTGGGCGCCACCTGCGGGTTCGGGCACGACCGCGTCCATCACCCCCAGACGGAGCAGCTCGGGGCTCGTGATCCGGAGCGCCTTGGCGGCGCGGGGCGCGGCACTGGCGTCCTTGAACAGGATCGTAGAACAGCCTTCGGGGCTGATCACCGAGTAGTAGGCGTTCTCCATCATCAGCACGCGGTCCGCGGTGGCGAGCGCGAGCGCTCCGCCGCTGCCGCCCTCGCCGGTCACCACCGTCACGGTCGGGATGGGCAGGCGCGACATCAGCAGGATCGACTCGGCGATGGCGACCGACTGACCACGCTCCTCGGCACCAATCCCCGGATACGCGCCGGGTGTGTCGACGATCGTGACCAGCGGCAAGCCGAACCGGGCGGCGTAGCGCATGAGCCGCATGCCCTTGCGATAGCCCTCGGGCTCGGGCATGCCGAAGTTGTGCTCCACGAGCTCGCTGGTCGCGTGGCCCTTCTGCTGACCGATCACCATGATCGGAAGCTCGCCGAGGCGACCAAGGCCACCGATGATCGCCCGATCCTCACCGAACAGGCGATCGCCGCGCAGCTCGTGGAACTCGTCCAGGGCGAGCGAGACGATGTCGAGCATCCGGGGCCGGTCGATGTGACGGGCGAGCTGGACCACATCCCACGGATCGGTGGCGTTCAGCTGATCGGGATCGGACACCGGCGGGGTGCCGTCCGTGTCGGGGAGTCGGCCCAAGCGGGCCGGTGTGTCCTCGCTGCGCGCCTTCTCGGCCAGGGCGTGAAGCGCCAGCAGGTTGCGCAGCGTACGCCGCAGGTTCTCCCGCGGCTCGACCATGTCGAGCATCCCGTGGTCGACCAGGAACGACGCCGTCTGGAAGCCGTCGGGAAGTTTCTGGTGGATCGTCTGCTCGATCACCGATGGCCCGGCGAAGCCGATGTGCGCGCCCGGCTCGGAGATCAGTACGTCGCCGAGCGTGGCATAGGAGGCGCTGACGCCGCCGTAGGTCGGGTCGGTCAGCAGTGAGAAGAACGGCACGCCTTCCTCGTTCATGCGCGCGACCGCCTGGCTCGTCTTGGCCATCTGCATCAGCGACACGCAGCCCTCCTGCATCCGGGCGCCGCCGGAGGCCGAGATCACCAGCAACGGGACGCGACGCTCGAGTGCCAGCTCGGCGGCGCGCGTGATCGCCTCGCCGACGGCGCCGCTCATGCTGCCGCCGACGAACCCGAAGTCGATCGCTGCGACCACGATCGGCAGCTCCTCGATCGTGCCGATGCCGTACAGCGCCCCCGATTTCAACCCGGTCTTACGCTGGGCGTCACGGATGCGATCGGCGTAGGCCTTGGAGTCGAAGAACGAGAGTGCGTCGAGCGGCTCGAGATCGCCGGTCAGCTCCTCGAAGCTGCCCGGATCGAGCAGCTGAGCAAGTCGCTCGGAGAGGCGCACGCGGAAGTGGTGGTTGCACTCGGGGCACACCCCGAGGTTGCGCTTCAGGCGCTTGTGGTAGACGAACGCCTCGCAGTTGGGGCAGCGGAACCACTCCGCTGACACCGCTCGAGTGGGCGTGGCAACGTCAGCCAACCAGATCACCTCCCCTTAACAGACGGTCGTCGGCCAGCATTCGGCGGTAGTCGGCCAGCGAACCGGCCAGGACGGCGTCCACCTCCTCGCGGGTGGGCGCGGGCGCCGACTCGTCCGCGTCGTCGTCGCCCGCCTCTCCGGTCTGTTCGCGCAGGAACACGACCAGCACGGTGCTGAGGCCGTGGGGGTCGATTGCCGCGGCCTGAGTCACCAGGTCGCTTGCCGGCTCCCATCCTTCCCGCGCCAGCTCGACCTGGATCATTCCGTGCACCGGGTAGGCCTCGTGACCCGGTACCTCGTCGAGCTCGCGCAGTCGATCGAACGCGGCGCGGGCCTCGTCGAGCCGGCCGGTCTGGAGGCTGAGCTCCGCGACGTCGAGCCAGGCGAGCCGGTCCTCGGGGGCGGAATCTGCGATCAGGTGGGCCTGAGCGAGCGCGTCGTCGTACTGACCAAACGAGCGATACATGTCGACCAGGCTGATCGACGCGCTGGAAGCGGCATGGGCGAGGTCTGCCGCCTGGGCGAGAAAGCCGACGCCCTCGTCGCGTCGGCCCGCCGCCAGCGCGGTGTGCCCGAGATGGGTGAGTGCCAGCTGGTCGTCGGGGTCGAGCTCGACGGCGCGCCGGAACGCCCCCTCGGCTTCGTCCATCGCGCCCTCGGCCGCGAGTGCCTCACCCAGGTGATGCCACGCGCCGGCGTTATCGGGAGCCAGCTCGGTGGCTCGTCGCAGGTGCTCGATCGCGTCGTCTGATTCCACTTCCACGCCGGCTCGACCGGCCAGCACCAACAGCTCGACGTCGTCCGGCGCCGAGCTCAGCCCCTCCCGGGCGGCGCTCAGACTCGCGTCGAAGTCGGCCCCGTCCAGGTAGCCCCGTGCCCGGTCACGCGCGTCGTCTACGGTCGATCCCATGAGCCCCCTTTGTCAACCAATTGATTGTCTCTTCCGCCGGTCGTTGTAGTCAAGCTCCGCTGATCAGGCCGGCACCGGTTCGCCGCTCGGCCACACCCACTCCTTGATCTCCGGCGGGTCGTCGCCCAGCTCGCGGATTTCGCGGCGGATCTCCTCGCGGCGGCCGGTGAGCTTGGCGATCGCCTCACGGGCTCCGGAGACGGTGCGGACCGCAAAGTCGCCGGACATTCCGCGCACGAGCTCTGAGACAGCGATGTCGGCGCGGCTCAGAGCCTGGACCGCCAGGTTGAAGCGGTCGACGCCATTCATCGCCAGCAGCTCGAACGGAGTCGTCGTCGTGCCCTCCTCGACATACCCGCTCACGTGGAAGCGCTCCTGGTGGGGACGGCGGTGGATCAGCTGGTGAACCGCCGACGGGTAACCGTGGAAGTTGAACAGCACCGGACGGTCGTCGGTGAACAGCTCGCGGAAGTCCGCCGGCGACAGGCCGTCCGGATGCGCGTCCGGACGCGCCAGCGCGAACAGGTTGGTGACGTTCACGAAGCGCACCTTGAGCTCGGGGACCTCGGTGCGCAGCAGGCTCGTCGCCGCCAGCAACTCGACGGTCGGAATCGTTCCGCAGCCGGCCATGATCACGTCGGGCTGGCCGTCGTCGTTACTGGCCCAAGCCCAGCGCGAGGCACCACGGCGGACGTGCTCGATCGCGTCATCCATCGGCAGCCATGTGGGCAGCGGCAGCTTGGAGGCGATCACCAGATTGATGCAGCCGGTCGCCTCCAGGCAGTGCGCGACCGTCGCCAGCAGCGTGTTCGAGTCCGGCGGCAGGTAGACCCGGGCGCTCTCCTCGCGGCGGTTCAGCATCGAGTTGATGAAACCGGGCATCTGGTGCGAGTAACCGTTGTGGTCCTGCCGCCAGCCTTCGGAGGTCAGCAGGTAATTGAGCGAGGCCACCGGCTCGCGCCACTTCGCCTCCTCACGTGACATCTTCAGGAACTTCCCGTACTGGTTGACCATGCCGTCAACGATCGGGATGAACGCCTCGTAGCACGGGAAGATCCCGTGACGGCCGGTGAGCACGTAACCCTGCAGCCAGCCCTGGCAGTTGTGCTCGGAGAGCACCTCCATGATCCGCCCGTCCGGCACGTAGTCGGGGCTGACATTCCGGTCCACGGGCCATTCGTAGGCGTGGTTCTCGGCTTCGAAGACGGCGTTCAGCCGGTTGGAGGCCACCTCGTCCGGGCACATGATGCGGAAGTTGCGCTGCTCGTCGTTGAGGCGGAACACATCTCTCAAGTACTTGCCGAGCGTTCCCAGGGCGCTGTCGGTGGCAGCCCCGGGGCTGTTCACTACCACGCCATGCTCCTCGAGCGAGGGCAGGGACAGCGGCACGCGCAGTCGCCCGCCGTTGACGTGCGGATTGGCGCCCATCCGCCTGTCCCCGGTCGGGCACATGGCCAGCACCTCGGGCCGCGGGCCGCCGTTCTCGTCGAACAGTTCCTCGGGGTGGTAGGACCGCAGCCACTGCTCGAGCGCCTGGAGGTGGACGGGATTCGTCCGCGCGTTCATCGCCGGCACCTGGTGTGCCTTGGAGGTGCCCTCGATCTGGATCCCGTCGAGTTCGCGGATGCCGGTCCAGCCCTTCAGCGAGCGCAGCACGATCATCGGCCAGGCTGGACGTTCGGGTCGGCGGCCGGCGCGCGCCTGCGACTGGATCTCGCGAATGTCGGCGTAAGCCTGATCGAGCGCGGTGGCGAGGCTGGCGTCGAGGTCGTCTCCGGAGACGATCAGTGGACGCCAGCCGAAGCCCTCGAACAGCTTGGTCACCTCCACGTCGCTCATCGTCCCGTAGATCGTCGGGTTGGCGATCTTGTAGCCGTTGACGTGCAGGATCGGCAGCACGGCGCCGCTCCCTGCCGGATCGAGGAACTTGTTCGAGTGCCACGCACCCGCCGTGGGACCAGTCTCGGCCTCGCCGTCGCCGATGACGGCGGCGACGATCAGCTCAGGGTTGTCGAGCGCGGCGCCGAACGCGGTGGCGAGCGCGTAGCCGAGCTCGCCGCCCTCGTGAATCGTGCCGGGCACGATCGGCGCGATGTGGCTGGGGAACCCGCCCGGCCAGGAGAAGTCACGGACCAGCCGGGCCAGCCCGTCACGATCGCGGGAGAGCTCGGGCTTGACGTCCTCCAGGCAGCCGTCGATCCACAGGTTGGCCAGGTTGGCCGGAGCCCCGTGGCCCGGGCCGGTGACCAGCAGCACGCTTGAGTCGGTGTCGAGAATCAGCCGGTTCAGGCCGGCATAGATCAGGTTCAGGCCGGGCACCGTGCCCCAGTGACCGAGCAGTCGGTGCTTGACGTGCTCAGGCGCGAGCGGCTCCTCGAGCATGTGATTGCCCTGCAGGTAGATCATCGCCGCCGCGATGTAGTTGGTGGCACGGCGGTAGAGGGCCAGCCTCTCGCCGGTGGCGGTTGGCGCTTCGGTAGACAAGTTGCCCTCCTGGTTCCGATCCTGTTGTTGCGAACCTACATGGCTGGCCCGGGCGCTGGCAAGGGCTCGGGTTCGCCGGCTTTCCCGACCCCGATCGGCTCGGGACCTTCGCTGATCGACCACAGCTTGATATGGCCCTGGCGCCCGCGAATCTCGGTCTCACCGACCTCGACGAGGTCGTCCGGCGTAGACAGCAGTGCCTCTTTCGTCGAGTCAGACATGAACAGCTGGTGTGGCGTGCCCTTGGTCAGCGACTCGATCCGGGAGGCGGTGTTGGTCGTGTCGCCGACAGCGGCGTACTCGACCCGCCGCTCGGAACCGACGTGCCCGGACATGACATGCCCGCTGTTGAGGCCGATTCCCATCCGCACCCCGTCGCTCAGCCCTTCCTCACGTAGCCAGGCGTTGAAGCGGGGCAGGCGCACATCGAGCATCTCGCGCGCGGCGGCCACCGCCCGGTCGGCGTGATCGGGCAGCTCGAGCGGCGCCCCGAACACGGCAAAGATCCCGTCTCCCATGTACGAGACGAGCGTCCCACCGTGGTTGAGGATCGCATCGCTCATCTCGCTCAGGTAGTGATTGAGGACCTCGATCACCTGCGGCGGGGTGAGCGTCTCGGCCAGTGTGGTGAAGCCCCGCACGTCGGAGAACAGGATCGTGGCGTCGCGCTGCACGCCACCCAATCTCAGTCCGTCGGCGCTCTCCAGCACCTGGTCGACTACGTTCTCCGGCACGAACCGGCTGAACAGGTCGCGCGTCCGGATGCGCTCAAACGCCTCGGTCACCATCTGCACCGCCAGCGAGCCGACGGCGCTCAGGATCAGGGCACCGAGCGGGTACACGAAGGCCACGATCAGGCCGGCGTTGAACACCAGCTGTGCGACGATGGCGAAGACCACCCCGGTGGCCACCGCGATGGCGATCGAGATGACCGGGCGCACGCGCAGGGCGAGGAGGGGCACTCCGACGCCGAACAACACGATGAGAAGGACGTTGATCCAGTCCGGAACGGAGTTGAGGGGGAAGTTCCGCAGGACGGTGGCCGCGGCGTCAGCCTCGATCTCGACCCCGGCCATCTGCGGGTCGGTGGAGGTCGCGTGGAAGTCCTCGAGGGACAACTGCGTCGCGCCGACGAACACCACCTTTCCGCGGAAGTAGTTCGACGGGAGCGGGTGGGTCCAGCCGTTGGGCGGCCCGTACTTCCGTGGATCGAGGACGCTCGAGAAGGAGACCCAGGGAATGGTGTGTTGGGCTCCGGGATAGTCGATCCAGCGATTGGTGCCGAACTCCTTCTTGGTGATGCGCTTGTGGCCGGCCATCTCGGCCGCGACTACGTACAGGGCCGGGACGTTCTGGACCGAGTAGAGCATCTGGCGGTACACGTCGCCCGGTTGGTTCTGCGGGAACAGCGCGGCGCCCGCGCGTGAGCCCAGCTGGTTGAGCAGCGTCGTCCCCTCGGTCGAGCCCAGGAAGCGGATCTGCCCGCTCCCGTTGGTCTCCGGTGCGGTCGTGTCGAACGCGGTGACGCCGGGATGGTTGCTGATCGCGGTCAGGAGCGCGAGGTCATCACACGGGTACGAGGTTCCTTGGATCTTGCACGTCCCGCCGACCGTGGTCTTGTCGGCGAGCTCGATGTCGAACACGATCGCCTTGGGGTGCTCGGCGGCGATGTTGTTGATCAGCTGGGCATAGTCGGCGCGCGGGAACGGGAAGTTGTTCAGGTCCTGAAAGGTCTTGTTGTCGATCGCCACGATCACGAAGTTGTTCGGGGGCCGCTGCGTCCCACGAATCGAGAAGCGCTTGTCGATCGTCTGACCCTCGAGTGATTTGAGCGCGTCGGTCGCGTAGAGCACGAGCCAGATGCCGGTCGAGCCGACCGCTACCAGCACCAGCAACAGCCAGCGCAGGTGTTTATTGCTGGCAATGCCAAACCGCCGCCTGCCCCGCATATCACCTCACCACTTCCGAGTCCCCGGTTGGTGCCCGGTCCGCCAACCCAACCACGCCCGTCGAAGGTCGGCTGACGGGGCCAGTCTACGCCCAAACCGGCGCACCGACAAGGGGCCGCCCGGGGGTGCGGCGCCCTCGTGTGTGTCTCCCGATTAAGCGACGCCTAACGCAAAAGGACGAATCTTGGATAGTTAGCATTGCAAAGGGTTTGGCTTGCTGGTACGTTCGCCGCCGAGCCGTTTTTTGGGTCCAATGCGTAGTCGCTGCCACGTAGACGTGGCGGCGCAAAGGGGCAGGATGGTGCAGTGCCGGTCGCGTAGTGCTCAGCGTGTTCTGTTGGCGCTGGCTGCGCTGTTGGTGGTTGCGCTGCCGATGACCTTTGCTGCCCCCGCCAGCGCCTCCCAGGCGCCCGGGATCACCAGCGCGGACTACACGACGTTCAAGGTGGGTATCCCGGGCTCGTTTACGGTCACGACCTGCGGTGATCCGACGCCGAGTTTGTCGGAGTCGGGGCCCCTGCCGTCGGGGGTGAGCTTCACCGACAACGGGAACGGGACGGCGAGCTTGTCGGGGACCCCGGAGGCGGGGTCGGGCGGTGTTTATAAGTTCACGATCATCGCATCCAATGGGGTGGGTTCGAACGCCACTCAGACGTTCACACTCACGGTGGATGAACCGCCCGGGATCTCGAGCCCGGATTCGGCCACGTTCGTGGTCGGTACGGCGGAGGCGTTCACGATCTCCAGCGGCGGGTACCCGCCGGCGACGAGCTTGTCCGAGTCGGGGGGGTTGCCCTCGGGCGTCAGTTTCACCGACAAAGGGAACGGCACCGGGACCTTGTCGGGGACGCCGGCAGCCGGGTCGGGCGGCGTCTACGACTTCACGATCACGGCTTCGAATACGGCCGGTTCGACCACCCAGCGGTTCACGCTGACCGTGAACCAGGCGCCGGCGATCGGCAGCGGCACCGCGGCGAGCTTCGCGGTCGGAACCATGGGATCGTTCACGGTCACGAGTTCCGGGTTCCCCACGTCGGGCCTGTCGGAGTCGGGCGCGTTGCCGTCGGGGATGAGCTTCCAAGACAACGGTGACGGCACGGCGACCCTGTCCGGCACGCCGGCGGCCGGCTCGGCGGGGATCTACAACTTGACCATCACCGCGGCGAACGGGGTTGGCCCGGGCGCCGGGCAGCCGTTCACGCTCACCATCGACGGATCCCCCGGGGTGCAGCCGAGCGCGCCGGCGGTGCAGAGCGCGGGCGGGGTGGCGTTCGCGGGCACGGTCAATCCCGAGGGCTTGCCGACGACGGCGTACTTCGAGTACGGAATCGACCTCGCCGAGCGGGGACCCGGGTCCTCGACCGTCCTGTACGACGAGACGACGCCGGTGGAGCCGATCGGATCTGACTCGAGCAGCCACGCGTTCTCCTCGTCGGCGACGGGGCTGCAGCCGAACGCGCTCTATCACGTGCGCCTGGTGGCGACCAACAGCGCGGGGACGACCGTCGGGCCAGACCAGCTCTTCGTGACCGCGGCGACTTCGTCAGCGCCGCCGCCGCCGGTGCTGGGCAAGGCGGTGAATGTGGCGCCGGTGTCGGGACACGTGTTCATCCTGCTGCCGCCCGGCAAGTCCCTGGGCGCGGGCGATCAGAGCGCGCTGGCCAAGGGGCAGGGATTCGTGCCGCTGACCGAAGCGCGACAGATCCCGACCGGGTCGGAGATCGACGCGCTGCAAGGCTCGCTGACGATGGTTAGCAACACCGGCAAGGTCGGCAAGACCCAGACCGCCACCCTCACCGGCGGGGTGTTCAAGCTCACCCAGGACCGAAAGGGAATCACGAAGGGCCTGACCATCTTCAAGTTGATCGAGAGCGCGTTCGACGGCGCCCCGAGCTACGGCCTGTGCAGATCCGCGGCGAGCGCCGACGAGGCCACAATCGCCAAGCTTTCCACCCGGACGCTGCAGCTACTCAAGGTCAGCGGCCACGGCAAGTTCCAAACCAGCGGTCGCTACAGCTCAGCGACCGTCCGCGGCACCATCTACACCGTCGCTGACAAGTGCAACGGCACCCTCACCCACGTCATACGCGACACGGTCCTCGTCGACGACTTCGCACGACACAAGACGATCTTGCTTCACGCCGGCCAGAGCTACCTGGCGAGGGCAATCGCTTCCCGCAAATAGCGCCGGGAGCGAGGCTGCGATGCTAGGCGACGAGCCGCCCGATGATCTCGTCGCGGTCGGTCCCGTGGGCCTCGAGGACGACGTCGAAGTCGGGGCTGTAGAACTGGATGACGGCCACGAGAATGTCGCCGGTGCCGACCGCGGTGGCGCCGCGGGTGCGGGCGATCGAAACCGCCAGGTTGGTGATCGTCGCAACCGAGTCTCCGTCCCCGTGGGAACTCGACGGCCCCGCTTCGGCTTCTTCCCCGTCCGCGACCGGCGCCTCTCCGACGCCGAGTGCGTCGAGCACACGGGCGGCCTCACCGTTGAGGCGGAGGATCCGCAGCCAGCGCAGGGCCTCCGCGCGACGTGAGGTGGCGAAGGGCATGGCGGTCGACGCCAGGCCGACGGCCATGGCCGCGTCGGTGCTCAGCGGCAGGCCCCGCTGGGAGTCTGCCCCCAGAGCGGCGTCGACGGTGGCGAAGCGTTCAAACGACGCGTCGAGACCGGTCAGCTCGAACAGCTTGTTGAGCTGCTCCGGCATGCAGGCAAGGGCCAACTTCGCGTCCGCATGCAAGCGCTTGCGAAACGCGACCAACACGCCGAGCCCCATCGAGTCCATATGCGTGACCCCTGAGAGGTCGAGCACGTAATGGCCGTAGCCCTGGTGAAGCAGTTCGACCAGCGTCCACTTCAGCTCGGGCGCGGAGGCCAGATCGAGATCTCCCTCGACCGCGACCACGCAGGTCCGGTCGTCGATTGTCCGGTGGCTGATCCCGAACTCGTTCGGGGGCGGCTCCGGCTGGCGGAGGCTGCGGAAGGGGTCATGCATCGTGAAGTCTGTTTCGACAGATGCAGCGGTTAGTTTGCGAGCAAGCCGGGTCGCTCGACAAACGTCTAAGCGGTTGGACTTTCGTCCAGACGGGCGGCGTTGCCCGGCCTGGCCGAGCGAGCCGGCACGCCCGTAAGCTCAGGGTTGACGAGGGGCAGTGAGGCGCTTTACCTTCACCCCAAACGTGTCGGCCAGCTCGCCCATCACGATCGTGATCGCCGATGACCATGCGGTGGTGCGGCAAGGTCTGAGGCTCTTGCTCGAGGCCGAAGAGGATCTCGCGGTGGTCGGCGAATCGAGCGACATTCCTCAGACCTGCGCGCTTCTGCGGGATCACGCACCGAAGGTGGTGCTGCTCGATCTGCACATGGGCCGTGAGCTCAGCCTGAGCGCGCTGTTCGAGCTTCGCTCGGCCTCGGCCTCGACCGCCGTGGTCATCCTCACGATGGAGGACGATCCGGCGTTCGTGGCGCCGGCGTGGAACGCTGGGGCGGCCGGCTACGTCCTCAAGGAAGCCTCTCGCGTCGACCTCGTGCGCGCGATCCGCACGGTCGCCCGGGGCGGCCGATACCTCGATCCCGCGATCGGAGGCTGGGCGCTGACGAGTGCTGAGGACGCGGCCCTGACCGACCGGGAGCTGGAGGTCCTCCGGCTCGTCGCCCTCGGTCACACCAATAGCGAGATTGCCGCTCGTCTTTACATCAGCCCCCGCACGGTCGAGACCCATCGCGCCAACCTGCAGGCGAAACTCGGCATCGCCGGCCGGCCCGAGCTCGTGCGTTACGCGCTCGAGCACGGGGTGATCCATCGATGAGCACGACCAGCCGGGCACATCGGATCGAGCTCGAGGCCGCCGAGCGTCGCGTCATCGAGCGACTCAAGGCGAGCGCGCCCCGGTCCACCTCGAACACGAAGCGCCTCGGGATCGTGGCGCTCGCGGTCGTCCTGTTCGCCGCCGCGTTCAGCGCCCGGCTGGCGGTGAACGACCCGAACGCGCTGCTGGCCAACTTCTACATCGTGCCGATCGCCGTGCTGGCGATCGAGTTCGGCACGCGGGCGGGCCTGATTGCCGCCGCGGTGGCGTTCGCACTCGTCCCCGCGTGGAGTCTGATCAACTCGGTGCACGTCGACGCTCTCGGGTACGTCTCCCGCGGAGCGGCGTTCCTGGTCACCGGGGTGATCGTGGGCGGCTTCTCCGACCGGCTTCGCCGGGACATGGCCGAGCGCCAGGAGGCGCAGCGCGACCTGGCCCTGTACGCCGATCAGCTCGAGGGCTCAAACACCGTCCTCGCCCGCAGCGTCGAGCGGCTCGAAGCGTTCGCCGAGATCGCGCGCGCGGTCGGGGGCGAGACCGACCTCGAGCGCATCCTGTCGCTCATCCTCAGCCACGGCCGGGGGATCGTGTCGGCGCGCACCCTGGTCATCTACCTGCCGAACGGGGACGAGTTCGCCGCCGTCAGCGGCGCCGCGCGTGCGGACTCTCAACTCCGGCTGCCGGTGCGCGGCTCCGTGGCCGGGGAGGTGATGCTGACCGGGATGCCGCAGCGGCTCGGGACGGACGCGGACCCCGCCCAGCTCACGCAGCTGGCGCCCGACGCGAAGGCGGCGATCCTCGTCCCGCTCATGTTCCGCGGCGAGATGCTGGGCGTCCTGGCCGGCATCAACGGCGCCGACGAGGGGCCGTTCGATGAGGAAGACGAGCAGCTTCTGAGCTCGGTGGCGGCGAGCGCGGCGACCGCCGTTGCCACCGCCAGGTCGGTCGCCGCCGCGCGCTTACGCCTGAGCCTCGAGGCCGCCGACCAGGCGCGGGCTCGCTGGGCCCGCGAACTGCACGACGAAACGCTGCAGGGGCTGACCGGGTTGCGGATGGTCCTATCGGCGGGACTCGCGCGGGCGGATCCCATCGCGCTGCGGCGCGCCGCCGAGACCGCCGACAACCACCTCAGCGAGGAGATGCGCAAGCTCCGCGATCTGATCGCCGAGCTGCGTCCGGCAGCGCTCGATGACCTCGGTCTCGGTCCGGCGATCGAGTCGCTGGCCAAGCGGCAGGCGGCGATCGGAGGGTTCGCCGTCGAGGTCGACATCGATCTCGGGTCCGACGGGAGGCTGGCCCGCGACACCGAAACCGCCGTCTACCGGATCGTCCAGGAGGCACTCACCAACGCGGTCAAGCACGCCGGCGCCGAGAAGGTGAGCCTGTCGGTCCACCAGCGCGCCGATCAGGTAGAGGTCAACGTGCAGGACGACGGTTGTGGTTTTGACCCACACGGCGTGCGGGCCGGGTTCGGTCTGACCGGGATGCGCGAGCGCGCGCTGCTCGCCGGCGGTCGCCTGTCGGTGATCGCCGGCGATGGCCGGCAAACCCGCGTGGCCGCGGTACTCCCGTTGCCCCCTGGCAGCTAATCCGTCTCTGAGTCCTTGGTGACCGGCGGGCCCACCGGCTCGCTGCGGGAGGAACCGAGCAACCCCGAGGGTGTCCCCGCCATCGACCAGCGGAACTGAGTGACGTTCTCCTTGGGGGCGAACAGCCCGGGCCGGGTGCCACGCTTGACGAACAGCACCGGTGCGGGAGCCGACCTGGCGATTGCCGAGCGCGTCGCCCCGAGGCCCTCGTGTCGCCAGCGGTCCGACAGTCCGAGCACCAGCAGGCCGGCGTCCTTGGCCGCCTCGACGACACCGTCCCGTCCACCCGCCACGACCAGCGGTTCGGTGGCGATCCCCGTCGCCTGCTGCACCAGCAGCCCGGCGTCGGCCAGCATCCTGGTGACCGACTTGCCTTCGTCGGTCTGCCCGGCGGCGCCGAGCAGCTTCAGCGGCGCGCCCGAGGCGGATGCCAACCACGAGCCCAGCTCGAGTGCCGCCCAGTCGTGCTCGGCACCCCCGAACGGGACGACGACGGGCGCATGGGGGCCGAGTTCGATCGGGTCGCCCTCCTTCGCCACCAGCACCGCCACGTCGCAAGCGGACTGCTCCATGAGCTCCCCGACGTCGCCCAACGGAACACCCTCGCCGATGATCCGCCGGCGCCCCTCGGTGAGGACCAGGTCGATCGGCTCGCGATCGACTATGTGGGCGAGGTCGGAGCCGGGGTTGGTCGAGGTCAGGGCCACGCCCCGGGCGACGACGCCGTCGGAGGCGAGCCGCTCGCGCGTGTCGTTGATCGCTCGCGACGCCCGTTCGAGGGCCAGGTTCTCGGACTGAAGTCCGCCGCGAACGCCCGCACCGGCGCCGCGTGGCGGGCGCACGAGGCGAGCGATGATCAGCTCGCGTGGCGGCACCGACCGGGCCAGCGGCTCGGCGAGCGCCACGATTTGGGGGAGAGCCGCGTCGGTCTGCGGAGCGACCAGGATTGACCGATCCGGCACCGGCAGCTCGGGATGCGCTTGAACGGCCGCCAGTGCCGCGTCCGCGAACTCGTCCTCGACCCCCCGCCCGTACTCGTTCTTGGGATCGAGCAGCTTGAGCAGCGGCCCGGCCATCAGCGTGGTCACGACGGCCATGATCACGAGCATCGCGAACAGGGTGTTGGTGATCGCTCCGGCGTCGAGGGCCAGGTTGAGGACGATCAGCTCCGTCAGCCCGCGCGTGTTCATCAGCGTCCCGATCACCGCTGAGGCCTTCCACTCGTAGCCGGTCACCCGGGCGGCGGTGGCCGCGCCGGCGAGCTTGCCGACGATCGCGATCGCGATCAGTGCCAGCGTGATCCACCACAGCTCGGGCCGGTCGAGCAGCCCGACGTTGGTCCGAAGACCGGTGTAGACGAAGAAGATCGGTAGCAGCAGCGTGACGACGAAGTCGTCGATCCGGCGCGTGATCTCCTCGCTCAGCCGCGCGTGCCGCGGCATGACCATGCCCATGATGAACGCGCCGAAGATGAACGCAATGTTGATCTCCTGCGTGACGTAAGCGGACAGAAGTACGCCGATGATGATCGCGGCGAACCATCCGCTCGGGATCCGCCCGACCTCGTCGAACGCGGTCGCCATGCGAGCCAGAACGCGGCGCACGACAAGCACCATGAACAGGGTGAAGGCGGCCGCCTCGGCGATCGTCTTGACCACATCCCCGAACGTGCCCGACGCCGCCACCGCCGTGGCGAGCGCGATCAGGAACCAGGCCGTGACATCGTCGATCGCGGCGCACGCGATCGTCAGCGCCCCGACCGGGCGCTTGATCATCCGCCGCTCGGCCAGGATGCGAGCGAGCACGGGGAACGCGGTGATCGACATCGAGACGCCGATGAACAATGCGAACGCGACGAACTTCTTGTCCGGCCCAAGCACCTTGTACAGCGGCAAGGCGATCGCGAGGCCGAGCAGCATCGGGAGCGTGACGCTCGCGTTGGAGATGGCGGTCGCCGCGGCGACCTTGCCCTTGAGCTGACCGCGGTCGACCTCGAGCCCGATCAGGAACATGTAGAAGATCAAGCCCAGATTCGCGATCGTGCCGATCGCGGCCAAGGTGTCCGTGGGGAAGAAGGTGGCCTGCCAGTTGGCCGAGATCGCGCCGAGCAGCGACGGGCCGAGCACGAGTCCCGCAATCACCTCGCCCATCACGCGGGGCTGGCCCACCTTGGTGGCGAGGTAGCCGAAGATCCGGCACACGATCAGCACGATCGCGAGGGCGAGGAAGACCGCGGCCACGAGGTCGTTGAATTCGCTGCGCTGCTTGGTGGCGGTGAACTTCTCACCGGCCGGGCCGAGGCCGGACGGGGTGGTCAGCACCGGCTTGGCCGTGGGCGCCGCCGACGGGACTGGCGTGGCCACCTGGAGCGGAATCACGGTGACGTTCTGGAGCAGGATGTCGTTGGCGGTCGCGGTCATCCGCGCGGTCCCGCCCTTCACGCACCTGACATCCCCGAATACTCCGCCGGTCTTGTTCGAGTAGGTCAGCAGGCCCAGGTTCTTGCCGGCTGAGGAGTAGAGCGTGGCTACCGCGCCGGTCCCGTGGATCGAGAACGAGCTCCCGAAGCACGTGGACGCAGGGGAGAGCGCGAACGTGCCCTGGATGTTGCTGGGGGTTCGCGGCGCGGCCGCCCCAGGAGCAGGCGGGGCGGACTTCAGCGCGGCGGCGAACGGGAGTCCGCCCAGAGTCCCCTTGATCGCGCCCTTGGCTCCCGGCACCGCGATCGCGTTGAGGCTGAGCGACTTGCCGCTCACGCACCCGACGTTCCCGGTCAGGCGGTGCGCATTGCCCGGGAGCGCCTTCTCGTTCAGCCGAAGCTTCCCGCCGAGCGTGCCCTGGTTGTTCGTGAAGTTGACGAACTGCCCGGACTGAAGCACGTTGAACGACGGCCCCGTCGCCGCGGCCTGTGCGGGCGCGGTCGCCGGCAGCGGCGTGCCGCCCACCGGCTTGGGTACGGGTCCGATGCACGGGCTCGGCGTGCTCGCCGTGTAACCACCGGCGATCGCCGGCTGGGCTTTCTCCGAGCCGCCCTTGTCGACCACGAAGATCACCACCGCGACCCCGATCACTGCGATGACCCCGTAGAACGTGATCAGGCGCTTTACCAGACGGCTCCCCGACAGGGCGGCCATCTCTCCCGGCATCTGAGTCCCCCTAGTGCTCGCTACGAGTGAGTTGCGGTAGACCGGCGCAGCCCCGCCGAACCCGGTCGCGCGCAAGGTAGCTCATCAGCCCGGGCTGCACATCCGGCAGATGCGAGGAACTGCATCCGTATAGGACCGCAATCTTGCTCCGGAGGCTGGCGCAGATCTCGGTTGCGTAAGGTGAGCTGCGCATGAAGCCGCGCATTCACGTCATCACGCTCGGCGTGGCCGACCTCGAACGGGCGCTGAGGTTCTACCGCGACGGGCTTGGGTTCCGCTCTGAAGGCATCACCGGCACCCAGTTCCCGGGGGACGACGAGAATCCGGCTGGCGACGTCGTCATGTTCACGCTCGAGGACGGGCTTGTGTTTGCGCTCTATCCCCGTTCGGAGTTGGCCAAGGACGCCGGGGTCGGCCCCGAGGCGGTTGCCGGGTCGGGATTCAGCATCGGGCACCTGGTCGAGAGCCGTGAAGAGGTCGACCGGATTCTCGACCTCGCCGGCCGAGCCGGCGGGCAGGTCCTCGGGCCGGCTCACGAGCGGCCATGGGGGATCTACTCCGGCTACTTCAGCGACCCCGACGGTCACCTGTGGGAGATCGTGTACTTCCCGCCTATGGCGAATCCGGGCGGGTCAGCGCCTTGACGAAGTCCTCGAGCTGATCCGTGCGCCAGCACTCGAACGCCGTGCAGTGCTGCTCGTAGGTCGCGATCACGCTGTCGCCGTAGTTCCAGTACAGCCGGGGCTCGGGATTTAGCCAGAACGTGCGGCCGGCCTTCTGGGTGATCGCCGCGAACACGTCGTCGCGCGGGGGGCGGCCGTTGGTGCGGGCGTCGCCGAGCACGATCACCGTGGCGCGGGGATGCAGCTCGTCCTCGATCGTCGTCAGGAACTCGAGCCAGACGCGGCCGTAGTCGGTGTAGCCGGAGACGTCGGCCACGCCGGCGTCGCGGGAGATCGCCTCGCTGGCGGCGCGGAAGTCACGCTCGCGCTCGAACACGTCGGTGACCTCGGAGATCCGCTCGATGAAGACGAAGCTGCGGAGCTTGCGGAACGCGTCGTGAAGGGCGTGCAGAACGCTTAGGAAGAACGTGGAGGCGCTGGTAACGGAGGTCGAGACGTCGCACAGGACGAAGATCTCGGGCCGTCTCGGTCTCTTGGGGCGGTACTTGAGGTCGATCGGGACGCCCCCGGTCTGGAGGCTCGCGCGCATGGTTCTTCTGAAGTCGACGTGGGCGTGCCGGTTGTGGCCCTTGAGCTCATGGCCCTGGGTCGCGAGCCGTCGCTTGAGCTGGGCGACGACCTTGTGGACGGCGGCCAGGTCCTGGATCGGGCCACTCGGGAGGGCGCGGTCGAGCTCGTTCAGCGGGCGCTTGGGGGGGAGGCTGGCCGTGCGCTCGATCAGGTTTCTCTCGAGCTCGCGCCTGAGGTGCTGCTCGAACTTTCTGAGCTGGTCTCGTGGGAGTCCGTCGTGTCTGGGGTCGTCGGACGGTAGGTCCGGCTGTGGCTCGGTTCTCAGGCCGAGGGCCCTGCGGATTCTCTGCACGTCGACGCCGAGGACGCCGGAGCCCTCGCCGCGGCCAAAGGCGGCGATGGCCAGCCGGGCGAGGTCGCGCAAGGCGTCGTCGGATCCGTCTCTCAGGGCGGCCGCGATCTGCTGCCTGAGCGTGTCGAGGTTGATGTCGTTGTTGTTGGGTCCGTTCGACCCCGGAGACTCGGTGATGTTCGCGCGGGCGGCCTGGGCCTCGGCGGCGCGGAAGAAGAAGCGGTCGAACACCAGGTCGAACACGCGCCGGTCGTCGGCCGACTTGGCCAACGTGGCGGAAAGGGCCTCCTTGAAGCTCTGCTGCTCGCCCCACTCGACGTGGGCAATGGCCTCGAACGCGTCGAGGATCTCAGAGGTTCCGATCGCGACGCCCTCGTTGCGCAGATCCTCGGCAAAGGACAGGAGCTGGCCGTCGAGCTTGCCCGGCGGTTGCTCGGGGATGCCGCCGTAGATGGCCTTGGCCGGATTTGGACTACGCGGCGGAGGCATCGGCCGGCTGGAGCGTCACGCCGACCCGTGCCGCCACCGTGTCCAGGTCGGTGCGGTGCTTGACGATCACGCTCATCGTCTCCTTGAACGTGGCTTGGTCGATGTCGCCCGAGCCGAGCAGCAGCAGCGTGCGCGCCCAGTCGATCGACTCGGCGATCGACGGCGGCTTCTTGAGGTCGAGCTGGCGGACCTGGTGGACGATCTCGACGAGCTTGCGGGCGATGGCCTGGTCCAGCTCGGGCGTGTGGAGATGGACGATCTCCAGCTCGTGCTCGAGGCCGGGGTAGTCGAGCCACAGGTACAGGCAGCGGCGCTTGAGCGCCTCGGTCAGCTCTCGGGTGTTGTTCGAGGTCAGGAGGACCACGGGTTGGGTCCTGGCTTCGATCCTGCCCAGCTCGGGGATCGAGATCTGGAAGTCGGATAGGAGCTCGAGCAGCATCGCCTCGAACTCCTGGTCGGTCTTGTCGATCTCGTCGATCAGGAGCACGACGGGTTCTTCCGATGCGATGGCGGTCATGAGCGGCCTGGGGAGCAGGAACTCCTCGCCGAAGATGTCGTCCTGCACGTCCTGCCATCCGGCCTGCTGCGATTCGACCTGGATGCGAAGCAGCTGCTTGCGGTAGTTCCACTCGTACAGCGACTTCGCCTCGTCGAGCCCCTCGTAGCACTGGAGCCTGATCAGGGTTCGATTGAGGTGGCTCGCGAGCGCCTTGGCCAGCTCGGTCTTGCCCACGCCGGCCGGGCCCTCGACCAGGACCGGCTTGCCGAGCTTGATGGCGAGGAACGAGACCAACGCGGTCGAGTCCCCCGGCAGGTAGCCGACCTGCTTGAGGCCGGCGGCCAGTTCCTGCGGACTCTGGGGCGTAATTGCTTCGGTCTGCATCGGCGCCGTTCAAATATAGGCGCAGGGCTGTTTCAAGTCGGGGCCGCCCGGTCGTGGCGGGTGCATCCTGGGTGGCGTGCGGTTCGTTTGCATGGCCCATATCCCGGATCTCGCCCCCCGCCGGGCGGTGAATTCCGATTTAGTCGCCTATGTGGCCCACGAGGGCGGACTCGGCAACAGCGGATGGTCGAGTTCCGGCATATGACCCCGGGGCGCGATGCCGCGATAGCCGCACTTGCCGGTCGGCAGCGGACGATCGTGGGACACGAGCAACTCGTTGCGCTCGGGTCCGGGCGGTCCGGCATCGCGCACTGGGTGAAGCGGGGCCGCCTCCAGTCGGTCTTCCACGGCGTCTACTCAGTCATTTGCGGCGAGCTGCCGCCCCTCGCCCGAGAGCAGGCAGCTCTCATCTCGTGTGGCAAGCACGCCTTCCTCAGCCACCACACGGCGGCGGCCGTCCGGGGCCTGCTCCGAGAACTGCCCACCGACGTTGAGATTTCGGTGGTCGGCCGACGCTGTGAATCGCGGAATGGAATCCGGGTGCACCAGATCAAGGCGATCGACCGGCGCGAGGTGAAAGAGCACGAGGGCCTCTGGGTGAGCACGCCGGCGCGAGCCGTGCTCGAGCTTGCGGCGACCGGAACAGCGGACGAGTTGACCCGCGCGATCGACGAGGGACTCGCGCATCGGCTCTTCACGCCGCGCGAGCTCCGGACCGTGCTCGCTCGGAACCGGCCCTGTCGCGGCGCCGCGCGCCTGGACGCGATCCTGGGCGATGAGACCGCCACTGCCGTCAGCCGCTCGCGCAACGAGAAGCGTCTGCTCAGGGGGCTACGAGATGCGCGCCTGCCGCTACCCGAGACGAACGTTCCCTTTGGCCGCTTTGAGGCCGACTTCTTGTGGCGCCGCGAACGGCTTGTGGTCGAGGTGGACGGCTACCCATTCCATCGCGGCCCGCGTGCGTTCAACCGCGACCACGAGAAGGATCTGGTGTTCAAGGGTGCGGGTCTCGACGTCTTGCGCTTCACCGGCGACCACGTGGAGAAGCAGTTGATGATGGTGCTGGCCAACATCGCCGGCGAGCTGGCTCGCCGCGCTGTGGCCGACTAGTGCTCGGGGCGGCGACGGAGGGGGAGGGTGTCGTCTGTCCCGAGGGGAAGGGTGTCGTCCGCGCCGAGCGGCAAGGTCTCATCGGTGCCGAGCACGAGTGTGTCGTCCGCGCCGAGCGGCTGGGTGTCGTCTGTCCCGAGGGGCAGCGTGTCGTCCGAGGTTGGCTTACGCGACGACCCTAGCGACGGTCGGCGCGACGGCGTGATGCGCCCGAAGCGCATGGCCGGCGGATCGTCGGGGACCACGCGCTCGAACAGCTCCTCGGCGCTGGCGCGGCGCCGGCGCCGGGGCGGCGGGGCGCCGCTCGTGCTGTCCCGGCCCGCGGCCAGACTGTGATCCGCCGCCGACACCGGGCGATCAGCCGATACGGGCCGATCGACTGACACGGGCCGATCAACTGACACGGGCCGATCGACTGACACGGGCCGATCAACGGACGCGGGCCGCGGCGTCCGCGCCCGCCGGTGCGGCTCGCTTCGCCGCTCGCGCGGTCGCCGGGGCTCGGTTGTCGCGTCCGCCGCGGCGTTCGACCCCGCCGGCGGGTGGTCCTCGCCGGGGAGGGGCGGCTCCGGTCGGTGGGCGGCCCGGATCCGCGAGCCGCTGTAGGTCAGGAACGCCCCAGCCGCGAGGGCGACGAAGATGCCCCATTCGACGCCCGAGCTGGTGGCGGCTGGGCCGTTGGTGGTGGCGACCTGCTTGTCGAAGATCCGCCAGACGATCAGCACACAGGTCCACACGCCCGCCGCCGTGATCACCCCGCCGTCGCCGCCCGGGAGGTGGAACGCCCGCCCCTCGGCCCGTTGGAACAACAGGACCAGCACGGAGGCGGCCACGAGCAGGACGGCGGCCTCGACGAAGGAGAAGGCCCCCCAGCCGGTGATCGTCGCGCTGGCCGACTGCAGCGTCGCGCTCTGAGCCCGGGCGATCAGGGTCACCTGGTACCAGGGCAGAAACAGCGTCAGGAAGAGCGCGATCGATGCGCACGCCGCCAGCTGCGACTCGTGCGGCAGTGCCCGCCAGGCGCGGACGAGGCGGGTCGTCCCCGACCCGACGCGCCGCGCTGCGGCGGTCGGTGCGTCGCTCATGCCCCGATTGTAAATGTCGGGCCAGCGCCCTCCCGAGGGGTTGGGGGCGAGGGCCGGTGCCCGCTAGAAGATCGGGATGTCCTGGACCTCCACCGCCTGCTCGCGCCGGCGCTCGAGGCGTTCGAGGTACCAATCGATCAGCGCGCGGACGGCGAGCAGCAACTCACGCAGCGCGGCGACCAGCCGGCGCTGGAGCTCGGGCGGGATGAGATCGCGCAGGGCCTGGATGAAAGCCACGAGCGGGTCGAGGTCGGACCAGGCGGCGGAGGGAGCATCCTCGGGAAGCTGCCACCCGGCCGGCGGGGGAGTTGGGGCGCCGTCGCCATCGGGTTCGGCCGGATCGGCGGGCCCAGCCGGCTGAGCACCGCTGGCGGCCGCCTCGGCGGCCTGCGCCAACAATCGCGC
>Ga0335074_10002763_pt1 | contig 23915 bp, 26 predicted proteins | sample Lox_Sample_23_FD_206715 | JGI IMG/M metagenome (GOLD analysis project Ga0335074, IMG submission 206715) | Soil microbial communities from Loxahatchee National Wildlife Refuge, Florida, United States - Lox_Sample_2.3 | ecosystem: Environmental > Terrestrial > Soil > Wetlands | place: USA... | reverse complement strand
ACCTCGGCCAGGGGGATCGTCCATCGATCGACGGAGTCACCGGAGGACGCGAGCTGTCCCACTTCATAGAGCTCGGTCCGGAGCTCATGGACCGGGCTTCGGTCGACCAGGACGACCGGCACCCGACCGCGGGAGCGACGGCGGACCTCCTGTGCCAGGGTCAGCCCCGCATACCCCGCGCCCAGGACGAGGGCCGGCCCGTCGGCGGGGAGGGCGGGGGCGGGGGTCGCTGCCATGGCCCGTACCTTCCCGGACTCCCCTTAGGGTTGGCGGCAACGCCTATCAGGGGGCCCGACGTGGTCGGTCGAAATGATCGCTCGATCGATCCTCGTGGCGTTCGACGGCTCTCCCGAAGCGGCCCATGCCCTGAACCAGGCGGCCGAACTCGCCCGACTCGCGGGCGCCCACCTCTCGATCGTCGGGGTCGTTCCGCTCGTCTCGTCGGGGTTCGGCGTCGCGATGCCGGCGGGCGACGCGGTCGCCCGAACGCTGAGCGAGTCTCGCAGCGCGCTCGAAGCGCAGCGAGCTCGCGTACAGGCCGGTGGGCTCGCGGCGGTGGACACGCACCTCCTCGAGGGCGAGCCGGTGTCCGCGATCGTCGGTTTCGTCGAGTCGCGCGGGATCGACCTGGTCGTGGTCGGCACCCGGGGCCTCGACGCCGTGGGACGATTCTTCCTCGGGAGCGTTTCGGACGGGATCCTCCACTACGCGGGCTGTTCCGTCCTGGTCGTCAAGACGCCGAAACCGGGTTCCCCGTAGCCCCCTCGAGGGGCCGAGGCCCGCCCCCAAAGGACTAATCCCGCGCCCCGGATGCCGACCGCGTGCGACTCCTGATCGTCGACGACGACCCCGTCTTTCGCCAGGAACTCGGCGACCTGCTCGAGGGCGAGCACCGGGTCTCGACCGCTTCGTCGGTCGCGAAGGCCCTCGAGGCGCTCGAGACCGAGGACGTGGACGTCGTGTTCACGGACCTCAAGATGCCCCGCCAGGGGGGGCTCGACCTGCTGCGCGAGGTCCGTCGGCGGTGGCCGACCACGCTCGTCGTTCTCGTCACCGGCTACGCGACGGTCGAGACCGCGGTGGCGGCGATGAAGGACGGAGCGTTCGACTACGTTCGCAAGCCGTTCCAGCTCGCCCAGATCACGGCCACGCTCGAGCGAGCGCGCGAACAGTTCCGGTTCGCCGGTGACCCGGGCGACGACCGACAGCCGGACGCGACCGCCCGACGCTGGGCCGAACGGGAAGGCCTTCCCGTGCTGCAGCTGACGACCCGATCGACGCGTGCCCGGCGCGGGGTCACCGTCGTCGCGGTGCCGCTCGACGACCCCGTCCGGGTCCGCGCCGAGGTCGAAACGTACTTCGCGGCCCACGGCCGCGCCGGCCTCATCGCGGAGGGAGGAGACCGCCTCTTCGCCCAGCACCGGCGCGCCGCGGCGGTCGACTTCCTGACCTGGCTCCGGCAGTTCATGGACGGGAGAGGTCCGCTCCTGGTGACGTTCGACCCGGAGGCGCTCTCCGCGGTCGATGCGAAGGAGTTGCGCGCGGCGGTCGCGGCCCCCCGGACCCGGACGACGCTCGAGGCCCTCGGGAACCCGATCCGGCGGGCGGTGCTGCGACGGGCCGCGCGCGGTGCGTGCTCGTTCTCCGACGCGATGCGCGCGGCCAACCTGGACGACTCTCCGAAACTGTCGTTCCATCTTCGCAAGCTCCAGGACGAGGGGCTCCTCTCGCACACGGGCGACGAGTATCGCATCACCCCGCTCGGGGAGGAGTCGGTCCGCCTGCTCGAGCAGATGGACGCCCTCGGCCCCGCGGGGCCGAGCGGCACGACGACCGCGGCGCAGTCGCCTCGCGAGCGGCGCTAGGCCCGCGACGCCACCGGCCCCAGAGCGGCGCGGGGGGTCCGCGCGAGATGGAGGGCGGCCAGGAACCCCCAGATAAGGATCGGGAACACGATGAGCCGCTCGACGAATCCCGGGTCCCACGTGGTGTTCCCGGTCTGCGTCGGTACGTAGTAGGCGAGCGATACGAGCGTGATCGCCCCGAGGACCGCCGACCCCCACCGTAGCCAGTGCCAGCTCGTCCGGTCGCTCATCCCGGCCGCGAGCACGAGCAACGCGACCCCCCCCGGCCCGAACACCGTCAGCGAAGCGAGGCCGTGAACGGTCCCATTGACGTTCTCGGGAAACAGCCCGACGAAGACCGCGCCCACGCTCGCGGCGAGGAGGAGGACGAGGCCGACGACACGGCTCCCCCCGGCCGGGAAGCCCCCCCAGGCCAGCAGGATGCCGACGAACGCCAGCAGCCCGAGCAGTACGATCGAAACATTGAACACGACATGCCAGGGCGAAGTCGCGGTGTTGCCCAGGTCGCTGATGTAGTTCGTCACGTCCGAGTACCCCGGATAGGCGGATTGGACGATCGCCATCGCCGCGGAGAACTGGACGACCCCGACCGCGATGAGCGCCGCACCGGCGCGCGTCGCTCGAGCCCCCGTCGACCCGCCCGACGCCACGGACCTCGACCTCGGTCGGCGCAGACGCCCGCGCGAGATGGTCCTTTCGGTGCGCTCCGGGCGGGCCCGACACCGCCAAATCGGCGCGCCCCTCGGGGGGACGACCGATGCGGTTCCGCACGTTCGACGAGCTCACCCCGTCCCAGGACCGGGACCGCTTGCTGGTCCACCTCGCGTCGCTCGGCGGGGCGACGGACCGACGCTCGGTCGCCCGGTGGCGACGCCGCTCGGACCTCTTCGCCGAGTATGTCGGGGTCTTTGCGATGGACGGCGAGCGGGTCGTGGGCCAGACCCTCGTCAAGCGGTTGACGTACACGTTCGTGGACGGGCCCGAGGTGATCGGCGCGATCGCCTCGGTCGGCACTCGACCGGACCGCGCGCGTCACGGGATCGCCCGCCGCCTGCTGGAGGAGGTACAGCGCCGGGAACGGGAGGACGGCATTCGATTCGTCGGACTGTGGACCAACCGGTCGTGGGGCGCCCACCGGCTCTACGAAGCGCTGGGGTACGCGGACACGTACGCCTTTCCCTGGGCGGTCCGGGCGCCCTCCCACCGCCGCCCTCCGCTTCGACCCGCGTCGGTCGAGGCCGCCACCCGAGGGGACCTCGCCGGGCTCGACCGACTTCACGACCGACTCGCCGAGGGACGGATCGGCTTCTGTCGGCGGCCGCGGGCCTTCCTCCCGACGGCGGCGCGCAACGGCGAGATCGACCCGGCCTCCGAGCTCCTCGTGGCGCGACGCGGGCGGGCGCTCGAGGGGTACGCGTACCTGCAGGCGACCGGCGTCCGCACCGTGTGCGGGGAGATCGTCGCAACGACCTCCGGGGTCCGGGGGCAGCTCGTCGCCGGCGTGGAGGCCCGGGCGGGAGGAGCGGCGGTCGCGTTCCAGCACACGCCGGTCACCGACGCGCGCGCGTTCTTCCGCGGGCGCGGGTACGCGTTCCTGGACGCGGGCTGGTACGTCTTCATGACGGCGTCGCTGCGGGGTCCCTGGAACGAGCGGGTCGCCCGCGCGGCCTTCCGCCCGGACGACCCCCGATTCCTCTGCACCGCCGGCGACCGCTTCTGAACGGGCTCCGTGGCGGCTCTGGTCGCCCGAAAAGGGACTTAGGCCGGCGCCCCGTTCGGGCTCCGAATGGCCTCAGGGGTCCGATTCGTCTACTCCGGAATCCGCGTCCGTAACCTCGCTCGGTCGCTTCGCTTCTACCGACGGATCGGCTTCCGTGTCGTGAAACGCGGCTGGTTCTCGCACGGGGGGCGGTGGGTGCACCTCGCGTATCCCGGCTCCGACCACCGGATCGAGCTCAACTACTATCCGAAGGGAACTCCGTTCTACCGGCCGTTCGGCCCCGGAGAGGAGTTCGACCACTTCGGGTTCTTCGTCGGAGACCCCCGACGCTGGCTCCGCGCGATGGTCCGGGCCGGCGCAAAGCCTGCGGTCGGTTTCGTCGACGGCCCGGCGCAGCTCCTCTTCGTCCGGGACCCGGACGGGGTCTGGATCGGGGCGTGCGGGCCGTCCTCGCCGGGCAGCCTGCCGAACCTGCGTCCGCTCGAGCGGGAGCGCGTGCGACGGCCCTCCCCGCGTCGGCGCGCCGGGCGCGTTCGACGGTCGGCCGCCGGTCGTTCTCGCTATCCCGGCCCCCGGCGAAGCTCGGGCGGCGCCGGTCGGTCCGGCGCGCGCTGAGGGGTCGCGCGTTCCAGTCGGACCTCGACCCCGATCCGGTCGGGGGTCGCGGTGCCGCCGCGGAACGAGCTCCGCGCCGCCATCGCCTCGAACTCGGTCTGCGTGTACGCGCGACGACGCAGGCGTCGGAGGATCACGCGCGTCGCGAGCGCTCCCAGCCTTCCGAGCCCCATCGCGGCGACCTCGTCCCGGATCGCCGCGTCGGAGGCGTCCCGGCGCAGGTCCTGGATCACCGCTCTCCCGCCCGGGCGAAGGACCCGATGCATCTCCTCGATCGCGGCTCCCGGACGGCTGAAGTTCTTGAACGCGGCCTGGCAAAGGACCAGGTCGAACGTTCCGTCCCCGAACGGCATCCGGGCCGCATCTCCGAGCTCGAAGCGGACGGGAACGCCTTCCGTTCGGGCGTGCGCGAACGCGAGCTCGACAAACGTTCGACTGATGTCGAGGCCGGTGACGCGGAGCCTGCCGGTCCGAGCGAGCTCGACCGCGAAGTAACCGGGTCCGGGCGCCACTTCGAGCACGTCCCCGCCCTCGGGCAGGGCGGCCGCCCAGCGGGTGGCCTGCCGCCGATAGTCCTCGATCTGGCCCGCCGACCGACGGAGCTTCGCGTACCGCCGAGCAACGGCGCCCTCCATCGCCACCCCCCGATACCCCGCTGGGTCCCGCACGTTCGCTTCCATCCTCGGTCCCTCGTCACCGCTCGCAGGGTGCCGCATCCGCCTAACCCGGGCGCACGTCGGGTGACCACCGGAGGCGAGCGGCCGCTTCCTCCCCGGACCCGGCGCCGGCGAGAGTCCGTCCGGTCTGATTCCCGTCGAACCTCGTTTCCCGCCCGAACGGGGCCAAGAATCTTTACACCCCGGCGGATTCGGACGACCGCGGTCCATGGCGTTGGATTGGGACGAGGCGTACCGCACGGGCGAGTACCGAAAACACTGGGACTACGGCCAGGCCTCGCAGGAGGTCGCCGCCTGTGCGGCGCTGGGGGTCTTTCCGCCCGGCGCGGTCATCCTCGACGCCGGCTGCGGCTCGGGATCGGATGCGGTGTACCTGGCCGCGTTGGGATTCCGGGTCAAGGCACTGGATGTGAGCGGGACCGCGTTGGCGCTCGTTCGGGAGAAGGCGAGCCGGGCGGGCGTCACCGTGGAAACCGTCGAGGGAAGCGCGACGAAGATGCCCCTCGCTGACCGTAGTGTCGACTTCGCTCTGGATCGGGGGCTGCTCCACAACCTCCCCGACGCGGAGGGAAGCGCGTACGCGGGCGAGCTCGCCCGGGTGCTCCGTCCCGGGGGCGGGATATTGCTGCGCGGCGCTCGGTCCAGCTACGGCGGACACTTCCATCCGATCACGGCCGAGCGGATCCGGGCGACGTTCCCGGAGCGATCGTTCGCGATCGGTCCGGTCGTCCCGATTACGCTGCTTTCCGATGCCGAACAAGACCCCACGCTCGACGCGGCCATGGTCGCCCTCCGACGGAAGTGACTGCCCGGGGCGGGGCCCCCGAGCTTTCGCCCGGCGAACGACGGGGCCGCACGGGCTCCGATGAGGCCCGACGATCCGCCGCCGGTCGAACTCCGGTGCGACGGACGGGGCGCGTTATCCCGAACGGTCGCGAAGCCGAGGGAGGGAATCGAACCCCCAGGAAACGGATCTGCAGTCCGTCGCATTAACCATTCTGCCACCTCGGCGCGGCGAGGGGCAGGGGACCTGTCCTTAAAGGAGTCGGGGCGGAGTCAGACCGGCCGAAATCCCCGGGCGACCCGCAGGACGCCCGTGCGGGTCGCGAGGCGAAGGCGACCCCCCCACGGCATCGATTTCCCGTCGGCGACGGTCCGCCCTCGCCGGATCGCCTCGAGGAGGTCATCGACGGTCGCGACCGACGCATCGAATTCCGTGTACGCTCGTCCAAGGTCGCGCAGCTCGTGCGCGTCGCTGCCGCCGGTCGTGCCGATCCTGCGCCGCGCGGCGACCTCCTCCGCCCGCAGATTGGCGACCTCGGAGTTGTGACCGTTCCGGGTCTCGATCGCGCGCACCGGGACGGTCTCCACGAGCCGCCGTCCGACCCCGTGCGCCCACCGGAACGGATGGGCCGGCACCGCCTCCCCGCCGTGCGCCCGCACCCACTCCACGGACTCCGCCACCGGACGATGCGGCGGAGGCGCTTCGGACACGCCGAACGCGAGCAGGTGCCCGTCCGCGGTGGAGACCTCGACGCCGGGCAGCAGCAGATAGGCCGAGTGCTTCGACCGGAGCGCGGCGAGCTCGGCGTGTCCCCGCACGGAGTTGTGGTCGGTCAGCGCGAATCCCCGGAGGCCTTGGTAGGCGAGCCGGCCGATGATCGTCTCGATCGGGAGGCTCGAATCCGGCGAGTAGACCGAGTGCACGTGGAGGTCCACGCGAACGCCGTCGCTCATCGGACCCGCGCTCCGGCCGGGACCTCCTCCGACGGACGGACCGCGAGCCCCGGTCCGAACGCGAGCAGCGAGCCGGTCGAGGCGTCGGCCGTCCGCCGCCGAACCACCGCGAACGTCCCCGGGGGCCACTCTCCCGGCACCTCCACCGTCCGGCCCCCGACCTCGAACCGGGTCGTTCCCCCGGAGCCCCGGCCCTCGGCCCGGCCGACGACCAGCGGGGTCGACGCGAACTCCTCGTAAGAGATCGTTCGGTCCGCCTCCGTCGTCCCCTCGACGTACGCGCCGGGCGCGACGCCGTCGGGCGGGGAGAGGAGCACGGCCCGGTCCCCAACGTCGGCGGCGAGGATCATTCCCTGCGAAGTCATTTTGCGGATCGTGCGGGGGGCGAGGTTCGCGAGGACGACGACCGAGCGACCGAGGAGCGCCTCGACGGGGTAGGACGCGCGCAGCCCCGCGACCACGGTTCGGGGTTTGGCCTCCCCGACGTCGAGTTCGAGCACGTACAGCGTGTCCGCCCCCGGATGGGGAACGGCCGACCGGACGCGGGCGGCGCGGACGGCGAGCGGCGGCCAGGTCTCCCCCGGGCGTGGGCTTGCGCCCGCGGCCGGCGACGCCGGCGCAACCGGGGGAACCGGGGGCTCCGGGCGCGGAAAAAGCGGCCGGACCTCTCCGAGGCTTTGGCCCACCGGGGGCGACTCGAGCGCGCGATCCCAGTCCCCCCGCCCGGGGGGGTCGGAGAACCCGAGCATCCGGAACACCTCGGCGCTCGAGAACGGCAGGGCCGGGGCGAGCCAGGTCGCGATCGCGCGGAGCCTCCAGAGCGTCTCGTAGACGACCTGTGCCCGCGCGTCCCCGTCCAGCTGCCACGGCTTCCCCTCGTGGAACCGACGGTTGGCCTCGCGTACCTCCTCCAGCGAGAGGTCGAGCGCCTCCTTCAGGCGGACCGCCTCGTACTCGCGGGAGATCCGTTCGTGCGCGGCCGCCAGATGCGCCCCGACGCCCCCGGGCTCCTCCGCCCGCCACCCGTCGGGCGGGGCGGGGATCCGGCCGTCGTACCGGTCGCGGGCGAGCACGAGCGCGCGCTGCACGAGGTTGCCGTACTGGTTTGCGAGCACGTCCGTGCGGAGCTGGTGGAACTCCGCCCACCCGAACTCCGTGTCGTGGTTCTGCGGCGCGTGCACCGCAGCGTAGAATCGGATGACGTCCGGCGGATAGCGCGACAGCATCGCGGGAACGAAGACGTCGGCGTCGCCGGAGCGCGACTTCGAGATCTTGCCGCCCTCGACCAAGAGCCACTCGTTCGCCGGCACGTCGTACGGCAGGTGCAACCCCCCGACGCCGAGGAGCACGCCGGGCCAGACGATCGTGTGGTGGAACTTGTTGTCCTTCCCGACGAAGTAGTAGGGCCGGACCGGTTCGCCCTCCTCCCAGAATCGCCGCCACGCTTCCGGCCGTCCGGCCCGGATCGCCCACTCCTTGGACGCGGAGAGGTACCCGACGAGCGCGTCGAACCAGACGTAGAAGCGCTTCGAATCGTAGCCGTCGAGGGGGATCGGGACCCCCCAGTCGAGGTCGCGGGTGATCGGGGTCGGGTGGAGCCCTTCGGCGAGGAAGTTCTGGGCCACGCGCAGGGCCCCGCTCCGCCAGTGCGTCTGCCGGTCGAGGAACTCCTTCAGCTTCGGCTGGAGCCGGTCGAGCTCCAGGTAGAAGTGCTCCGTCGGACGGAACTCGGCGGGCGTCCCGCAGAGGGCGCACCGCGGCGCCCCCAGCTGCCGCGCTTCGAGCGGCCGACCGCAGTTGTCGCACTCGTCGCCGCGGGCGCGGTCGAAGCCGCAGTGCGGACAGGTGCCGGTGAGGTAGCGGTCCGGGAGGAACCGCTGGTGGTGAGGACAGTAGGGGTTCTCTTCCGTCCGGCGCCGTACATAGCCGTTCTCGAGGAGCGCGAGGAACACCTCCTGGACGGTGCGCTCGTGCACGAGCGTCCGGGTCGAGGTGTACAGGTCGAACGCGACCCCGAGTCGCTCGAACGCCGAGCGATTCACCTCGTGGTAGCGCTCGGCGATGACCGCCGGGCTGGTCCCCTCGTTCTCGGCCCGCACGAGCGTCGGGGTACCGTGCATATCGGACCCCGACACCATGAGCACCTCGTCCCCGCGCAACCGGTGGTAGCGGGCAAAGATGTCCCCGGGAAGGTAGGCACCCGCAAGATGGCCGATGTGGAACGGCCCGTTGGCGTACGGCCAGGCGACCGCGACCAGGATGCGAGCCACGCCCCTCCCCCTCTCGCTCCGAGCGGCGCACGGACGTAAACTCTTCGCCGGAGATTTCGCGCGGGCGGCAACGGGTTTTATCGTCCGACCGGGCTGCTCGGGGGACGTGCCCGACGAGCCGCCGATGACCCGCACCTCCGTTCCCGAGGCGGACCGGTTGATCGGGGTCCAGCACCCGGTCCTGAGCCACGGGTTCGTCGTGCTCGTCGATTACATGGGCAACGACGCGGCGATCGTCCAGGCGGCCCGTGTCTCCTACGGCCGGGGCACGAAGTCGGTGCGCGACGATCGCGGCCTGGTCCGCTATCTGATGCGCCATCGGCACACGACGCCGTTCGAGATGGTCGAGTACAAGTTCCTCGTCCGACTCCCGATCTTCGTCGCCCGCCAGTGGGTGCGACATCGGACCGCGTCGCTCAACGAGACGTCGGCCCGCTACTCCGTGGTTCCCGACGAGTACGAGGTCCCCCCGCCGGAGGAGGTGCGACATCAGTCGACCGCGAACCGGCAGGGACGGGGGGGTCCCCTGCCGCCCGAGGTCGTCGAACGCTTCCGTTCGGACCTCGACTCGGTCGCCCGCAGCGCCTACGACGCCTATTCGCGCGCGCTGGACGCCGGCGTGGCGCGCGAGACGGCTCGCGCCGTCCTGCCGCTCGCGTACTACACGCAGTGGTACTGGAAGATCAACCTCCACAACCTCTTGCACTTTCTCTCGCTTCGGCTCGACCCGCACTCGCAGGAAGAGATCCGGCTCTATGCGGCGGAGGTCGCGAAGCTGGCCCGGATCGTCTGCCCCATCGCCTTCGAGGCGTTCGAGGAGTTCCAGGTCGAGGGCCTGCACCTGGGGCGCCGCGAGCAGCGGGCGCTCCGGGCCCTGCTCGAGGGCCAGAGCCCGCCGGACGCCTGTGCCACGGCCGGCCTCCCGCTCGTGCGCGAGGACGGTCGACCGATGACCACCGGCGAGGGGGTGGAATTCCTCGCGAAGCTCGAGCGGATCCGAACCCTCCCGTAGCGGCCGGCCGCGGCGCTCAGAAGCGCGGGTCGTCCCCGGCATCCAGGGTGAATCCCGGGCGCGGGACGAACGGCGCAGGGGGCCCTCGGAAGCGCTCGGGAAGCACCGGACGCAGCCGCTCGCGCTCGGCGTCGCCGTCCCCCCCCGTCGCGAGGAGCGCGGCGAGGCGGTCCGCCACCCCGCCGGCCCGCATCACGCCGAACCCGTTGAACCCGACCATCGCGTACAGCGAAGGCGCCTCCGGCACGGGCCCAATCAGCGGCCGGCGGTCGGGAGTCGAAGTGCACACCCCAGCCCACGCGCGCACGAGCTCGGCGTCCGCCCACCCGGGGAGGCGGTCGGCGAACGTCTCGGCGAGGTGGGTGACGAACGACTCGTCCGCACCGGTCTGGAACGTCTCGGGGTCGACCTCCACGAGACGGGTCCCGTCGCCCGCGAGCAGACGTCCGTTCGCCTCCGGTCGCGCGTACACGTCCACGTCGATGTCGTGGACCGAGGGAAAGATCGTCGGCCCGTGGCTCGGCCGCAGCACGGCCGCCTGGGTCCGGTACGGCGCGAGAGGGAGGGGATGGCCGACCGAGCGAAGGAGCTCCTTGGACCACGCGCCGGCAGCGACGACCGCGCGCTTCGCACGGACGGTCCGGGCGCCGGCGGTCAGCTCCCACGCCCCGTCCACGTACCGGAGCGATCGCCACGGCATTCCGAGCAGGAATTCGACCCCCGCCCGACGCGCTCCCTCCGCGTAGATCTCCGCCATCGCGCTCGGCGTCACGACCGCGTCCGTCGGGCTCCAGACCGCGTGCGGAGCGTCGTCGAAGCGTCCCCACGGAACCCGCTCGATCAGCCGGTCCGGTGGCAGCGCCTCGACCTGTACCCCCCAGGAGCGCAGCCGTCCGACCGCCGACGAGAGCACTCCCTGCGCTTCGGCGCCGCTCGCCCACCGGACGAACCCGTTGACGGTGTACGCCGTCCGGTCCCAGCGCGCGCTCAGCGCGGCGTACTGCTCTTTCGACTCCCGGGTGACGTCCACGTCCCAGCGGTTCCACAGCTGCTCGGTCACGATCCCCGCGGCGCGGCCGGTCGCGCCCGCACCGGGCGTCCGCGGGTCGAAGATCACGACCGGCACGACGCGGCGCCGGGCGAGGTGGTAGGCGAGCGCGCAGCCGGCGATGCCGGCCCCGAGCACCAGTACTTCGGCCGAGGCGCTCGACACGTCCGCGCGAGACCGGAAGCGGGTTAATACTCCGGCTTCGCCCGCTGGTACGCGGTCCGGAGGGCCTGGGTGTCGACGTGGGTGTAGATCTGGGTCGTCGCCACCGAGGCGTGCCCGAGCAGCTTCTGGATGTAGCGGATGTCGCACCCGCGCGAGAGCAGCGCGGTGGCGAGCGTGTGCCGGAGCATATGGGGGGTCACCCGCCGCGGGATCTCCGCGGTCGCCGCCGCCCGACGCACGATCCGTTCGACCGTCACGGGACCGACGGCGAAGAGGCGCACCCCGGACTCTCCGGCGAGGCTCCGGTCGGTGAGGTACCGGTCGATCGCGGCGCGCGTTCGGTCCTCGAGGATCACCTCTCGGTCCTTGTCCCCCTTGCCCGACCGGACATGGAGGACGTTCGTCTCGAACTCGATGTCCTCGATCTGCAAGTGGCAGACCTCGCTCACCCGCAAGCCGGCGAACGCGAGCACGTGGACGATCGCGCTGTCGCGCGGGGAATCCCGCACCGCCTCGAGGAGCCGGTGCATCTCCTCCTCGGAGAGGTAGCGCGGCAGGCGCTCCGGCCGTCGGGGCGGCGCGAGCTGGTCCGCGACCGCGAGCCCGAAGTTGCGGAAGAGGGAGGTCAGCCCGCGCACGGTCGTGTACACCGAGTTCTTGGAGTAGTGGCGCTGGAGCACCAAGTACTCGCGGTACGACTCGAGGTCCCGCAGCGTCACCTCCTCGAGCGGCTTCTGGGCGAACGCGAGGAACGTACGGGCGATGTGACTGTACTGCTTCACCGTGCACGGGCTCCGCTCCTGGGCCTGGAGCATGCGCTGGAACCGACCGACGAGCTCCAGCGCGTCGAAGCTCCCGCCGCCCCCCTCCGAGGCGCCGGACCGGGCGGTCGAATGCGGGCGCGCGACGCGCGGAGCAGCCATCGCGGTTCGCTGGCGGACGTTCTGCTCTTAATCGTATGCGCGCACGCGAAGCGACGCCGCGCCCGCTCCTCAAATACCGAGGCGCGGTTCCGCCTCCGTGCGCTGCTCCTCGTGCGACGCGCCGGCCATCTTGGACCAGCCGTACCGCTCGGGGCACGCCTGCGCGGTCCACTTCCAAGACTCGGTCGAGGAGCGCGTGCGCCGAGAGCTTCACCGGCAGCTTCCCCGGTTCACCGGCGGGACGATCGCGGTCGCGCTCTCGGGTGGGAAGGACTCCGCGGTCGCGCTCGCCCTCGCCCACGCCTACTTCCACCGGCGGAGCACGGTCCGTGTCGTGGCCCTCACTGTCGACGAGGGGATCGCCGGGTACCGTCCGCGAACCGTCCGGGCCGCGGCCGCGCTCGCCGACCGCCTCGGCGTCGAGCACCGTATCGTGCGCGCGGCGCGCGACCTCGGGACGACCACGGATGACGCGGCCGCGGGGCTCCCCGGGACGATCCCCTGCTCGTTCTGCGGCGTCTGGCGCCGCCAGCTGCTGAACCGGGCCGCGCGCGACGAGGGGGCGGACGCGCTGGTGCTGGGGTTCAATCTCGATGACCTGGCCCAGACCGTCCTGATGAACCTGGTCCGAGGCGACCTCGACCGACTCGTGCGCATGGCGCCCCATCGGCGGCCGCAGGCGGGGCTGGTGCCGCGCATCGCTCCGCTCGCGCTCGTTCCGGAGCGGGAGGTCTTCCTCTACGCGCGCCTCCGGGGCCTCCCGTTCGACCACGGGGAGTGTCCCCACGCGCACCGGGCCTCGCGCAACCTCTTCCGGGAGATCGTCTGGCAGCTCGAAGAGTCGTTGCCCGGGACCCGTCAGTCGCTCTTGCGAACGCACGAGCGCCTCGTGGAGCGATGGCTCGCGGTCGAAGACGCCGGGGAGCCGGTGCGCTGCCGTTCGTGCGGCGAGCCGGCGACCGGCGAACTCTGCCGAGCGTGCGAGTACCTTCGGGTCGTTCGAACCGCGACGGCGCCGCTGGGGGTTCCGTGAGCGAAGGCCCGATCCCGACGGGGAGCGACCCCCGCCAGTCGGTCCAGCGCCGGGTCTTTGTCGTTGGCGCGGGGATCATGGGCAGCGGGATCGCCGCGCAGTGCGCGCTCGCGGGCTATCCGGTCACGCTGGAGGACGTCAGCGAGGAGTTCGCCCGACGGGGCCTGGCGAACGCCGGCCGAGCGCTCGACCACGCCGTCGCGAAGGGCCTGGTCGGCCCGGGCGACCGGCAGGCCGCGGTGGACCGCATCGAGGTCGCGATCGGGCTGCGACGGGCCGACTCCGCCCAGATCGTGATCGAGGCGGCCCCGGAGAACCTCTCGGTCAAGCGCGAGCTGTTCCGCCAGCTCGAGGAAGCCGCCCAGCCGACCGCCCTGCTCGCATCGAACACGTCGTCGCTGCCGATCACGTCGATCGCCCAGGATCTCAAGGACCCGGGGCGACTGGTCGGGCTTCACTTCTTCAACCCCGTGCTGCAGATGCCGCTGGTCGAGCTGATCCCGGGCCACACGACGCGACCGGAGGTCGTCGACGACGCACGCCGGTTCGCCGAGAGCCTCGGGAAGACGGTCGTGGCGTCCCGCGACACGCCGGGGTTCGTGACGACCCGGGCGCTCGCCGTGCTCATCAACGAGGCGGCCTGGATGCTCTACGAAGGGGTCGCGACCAAGGAGGACATCGATACGGCCTACAAGCTCGGATTCCACCATCCGATGGGCCCGTTCGAGCTCGCGGACCTCGTCGGGATCGACACCGCGCTCGCGATCCTGGACGTCCTTTGGGACGGGTTCCGGGACCCGCGGTACCGGGCGTGCCCGCTGATCCGCACGATGGTCTCCGCGCGAAAGTACGGGCGCAAGTCCGGTGAAGGGTTCTACGTCTATCCCGCCCGAGGCGCGACCGGATGAGCGCGACGAACGCCCTCCTCGACCTCCTCGCGCTCGTCCTGGTCGCCCTCGTGCCGGCGCTGATCTACCTGACCTGGGTCCGCGGGTCGGAGCGGTACGGGACCACCTCGTGGGGGCCGATCCTCGGGGCGTTCGCCTACGGGGCGCTCTTTGCCACGATCGTCGCGGGGATCCTCGAGGCGATCATCGTCGGGCTCGGTACCAGCGTGAGCAACCTCTACCCGGGTCCCGAATTCCTCTTCCTCAACGGGAACTCCACGCTCGGGGCGTTCTTCCTCGTCCTGGTCGTCGCGCCGTTCATTGAGGAGGCGCTCAAAGGCTCGGGCGTCTACGCCTACCGCGACCAGGTCCGGAGCGTCGCGGACGGACCGGTCTTCGGTGCGTCGGTCGGGCTCGGGTTCGGCTTCTTCGAGACGTTCCTCTACGGGCTCTCGGCGTACCTGGTCGGAGGCCTCGAGGCCGGGATCGCCCTCATCCTCGTGCGGAGCGTCTCGAGCGTGCTCCTGCACGGGAGCTCCACGGGGATGTTCGGCTACGGGTTCGCCCGGAGCCGCCTCAACGTTCGGGGGCCGGGCACGGGCTCGTACTACCTGCTCGCGGTCGCGATGCACGCGACGTTCAACGCGCTCGCCTCCCTCGCGGTGATCCTCGCGTTCGTCGGCATCACGGGCGTCGCGGTGAACCTCGCGACGTACGTCGCCCTCCTCGCGGCGATCCTCTTCGCGTTCGTCGCGATCGAGCACGTGCGCCACGTCATCGCGGCGTCCGATTACCCCGCGCTCCTCCCCGGGGGGGCCCGACGACCTCCCGCCCCGCCCGCGCGGCGGTGAGGGCGGTCTACGGGCGCTGCGGCGGTTCCGCGCGCCGCTTCCAGTCCGACTCGCCGATGTCGCGGTAGACGCTGCTCGCGTCGTCCGACGAGGGGGCATCCCCGGCCTGGCCGACGTCCCGGATCCGTGCCTTCTTGAGCAGCCAGTAATGGATCCGCCAGGTTTTCCCCCGGGAGACGGTCGCGTCCTCCTCCTCGCTCGTGAGGAGCCCCTCCTCCTCGAGCTGGTAGAAGCGGTCCCGGTCCTCGCTGGAGAGCTTGTTGTCGAGGACGGCATCGTCCAGGCCGAAATAGCCGAGCACCATCCGGGCCGTCGATCGCGCCTCGGGCGGGGTCATCTTCCCCCGGGCGACGAGCGTGCGCTCGATCGCGCGGGTCAGTTCGGCCTCCGTGATGGACGCCATGGCTCGTCCCTCGCCCAATCGTCGGTGCATTAAATCGCCGGGGGTCGGGCGCCGGCCCCCTCGCGAGAACTTTAACCGCGTCCGAGGGTGGCCGAGCCGTGCCGGACCCCCCCACCTTCGACGTGCCGGACCGGGCCCTCGAGGTCGCCCGGGCGGCCGCCGGCCGGCCCCTCTGCTCCGAGTGCTTCGGGCGACTGTTCGGACGCCTGGGGCACGGGCTCACGAACCCGGAGCGGACCGCCCGGCTGCGCGCGCTCCTCGGGGCGCCGGCGGCCGAGTCCCCCGTGCCCTGCGCCACGTGCGAGGGGCTGTTCGGGAGGACCGACCCCTGGGTCGACCGGGCCCTGCGAGCCGCGGACGGCTTCGAGTGGCATCGTTTCACCTGCGGGTCCCGCTGGGCTCCCGAGCTGCTCGCCCGGGAGGAGGCGCTCTGGACCGAGCTCGGGACGGAGTGGGGGGAGAGCATCCGTTCCGCGTTCAATCGCGAGCTCGGCAAGCGGATCGAGGCGCGGTCCGCCGCCGCCGGGGGAACGGAGCGGCCCGACGTGGTCTTCCTCGCCGACCTCGAGGTCGGCCGCGTGGAGGTGACGGTCCTGCCCGCGTACCTCCGGGGCCGGTACCGAAAGCTCGACCGGTCGCTTCCCCAGACCCGGTGGCCGTGCCGCCGCTGTCAGGGCCGCGGGTGCGCGACGTGCGGAGGCACCGGGAAGACCTACGCGGAGAGCGTCGAGGAGATCGTCGCGGCCCCGTTCCTGCGGGCGACCGGGGCGGACGGGAGCCGGTTCCACGGAATGGGTCGAGAGGACATCGATGCCCGGATGCTCGGACGGGGTCGACCGTTCGTTCTCGAACTCCTGCGCCCCCATCGCCGCTCGATCGACCTCCCCGCGATCGCCGCCGAGCTCGCGGCGAGCGCCCGCGACCGGGTCGAGGTCCTCGACCTCGCGCCGGCGGAGGCCGCGGACGTCGTCCGGGTGAAGGAAGCGAGCCCGGACAAGAGCTACCGAGTGGGGGTCCTCGGCGACGCCGCGGTGGCAAAGGTTAATGAGGCGCTGGACCTCGCGCTCGCCCGAGCGATCGCCCAGCGGACCCCTACCCGCGTCGCGCACCGTCGAGCCGACCGCGTCCGAACGCGGCGGATCGTCGCCGCACGCCTGGTGGACGCCTCCGAGGGACGGTTCACGCTCGACCTGAGAACCGAGGCCGGCACCTACGTCAAGGAATGGGTGGAAGGAGATGGAGGGCGCACCGAACCGAGCCTCGCCGCGCTGCTCGGGGTCCCGCTGAAGGTCGATTTTCTCGACGTGATGGAGATCCACGATTCGGAGGGGACGTAGATGGTCAAGAGCTCGAAGGGATTCCGCTCGCGGTCGCGCGGGGTGTTCACCAAGAAGGTCCGCGAGCGCGGGCTGCCCCCGATCACTCGCTTCCTGCGCGAGTTCGCGATCGGCGACAAGGTAATGGTCCGGATCGAGCCGTCGGACCCGCACGGCCAGCCCCATCCCCGCTACCAGGGGCGCGTCTGCACGGTCGTCGAGCGGCGGGGCCGAGCCTACCGCATCACGTTCCTGGACGGCGGCAAGCGCAAGGACCTCATCGCGACCCCGATCCACCTGCTCCCCGTGCCGGCCGGCGGAGGCGCCGATGCCTGAACCGGTGTCGCTGTCGCGCGTTCGCGACCTCCTCACCGACGAGGCGACGCACCGTACCCTGCCGCGCGAGGCCGGGCTCGCGCTCCAGCACGCCGAGCTGTTCGCCCGGCTCTCGACCGAGGCGACCGACAAACTGATCGCGGAGCTCCGCACGCTCCCCTACGTCGACGCGACCGTGGCCGTCAAGGTCGCCGACACCCTGCCGCAGTACCCGGAAGAGATCCGCCTCCTGTTCTCGAAGGAGCGGGTCGTGCTCGACGAGGCGCAGATCACGCGCCTGCTCGAGATCGTGGCTCAGCACCGATGACCGGGGGTACGGGCCGTGGAGAACTACGCGTACATCCTCGATTACCTGCCGAACGGCCGGCAGACTGAGCGGGGATTCCACCGGGAACCGCTCGCCCTCGCGATCGGCGAGGACGAACTGAAGCTGTTCGAGCTCGTCCCCCGGCCCGGCGTCCGACTTGCGGCCGGCAGCCGGATCCCTCTCGTGCCGGTCGCCGGGGCGGCGCCGCCGATCGACCACGTGCGCCGGCGCATCGCCTACGACGAGCTCACCGTCGCGGGTCGCTCCGAGCTCACCGGGACCCTCGAGCGAGTCGTGCGGGCGAACGAGCCCCGCTACCTCCGCTTCTTCAACGAGGCTCCCGCCGTCTCCCGACGGTTCCACCTGCTCGAGCTCCTGCCGGGGATCGGCAAGAAGACGATGCAGCAGATCGTGGACGAGCGGAAACGCGCCCCGTTCGCGAGCTTCGCGGACCTCGAGCAGCGCTGCCACCTCAAAGGGCCCGAGAAGTTGATCGTCGGGCGGATCGAACAGGAACTCAGCGGTGTCGAGGACAAGTACCGCCTCTTCGTCGCGCCGTAGTTCGCCCCCCCCGACCTCGTTCGGGGTCCCCGAGCGACCGGCCGACGTCCGCCGGGCCCTGAGCGCCCTGGGCGTCCGGCCGAGCCGGGCGTGGGGCCAGTCGTTCCTGGTCGACCCGTTCGTGGCCGACGCCGAAGCGGCGCTGGTCGAGGCGCCTCCGGGCCGGCCGGTCCTCGAGATCGGGGGCGGGCTCGGGATCCTCACGGCGGCCCTCGTCCGCCGGGGCGTCCGCCCGCTGACGGTCGTCGAACGGGACCCGCGGCTCGCCGGGTTCCTGCGCACGACGTTCGGGGACCGGGTCGCGCTGATCGCCGACGACGCGCTCACGGCCGCGCTGCCCCCCGCGGACGTCGTCGTCGGCAACCTCCCGTACTCGGTCGGCACCCCGATCCTCGTGAAGCTCTGGGAAGCGCGTACGCCGCGGGTCGTCTTCCTGGTCCAGCGGGAGGTCGCGGAGCGGATCGGCGCCGCGCCCGGCTCGAGGGAGTATGGACGGTTGACGCTGATCGCCCGCCTCTACGGCGACGTCGAGCTGTTCCGGCCCGTCCCTGCCGCCTCGTTCTATCCGGCGCCCGAGGTCGAGAGCCGGCTCGGGGTCCACGTCGCGCGGCGGGGCGCGCTGCCGGTGCGCGATCCGGCGGAGTTCGAACGGGTCGTGCGCGTCCTCTTCTCCTCGCGACGCAAGCAGCTGGGGAACCTCCTGCCCCGGCTCGCTTCCCCCGGCCGGAATGCCGCCGCGCTCGCCCGGGCGGCGGAGTGGCCGGCCGACTGGGCGTCGCGGCGACCGGAGCAGCTCCCGCCGGAGTCGTTCTTCGCGCTGACGCGCTGTCTGGAGTGAACCGCGCGGCCGACGTCGACGACCGTTTTCCTCCGGGCGCGCTTGCCCCGGAACGGGCCCCATGGACGCCTCGGGTGCGACGGTCGAACTTCCCGGCAGCGAGCGGGGGACGGTCGCCGGAACTCGACGGGTCGCGGCGGCGGACCCCGCGGAGCCGATCGTCGTGACGGTCCTCCTGCGGCGGCGGGCCGCGCCGGGAGTTCCGGCGATTCGCGACTACCTCGCTCCCCGGATCCGGTCACCGGGCCGGTTCGTCCCGCGCGAGGAGTTCGCTCGCGCGTACGGGTCGGCCGAGGAGGACGTGGAGTCCGTGCGGTCGTTCGCGCGCGCGGCGGGTCTCGTCGTAGCGCGGGAGGATCCGGCCCGCCGCACCGTCCGGCTCGCGGGATCGACGGGGGCGTTCGCCGCGGCGTTCGGCGTCGCCCTCGACCGATACGAGGGCTCCACCGGCACGTTCCGCGGCCGGGTCGGACCGCTCCGCGTTCCGGCCGACCTGCGCGACCGGGTGGTCGCCGTCCTCGGACTGGACGGCCGGCCCCAGGCCCGACCCCACTACCGCATCTGTCCGTCGAACGTCCCGGGAGCGGTCGCCTACTCCCCGGTCCAGGTGGGGGCGGCGTACTCGTTCCCCTCCGGCGCGGACGGCTCGGGGGAGACGATCGGCCTGATCGAGCTCGGCGGCGGCTACCGCTCGGCGGACCTGACCCGATTTTTCGAGGGGATCGGCGTCCCCGCTCCCTCCGTGACGAGCGTCGAGGTCGACGGGGCGACCAACGCGCCGACCGGGGACCCGAGCGGGCCGGACGCCGAGGTCGCGCTCGACATCGAGGTCGCCGGCGCGCTCGCGCCCGGGGCGGCGGTCGTCGTCTACTTCGCCCCGAACACCGACCAAGGGTTCTTGGACGCGCTGTCGACCGCCGTCCACGACGCGACCCACCGCCCGTCCGTCGTCTCCGTCAGCTGGGGCAGCGCCGAGGGTTCGTGGACGGCCCAGGCGCGGAACGGATTCGAGACGGTCTTCGAGGACGCGGCGGCGCTCGGCGTGACCGTGCTGGCGTCCTCCGGGGACAGCGGCGCCGACGACGCGGGCGCCACGGCCGGACCGACCGTCGATTTTCCCGCGTCCAGCCCCGAGGTGGTCGGCTGCGGGGGAACCCGCCTGTTGCTCGCCGGCGGGGCGATCGCCCAGGAGGTCGTGTGGAACGACCTTGCGAGCGGCGACGGGGCGACCGGCGGCGGGGTGAGCGGGGACTTCGCGCGGCCCTCCTACCAGTCGGACGCGGACGTGCCCGCGGCTCCCAACGGATTCGTCGGCCGCGGCGTGCCCGATGTCGCGGGCGACGCGGACCCGACGACCGGCTACCGGATCCGGGTCGACGGAACGTCGCCCGTTCTCGGGGGGACCAGCGCGGTCGCGCCGCTGTGGGCCGCGCTGATCGCCCGCATCAACCAGATCCTCGGGAGCCCCGTCGGGTTCGTCACCCCTCGACTCTACGCCGCCGCCGGGGGGGGCGCCTTCCGCGACATCACTTCGGGAGGGAACGGGGTCTACACCGCCGGTCCGGGGTGGGACCCGTGCACGGGCCTCGGCTCGCCCGAGGGCACCGCGCTCGCGACCGTGCTGCGCGGAGGCTAACGTACGACGCCCCGGCGCTCCGCAGAACGGACGGTGACGCGGGCCGCCCCGGCGCGCCCGGACGGCCCAAGCGAGGTGCGAGTGATCGACTCCCACACGGAGGGAGAACCGACCCGGGTGGTGGTGGGCGGAGGCCCCGACCTCGGCGGGGGAAGCCTCGCCGAGCGTCGCGACCGCTTCCGTTCGGAGCACGACGCGTTCCGCCGGGCGCTCGTCGCCGAACCCCGCGGTACCCCCGGAATGGTCGGCGCACTCCTCTGCCCGCCGACCGACCCGAAGAGCGCGACCGGCGTGGTGTTCTTCAACACGGTCGGCTACCTCGGGATGTGCGGCCACGGCACGATCGGGGTCGTCACGACCCTCGCGCATCTCGGTCGGCTCGGGCCGGGCCCGTCCGCGGTCGAGACGCCGGTCGGCCCGGTCCCGGTCGAGTTGCGCGCGGACGGCGCCGTATCGTTCTGGAACGTACCGAGCTACCGTCGGCGCGCGCGCGTACCGCTCGACGTCCCCGGCTACGGACGGGTCGAAGGCGACGTCGCCTGGGGCGGGAACTGGTTCTATCTAGTCGAGGGCGCGCCGGCCGCGCTCCGCGCTCGGAACGCCGCGGCGCTCACCGACTACTGCCGGGCGGTGCGGGCCGAACTCGAGCGGGCGGGGGTGACGGGCGACCGGGGGGCGGCGATCGACCACGTCGAGCTGAGCGGCCCGGCGGAGTCGAGCGAGAACGACGCGCGGAACTTCGTCCTCTGCCCCGGGGGCGACTACGACCGGTCCCCGTGCGGGACCGGCACGAGCGCGAAGGTCGCCTGCCTCGTCGCGGACGGCCGACTCGCGCCCGGGACGCTCTGGCGGCAGGAAGGGATCCTGGGCGGAGTATTCGAAGCGGTCGCCGAGCCGCTCCGTGTCGGGGTCCGCGCCCGGATCACGGGGAGGGCGTTCGTCACCGGGGAGGCGACCCTGCGGTTCGACGCCCGCGACCCGTGGCGGGAGGGAATCGGCCCGTGACGGCACGTCCCCGCCTCGCCGACAGCCGGTACGGGAGGTCACGGTAGGTGCCGCCGGAGGAGCACTCCGTGTGGTCGGGGGTCCTCGTCGCGATCACGACCCCGTTCGGTCCGGACGGGACCGTGGACGAACCGGAGCTCCGGCGCCACGCCGACTGGCTCGCGGCCCAGGGCGTGGACGGGATCCTGGTGGGGGGGTCGCTGGGGGAAGGCAGCTCCCTTTCCGCCGACGAGCACCTCGCGCTCGTCTCCGCGCTCGCCACCGGCCTCCCGACCCGGGTGCCGGTGGTGGCCGCGGTGAGCGCGCTGACCACTGCGGAGGCCGTGCTGCGCGCACGGCGGGCGCGCTCCGCCGGCGCCCGCGGGCTGCTCGTGCTGCCACCGTACGTCTACCGCGGAGATCGACGGGAGGTGCGGGCGCATTTCTCCGCGGTCTTCGGTGCGACCGACCTCCCGTGCATGCTCTACAACAATCCGGTCGCCTACGGCACCGACGTGTCGGCCGAGGAAGTCCTCGACCTCGCGACGGAGCACTCGACCCTCTCCGGCGTGAAGGAGAGCAGCGGGGACGTGCGGAGGATCACCGCCCTGCGCTCGGTCCTGGGGGACCGAGTCGAGGTCGCGGTGGGACTCGATGACGCGGCGCTCGAGGGCGCGCGCGCGGGCGCGCGAGGGTGGGTCGCCGGTCTCGCGAACGCCTTCCCGTCCGAGTCGGTGGCGCTCTGGGGCCTGGCCCGGCACGGCCCGGAGGAGCGGGCCGCGGCCCTCTACCGATGGTTCCTGCCGTTGCTGAGGATGGACTCCGACCCGAAGTTCGTGCAACAGATCAAGCTCGTGACCGCCGAGCGGGGGTTCGGGCACCCCCGGGTCCGACCGCCGCGACTCGAGCTCCCCGAGCCGGAGCGCACGGCCACGCTCGAGCGGCTGCGCGTCGCCCTCGCGGCCGAACCCCCGGTGCCCCGCGCGGCCTGAAGTACGGCTCGCCGCTCAAGGTCCTGCCATGAACGAGGACCGCTGGACCGAGGTCGACCGCTATCTGACGGAGCAGCTGATCCCGAACGACCCGGTCCTCGAGGTCGCGCTCCGGGCGAGCGCGGAGGCGAACCTGCCGGCGATCCAGGTGTCGCCGCCGCAGGGCAAGCTTCTCGGCCTGCTCGCCCAGATCGGCGGGACGCGCCGGATCCTCGAGATCGGGACGCTGGGCGGGTACAGCACGATCTGGCTCGCCCGCGCGCTTCCGCCGGACGGCCGGCTCGTTTCGCTCGAGCTCAACCCCAGGCACGCCGCGGTGGCGCGCGCCAACCTCGCGCGGGCCGGTCTCGGGACCGTCGTCGAGGTCCGCGAAGGGCCGGCGACCGAGTCGCTCGCCCGGCTCGCCGCGGAGGGCGCGCCGCCGTTCGACCTGATCTTCATCGACGCGGACAAGCCGGGGTACCCCGAGTACCTGTCCGGCGCGATGCGCCTGGCGCACCGGGGCAGCGTGATCGTCGCGGACAATGTCGTCCGCGGCGGGGCCGTCGCCGACCCGGCGAGCACCGACCCGAACGTCCGCGGGATCCGTCGCTTCCACGAGATGCTCGCCGCCGACGCCCGACTGAGCGCGACGGCGATCCAGACGGTCGGCTCGAAGGGCTACGACGGGTTCGCGCTCGCGTTCGTCACCGGCGACCCGTAGCCTCGGGCACGGGGCGCCGTCCCTTCGGCACGTAGTCGAAGAACCGCTCGACCCAGCCGTCGGCACTCCACTCGGCGCGAAGGCGGGTCCGCTTCTCCGCGCGCCGCAATTCGGTCAGCAACGCTCGATTGAGGTCCCGGGCGCTCGCCCCGGCGAGCTCCGCCTCGACCTCCCAGCCGTCCGGACCCCGACGGACCGTACCGCCGCCCCCGACGAACCGCTCGAGGACGGCTCGAACCCGCTCCGGCGCATCGCTGCTCACCCGGGCCGACAGGCGGTAGCGGTGTTCCGTCACGGTCCCGGTGCCTCCGACGGGGGCGACGACGGGACGTCGGGAGGCCGCTCCGGCCGCCAGGCGTAGCGAATGAGGAACGGGGCCAGGATCGTCGTCACCACCGTGAGCGCCCCGATGAACGGCAGCACGAACGGACTGGTCGCGCCGATGTCCGAGCCGCCCTTGGCGACGACGATGGAGAGCTCCCCGCCGGACGCCGAGAGGGTGAGCGCGGTACGCCGCGCCTCCGGGACCGCGAGCCGTTGCTGGCGCGCGGCGAGGTAGGTCGCGAGCAGCTTCACGCCGAAGGCGGTCGCGAGGAAGGCGGCGATCGGCAGGATGTAGCGCGGGAGCAGCCCGATGTCCATGAGTGCGCCCATCGAAACGAAGAAGATCGCGCCGAAGACCTCCTTGAGCGGAGTGATCAGCTCGTGGGCTTTGGCCTGGCTGTTCGACTCCGCGACGAGCACGCCCGCCAAGAAGGCGCCCGTCGCGACCGAAATGCCGATCAGGCTCGAGACGATCGCGAGCCCGAACGCCACGCCCACGAGCGCGATCAGGAAAAGCTCCCTCATGCCGGTCCTCTCGAGTCGATCGATGAGGCGCGTGATCGTGAGCGGTCCCAAGAGGAGGACAGCTGCGATGAAGACCACGACCACGGTGAGGGAGATCACGAGCGAGAGCGGCGAGATATGGCCGGTCTGGGCCGCCGACTGGAGGATGCCCAGGAGGGTGACGGTGACGACGTCCTCGATAACGGTG
>Ga0335074_10002762_pt1 | contig 23918 bp, 22 predicted proteins | sample Lox_Sample_23_FD_206715 | JGI IMG/M metagenome (GOLD analysis project Ga0335074, IMG submission 206715) | Soil microbial communities from Loxahatchee National Wildlife Refuge, Florida, United States - Lox_Sample_2.3 | ecosystem: Environmental > Terrestrial > Soil > Wetlands | place: USA... | reverse complement strand
GCGGCATGCAGCCATACGGGAGCACACCGTACGGAGCGCCGAGCACGCCGCCCCCTGGCCAGTTCTACCAGCCTACGTACGCGCCCGCCGTCGGCACGATGCTGTCGGGGCCAAAGACCAACGGTCTTGCTGTTGCCGCGCTCGTGATGGGCTGTTGCTGCCTACTTTGTGGCCCGCTGACGGGGGTACTGGCAGTGATCTTCGGTTTCGTCGCGCGGAGCCAGATCCGCCGCTCCGAGGGGATGCAGACCGGCAACGGGATGGCGATCGCCGGTATCGTCATCGGCTTGATCTTCGTCGCGCTGACCATCCTTTACATCGTGCTGGTGGTCGTCATCGGCATCACCGACAACTCCAACTCGAGCTGAGCAGGGGCGGTCCCGTACCACCGGGCTGGCCTGCGCAGCCCGCCACGGGGCGATGGGTATGGCGCGAAGCCGTGCGCCGGGGACCGGCCGTCTTGTTCGACCTTGACGGCGTCCTCGCCGACGCCGCGGCACGCCAGCACTTCCTAGCTGGCCGGCGCCCCGACTGGGACGCCTTCTTCAGCGCCGCAGGGGACGACCCCTTGGTGGAGGAGGTGGCGGCGCTCTTGGGCCTGCTCCGCAAAGAACTCGCGATAGTGCTGCTCACCGCCCGACCGAGCCGCACCGAGGAGGTGACGACGAGTTGGCTGAGCCGGCACGAAGTGCGCTGGGACCTACTTGTGATGCGCCTGGAGGGCGACCGCCGGCCCGCCCGCAGCTTCAAGCAGGACGCCGTGCGGGAAATCCTGGCTCACGGCCTCGACGTCAGGCTCTGTCTCGAAGACGACCAGCGCAACGTGGAGATGTTCCGGGCGGAAGGTTTGTCCTGCCTCTACATCCACTCCGGGTACTACCTGCCTTCGTGATCCTGTTCTCATGGGGCACCGGTACGCTGGTGGGAGAGGTGTAGAACTGTGAACCGCAACAACTTCAAGACCGCCATCCTCCTAGCCCTGCTCGGAGCGCTCTGCCTTGGGATCGGAGCCTTTTTCGGCGGTACGGGCCTGGTCATCGGGCTCGTGGTCGGACTGCTTTTCGTCGGTGGCTCCTACTGGTTCTCCGATTCGATCGCGATCAGGGCGGCGCGGGCCGTGCCCGTACCGGAAGCGCAGGTACCCCAGTACTACGCGATTGTGCGCGAACTGACGACCAAGGCCAACCTGCCCATGCCCCGGTTGTACGTCTCGCCTGCAGCGCAACCGAACGCTTTCGCCACTGGGCGCAACCCCAGGCACGCGGCGGTGGCGGTCACGTCGGGCATCCTGCAGGTCTGTAGTTGGTCAGAGCTGCGCGGCGTGTTGGCCCACGAGATCAGCCACGTGCGCAACCGCGACATCCTCACGTCCTCCGTGGCGGCCGCGGTGGCGCTCGGGATCACCTTCGTGGCCCGCATGTTCGCCTATACCGCACTGTTCTTTCCCGGCGCGGGCGGGGGACGGCGCGACGACGACAACATCTTCGGGCTGCTGGCCATGATGATCTTCGCACCGTTGGCGGCGACCATGCTCCAGCTGGCCCTGTCCCGCTCGCGCGAGTACGAAGCCGACCGCGACGGGGCGCGCCTCATCGGCGACGGGGAACCGCTCGCTTCTGCCTTGCAAAAGTTGGACGCCATGTCGGGCAGGGTGCCGATGGCGGTCCCGCGGGAAATGGCCGGGCTCTTTATCGTGAACCCGCTCCGCGGGCGCCGGGTGGCCTTCGCCAAGTGGTTCAGTGACCACCCTCCCACGCAGCAGCGTATCGCCCGCCTGCGCTCGAAGGAATGGGCACACAGCTTCTAGTCGCGGAAGTTCTCGAACTGAAGCGGGACGCCGAAATCGTGCTCCCTCAGCGCCGCGATCGTGGCCTGCAGGTCGTCGCGCTTCTTGCCCTGGACCCTGACCTGGTCTCCCTGCGCCGACGACGACACCCCTTTTGGGGCATTATCCTTGATAAAACGGTTGATCGCTCGCGCCTGGTCGGCGTTGATACCGGCCTTCAGTGTCACGAGCTGGCGGACCGTGCCTTTGGCGGCCTCCTCTACCTTGCCGGGGTCAAGGGCCTTGAGGGAGACCTTGCGGCGCACGAGCTTCTCTTCGAGCACCTGCATCACCGCTCGAAGGCGGTCCTCGGTGGACGAGCGTAGGGTCAGCTCGTGGCCGGCCAGTTCAAGGCTGGAGCTCGTGCCCTTGAAGTCAAACCGCGTTTCCAGCTCCCTGACCGCCTGGTCAACCGCGTTACGGACCTCTTGCAGGTCGACCTGGGAAACGACGTCGAACGTGGGCATAGTCGACACGCTAGTCTTGCTCCCCTGAGGGTTTGTTACCCTCTTGGGTCGGTGCCCGAGCGGACAATGGGAGCAGACTGTAAATCTGCCGGCTGACGCCTACGGAGGTTCGAATCCTTCCCGGCCCACCACCACAGTCCCGAGGCCGACGTCGGAGGTTGCACAACCTCGCGGCTAAGGGAGCCTCAGTACGACGCCCATAGCCTTCTCCGAGCCTACGGCGTAACACGCGCCACCCTTGCCGCAGCCGACGCCGTAGAGGAGCGCGGCTGTCGCGTGTACCGGGCCCGGCCGGTCCGAGGCGAAGGTGAGCCACTCGCCTCCGGTCTGGCCGGCGCCCACGATGACACAAGACTGGGCCGACGAGCAGGCGACGCTATCGAAGGTGCCGGTGGCACCGTGGACCGCCATGAGCGGACCGAGCGCCCCGGTAACCGGGTCGAAGGTGACGAACCTCGGGCCGCTGTCCAGGCTCTGGGACCCGACGATGACGCACTGGCTCAACGTCGGGCAGGCGACCGAGTAGGCGTACGCGGTGATCGACTTCAGCGCGGTGACCTTGCTCCCGGACACGACAGCTATGAACCCGCCCGTGCCGTAGTTGCCGACCACGAGGCACGATGAGGCGCTCGGGGGGCACGCGGCCTGCATACCTGACGACGGCCCGGTGCCGGGGATGGCGACGGCGGGCCCGGGACGGCCGTGGGTCACCACCGAGTACTCGGCGTCTCCGCTCACGTCGCCCTTTGAGACCCCGGCGGCGTAGCAGGTCGTCGCGCTGGCGCAAGCCATGCCGCGGTACTCGCCGATCGTCGTGTCCTGTGCTTGCGGCCTCCCTAGGTGACCGCTGGACATCGTGACCGGCGTCACGGTCCCGTCGTTGCCGGCATTAGTCCCCCCTACAAAGCAGGTCGCGACGGACGGACAGGCGGGTGCGCCACTCGGGTACATGGCCGAAGGCGACACGGACGTCTCCCCCGGGCGACCCGCGGCGCCCACGAGGGTGACCACGAGGTGGCCGGCCTCGTTGACACCCACCGCCACGCACGACGTCGCCGTAGGGCACGCGACACCCTGGTACTCCGTTACGACCACGCCGGCGGCTGCGCCCAACGGCGCCCATCCCAGCCACGCAGCGACCAATACGACCACAACGCCAAGCGGTCGACGCATCGGATGTCCCTTTCTCGCTCGCGGGCGAGCTTAGTTAGTCAGCGCCCCGACGCGGGCAGCCTGAGCGCGTCCGCGCATCGGCATTCTCGGCCCCGCTACGCCGGGCGCCAGCCGCGGCCCGGCTCGTAAACCTCGCCCACTTCCTCGACTTCTTCGACTTCCTCGGGAGAGAATGGTTTCGCGCCATGCAGGAAGCTCGCGAGGTGCTCTCCCGACGACCTCCACGAAGCACGAGATAGGGGCCGGTGCACTCCGTCGCATCTGATAGAAAGGGCGGAAGGCAGTTCAGGCGTCTGCCCAATTCGAAGTTGCGGCGTTGCTGTGCCGCGCTTTGACCGCTCGAGCCAGGCGACGAGCTGGAGCCAGTGGGCGCCACGTCCTACTAGAGGGACCATCGGGGCGCGCAGGGCGCCTACCGGGACGGCGCCGACCAACCACCTGCACGGGGTCTTGAAGGGGCGAAACCGATCCCCTTAGCGTGGTCGGCGATCGCGCGGCGGGCGGCGCCGTAGCCGCACATGCCGTGCACGCCGCCCCCGGGCGGGGTCGCGGCAGAGCACAAGTAAAGGCCGGGCACGGGTGTCCGGTAATTGTCCCAGCGCACCGTAGGACGGAACAGCGTCTGGCGCAACGTGGCTGCGCCGCCGCTGATGTCACCGCCCACGTAGTTGGGGTTGTGCGCTTCAACCTCGAGGGCCGTCCGCGTGACCCGGACCAGGACCAGGTCCCTGAAACCCGGGGCGAAACGTTCGACCTGGGCCTCGATCCGTTCGGCCATGTCGATCGTGGAACCGGACGGCACGTGGCAGTACCCCCACAATGTGTGCTGGCCGGCCGGGGCGCGCGTGGGGTCGAAAACGCTCGGTTGTGCGATGAGGCAAAAGGGCCGCTCGGGGTGACGGCCGGCCGCCACCTCAGCTTCGCCCGCGGCCACCTGTTCGAACGTCCCCCCCACGTGGACCGTACCGGCCAGCCGGCAGGCCGGAGCCGTCCACGGCACAGGCCCCGAGAGCGCCCAATCGACCTTGCAAACACCCGGGCCGTGACGGAACCCGCGCAGACCGCGGCCGTAAGCGACCCCGAGGCGGCCCTCCGCCATATCGGCCAGGGCGCGCGGGGCGACGTCCATAAGCACGTGGTCAGCCCTAGGTAGGTCGGCGAGGGACCTCACCCACACGCCGGTCTGAACGGGCACGCCCAGCTTGGCAAGCTCGGCGACGAGGCCGTCCACGAGCCTCTCGCTACCGCCTTCGACGAGCGGCCAACCATGGGCATGAGCCAGGCTCAGCATCAGCAGACCGTAAGCGCCTGTCAGCAACGCATCGAGGGGGAGCATCGAGTGCGCGCTCGCGCCCGCCAGGAGAGCCCTCGCCTCGCTGGTGCGGAAACCCGAGGCGAGCCGGGCCGCGCTGAGCAGCCCCGGCAGGGCCAAGCGGGCCGTGGCGGCCGGGTGGCGAGGCGGCGTGCGCAGCGGCCCCAGCAACGCTGGCAGGGCCAGGTCGATGGAGCGGGCAAGAGGACCAAAGACGCGGCGGTAATGGGAGGCGTCTTGGCCAAGCTCGCCGGCGGTCCGCTCCACCGAGCGGTACACCGCGCCCGCCCTCCCGCCATCGAGGGGGTGAGCGAAAGCCACCTCGGGTTGGATGAGCTTGACGCCGGCCGCAGCTAGGTCGACAGAGCAAAAAAAGGGCGACGCCACAACCAGGGGGTGCACTGCCGAACAAACGTCGTGGCGGAAACCCGGCTGCGTCAGCTGGGCGGTACGGCAACCACCACCTGGGCCGTCCTCCCGCTCTAGCACCTGGACGCCGAGCCCGGCGCGAGCGAGCGTGAGCGCGGCGGCCAAACCGTTGGGCCCCGAACCCACAACGACCGCTCCGCCCGTCATTATCGGCACGCTAATCGGCTCGGCCCGGACCGAGGCAGTGCTGTCACGGAGCGAGCGGTCAGCTCAGACGGACAGCTCTCCGTCGATGGCCGCGACGAGCGAAGGGTCGTCGGGAGCGACTGGGGGCGCAAAGCGGGCGACTACCTCGCCCTCCCGACTGATCAGGAACTTCTCAAAGTTCCAAAGAACGTCGGGATCTTCGGTTGGGGTCATCCCGTAGCTGCGGAGGTTCTCGCGCATTTCCGGCTTCCCGTCGGCCGTGGGCACTGCAGTTGCGAGCGCACGGTAAAGGGGATGCTGGTCGTCGCCGACGACGCTGATCTTTGACATTACGGGGAAGGTCACCGAGTAATTCGTGGAACAAAACTCGGCGATCTCAGCGTCGGTACCGGGCTCCTGGCCGCCGAAGTTGTTGGCTGGGAAAGCGACTACGGTAAAACCACGGTCCTGTTTTTGCTCGTGCAGTGCCTCGAGGCCCTCGTACTGGGGAGTGAGCCCGCACTTGGACGCTACGTTGACAACGAGGACGACGCGGCCCGCGTAGTCGGCGAGGCTGGCGGACGTCCCGTCCATCTTCTGGAACGTGATGGCAGATATGGAAGTCATGTGATCTCCCTTCGCTCGATCTCACCCTACCCACTGAGCCCGTGGTTGCCGAGCCCAGTCGCCAAGGCCCGGTCAGGCTGCGACCGCAGGCAGCACCTCATCGCGCAAGAGCCGCAACGAGGCGGTGTCGAAGGGATAGCCCAAGGCGACCACGAAATGGTTGATACCGAGGTCGGTGTACGCCCTCATCTTCGTGACGACCTCGGCCGGGCCGCCGATCAGCCAACCGTCTCGGGCTGCCGCCAAGTCCGTGCCGTGGCTGGCTGCGACAGCGACAGCCGCCTCTTCCGCCGCAGCGGCTGTCGGAGCCAGTACGAGGTTGGGGTGAGCGGACAGCTCGATGCCGTCGAAGTCGCGGCCTAATTGGGCGCAGACCTCGCGTAACTTAGCGATTGTCGTGGCGCATGTCGCGGGCGGCCCCACCATGTTGAGCCTCTGCCCATGGCGCGCCGCCACTTTGAGCGAACCGAGGCCGGTGCCACCGACGGTAATAGGCGGGTGCGGCGACTGTACCGGCTTGGGCTCGCAGGGCGCGTCGAGCACGCGGTAGTACTTGCCCACGAACGTCGTACGATGCTGTGCCCACAGTTGCTTTATCAGGTCCAGTGCCTCATCGAGCCGCTCGTAGCGCTCGCTCACCGATGGGAACGGCCAACCGTAGGCCCGGAACTCCCGCTCGGCCCAAGCCGCCCCGAGCGAGAACTCGAGCCGCCCGCCGGTAATCTGGTCGACCTGAGCCGCCGCCTTGGCAAGGACTGCCGGATCGCGGTAGAGGACGCCATTGACGAGCACTCCTACTCGCGTACGGTTTGTGAGCACCGCCCAAGCACCCATCGTCGTGAGAGTTTCGAAACATGCGCCGTCATCGGGCCCCGAAAAAGGAAGAACATGGTCGAATGTCCATACTGAGCCGAAACCGAGGTCCTCGACCGCTCGGACCGCTCGGGCGTAGTCGGCCCAGCTGGTGTTTTGGCCCTGGAGCTGCACGCCTACATGAAGGGGACGCGTCCGCATCGCGGCAGCCTATCCGGGCAGGATAGCAATGCTCAATGCTAAGTCCTGTGCAGGTGCGAGCCCCTCCATATATCGCTTGGGACCGAGACGAACGGTTCGTGATCGTGGCAAACTACTCCGACTGTTAATCCCGTGTTACCGGGGAGAGGGTAAACCAAGGCCCATGGAGCGCCGCACGGTCCGCCCCGGGCTGGGCTATTGCTTGGCTACGTGTACCCCGGGGCCGCCAACCTCCCTGCCAACCCGTCGCTCGCGGTGGGGCATTGGTGCCGCCGCTTTCGTCCTGCTCGCGGGCCTGGCCACGGCGTGCGGCAACGGTAGCGGCGCCCCGGGTGTCGCCGGCGCCAAGTCATCGCCGACGCTCACCACCGAGGTTGCGGTCCCGGCCGCGGCCACCACGGTGCCCTCGCCGGCGTCCCTGGCCGCGATGACCAAGCTTGCAGCGTGCTTCCGCAAACACGGGCTCAAGAAGTTCCCGGACCCGCCCTACGCCGACGGCGAGCTGGACAATCTCGGTTTTACGAAACAAGTCGTTGATAGGTACGAGTACGGCGCGTGCCATGGGTACGCACTTGCCGCTGGAGCGGCTCAGACGCCACAGGAGGTACAACAGCACCTGCAGCAGATGCTCGCGATCTCCAAGTGCATGCGGGCACACGGGATCACCAACTTCCCTGACCCGGGCACTCAGGGCGAGATGATGATGTCTCCGTCCATCGCGAACGAGCCCGGTTACGCAAAGGCGGCCAAGGTGTGCGGGGCGCCTCCGGCCCCAACGCAACGTGCGCCATGAGCCGCCCGGGCCGCGCTAGCTCTTGACGGCGTCCCAAGCGGTCCCTAGACTCCAACATGAGAGGTGATTCACATCTCTCTTTTGCGCCGGAAGGGGAACGAACATGCGCAAAGGACCCAGGGGCGTTGCCGCCCTTGGCGGTGCCGTCGTCAGCGCGGCGCTGGTCGTGGGGACATCGGTGCTGCCATCGGCGGCTTCCACCCGTGTGAGCGCCGCCGGCACGCCCGTCATGGTGGGCATGGTCTACGAGAAGACTGGTATTTTCTCCGTCTATGCCGAGGAGTACTACCAGGGCTTCCAGATAGGGCTCGACTACGCGACGCACGGCACCGGGGCGGTGGACGGCCATCACGTAGACGTGACGTGGGACGACGACGCTGACAGCGCGACGACGGCCGTGACCGACTTCAAGAGCCTCGTCGGTGCCGGGTACAAGATCATAGGCGGGACGATCGACTCGGGCGTTGCCACCGAGCTCGCCCCTCTCGCCGCGCAGAACCAGGTCCTCTATGTGTCCGGCCCGGCGGCCGCCGACCAGATCACCGGGGCAAATGTCTACACGTTCCGGTCCGGGCGCCAGACCGACCAGGACGTGCTTACGGCGGAGTCTTACGTGGCCTCCGAGGGACGAGGCAAGGAAATCACTGTGCTCGCACAGGACTACGCCTTCGGGGAGTCTTACGTGACCGATGCCGACAAGGCGTTCGCGTCCATTGGCGACAAGGTCAAGCCAGTGCTCGTGCCACTGACCACGACCGACTTCGCCCCGACCGCTCTCAAGGTCAGCTCCATGCACCCGGACCTGCTCTTCCTGGCCTGGGCAGGCACCACCGGAGCAGCCCTAGCTCAGGCGCTGGACAACCAAGGCGTCTTTGCCAGCACCAAGGTCGTCACGGGCCTGGCCAATATCGCCACGTACCCGTTTTATGGTGCCGCCGGGACAAAGTTCGACTACTTGTCACTTTACTTCTACCAGGCGCCTCACAACGCCGCCAATAACTTCCTGGTCAAGGAAATGGCGGCCAAGTACCACAGCGTCCCGGACATCTTCACCCCCGACGGCTTCACCGCGGCCGAGATGATCGTCCATGCCATACAGGCCGGCGGCGGCAGCGACGTCAATGCCATGATCAAGGCTCTCGCCGGCTGGAACTTCCTCGCACCCAAAGGCATGCAGCAGATCCGTGCGGCCGACCACGCCATGCTGCAGCCGATGTACCAAGTGAAGTTGACGGAGAGCGCAGGTACGTTCAAGCCTGTCCTGGTAAAGACGTTGGCCGACGCGGCCACGGCCCCCCCGGTTGCCGCGCACTTCTCCAACCCCTAGTACACTTTCCCCCGGGATGTCGGCACAGCTTGATGTGTCGCGCGGCGCGGGAGCTGAGGTCGCGATCGCCGGCCTCGGCTTCCACGTCGGGGGCGTCAACATCCTGAAAGACGTTGACCTCGCCGTCGCGACTGGCGAGCTCCTGGGCATAATCGGGCCAAACGGCGCGGGTAAGACTACCCTTTTCAACCTTATTACCGGCTTACTGGCGCCGACCGAGGGCACGATCATGGTGCGAGGGCGCAACATCGGCCGGCTGGCGCCGGCGCGCAGAGCACGCCTCGGCATGGGACGTACGTTCCAGACTTCGTTACTGTTCGGGGCCCTCCCCGTTTACGAGAACGTGCGCCTCGCCGCCGCCGCCCGGCTCGGGGGGAACCTGCGGTTCTGGCACCGGCCCAAGGACAAGGACGCCGCCGGCGCTGCGGCCGCCGAAGCGCTGGAGTCCGTCGGCTTAGCGCACCTGGCCGGCCGGCCTGCTGGGGCACTTTCGCACGGCGACAAGCGCAAGCTGGAGCTCGCCATCCTCGTGAGCAGCGGTGCCCGGCTGCTGCTCCTGGACGAGCCGATGGCCGGGGTGAACGTCGAGGACGTCCCGGGCCTCTCTGCGCTCATAGGCCGGCTGCACCGCGATGGCCGCACCGTGATGATGGTAGAGCACCATATTTCCGTCGTCCTCGGCCTCGCCAGCCGTGTCGCCGTCCTCCACCACGGCCGGCTCCTGGCGTGCGGTGCGCCGGATGCGGTCATGAGCAACGAGACGGTGCAGGACGCCTACCTCGGCGAACCACTGTGAGCGAGGTGGCCCAACCGGCAGCGCTTGCTGCGGCTCGGGTTGAGCCTGCGGTCACACCCGCACCCGCGCTGTCCGTTTCCGGCCTCCACGCTTATCTGGGTGGTTCGCACGTCCTCCAAGGGGTGGGTTTTGAGGTGCCAGCGGGGGGCGTTACGGCGGTACTGGGGCGCAACGGGGCCGGGAAGACGACCACGCTGCGGGCGGTCCTGGGCCTGGTCAACCGGAGCGGCACGGTGCGCGTGCTCGGCCAGGACGTGAGCGGTTGGCCCACCCATCGCGTAGTACAGCTGGGTGTGGGGTACGTGCCCGAGGACCGGGACGTCTTCTCCGGCCTGACCGTGCGGGAAAATCTGCGCCTCGCCGAGGCGGCCCGCGACCTGCGCTACGAGGAGGTGTTTGGCCTCTTCCCCGAACTCAAGGCACGCGAAAGGCAAATTGCCGGCACGCTGTCGGGTGGCCAGCAGCAGATGCTCGCCATCGGGCGCGTCTTGCTCAACCACCGGCCACTGCTCTTGGTGGACGAGCCCACCAAGGGCCTCGCCCCGCGCTACGTTGCCGAGGTGGTGGGCGTCCTCGAGCGCGCAGCCTCAGCCGCCACCATCGTCCTGGTCGAGCAGAACGTCCACGTCGTCCAGCGCATGGCGCGCCGGGTGGTGGTCCTTGACCAGGGGCAGGTAGTGCACAGTGGCGAGGTCAGCCTGCTCGGCGACGAAGCGCTGGTGCGCCGCCTCCTGGGCGTGACGGCGCAATGAGCGCGTTCATCACTATCACCGTGAGCGGCCTCGCCCTCGGCTGCGTGTACTTCCTGGTGGCCTCGGGCCTTTCACTGATTTACGGCCTGATGGGTGTGCTCAACTTTGCCCATGGCGCCTTCTTGACCCTTGGGACCTTCGCCGGTTGGGAGGCGGCCACGCATTTGTCCGCTTCGCTCGGCGTTAATGCGGCTTTTGCGGTCTCGCTCGGCGCGGCGGTAGCGGCCGGGGCGGCCGTAGGTTTGGTCACCGAGGTCCTCCTGGTCCGTCCCCTGTATGGCCGGCCTGTGAGCCAGATCCTGGCCACCGTCGGGGTGGACCTCACGGTCGTAGGGCTGCTGCTCGGGATCTTCGGTAGCGGTTCGCAACAGATCGTCGAGCCGGGGTGGCTAGCGGGCGTGACGACGGTGGCCAACCTCCACCTGCCCAATGGCAACTACCTCGCGATCGGGGCTGGTCTCGCCGTCCTGAACGCCCTCGGGTGGTTCCTGCACCGGACGCGCTACGGCCTGATCGTACGCGCCGGGGTGGAGAACCGGGACATGGTCCGGGCGCTCGGCATCGATGTTGGGCGCGCCTTCACGTTGGTGTTCGTGATCGGTGGGGCCGCGGCGGGCCTGGCAGGTTTGGTCGACTCATTGGTGTTCGCGAGCGGCTTGACCGACCCGACGCAGGGAGACCAATTGTTGATATTCGCTTTCATCGTAGTCGTGATCGGTGGCCTGGGCTCGCTGAGCGGGTCGGCCGTCGCTGCCCTCGTCGTTGGCCTTGTCCAGGTCTACGTAGGCTATTACGCGGGCAACGGCGCGGGGCTGGCGCAGCTGAGCAACCTGTCCGTGATGCTGCTATTGGCGCTCGTGCTCTTGGTGCGGCCGCGGGGGCTCCTCGTGAGCCGGCGCCCGCCCCGGCTGGGCAGAGGCGCAATCCTCGCCGCCGCCATCGTGTTCGGCCTGCTGCCTTTCGCCGGCTGGCACTTACCTTGGGTGCTGCCCGGCACGGTCGATGTCATAAACTCTGTGGGAACGCTCGAAGTTCTCGGGCTCTGCTTTGTTTTTGCCGTGGTGGCCCTCGGCTACGACGTCATGTTCGGTTTCACCGGTCTCCTGTCGTTCGGCCAGGTGCTCTATTTCGCAGCCGGAGCTTACCTTTTGGACATGGCCATGTCAGACTGGGGATGGCCCTTCGTCCCTTCCCTGGCGTTCACAGTCGCCGTGGCGGCCCTATTGGCGGCTGTACTCGGCTCGGTTTGCTTGCGGGCTCGCGGCATTGCTTTTGCCATGGTCACCCTCGCCCTGGCTCAAGCGGGCTACTACTTGATCGAGGACAACCCGCACAACCTCACGGGAGGCGACTCCGGGCTCGCCCTGGTCACCACGCGCCTGCCAGCATGGCTCGTCGGTGTGGCCAACACCCGCAACCTCTATTGGGCCGCGCTCGGCTCCCTGGTCCTCGTGTACGCGCTGGTGTGGCTGTTCACGGAGTCGGCCATGGGCCGGGTCTGGCTCGCAATCCGCGAGAACGAGCGGCGGGTCGAGGTAATCGGCCTCTCCCCGTTTGTTTTCAAGCTTGCGGCGGTAATGTTGTCGTCCATCATCTCGGCCGTGGGAGGCATGCTCTACCTGCTCCTGGTGGGGACCGTAGAGCCGGCCTCGGTGGCTTCGACCACAGTTACCGTTTCTGTGCTTGTCATGGTCGTGCTCGGAGGCGCCGGACGGCGCTGGGGTTCGGTCCTCGGTGGCATGGTCTACGTGTACTTGCAGCAGTACCTGCTCAAGGTGGCGGCGGAGCCGTCGTTCAACTCGCTCCCAGCCGTCCTGCGTGACCCCCTGTCGCAACCCGAGTTCCTCTTGGGTGCCCTCTTCGTTGTGTTCGTACTGTTTGCCCCCGGTGGTATCGCGGGCCTTATCGACAGAGCGCGGTCACGCCGGGTGGTAGCTCTGCCCCGGGTGGCAAGATGAGCCCGCGCCGCGGGCGGGCCGCTCAGCCCGCGGCCGAACTGGGCGAAGGGGCAGCGCCCGGAGCTCCGACAAAAGGCGAGCTGACGCGGCGCCGGCTGCTGGACGCGGCGGAATCGGTCTTTGCCCAACTGGGCTACCACGAGGCCTCCATCGTCAAGATCACCGAGGCGGCGGGCGTGGCGCAAGGGACCTTTTACATTTATTTCGAGAGCAAGCAACAGGTGTTCGAAGAGGTGGTACGCGACCTCAACCAGCGTGTGCGCCAGGCGATGACCTCCGCGTCGGCTGGGGCGGCAACGCGCCTCGAGGCAGAGAGGCGAGGCTTCGCTGCCTTTTTCAAGTTCACGGCCGAGCACCCCGGTCTGTACCGGGTCATCCGCCAAGCGGAGTTCGTCTCGCCCAGTTCCATGGCACAGCACTACGAAAGGATCATTTCTGGTTATGTGCCCCAGCTCGAGGCGGCGATGGGCTCGGGCCAAGTGGCCCGTACCGACCCTACCGTCCTCGCCTGGGCACTCGTGGCCGTAGGCGAACTGGCCGGGATGCGCTGGATTTTATGGGACGATGCTCGTCAGGTGCCGCCGGAGATATTCGAGGAACTGATGGCCGTGGTCGGCCGCATGCTGGGCGCCGGGCCCCCGCCGCCACCCGCTCGGAAGAGCCGGAAATGACCGCCTTGCAGTCCTTTTTCGTCACTACTCCGGGGCCGCGCCTGCACGTCCTAGCCGGGGGAGAGGGCGCCACCGTCGTCTGCCTGGTCCACGGCAACCTGAGCACTGCCCGCTTTTTTGAGCCCTTGGCCGCCGACCTTCCGCCGTCCTGGCGCGTCATCGCGCCAGACCTGCGAGGGTTCGGGCGGTCGGAAGCGGCCCCCGTCAACGCCACCCGGGGCTTGGGCGACTTCGCTGACGACGTGGCCCGCGTGCTGGCGGGGGCCGACATCGTGCCCGATGGCCAGCCCGTGCACCTGCTCGGCTGGTCCATGGGTGCCGGCGTTGTCATGCGCTACGCCATCGACCACCCCGGGACGGCCGCCTCTGTGACGCTGGTATCGCCCTTGTCGCCTTTCGGCTTTGGTGGGACGCGCGACCTGAGCGGGACATTGACGTACGAGGACGGCGCGGGCACCGGCGCCGGGACGGTAAGCGCCGAACTGGTGGAGCGGCTCCGGTCGGGCGATGCCTCGGACGCCAGCCCGATGTCGGCGCGCTCGCTGCTGCGCAACCTCTACCTAAAGCCGCCGTACCGCTTGGCGGCCGAGCTCGAGGATGCCCTCGTAGACGAGATCCTGGCCACCGCCGTCGGTGAGGCCAACTACCCGGGTGATCACCTGCCGAGCGGGCACTGGCCGGGCGTGGCGCCTGGGACGACGGGGGTCGTCAACGCCATGTCGCCGCTGTACTGCGACCTGTCGGACTTCTCCGCCGCCGCCTCTCGTACGTGCACGCTGTGGGTACGGGGCAGAGACGACCAGATGGTGGCGGACCGCTCGATGCTCGACCTCGCCGTACTGGGCGAGCTCGGGTTGGTACCGGGGTGGCCAGGGCCCGCGGCTTTCCCCGCCCAACCCATGGTCTCCCAGATGCGCGCCGTCCTGCGCCGAGGCGAGCAACAGGGCGGGAAAGTAGTCGAGTCGGTCTTCACGAACTGCTCCCACTCCCCTCACCTGGAACAGCCGGAGCGCTTCCGCCAACTCTTGGTCTCTTTCGTCAGCGCGGCCGCGGCAGCCCGATGGTGACGTGCCCGGGCGCCGGCGCGGCCGGCCTCGCTCGCCATGACGGCGTGGCCATCGCCTACCAGGTGATCGGGCCATCGGGGCCGTGGCTTGTGCTTGTGCACGGGCTCGGCTACGGCCGCCGGGGGTGGGGCCCGTTCGCCACAATGCTGGCTAACAGCCGACGGGTGGTGCTCGTGGACAACCGAGGCATCGGCGACAGCGACTGCCCGCCAGGGCCTTACAGCGTGGACCAGATGGCCGGGGACGTCGTTGCCGTCTTGGACGACATCGGCATCGGCAGTTGCGACATCTTGGGCGCAAGCTTGGGCGGGATGGTGACGCTACAGGTGACGGCCGCCCACCCAGAACGCATCCGCCGCATGGTGCTGATCGCCGCCACGCCCGGCGAGCCGCAAGGTGCGCCCATGCCCGACAACACCACGGCTCTCTTGCGCGGGCACGTACGCGTCAATAATGAAAGTACGGCAAGGAAGTTGATCGAGGGAGCGCTCGCAGCACAGACGGTTGCCACACGCCCCGAGCTGGTGGACTGCCTTGTGGACTTGCACAACGAGCAGGACCAAGCACCCGAAGCATGGCGCTCCCAGGCAGCGGCCAGTGCCGGCTTCACCCTGCGGAGAACCTTGCGGACCATGGCTACGCCGACTTTGGCGATTGCCGGGACCGATGACGCGGTGATCGACCCGGCCAACACCATCGCGCTGGCGTTCGCCCTTCCCGACGCACGTGCCTTTTTCGTCGCCCCCGCCGGCCATCTCTGCTTCTGGGAGGAGCCCGAACTGCTTGCCGAAGCTGTGCACGAGCACCTCGACGCGTCCCGTCCCGCCGAGGCCGGGGAGAGCGGAGCATGAGCCGCACAGAGGGCCCGGGCCTGCACTGGGTGGGCCGCTGGCTGCTGGACCGAGCCCGCGCCAACCCGGAGGGCACTGCGATCGAATGCGCTGGACGGCGGCTCAACTACAGTCAGCTCCTCGAACGGGTGATAGTCATGGCAGCGGACCTGCGGCGGCGGGGAGCGCGCCCCGGCGACCGGGTGGCGACGATAACCCACAACGACGTGGACCAGATTTGTTTGCTGTTTGCATGCTGTTGGACCGGAGCCACCCTGGTGCCGCTCAACTGGCGGCTGGCGCCCCCCGAGCTCGCCGCTCAGTTGGACGTCGTTATGCCCGCGCTCGTCGCGAGCGGCGACAGCCACTGGCAACAGGCGGCCGACGCCCTGACGGCGAGCGCGTGCGCGCCCGAGCATGTCAGCCTCGCTTCTCTCGGCAGGCCGCCTGCGCTTGCCGGGGTCACCCCCGCGGTCGTGGCAGACGACGACCCGCTGCTCATAATCTTTACGTCCGGTACCACCGGTCGGCCTAAAGGAGCCGTCCTCACGCACGCCAATTGCTTCTGGACGAACCTGAGCTTCGACGGGGCCGTCCCGCTCAGCTCGCACGATGTCGTCCTCCAAGTGCTCCCCCAGTTCCATGTGGGCGGATGGAACGTGCAGCCGCTGCAGGCGTTCTGGAAAGGCGCCCGGCTCCTCTTGGAACGCGATTTCGACCCGGGACGGGCGCTTTCAGTCATTTCCAAGCAGCGGGTCACAACCATGATGGGGGTGCCCACGACGTACCTCCGCATGGCCGAGGATCCCGGTTTCAGCCGGGCCGACCTATCCAGCCTGCACCAGGTAGTGGTCGGAGGCGCGGCCATGCCACCCGACGTGCTCGAGGCGTGGCTCCGCCGTGGAGTGGCCGTGGTGCAGGGTTACGGCCTGACTGAGGCCTCTCCCAACGTGCTTTGCCTCCCGACCGCCGATGCCACCACCCGTGCCGGCTCGGTCGGCCGGCCCTACGGCTTCGTCGACGTCGAACTGCACGACCCATTTACAGAGGAACGTCTTGACGGTCCCGCGACCGGTGAGCTGTGGGTGAGCGGCCCGAACGTGTTCGCCGGCTATTGGCACGATGAGCGCTCCACGCAGGCGACCATGAACGGCCGGTGGCTGCGCACCGGCGACGTGGCCGAGCGCGACGAAGCCGGCTATTACCGGATTAGCGCACGGCTGAAAGAGATCTACATTTCCGGCGGCGAGAACGTCTACCCCGGCGAGGTCGAGGCGGTGTTGCGCGCCCACCCCTGCGTGGCCGATGCCGCCGTGGTAGGAGTGGCCGACCGGCGCTGGGGCGAAGTCGGCGTGGCCTTTGTCGAGGCGCGGCCGGGGCGGGCCCTGACCGACGAGGACCTGGTGGGCCACTGCCGCTCCCGCCTGGCCGGTTTCAAGCTCCCGCGTCGTGTGCTGGTAGTAGATGCCCTGCCCCGCCTGGGGTCCGGCAAATTGGACAAGCGTGCGCTGGCTTCTATGGCGGCGCCATGGGGGGAGGTACCTTCGTGACCACTCAAGGGACCGGCAATGCGCTGCTCGGGGGTAAGCGTGCCCTGGTGACCGGCGCGGCCAGCGGGATCGGGCGAGCCTGCGCCCAACGCCTGGCTGCCCTCGGCGCCAGGGTTGTGGTGGCCGACCGTGACCGCGAGGCAGCCTGCGCCGTGGCCGCCAGCCTGGACGGCGAGCCTTGGGTCGTGGACCTGTCCCTACCTGGCCTCGTGCCTGTCGACGGACCGGTTGACATACTGGTGAACAACGCCGGGTTCCAGCACGTCGACCCCGTTACCGAGTTCCCTCCTGAGGTTTTTCGTTCCATGTTGGCGGTAATGGTCGAGGCGCCTTTCCTGCTGGCCCGCGCCTTCCTGCCCCACATGTACCAGCAGGGATGGGGACGGGTGGTGAACATATCCAGCGTCCACGGGCTCAGGGCGTCGCCGTTCAAATCGGCCTACGTAGCGGCCAAGCACGGGCTGGAAGGCTTGTCCAAAGTACTCGCCCTTGAAGGGGCCGAGCACGGCGTGACTTCGAACTGCATTTGCCCGGCCTACGTGCGCACACCATTGGTCGAAAACCAGATCGCTGCCCAAGCACGAGTGCACGGGATCCCCGAGGACGAGGTCGTGCGCACGATCATGCTCCAGGAACCGGCGATCAAGCGCCTCATAGAACCCGAAGAAGTGGCAGCCCTGGTTGGTCACTTGTGCGGGCCAGAAGCTGGCTTCGTAACGGGCACATCGATTGTCATGGACGGAGGCTGGACGGCTAGGTGAGCAGGCGCTCCGCTATCAACCGGGCGCCCCGCGGGCCGAACATGAGCGAGTAGTGGTTCACGTCCTCCACCAGCTCGGTGCTCAGGTTGGGTAGGCGGCGCCGCCACTCGTCGACGACAGGCTCAGGCAGCAGCGGGGCCGGCCGGTCCAAGAGGTCTCTCGGTGCGCGGAGCAGGTGCACCGGCACATGCACCAGCTCGAGACGGGCCGCGACTGCGCCCGAGGCCAACAGGTCGCGGCTGTCTTCGCGGACGGCCGCCTCGCTAACTCGCGACCGGTACCCTCCCTCGACGGGATGCAGGTCGTAATCGAGGTAGGCCTCGACGTCCGCGTTCCAGTCGTGCTGGAACGCTGGGTGTGCTCGCCAGAAGTCCAGGTAGGCCTCACGGCTTGGGTACACGGTGGCAAGGCGCGTGAGGGCAGGGCCGATGGTCGCCAGGATGACGGCGTCGAGATCGGGTTGAGGACCGAATTGTTCAGGCACCGGCAGGGGTAGGCCGCCGTCCACCAGCACGAGCCGCTCCACCACATCGGGGCGGGCAGCGGCCAGGGCTATGGCTACATAAGCCCCCATCGACTCGCCGAGCACCACGACGGGGCCGGGCGCAAATGCCTCGATCACCACAGCGCAGTCCCGGGCGTGAGCCTCCATGCCGACAGGACCGGGCAGAGAGGCCGAAGCGCCGCGCCCCCGCAGGTCGGGTGCGACCAGGTTGCGGCTCCCGGCTAGTTGCCGGGCAACCGGCCGGAGCGACATTGACGATGCCGTCACCCCGTGGATGGCGAGGACGACCGGGGCCGCCTCATGGCCCCAGCAGGCGACGTGGAGCTCGCCCCCCGGCACCGGGACTTCAGTGCGGGAGCGCTCTATAAAGGACGAAAGTTCTGGAGAGCTCAAGTTTCCCGAATTGCTACAGGAACATAAAAATACACTCGAAGCGTGCGCGTGGCCGCCGGGCGACGGGTTAGGTGAGAGGGAGCTCGCCGTCGCCTAGTTTTCGCTCAGGGTAGCATGATCGAGGCATGGACTGGCGTGCATGCCCCACCACCAAAGGACGGTCGCGATGCGGTACCGCACATTAGGAGCGAGCGGCTGCGCCGTCTCGGTGTTGGCCCTGGGCACGATGACATTCGGCTCCGAATCGGACGAAGCGTGCAGTCACGCCCAGCTTGACCGTTTTTTCGCCGCCGGAGGCACTCTGGTCGACACAGCTGACGTGTACAGCAACACCGAGTCTGAGGCCATTATCGGCCGCTGGTTGGCCAAACAGCGGCCCGAAGTCGTCGAGAGCGCCGTGATCGCGACGAAGGGCCGCTTCCCGACCGGTCCGGGGCCAAACGACGTCGGGCTCTCCCGGCGGCACCTGAGCAGGGCGATCGACGCCTCGCTGCGCCGCCTCGGCGTCGACTGCATCGACCTCTACCAGGTGCACGGCTATGACCCCCTGACACCTCTCGAAGAGACACTGCGCGTGCTGGACGACGCCGCCCGCATGGGAAAGATCGCCTACGTGGGCCTCTCCAACTTCACGGGCTGGCAGGTGCAAAAGACGGTTGACCTGGCCGATGCGCGGCTGCTGAGCCGCCCGGTGACCCTCCAGCCCCAGTACAACCTGCTGGCCCGGGAGATCGAGTGGGAAGTGGTACCGGCCTGCCAGTCAGAGGGGCTCGGCCTCCTGCCGTGGTCCCCGCTCGGCGGTGGTTGGCTGACGGGCAAGTACCGCCGGGACGAGCGCCCCACCGGGGCGACCCGGCTGGGAGAGAACCCCGAGCGCGGTGTCGAAGCGTACGGGAGACGGAGCGTGCAGGAGAGGACCTGGAACGTGCTCGCCGAGGTAGACAAGACTGCCCGGGCACGGGGCTGCTCGATGGCCCAGGTCGCTCTGAGCTGGGTGCGCGACAGGCCCACCGTGAGCTCGGTGATACTTGGCTGCCGGACGCTCGAGCAGCTCGAAGACAACCTGGCCGCGGCTGACTTCGATCTTTCCCCGGCTGAGGTCGCGGCATTGGACGACGCCAGCGACCCCGGTGCGGCCGATTACCCCTACGGCGGACCGGGGTCGCAACAGCGCAGCCGCAAGATCGAAGGGGGCCGCTGAGACGCCCAGCATCGGGCCCCATGGCGCGAGCTCACACGTCGAAGCTCGTCAAACTGGCAGTGTCGGGAGCGAAGGCTGTGTGCAGTACCAGTGTGGCTGCGCCGAGAGCGGCACCGCTGCTTGCCATGGCCGAGATGGCGGCTCGCACCGTATGTACCCGCCGGGCAAGGGGCCGCGTCTGCAAGGCCTCGCAAACTCGCTGGAGGTAGATGTCAGCAACGTGGATAACTCCCTTGCCGCCGAGCACGATCAGCTCGACGTCCAGCACATTGGCGATCATCACGGCGCAGTCGGCGATGTAGTCGGCGGCACGGTCGATCACCCGCCGGGCTACGCCATCGTGGGCGGCGGCCGCCAAGCAGACGGCGGTGTGGTCAACCAGCTCGGGGTTCGCCTTGTACAGCGCCGTGAGGGAGCTGGCCCGGCCGAGCGCCAGCTCGGCCCGCACGTCGCGCACGATCGACGCGGTCGTGCACATGGCCTCGAGGCACCCTCGCCCGCCGCAGTAACAGGGAGCTCCGTTCGGCTCTACCACCACATGGCCGAGCTCGCCCGCGTTCAGGGACACCCCCCGGTAAATGTGGTTGGACAAGAACATGGCCCCGCCTATGCCCGTCCCCAAGTACAAAAAGGCAAAGTCCGAGCAGTCGCGACCGTGGCCAGACCAACGTTCACCGATGGCGGCGGCGTTCGCGTCGTTGTCCACAATGACGTCCAGGCCGGTGCACTCCTGGAGGAGGTGCTTGATCGGCACGTCCGTCCAGTGGTCGTTGCGGGGGAGTGAGATGACCTGTCCTTCGTCCTGGTCAATTGGGCCCGGGCAAGCGGCACCCACTCCGAGCACGCGCTCGATGGGCACATCGAGCTCGTGCAGCAGTTCCTGGGCGACCTTGGCCGCCTCGGCGATGAGCACCTCTGGCTCCCGTCCCGCCGGGATCTCGTTGCGCGAACGGGACAGCTCGCGCCCGAGCATGTCCACCACCACGATCGACACCTCCAGGGGGTCGAAGTGGATGCCGACAGCGTAGGCCGCTGACGGGTTGACCCGGAGCGCGGTCCGCGGTTTGCCTCCTGCCGACGGCAGCGGGCCGCTTTCCTGGATGATGCCCTGCTCGAGCAGGCGGCGCACGATGACCGATACGGTCTGGGCGGTGAGCCCGGTCCGCTGGGCTATCTCGACACGGCTGATATCTTCCGACGCCTGTATGGCGCTCAGTACGACGTTGACGTTGTAGGTCCCGACCTTGGGGAGGTTCGTCCCACTGAACATGTCCCGATCCCTGTGAACCAAGCCACGAATACGTAAGCCTTCGACCACCAGCTCCGGCCGAGGGCGCGCGAACCACTCTAGATGGGCTGACTTAGTAACTCAAGATGATGTGCTAACCTCCGCCTAACGGGCCCGACGTGGATGTGGCGCGCTCTGATGCTTTCGGGCAACACCGGTCGGCGGGCCGATAGGGGTAAGTTCCCATGGCGCCAGGCGCCTACTTGGTGAGGCCGGCCCTTCGAGCCGGGTCTGGGGGCGCATCCCCGCTCGCCCCGACGCGCGGAGTTCCCCCTTGACGGGTAAGTCAGGTTGATTTAGTATCAGCGCGACTCGACCGATGCACCCGGGGTCGCCCGTTCGGCACGGTCTCAAAGGAGGGAACTCGCTTATGCACCGTAAATTTGCCTTGCCGGCGCTGCTCACGGCAGCGGTCACGGCCGGAGGGCTCCTGGTAGCCGCCGCGCCGGCCCTCGCCGCGTCCGGAGGGAGCATCAGTGTGGCGTACGAGAACTACGGCACCAACGTGACCCTGAACAACCTCATGGTCAAGGCCAAGGCCGAGTTCGAGGCCAAGTACCCTGGCTGGACGGTAAACCTGGTACCGATCGCGGCACCTGAAAACCCTTACTACACCAAGCTCGACCTGATGAGCTCGTCGGCCTCTACGGCTCCTGACGTCCTGTACGAGGACACCTTCCTGGTCAACTCCGACGTCGCCGCGGGCTTCTTGGCCCCGCTGGACTCCTATGTGAAGGGCTGGTCAGGCTGGAAGCAGTACTCGACGGCCGCGCAGGCCGCAGCCAGGAGCGCCAATGGCCACATATATGGCGTGTCGATGGGCACAGACACCCGAGGCCTGTACTACAACAAGCAGCTGCTCACCAAGGCGGGCATCAAGGTCCCCTGGCAGCCCAAGAGCTGGGCGGACATAATCTCCGCGGCCCAGGCCATCAAGAAGGCCGACTCGGGCGTGGTCCCGATCAACGTCTACTCCGGCGTGGCGTCGGGCGAAGCCACCACCATGCAGGGCTTTGAGATGTTCCTGTACGGGACAAACAACCCACTGTTCGACTACAAGACCGGTAAGTGGGAAATGGCTGGTGCAGGTTTCACAGCCGCACTCGGTGCCTACCAAACACTGTTCACCGGCGGCTTGGCCGAGACGCCTCAGGACGCCTTGGGCACCAACTGGGGGTCGCAGGTGGCCGAACAACTGATCCCCCAGGGCAAGTTGGCCATCGACCTCGACGGTAGCTGGGTCGCCAGCGACTGGGCACCTGCCTCCAAGGGCGGCGTGGCTCCCTGGCCGCAATGGAGCAAGGTAATGGGCGAAGCCGCCATGCCGACCCAGAACGGGCAGGCGCCGGGCAAGGTCTCCATGTCCGGTGGCTGGCTCTTGTCCGTCGGTTCCCACGCGTCAAACAAGCAGATGGCGTTCAACTTCATCACGACCGCCCTCGACTACCAGAACTCGCTGTTCTACGACATCGGAGCCGGCCAGATCGCCACACGCGCCGACGTTGCGGCGACCCCGTCGTACAAGAACGCCAATGCCTCGGTTTCGGCGTTCTCCAGCTACGTGCCCTTTACGCACTTCCGCCCCGCCTTCACGGACTACCCCAAGCTGTCCAACGAGATCCAGCTCATCACGGGGCAGGTCATGACGGGCCAGGCGACCGCTGCGCAAGGAGCGGCATCGTACAACAAGTACCTGGTGTCGCTGGTCGGCAAGGCGGCCACTGAGGCTGCGCCAATGTAAGCTACCCGGCCACGAGGAGCCGGTTCGGCTGCTCGCTGCCCGCGGTAACGTATAACTCGACTATGCCAAGCCCTCCCTTCGCTTACGGCCAAGGGAGGGCTTGGTCGCTTACAAGGGGAAGCCGAGAGACCGCCTGGTGGCGCCAAGGGGAGCAATATGGCTAGAGGGGGTATGAATTGGCGGCGTTGCAAATAGGACGGCGCAAGTCGATACCGACGTTCCAGTGGCTGGGGCCAATGAGCCCGGCGCTCGCGATTATGCTGCTGTTTTTTGCTGGGCCGATCATCTGGAGCGTCTACATCGCCTTCACCAATAAGGCGCTCACCGGCACGGGGGCCGCACACCCGCAATGGGTGGGGCTTTCCAATTTCACCCATATGTTCTCGGACCCGATATTCGTCCACTCCTTGGAGCTGACGGTCATTTTTGTCGTCGGCTCCGCCGTCGTCGGGCAAAATACGCTCGGTTTTCTTATCGCCCTGCTCGAACGTGGCAAAAACAGTATCTTTGTGAGCCTCGTCAACCTGTTCGTAATGGCGGCCTGGATCATGCCCGAAGTCGTGGCGGCCTTCTGCTGGTACGCCTTCTTGGACCAAGGCGGCACCCTGGACGGGTACCTGCACCACTTGGGCCTCTCGGAGGACTGGCTTTACACCGCCCCCATGTTCGCTATCATCATCGCCAACATCTGGAGGGGTACGGCCTTCTCGATGATGGTCTACGCGGCCGGCTTCAGTGACTTGCCGCCAGAACTATTGGAAGCGGCCCAGGTTGACGGCGCCAACCAGGTATCGATGCTGTGGCGAGTAGTCATCCCGCTGCTGCGCCGCTCCATCGTGACCAACCTGATGCTGATCACTCTCCAGACGCTGGCCAGCTTCACCCTCATCTTTACCCTCACCGGCGGCGGCCCCGGAGAGGAGACGCAGACCACGCCAGTGTACATCTACCAACAAGCGCTACAGCTCTACGACATCAGCTATGGCGCCGCCATGTGCATCGTGCTACTGCTCATAGGAGCGCTTTTCTCGTTGGTTTACATAAAGTTGATCAAGGTCGAGGAGCACGTATGAGCGGGACGCTGACGGTAGAGCCCTCGATCAGCCAACCAGTAACCTTCAGCCCTGCCCAGACCTACCGCAGGCGCTTCGGGCTGACATCTCCCCGCAAAGCCGTGGTCAAGGTCGCTGCTTACGGCGTTCTGGTCCTGGTCGGCATTTTCTTTATCGCGCCACTGGTCTGGCTGCTCTTGGCGTCGTTCGAGCCAAATGCCGCGGTCGGCGAGAACGTGCCTCTCGAGCTGTCTTTCTCC